>SAMEA3663083__coassemble_274_pt1 | contig 46929 bp, 38 predicted proteins | sample SAMEA3663083__metabat2_high_PE_004 | metagenome-assembled genome bin SAMEA3663083 (sample SAMEA3663083) | pig gut metagenome | biome: pig gut; feature: pig-associated habitat; material: faeces | place: France | collected 2012 | reverse complement strand
TGCTGCTAATGCACAGAATGGTGCACCTCTCTACATCACAGGACAAAGTGCTGGTGCTGAAGCAGGTGGTTTCACTAAAATCTGGGACGTAGAGACTCCTGATCAGTTTACATATGAGGATGGGGTTTACAAAATCCACGTAAACGGTCTGTCTTCTTTCACTATCTCTACAGCATGCGGTGATTGGAATACTTGGCAGACTGAAGGTAACTGCTACACTGCACAATATGGCAATGTTCCCGGCGTAGCAGCTCCTCTTACATTGGGCACTAATAACATCTTTACTCCCTGGTTGGGTGACTATGATGTTGTTGTTGCTGGTGACCTCTCTTCTATCACTCTTACTACTGACACTCCCAAGCCCGAAGTCAAAGTCTATCTTCGTGGTGGTATGAACTCGTGGGCTGCAAATGATGAATGGGCTTTCACTGCAGTTAGTGACAATGTTTACAAATTCGTTTGTGGTGATGACCAGACAGTTTACGCGAATGATCTTTTCAAAATCGCCGATGAAGGATGGGCTAAAATAAACTACGGAGGCGATGGTAATAGTATTCTCATGGAAGTTGAGACTCCTCTTTACCACAATTCTTCAAATAACATGTATTTCAATGAGGACTGGAACGGTGTATGCTGGTTCATCTTGGATGGCGACAACTCTAAGGCAGTATTCAGCAACAATAAGGATTTTGAGTGTCCCTTCACTTCAGCTGTTAGCAACATCACTGTTGACAAAAACGAGACTACCGTTTACTACAACCTCCAAGGTGTTCGCGTAAACGCTCCAGAAAGCGGTCTTTATATTGTAGTTAAAGGCAACAAGGCAACTAAGGTGGTTTTCTAATCAGGAACACTACATATACCTGAATATAAATATATTGATTTGAATTACCCCCGAAGGTTATGCAAAATAAACTTTCGGGGTTCACTTTCTTAATTCTATTCTGAATGTTGTACCTTTGCCTAATTCAGATGACTTGACGTAGATTCTGCCTTTATGGTATTCTTCCACGATTCTCTTTGCAAGTGAAAGTCCGAGTCCCCATCCACGTTTCTTGGTAGTGAAACCAGGCCGGAATACGTTGCCTAAGTCTTTCTTCTTAATACCCCTTCCGGTGTCAGCTACTTCGACAGCTACTTTCTCATTATAATCCCTGATGCTCAGAGTTATGCTGCCACTTTCTCCTCCCATTGCATCTACAGCGTTTTTACACAGATTTTCGACCACCCATTCAAAGAGGGCAGCATTAAGGTTTACTATAATGTCGTTTTCCGGAAGGTTTCTGATAATTTTTATTTTCTTGGACGTACGTGTGTCCATGTATTCAGCCACATGAGTGATAACCATGTTCAGGTTGTCGGGTGTCACTTCTGGTGTGGAACCGATCTTCGAGAATCTGTCAGCTATTAGTTGAAGCCTGCTGATATCCTTGTCCATCTCCGGTATCAATTCGTCCTGTGGATAGTTTTCCTTCAGAATCTCGATCCATGCCATGAGACTTGAAATAGGTGTCCCGAGTTGGTGTGCAGTTTCTTTTGACAATCCGACCCACACCTTGTTTTGTTCAGCTTTTTTAGATGTGAGCAGAGCAAAAATGGCAACCACGACAAAGAGCATCACCACACCCAGTTGTACGAATGGATATACGTGCAGCCGTTTCAGCATGAGAGAGTCGTTGTAGCATACATTGATATAGTCGCTGTGATTGCCATCGTCAATGGAAATCCTGATGTTCTTGTTCTCGTTGAGTAGAATCCTTCCAAGAGCTGTTGCGTTTTTTAGGCTGTCGGCATAATCCTTACCTTTCACCTCTATGTTTCTGAAGAACTGCGCATTTCCTTTGCTGTCCATCACCACGACAGGTATTGTATTGTTCTCGTTAATAACCTTCAGCACCAGTTCGAGGTCTGTATTCTCATCAGCCTTGCTTAGTGCCCTCATGGCTGTAGCCCATGTCTCCATCTTGCTTCTTTCCTCCTGAGAGAGGTCGAGAGTAAGATAATGTGACACCATGAGCGAAGCCACCGAAATTACGACGGCGGCAATGACGAGTGATATCTTTACAAGTCTGATGTTCATGGTGAAGGGTTAATAGTGTGTTATCTTGCACCGAAGAAGAAGTAGCTGAACATCACTGCTGCCACCATGCCAGCGAGGTCTGCAAGTAGTCCGCATGTTACAGAGTACCTGTATTTTCTTATTCCCACGCTACCGAAATATATGGCGAGTATGTAGAAGGTGGTGTCAGTGCTTCCCTGCAATATGCTGGCAAGATGTCCTACGAAGGAGTCCGGTCCGTATGTCTCAAAACACTCCAACATCATGCCTCTGGCACCGCTTCCGTTGAGAGGTTTCATCAGAGCCACGGGGACAGCCGCTACGAAGTCACTGTTCAGTCCGATGTATTCCACACCTGCCTTCATCCATTTCTGCAGCATGTCAAGGGCGCCCGATGCCCTGAACACTCCCACTGCTGCAAGAATAGCCACGCAATATGGAATAAGACTCACCGCCACATGGAATCCGTTTTTCGCACCTTCGATGAATGAGTTATATACATTCAGTTTCTTTTTTACTCCCGAGATGATGAAAACCATTATCGCTCCAAGTATAAGAATACTCGTAAGCAGTCGGCAGAAGCCCTGCATTTCCTGGTTGCTCATGCCCATTATGCAGGCGAAGAGAGTGCCCACAAGAGCTGCGATAACCGAGAACATTACGAGGAAGCTCCTCTGGAAGAGATTGATGCGCTGATAGATAGACACCACTGTGAGTCCCACGATAGTGGAGCATAATGTTGTGAGCAGCAGTGGTATGAATATGTCAGCTGGGTCGGCAGCTCCATATTTAGCCCTGTATGCCATGATTGACACTGGAATGATGGTAAGCCCTGAAGTGTTAAGCGTCAGGAACATAATCATCGAGTTGCTTGCAGTGTCCTTCTTTGTGTTTATGCTCTGCAGCTCCTGCATAGCCTTCAGTCCCACTGGTGTAGCGGCATTGTCAAGTCCCAGCATGTTCGCCGATACGTTCATGAATATGGAGCCAAGTGCAGGATGGTTTTTAGGTATCTCCGGAAACAGTTTGGTAAGTACCGGACTGAGGAATTTAGCGAGTCTGTTTACGAGTCCGCTGTCCTCACCTATTTTCAGAATTCCCATCCATAAAGTCAGAGTGCCTGTCAGTCCGAGTGTCATCTCGAATGCTGTCGTTGACATTTTGAATGTGGAGTCCATCATCTCCGGCAGAGTGTCCATGTCTCCGAAGAAGATAAGTTTCACCAACCCTATGATGACACCTATGGCGAAGAGGGCTATCCAGATATAGTTTAGAGCCATTGTTGTTGCTGTTATTGTTTAGTTTCTGTCTTTTAGATATTTCTCCCTTTCTTCCAGGGTCATGTTCTTGCTGTTGGCACCGTCAGAGGCGGCATAGTTGAGAGAATTGTCATTCTCTTCAATGTTTGAAATCTCCTCTGCACGTAGTTTCTTGCCTTTTGTCCTTCCTGTTTCTGCCTCAGCTTTTTGAATCTGTTCGTTGCTGAGTGTCTTTTTCGGGTCGAAGTGGCGTTTCCTCTCGATGTTCTGCTTCTTCATGGCATGAATTTCGAAAGGCAAGTCGTCAGTCTCTTCGCTTTTTATTATCACTTTCATTCCAACGAATGCGTAGTTTTTCCTAAGGTCGCTGATGTCCTCGTCCTTCAGCCTTATGCATCCCTCGCTCGCTCTTCCCGGTACGCTTTCCCTGTTGTTGGTGCTGCCATGGATGCCTATGCCGCTGTGTCCTGGTGTTACAAGTCGCAGGAAATAGTCGCCATAGCTTTTTATGGAGCCCCTTCCGTCACCAAAATCATGCTTCCATTCCGATGCGTTCACTATCTGTGAAATGGAGAACGGGTTCTTCATTGTGCAGTGTGGAGTCTTCATGTCACCCCTTTTCTGCTTGTTGCCCTTTTTGAGAGAGAAGGCACAGTCATACCTTGCTATTAGGACAGTGTCGTTTCCTTGTGGCTCATAAACATATAGGTAGAAGTCCTTCTTGGACATGATGATAAAACACTTCTGTTTGTTCTTCATCAGGTGTTTCATGCTTATCGACTCGTCAGCATCAGACCTTACGGTTCTGTTGCCATAGTCGAGAACCACATGTTCCCTCACCTCATCACCAGAGAAGGGGAGAGCCTCCTCTATGACCTCCTCCTTCTCGTTATCCTCCAGAATCATTCCCTCTGCGTTCACCCCTCGGCTTTCCTCAGCCTTCTCCTTGTTCGATGCATTGCCGCTGCATGCCACAAGCATCAGAGCGCACATTATGAAATTCAGTTTAAGCATTTTCTTCATGACAAATCATTTCTTGATGCAATCAATATTCCAGATAGCTGTATTCTTTAGATACATAGAACAGCTGCCCGAGATAAGACACCTGATACCAGTCGCTTGTCTCTCCCGTGTATGTGAGTCGTGCCCCTTTCCTTGGAGCCCTTGTGGCACCGTTTGCCCATGTGAGATATCCCGATGACAGGCTTGGAGAGAAGCGCAACCTTACTCCCGTTCCGTTTATCACCACTTTAGGTGTCGTGCCTCCTGCGCTTGCAGCCCTGTGTGCCGCACTGTGCTCGGCACTCTTCTGCACAATTATCTTAGTGTTCTCCACTGGTTTGCTCTTCTCTTCCTGTAGCTTCTCATTCTTCTCCTGCAGCTCCTCGTTTTTCTCCTCCAGAGCTTCCTGTTTCTCCCTTAGTTTCTCCAACTTTGCCTCGTTCTCCTTGTTGTTTGAGCTGATGACGAAATATCCACCACCACCTATTATAAGTACAACGAGTATTCCTATGATAGCATATAGAATGGCATTGTTGTTCTTGCGCTCAGGCGGGTTGCTCCATCCGCCTTGATAGTTCTGTTGTGGCACTTGCTGGTTAGTAGTGTTCTGCATGTCATTACCGCAGTTAGGACAGAATCTGTTGTTCTCTGAAACCTGTTGTCCGCATTTGTTACATGTAATCATAGTCGGTGTTATTTTTATAATTATGTTTTTTAAAGCATATCTTAAGCCGAGATGCAACTTATCTTAATGCAAAGATACGGTAAATAATTAATATTTACGCTTTTTAAGAGTCCTTTTTTCAGGATAACCATGTAAAATGTGAGCAAAAAGACAAGACCCTGCACGCAGATAGACACGTGCAGGGTCTTTATAAATTCGCATTTGCTCAACTTCTTTCTTGCCTTCCTTTATCTACTTCCGAAAGAAGGTATGTTCGTTTCCGAACATACCTTCATGATAAAGAGTGACTCAGTTGTAGCTATGACTGATTGTTTCGACGGAGTTACAATGGGTATTCGTCGAAAGCGTAAAGCACTGTTGACAGATACCTCTCACCAGTGTCAGGCAACAACACCACTACTCTCTTGCCTTTGTTCTCGTTGCGCAAGGCTATCTGGGTTGCAGCATATACCGCCGCTCCTGACGATATGCCTACAAGGAGACCTTCCTCCGAGGCAAGCTGGCGACTGGTAAGAATGGCATGGTCGTTCTCGACCGTGAATACCTCGTCAATGACATCTGGGTTGTAGGTTTTGGGAACAAAGCCCGCTCCTATACCCTGTATCTTATGAGGACCACTCTGTCCACCTGAAAGTACAGGTGAGGATGCTGGTTCCACAGCTACTATCCTGACATCCGGATTGAGTTCCTTCAGTTTCTTTCCTATTCCCGATATGGTTCCGCCTGTTCCTACTCCGGCTACGAAGATGTCCACTTTTCCTTCTGTGTCGTCCCATATCTCCACACCCGTAGTGTCGTAGTGTCGTTGCGGATTGGCTGGGTTTTCGAACTGCTGGAGTATTACGCTCCCAGATATGGTGTTCCTGAAATGTTCAGCTGCCTCTATTGCACCTTTCATGCCAGCCCGCCCATCTGTAAGTTCCACGCGTGCACCGTAAGCCTTTACAAGATTCCTGCGCTCAATGCTCATGGTCTCTGGCATGGTGAGAATGAGTTTGTAGCCCTTCACCGCAGCTACCATGGCAAGTCCCACTCCAGTGTTTCCACTTGTAGGCTCTATTATGGTGTCGCCCGGCTTTATGATGCCACGTTTTTCGGCATCCTCAATCATGGCGAGGGCAATGCGGTCTTTCACGCTGCCTCCCGGGTTGAAATACTCCACCTTTGCGACGAGTGGAGTTTCAAGTCCTCTTTTCCCTGAATACTTTCCCAATTCGAGCAACGGAGTGTGCCCGATGAGGTCTGTCAGTTTTTTTGCTATCCTTGCCATGGCATTTGGTTTAAATGTTGTCGAGAGCCTGTGCCAGGTCGTCAATGATGTCATCGACATGCTCAGTACCGATGCTCAGGCGTATTGTTGATGGATAGATATGCTGCTGTTCGAGTTCCTCTGGATAGAGCTGCGAATGTGTCGTCGTGGCGGGATGAATAACAAGACTCTTGACGTCAGCCACATTGGCAAGGAGCGAGAATATCTGGAGGCTGTCTATGACCTTCCAAGCCTCGGCTTCTCCACCTTTCACCTCGAAAGTGAATATGCTGCCTCCTCCGTTGGGGAAGAGTTTTGTGTAAAGCTCATGGTCAGGATGGTCTGGCAATGATGGGTGGTTTACTTTCTTCACCTTAGGATGTGAGGCAAGGAACTTCACCACCTTGTCGGTGTTGTATGCGTGTCTCTCCACCCTGAGCGACAATGTCTCAAGTCCCTGTAGGAGAATCCATGCGTTGAAAGGCGAGATGGTTGCTCCCGTGTCACGCAATATGACGGCTCGTATTCTGGTTACGTAGGCTGCTGCTCCTGCAACATCGGCAAACACTGCACCGTGGTAGCTTGGGTCTGGTTTCGCAAGTGTAGGATATTTGTCAGCATTTGCCTTCCAGTCGAATTTGCCGGCATCTACGATGACACCTCCCAGTGACGAGCCATGACCACCGATGAACTTTGTAGCTGAGTGCACCACTACGTCGGCTCCGTGCTCTATAGGTCGGATGAGATATGGAGTGCCGAAGGTGTTGTCAACGATGACAATGGTGTTGTGGCGATGAGCTATCTCGGCTATCTTGTCTATATTGGTCACGCTTGAGTTAGGATTTCCGAAAGTCTCTATTATGACAGCCTTGGTGTTAGGACGGAAGGCAGCCTCTACAGCCTCGAAGTCGGCAGGGTCAACGATGGTGGTTTCCACACCCTGTGTGGATAATGTATGTTCGAGCAAGTTGTATGTTCCACCATACAGGTTGTTTGCAGCCACCACATGGTCACCATTCTGCGCCACGTTCTGCAATGCGTATGTTATGGCAGCGGCACCGGAGGCCACTGCAAGTCCTGCCACTCCACCCTCAAGGGCTGCCACTCTCCTCTCGAAGACATCCTGTGTGCTGTTGGTCAGTCTGCCGTAGATGTTACCCGCATCGCGAAGGCCGAAACGGTCGGCTGCATGCTGTGAGTTCCTGAAGACGTAGGAAGTGGTCTGATATATAGGCACGGCGCGTGAGTCTGTGGCTGGGTCGGCTGCCTCCTGTCCTACATGAAGTTGCAATGTCTCAAAATGAAGTTTCTTCTCACTCATATTTATTTCCTTTCTTTGTTGTTGCGGTCGCTGACTGCTGCCTGTCCGCAGGAGTGCCGACCAGGGTTAATTAATTTGTCTCTACTAAATGTTTGTTTTATGTCTGCAAAGTTACAACTTTCCTTAGACATGGACAATAGCACGAAGTGGTCATTATGCATACCACAATCATGGTATTTTGGACATTCTGTTTTGGAAAGTGAGTTAACAATGGCGGTTTTTGCGTTAAAATAACATAAACCGATGCAACTTTTCGTGAGATTTATCGTCTTAATGATAACTTTGCAGAAGAAACCGGCACATAACATGTCGGCAGATGGATAGAAATATACACATTATTATATATAAAGGAGAAAAGAAACATGAAGAAGAACCTGTTAGTAATTGCGCTCGCCGCAGGATGTCTTATCACTACGGGATGCGCAAGCAAGAAAGATCTTGAGAATTGCAAACTTGAGAACAAGGAACTGACAACCAATTTCCAGAACACCAAGGAACAGTTGGCTGCATCTCAGGCAAGGGCAGCAAGCCTTGAGGAACAGCTTGCACAGGCAAAGAAGGATTATGCCTCTTTGCAGAAGTCTCTCGACAAGAGTCTCTCAAATGCCAGCCAGAACAATGTCAGCATCGAGAAGCTTGTTGACCAGATTAACGAGTCAAACCAGTATATTCGACACCTTGTGGAGGTGAAGAGCAAGAGCGACTCCCTCAACATGGTACTTACCAACAACCTTACCCGCTCGCTCAGCAAGGAGGAGTTGAAGGAGGTTGACGTGCAGGTGCTAAAGGGTGTTGTGTATATCTCTCTTGCCGACAACATGCTTTACAAGAGCGGCTCATACGAGATTAACGATCGTGCCCAGGAGACACTAAGCAAGATTGCGAAAATCATCATGGACTACAAAGACTATGACGTTCTCATTGAGGGTAACACCGACAACGTGCCTATCACACGCGAGAACATCCGCAACAACTGGGACCTCTCCTGTCTGCGCGCTTCATCTGTAGTTCAGTATCTACAGACCAAATACGGTGTTGACCCCAAGAGACTCACTGCCGGTGGACGTGGAGAGTACAATCCTATCGCTACCAACGACACAGAGGTGGGCAAGCAGCGCAACCGCCGCACACAGATTATCATCACACCTAAGCTCGACCAGTTCATGGACCTCATAGAGCAGGCTCCTGAAGAGTAACGGGTTGAGACACCTGTGTTGACCATACAAAGTAAAAGCCCCGGATGGCATTGTGTCATCCGGGGCTTTTCCGTATCCCCCATCATTTCTACAAATCGACAAGCCATACAATGGAATGCAAGTAAGCTGTCCCTGCTTTCGATATGGCAGCATGGAATATCTTACAGCGCATGCTGTTATGTTACCTCTGTTTGTTTCTTAGGCTTGACTTAAGTGTGGGACTGAAAGTTACGTAGCAGATGCAAAAAATGGCAGCGAAAAAAGACGTGAAAAGAAATAACTTGGGATAACGATTTAAAGAAATACCTATTGAAAAGAACTGACACCTATATATGAGAGGTAAGAATTATTCTAAATCGTTTGCAAAGTTATATCAGTTTTTTCAAATATACAATTTTTTAGTGTTAAAAAATTCATTTTAAATGTTTTTTCTCATTGCAAATTTTCTAACAACATTGTTTTCCAACACGAAACTGCGATAAACACTAATGGTTTGACATGTTTCTCACCTATCATATAGAGGTATTATAACAATTTACTAACAAAGTAATGGCTCAAGTCATGGATAGTGTAAAGATTTGTAACATAAAAGAAGCATTTAATTCAGCATTAAAAGTTATAAATATAACTCTGCATGCAACATGTATGTATTCCAAAAACTATGATATTCAGAATATACACATCATAAATCAGAATACTATTTGAGTTAATTTATATTTAGTTTTTATTGGCACATAGTCGTGAGACTGGTGGTGCCATTTTGTGTTTACAATCTTGCTCAAAGGAGTATCCTCAAGCTTTGCGAACAACAAGTTTACAAGCAACCATTTGGAAGTATTCTTGCCTGAGTTTGACAACAATCAGACATGCCAATATCTTGTCAACTCGTCAACTTGTTTTTTCGCTTCGCTCAAGGAAGCTCCTGGCAGAATATCGGAGACATGCGAAACGAAATAAATATATTATCAAACATAAAATCAAAACTACAATGAGAAAAGTATTTACATTACTTTTGATGTCCATCATTACCTCAATAGGTGTGTGGGCGCAGGAAGAAGGGGCTACTGCCTCAGCCGACTTTATCGTCAGCGATGACGGAAAAACTCTGACGGTCTCAGGTAAGGGAGACCTGACGACGCTGAACATCACAGCCACTGAACTAAGTTTCACTGCTACAGGCCTGAGCAACGTGAAGATAGAAAACATTCAGTGGGGCGCTTTAGCTACCAATCCGTACGACAGCAAGACAACCTATTATGCATATCACTATGTAGAGACGCAGGTTGAAGCAGATGCTTTGGAAGGTGAGACGGTGACATACAGCTGGACAGAAGCGGGATTGAACCTATATTATACATCAGACTACGGCACAACTTGGACACAGGTGACAAACGGGAGTGAAGTTGTTCTGGAGGGCGACTGGGTAAATGGCAAACAATGTTCAAGATACTCCACAACTAACGATGCGAAAGGAAGAATTCCTCTTGCAGATTTCAAAAGCGGAGGATATTACACCACGACAATAACAGGTGATAATATAACGTTCAACTGGAGTGCAACAAATTACTATAAGAAAACTGAAGAAGGTTATCGGGCAATGACGCAGGATGAAGCCTACGACAGCAACACCACATATTATAAAAGTGTGTTTGGCGTTGTTACAGAGGCAGAGATGCAAGAAAGCGGCTATCTCGGATATGTCACCGACAGTTTCGTCAACCTCCTCAACGCCAAGATTCTTGAAAGAGCGACAGTTGCAACCGCCACCGGTGTGACAAACACCTTCGAGACTGTGCGCTTCGTGAACGAAGACAGCAGCACACCGCTCATCATCAACGATGATATCGTACATGCAATTCTGTTCCCGACAGTTGTCTGGAATGCTGATACTAAGGTTAAGGAGAAAAACAAATCCATCGTGACACTCGACCTCGGCGCTGCGACAAACAACGACCTCGCTGCGGCAACCTTCAAGAACGTTTCTGATCCTGCCAATATGACGAACCTCACGCTGCCGCTGACAAAGAAAACAGTGGAGAAGAACGAGAAAACCAACACCGATGAATATAAGATGGTTCTGCCGGAATATGTTTTGAGCGGATATGAGAGTGCAAACCTCACGTCTGTGACAATACCGGAGGGTTACGACCGTCTGGGCGACAATGCCTTCAATGGTCAGAAGAATGTGGAGATATTCAATCTGCCTTCTACCTTGAAGCTCATCGGCGAATCGGCTTTCGAAAACTGCGGAGCATTGACTTCCATCACGTTAAACGAAGGACTGGAGAACATCGGCAAGCGTGCCTTCGTAGGAACAAATCTGACAGACATCTCTTTCCCATCAACACTACGTATCATCAAGGACGCGGCATTCGCAGGGCTGACAAATATTAAAGAGTTGAAGTTCAATGCCGGACTTAAATACATCGGCAACTCCGCCTTTGCCCTGACATCAGCGCTGACGGTGAAGACAATAGAGATTCCGGCAAGCGTGAAGTATATCGGTCCGTTCGCTTTCAACTTCAGACAGTATCAGGATGTCTTCTTCCTCGGAGCAGATGCGCCCATCATGCCGATAGGCAAATCGGCATACGATACGGGCTGGGGCGAAGGCACGGCATTTCCTGCAAACACCCTCATGGGAAACAACGGATTTGATCCCGGAACAATAGGGCATGTGCCGACAGTAGGCGACATGAAGGATGACGCAAACAGCGGATATGCCAACCGTGAGAACTACAAGAACCAAGGCTACTATTTCGTCATCCTGCACTTCCCTACAGGACTGACAGACGACCAGCGAGAAAAATACACCGACATCACACGTGTGTATAAGACACACCGCGACGCTAACGGGAAATTCAACTTTTCGCGTTCAGATAGCAACAAAGATTCATACGATGAAGTCGGCTCAGAGAAAACAACTCTTAGCTTTGGAGGTTTGACCGCAAGCACAAAAGTATGCTACGGATATGAGGACACATACCTCGGCTCACAGTATATATGGCCAAGTCAGGAGCAGTGGAACCGCTCGTACGTAGTGAACTCGCTCGGATACAACTGGGACGGCAAGACAGAGTACCGCACTACGCTCTCAGAGGAAGACAAACAAGTGCTGGCGTATGCCGGATATGTAATAGGCGAGGGAGAGGGAAAATACACCGAAGCCGAGCTGCAGAAGATTGCCCACATGGGCACTCGTCAGTTCGTGCTCACCAACGCAGACACGAAGAAAGACGAGAATCCGGAAGAAGAGCCGGTATATCCAATCTCAATGAAAGGCAGCAACTGGTGGACAATCTGCGTGCCGTTCAGCATGACAAAGGCGCAGGTGGACAAGGTGTTCGGCACCGGCACACACGTTTGCCGCTTCTCGTCTGTCTCACGCACTATCGACGGCAACGGCAACAAGAGCATCACACTACGCTTCCAGAACGATGTGTATGCGACGAAATGGACACGCGACGCAAGTTCTCTTGCTTATACAAAGAACGAAGGTGTGACACCTGACAATGACGACATCGTGATTTACAGCCACGAGGCATACATGATATATCCGACAAAGAGCAACGAAGACGCTAACGGAATGTATAACATAAAGGACTACAAACTGGAGACCGGATCGCCGCTGCCGACTATCATCAAGGCGAATGCGAACGAGACAGAGAATGCAGACCAGACGGAATATCGCTTCGTAGGAAACTATGTGACGGAGGTATCGACTGGTACAGCAACAAATGCTGACGCAGGAGTGGCTACAGCTGCTTACGAAACCGTTACCATACCGCAATACAGCTACATATATGCAAAGAAAAAGAATGATGCAGCGTATAAGTTCTGGTTCTTTACCGGTACACAGATGGCATGGAGTCCTAACAAGTGCGTAGTGCAGGCAACAGCCCGTGATGGTGGTGCACAAGACTACAGTAACTTCTTCGGAGGCAATGCCAACAACTCAAAGGTTAGTCAGGTTTCTCTCTTTGGCGAGGATGGTACGGTGACAGAGATAGAGAACGTCACCATCATAGCCGGTGAGGGTGAGAATGCCCAGATAGTATATAACCTCAACGGACAGGTTGTAAGCAGCAATGGCAACACAGACAGACTCGCCAAGGGTGTATATATAAAGGGTGGAAAGAAATTCATGGTTAAATAACCCCAGCTTACTTTTAACAACAAACAAAGGAGAATATAAATGAAGAAGAATTATATAAGTCCAGAGATTCTTGTCCTAAACGCTAACATCATGTCTGAACTGCTCTCTGGAAGCGGAAGCGGAAATGGTAAGTCCGAGTTTGGAGGCGGTGACGATGGTGATAAAGACAAAGGAGGCAGTACAGTCCTTCCAGGCGGTGATGGTGCATTTGAAGGTGGATTGGGTAGTAAAGGCGATTCCTGGTCATCCTGGGATGATTGAGTAAATGCCGAGTTTATATAGCAGTTTTAAGGGGCATACCGTACTTGTTTGCGGTATGCCTTTTTTTTGTTGACTCTGCACAGCTTTCATAATCCTCTTGCATTCAGTATCCTTTTCAGTACCTGTTATTTGGTACTGGAGTACCTATCGTTTGGTACTGGAGTGTTAAATGGCTTCTACTGCCTTTGAAAACAATATACTTATCCTTGTCATCGCTGTCGTAACTGTTCAGCTAATGCATTATATTACATATCCTTCATTCATCGTTGTTTTTTTTAGTCATTTTGTTTTGTACTTGATTAATTTTTGCTACCTTTGCAGTAGCAAAATGTATTTTATATAACAAAAAATTGAAACAAAATGATATTAAAACGATGAATATGCTAAAGAAAAGTTATTTTATGACACTCCTCTTGGCTGCCGTAGCGGTGACAGGAGGAAAGGCTCAGGATGCGAGTGAGCTTGTAGCGTCACAATTCAATGTCAACAAGGACAGCCAGTATCATGTCTTCATTAAGACATACTCACAGACGTTGCTTAACTATCTGCAAGAGCATCCGCGCATAACGGTCGATTTCACGACCGACAACAGCAGCGTGGTGACAGTAGGCGGTGCATGGTTCAAGGGCGTGAAGGAAGGAACAGCCAACATGACGATGGACATATATGCGGAATCCAGCATCAAGGACTATCCCGATTTCAACAACAAGCTGGAGTCCATTCCTTTCACTGTGACGGTGCAGTCGCCAGACGTGAAGGCACCATTGCCCTACTGCACCATCAACTGGGGAGAATTGCGGTCGATAGCCATTGAAGACATGGTGGCTAATGGCGGCTACGAGCTCTTCACAGACAGATATGTAGAAATGAATCCCACTATAACAGAGGACGAGAAGAGTACGTTCGACGTCTATTACACAGGCGACATGGAGTACCCCCTCGCATTCACCATGTACAACGATGATGGTCAGCTCTACTCCTCGGACATCGTCGTTGCCAACGGCACACGCCTCGGCTACTATGAAGAGTCGGAAATATCAGACTATCTCGTGAGCGAGGGTTATGAGTTGCTGGGCTATGACGAGATGGGACTCCTTATATTATATAATGAGTCGGAGATAACGCAGGCGAGTGCCGGCTTCATAACTCTGCAAGGACAATATTTCAGATACCTCAGCTTCCAGTACGAGACGGAGAAGCCAGGTACGGGTGACGGCATTGACAAGACATACAAGCCGTGTCCCGATGCAAGGATAGACAGGCGCAACGGTGCTGTTGAGATAAACACTGATGCATACGCAGGAAAAGGCATCACCATATACGACATGTCGGGTAGGGTAGTGGCAAAAGGCAGCCTGCATAATGGCTGCAATACTATCTCTGTGCCGAAAGGCTCTCCGGTCATTGTTAAGATTGACGGTTGTGCGGCAGTGAAGGCAATGTGATATGAGGCCCCTCCCCATCCCTCCCCTGGGGGAGGGAGCACAAGCTTGAGTGAGGAGTAGTATTAAGGGAGTTATGATGGGGAGTTATAATGGGGAGTTATGATGGGTAAAAAATATTCTTGAACTAAAAAATACTATACAATGAGGAAAATTTACACATTACTGTACGCTCTCGCCTTGATGACGGCACAGCAAGCCAAGGCAGAGACATGGAGTTACGATTTTGAGGATTTTGCCAGTATAATAGGCGACAACGGTCCAAGGGTTATCGACGACATCGTTATAAACGGTCTCACATGGCATATCCATGGTGTCAATCCTTCCAAGGACTACACAGACTGGGCAAACGGCAACATGTCTATGCGCCTTTACAGTACTACCAACAAGGATAGGAACAAAGGCAACGAGATAGTGAACTTCACCCTTGCCTCACCAAGGGACATTGGAACAGTGAGTTTCATGATACGTTCCGCCGAAGGATTTGAGGACTATCAGGCATCATGGATAGTGCAGTGGTCGGCAGACGGTAGCACATGGGTTACGGTGGGAGATGCCTTTACTGCCACTGGCACTCCAGAGCAGATTACCCGTGTTGTAAACCAGAAGAACTCTTACATGCGAATAGTGAGGGCTGACTACGACACTTTCGACTATGAGAACAACACGAACTATGGTCCTGTCACCAATTTCGATGACATGTCGATAACTGATGCGGAAGAGTCTCAGGTCGTTTTCTCCTCCTCGACGTCAGCTCTTGACTTTGGCACGCTGACACTTGGAGAAACAAAGGAAGACACTTTCTACATCAGTCACAAGGGAGGCGAGGCAGAGCCGCAATATTCCCTCAGTGGCTCAGACCAAGGCTCGTTCAGCTATGAAGTGAAGAGCGGTGAGGAGACCGACACCGTGAGCGTGACATGCACGGCAAGGAGGAGAAGCGCAGCCACTGCCTTCATTGATGTGAAGTATGCAGGAAGCATCCTTAAGGTGACACTTAATTATGTTGGCGAGAAAGCCGACCCTAACATGCTGTTCTCTGGCGGAGAAGGCACGGAGGCAAGTCCTTATCTCATCACCTGTCCTGAGGACCTTGACGACCTCTCCTTCTCTGTGGAGTATGAGTATGAGACTTTCAGTGGCAAGTATTTCAAGATGACAAATGACATAGCATTGAACATACAGGAAACATTCCGCCCGATAGGCAACAACTTCAACTCATCAAACGAGCAGCGTCCCTTCTCCGGAATCTTCGATGGCGACGGGCATACGGTAAGCGGTCTCAATGTCTATTTCCCTGACAACCTCTTTGAGGGAATGTTCGGAATCATTAATGGCGCAGTCATCAAGAACCTCACCATAGCAAACAGCAAGTTCTACGGTGTGGCTGGAATAGGAGCCTTTGTAGGTGCCGCCATTGGTGATACGAAGCTGCAGAACCTGCATACGGAAGGTGACGTGGCTGTCACAGCCACATACTATTATGCCGGCGGCATATGTGCCGGAGCTCTCGTAAGTGGCAACTGCCATATAGCCGACTGCACGAATGCAGCCACGGTGACAAGCTCATACGGTGATGCTGCCGGAATACTTGCCACCAACGGACTTGAAGGAACGGTGGTGGAGCGTTGCGGAAACAGCGGTGAGATAACAGACTATAACTATAACGTGGGTGGTGTCGTATGCTCTACAGATGCTGGCATGACAATACGCGACTGCTACAACTCCGGCACTGTTAACATGTACAACCAACAGGAAGCAAGCAACCTCTATGGTGGCGGCATACTCGGAGCTATCGGGTCGGGCTATTACGATGGTCTCGTAACCATTGCCAACTGCTACAACATCGGCACTTTCAGTTCCATCATCCCCAATCTGCATCCTATCTTCAACATATACATGATAGAGACTGGCGTTGACATGTCGAACTGCTATTTTGCCAGTGACATCAACGGCAATTCATACGATGCCGGTGTGGAAGGCACGCCATGCATCGTGATAGAGAACTCCTCGTATATGCAGACTGAGGACTTCGTCAAGGACCTCAACTGTGGAAGCGAAGAAGGCGTGTGGGTCTTGAAGGAAGGCAAGAACTATGGATTCCCTGTGCCTGAGGGTACTGTTTCTGACGGTGTCTCAAGGATACGTTCTGAGAAGTCAGTGGCAATAGCCATACAGGATGGCAGGGTCGTCGTCGATGGTTCATGCGACAGCGTGAAGGTGTATGACATGAGTGGAAGGGAGATGTCCTCCAACAATGTCATGGGACCAGGAATGTATGTAGTGAAGGTTACGATTGGCGGAAAGACATACACGAGGAAAGTAATGAGGAGATAAGCCGATAATAATCAAAAAAGGTGATGGTTTGATTCCATCACCTTTTTAATTGCATATTTTAAATATAGGATATATTCAGACTATTTCATGCTGTCGCCATCGTAAGCCCACTTGTAGAAAGAAGCACCATGGACGAAGCCAGCTCCGAAAGCCGTGAAAATCACGTTGTCGCCCTTCTTCATGTTCTTCTCATTGTCCCACAAGGCAAGTGGTATGGTAGCAGCACTGGTATTGCCATATCTGTCTATGTTGACAACAACCTTGTCGGCAGGTATCTCTGCTCGTTTCGTCACCGCCTCTATGATTCGTAGGTTTGCTTCATGTGGCACTACCCATTTCACGTCGTCGGCTGTCAGATTGTTCATCTTCAATATTTCCAGCACGTCATTGCTCATGGCTGTCACCGCATAGCGGAACACTGTGCGTCCCTCCTGATAGAGATAGTGAAGCCTATGGTCAACGGTGAAATGCGATGCAGGACACACGGAGCCTCCCGCCTTCATGTGAAGGAAAGGCAGTCCCTTGCCGTCAGTGCGGAGATAGGAGTTCTGCACTCCGATGTTTTCCTCTGTTGTTGCCTCTACGAGGACGGCGCCTGCACCATCTCCGAAGAGCACGCAAGTCTGCCTGTCAGTATAGTCGATGAGCGACGACATCTTGTCGGCACCAATGACTATAATCTTCTTGTATCTGCCACTTTGTATCATGGAGGCAGCCAAGTCGAGGGTGTAGAGGAATCCGCAGCATGCAGCCTCAAGGTCGAATGCGAAGGCATTCTTCAGTCCCAGTTTTCCCACTACGATAGACGCTGTAGAAGGAAACTTGTAGTCTGGAGTTGTTGTCGTAACGATAAGGGCGTCAATGGTGTCAGGGTCAACGCCGGTCTTGCTGATGAGCTGTTTTGCCGCCTTCCTTGCCATGTAACTTGTTCCAAGTCCCTCTTCAGTAAGGATGTGTCGTTCTTTTATTCCGACACGCGCCATAATCCACTCATCGCTTGTGTCCACCATTCTCGACAATTCCTCATTGTTAAGAATATAGTCAGGCACATAGCCACCAACGCCTGTTATGATTGCGTTGATTTTCTCCATTATTCAACTGTTTCCTTGACAATGGCAACCTTGCCCCTATAATAGCCACATGTAGGGCATACAGTGTGATATACATAGTATGCTCCACAGTTTGGACATACTGCCAGTGTTGGAGCTACTGCCTTGTCATGAGTTCTTCTTTTGAGTGTACGAGTCTTTGACTGTCTTCTTTTAGGATGTGCCATAATTTTTTAATGTTTTAATCTTTGTTGTCTTTTAACTTAAGCAATCCGCTCCATCGCGGATCTATCTGTTCCTCGCTGTCTTCTCCGTCTCTTTCGGTGACGGAATGCTCTTTGATGACATTCATCATCTCGCTGTTGCATTTACCAGGTGCATGAACGTGCTTGATGGGAATGGCGAGGGCTGCTGTCTCGTATATGAACCATGACAGGTCGAGTATTCCATCCTTCTCGCTCACAGTCATCTGCTCGTCGGCAAGGATGTCGTCTGATGAGGCGGCAGTGGTATGGTGGCTGTCCTTGGTCATTGTCACCAGTAGGCTGCCTTCTGTTTCTATGGGTTGCTGCATGTCGTCGAGGCATCGGTCGCAAGGAATGGTTACCTCTCCCTTGATGCTGGCATTGACCTTGAAAATGCTTTCGTTCCTGTCTATCGTGACATCGGCGGCAAGGTTCCCTTTCCGTATGTCTGTCGTGTCGAGGGCTTCGAAGACATTGTCATCTACTTGAAACTCAAAGGTGTTGACACCCTGTTTCAGTCCTCTAAGGTCAATTTTAAACAACTCTAAACTGTCCATAAGTTCACTTTGGGGTGCAAAGTTAATAATAATTTCTGATTCCGTCAAAAAAAACTTGCAGAAATCATTTTTCCTACAAAATTATTCAGTAACTTTGTCCTCGCTGAATATAATACTATTGTACTTTCGTTGAGTTGTTGTTATGAAGACATCAAAGAAACTTGCCTGCTCGTTGCTGCTTGTGATGGCAGTGGCATGGTGCAGGGCTTATGGTGACGTGTGGCAGGATGGCACTCCCGTTGATTCGTGGTTCTCCAATGCGGGCAAGATACCCGTGGAGACTCTCGGTCGCCATTATGTGATAACGGACTACGGTGTAGAGAAGGACAGCACCAAGGTGCAGACCGCCAAGATACAGCATGTCATAGACGTTGCTGCAAGAGAAGGTGGCGGGGTAGTGGTGATACCGGAGGGCACTTTCCTCAGCGGTTCACTCTTCTTCCGTCAGGGCACCCATCTCCATCTCTCTGCCAATGCCGTGTTGAAAGGCAGTGCCCGCATAGAAGACTTCCCTGTCATGCAGACGAGGATAGAAGGTGAGACATGCGACTATTTTCCTGCGCTTGTCAATGCCGACAGCGTCAGGCATTTCACCATTACCGGCAGTGGAACCATAGACGGCAACGGGCTTCACTACTGGAGGGAGTTCTGGATAAGACGCCAATGGAATCCGCAATGCACCAACAAGGATGCGCAGCGTCCTCGCCTCGTGTATATATCCAATTCCTCTGACGTGACCCTTCAGGATGTGACCCTTCAGAACAGTCCGTTCTGGACTACTCATATCTACAAGTGCGACCATGTGCGCTACCTCGACTGCCATATAGAAGCCCCGACGGAAGGCATCTTCCCACAAGAGCCAGACAAAGGAGCACCCAGTTCCGATGCCATCGACATCGATGCCTGCCACCATGTGCTTGTGAGAGGATGCTACATGCATGTCAACGATGACGCTGTGGTGCTCAAGGGCGGCAAGGGCACGTATGCCGACCTTTCCGGCGACAACGGAGCCAACTATAATGTGATTGTCGAGCACTGCACCTTCGGCAAGGTACATGCATGCCTGACCCTTGGGTCCGAGTCGCTCCACGACTATAATATAATAATGAGAGACTGCCATGCCAAGGCAGCCGACAGAGTGTTGTGGCTCAAGATGCGTCCCGACACTCCCCAGCAATACGAGAAAGTGAGCGTGGAGAACATGACAGGCCGTTGCGGCAGCTTCCTCGTCGTGCGTCCCTGGACACAGTTTTTCAACCCTGTAGAGCGTGCCGACATGCCCGCATCCTATTGCTCCGACATAAGCGTGAGGGGAGTGCGCATGACGTGTGACAGGTTCCTCGACATGGGCAAGAGCGACAAATACGCCCTCCGCCGCTTTCACATGGACGACATAGAGGTGACCTACCGTGAAGGAGGCGATTTTCAGGCAGAGATGCACAATCTTTACGACAATCTTGTAGAAAAGTGAGATTTTTTCATTATGCCAGTATGTATTCTCATGAAAATTGGCTAAATTTGCAGTCTGAAAACAACAATTTAATTCATAAAAAGGCATGATTCTCTTTTTTAAGACTCCGTCCGGAAGTGTGATAGCCACACAGGCAGACCACAAACTCAGTCCGGAAGAAATCAGTAAACTATGTTGGTTGTATGGCAACGCAGAACTTCTCGATGCAGACACGATGGAGGGGTTCTTCGTTGGTCCGCGCCGTGAAATGATTACGCCTTGGAGCACAAATGCCGTGGAGATTACGCAGAACATGAGTCTCAACGGCATTTCGCGTATAGAGGAATATTTCCCCGTGAGTGGCAAGGAAGCCTCCCACGACCCCATGCTCCAGAGAATGTACGAAGGCCTCGACCAGGACATCTTCACCATCAACGTGGAGCCGCAGCCAATAAAGCATGTAGATAATCTTGAGGAATACAACGAGCAGGAAGGCCTTGCCCTCTCCCCCGAGGAGATAGAATACCTCCACAAGATAGAGAAGCAGCTTGACCGTCCGCTTACCGATTCCGAGATATTCGGCTTTGCCCAGATTAACTCAGAGCATTGCCGCCACAAAATATTCGGGGGAGTCTTCATCATTGACGGCAAGGAGATGGAGTCGTCGCTCTTCAGCATGATAAAGAAGACGACAAAGGAAAATCCCCACAAGATACTCAGTGCCTACAAGGACAACGTGGCATTCTCGGAAGGACCCGTAGTGGAGCAGTTTGCTCCGAAGGACCAGACCACGTCAGACTATTTCGAGGTGACAGACATGGAGAGTGTCATATCCCTGAAGGCAGAGACCCACAACTTCCCCACTACCGTGGAGCCCTTCAACGGCGCAGCTACTGGAACGGGAGGTGAGATACGAGACAGGATGGGAGGTGGCGTAGGCTCATGGCCTATTGCCGGCACCGCCGTATATATGACAGCTTATCCGCGCCTTCAGGAAGACGGCCTCAAAGACGGTGACAGCAAGGCTACACCCCGCGACTGGGAAGACATCCTCCCCGTGCGCAAGTGGCTCTACCAGACACCAGAGCAGATACTGATAAAAGCCTCCAACGGTGCCAGCGACTTCGGCAACAAGTTTGGCCAGCCACTCATCTGTGGTTCCGTCCTTACATTCGAGCACAAGGAAGGCAGCGAGAAATATGCCTACGACAAGGTCATCATGCTTGCCGGTGGAGTAGGATATGGCAAGAAGCGCGACTGTCTGAAGAAAGAACCCCAGAAAGGCAACAAGGTAGTGGTTGTCGGAGGTGACAACTACAGGATAGGACTTGGTGGTGGCTCCGTGTCGTCGGTTGACACAGGTCGTTATAGTAACGGCATAGAGCTGAATGCCGTCCAGCGTGCCAACCCAGAGATGCAGAAGCGCGCCTACAACCTTGTGCGTGCACTCGTGGAGAACGAAGAGAACCCTGTCGTCTCAATTCACGACCATGGCTCCGCAGGTCACCTCAACTGCCTGTCAGAGCTTGTCGAGGAGTGTGGTGGCAGGATAGACATGGCACAGCTGCCTATAGGCGACAAGACCCTTTCAGCCAAGGAGATAATAGCCAATGAGAGCCAGGAGAGGATGGGACTGCTCATTGACGAGCAGTATATCGAACAGGTGAGGAAGATAGCAGAGCGCGAGAGAGCACCAATGTATGTCGTAGGCGAGACGACAGGCGATGCACATTTCTCGTTTGTACAGAAAGATGGCGTGAAGCCTTTCGACCTTGATGTCGCCCAGATGTTCGGCCATTCCCCCAAGACATATATGGTTGACAAGACCGTGGAGAGACATTACGGCAACGTGGAGTATCCCGGCACGCCGTCATTCCTCGAAGAGAGCGTGAAGAGAGTGTTGCAGCTCGAGGCAGTAGCCTGCAAGGACTGGCTCACCAACAAGGTTGACCGTTCCGTGACAGGAAAGATAGCCCGTCAGCAATGTCAGGGAGAGATACAGCTGCCGCTCAGCGACTGCGGAGTAGTGGCACTCGACTACAGGGGCAGGAAAGGCATAGCCACCTCCCTTGGCCATGCCCCTCAGGCAGGTCTTGCCTCCCCCGAGGCAGGCAGCGTCCTTTCAGTTGCCGAGGCTCTTACCAATATAGTGTGGGCACCATTGGATAACGGTCTTGAGAGTGTCAGCCTTTCAGCCAACTGGATGTGGCCATGCCGCTCGCAGGAGGGAGAGGATGCCCGCCTCTACACGGCAGTCAAGGCATTGTCCGATTTCTGCTGCGACATCCACGTCAACGTCCCCACGGGAAAAGACTCGCTCTCCATGAGCCAGCAGTATCCTGACGGAGAGAAGGTGATAAGTCCAGGAACAGTCATCGTCAGTGCAGGAGGCGAGGTAAGCGACATACGCAAGGTCGTCTCCCCAGTGTTGGTAAACGACAAGGGAGCGAGCCTGTACCATATCGACTTCTCCTTCGACGAGCAGCGTCTTGGCGGTTCCGCCTTCGCACAGAGCCTTGGCAAGGTAGGCGACGACGTACCTACGGTAAAGAACCCCGAGTATTTCGCCGATGCCTTTCAGGCTGTCCAGGAGATGATAGGCAAGGGATGGATAATGGCAGGCCACGACATCAGCGCAGGCGGTCTCGTGACGACATTGCTTGAGATGTGTTTCGCCAACAAGACAGGCGGTCTTCACATAAACCTCTACAACCTGTGCAAGGACGGCGACGTCGTGAAGACCCTTTTCGCAGAGAACCCCGGTATCGTAGTAGAAGTGTCCGACTGCCACAAGGAAGAGTTTGCCAAGTTCATGGATGACAGAGGAGTTGCTTTTGCCAAGATAGGCTACCCCGTGCCTGCCAGCCGTACGCTGGTAGTGAAGAACGGCTCCGTGGAACACACCCTTGACATTGACGCCCTTCGTGACACATGGTACAAGACCTCCTACCTCCTCGACCGCAAGCAGAGCTTAAACGGCTGTGCAGCCGAGAGATATAAGAATTACAAGGACCAGCCGCTTGAGATGTCGTTCAACGATGGCTTCACCGGCACCCTCAAGCAATATGGCATAAGTGCCGACAGGCGGGAGCGCACGGGAGTGAGAGCCGCCATCATCAGGGAGAAAGGCACCAACGGTGACCGCGAGATGGCCTACTCCCTCTACCTTGCCGGCTTCGACGTCAAGGATGTCATGATGACCGACCTCATAAGCGGACGCGAGACCCTTGAGGACATAAACATGATAGTGTTCTGTGGGGGATTCTCAAACAGCGACGTACTTGGCTCAGCCAAGGGATGGGCGGGAGCCTTCCTTTACAACCCCAAGGCTAAGGAAGCCCTCGACAAGTTCTATGCCCGCAAGGACACGCTGAGCCTCGGCATCTGCAACGGATGTCAGCTCATGGTGGAACTCGGACTGGTAGGCAGCGACGCAGACGCTTCGTCCAGGGCACGCATGCTGCACAACGACTCCCGTAAGTTCGAGAGCGAGTTCGTGACCCTTAACATACCAGAGAACAACAGCGTGATGTTCTCCACCCTCAGTGGCAGCAAGCTGGGAATATGGGTGGCACATGGAGAAGGAAAGTTCTCCCTCCCTCTTGCCGAGGACAAGTATGACATCGTAGCCAAGTACAACTATTCCGGCTATCCAGCCAACCCCAACGGTTCAGACTATGACGTGGCAGGAATATGCACGCCAGACGGACGCCACCTTGCCATGATGCCTCACCTTGAGCGCGCCATATTCCCATGGCAGAACGCATGGTATCCGCACAGTCGCCGCAACGACGAGGTCACACCGTGGATAGAGGCTTTCGTCAATGCCAGGAAATGGATAGAGTCAGTTGACAAGTAAACAAGTTATTACTTTAGTTGACAAGTTGCCACTCTTCTTGTTTGAATTTGTAAACAACCAGAACAACAAATAACTTGTCAACTTGTCAACGACATAAACAACTTGACAACATAAAAATGAATAGGTTTTACGCAACAGGATTCAAGACCTTTTTCAAGATAGGATTATTCACCCTCGGAGGCGGCTACGCCATGATACCGGTCATCCACAGGGAGGTGGTAGAAAACAAGGGATGGCTCACGGAGGAAGAGTTCCTCGATGTGCTCGCACTCTCACAGAGCTGTCCCGGTGTCTTCGCCATAAACATCAGCGCCTTCGTGGGCTACAGGATGAAGAAGACCAAGGGAGCCATTGCCACAGCCGTTGGTACGGCATTGCCCTCCTTCCTAATAATATTGCTGATAGCCATGTTCTTCCATCGCTTCATGGACGTACCATGGGTGGCAGCTATGTTCCGAGGCATTCGCCCCGCAGTGGTGGCACTCATCGCCGTACCCACCTTCAATCTTGCAAAGAGTGCGAAGATAACACTTTCCACATGCTGGATACCCATACTCTGCGCCCTACTGATATGGCTGATGGGAGTCAACCCCATATACGTCATAATAGCAGCGGCAGCATGTGGGCTATTCACAAATAAGGTTAAAAGGTTAAAGGTTTAATAGTTTAAGGGTTCTCCTCTTCTTGATCAAGCTTCTTATGATTCTATTTGAACTATTCTATACATTCTTCCTCATTGGGATGTTTGGCTTCGGCGGTGGCTACGGCATGCTGTCGCTCATACAGACCCAGACCGTCGTGGAGCACCACTGGCTCACATCAGCCGAGTTCACCAACATAGTGGCAATATCACAGATGACACCGGGACCCATAGGCATAAACTCAGCCACATATTGCGGGTATGCAGCCATGCACAATGCCGGCTTCAACACTGCTGCATCCATAGCAGGAAGCATAGTGGCTACTACCGCCCTCATAATGCCGTCGCTCATACTGATGATACTTATCAGCCGCCTCTTCATGAGATACATGCAGACCCCACTCGTGCAAGCCATCTTCACAGGACTGCGCCCTGCCGTCGTAGGACTGCTTGCCGCTGCCACCCTCCTGTTGTGCAACACCGAGAACTTCGGCATCCCTACCGAGAACCCATGGCAGTTCTCCATCAGCCTCTGGCTCTTCATCATGTCGTTCGTCGGCACCATGTACTTCCACATAAACCCCATCAGGATGATATGCTATACCGCTCTGGCAGGACTGCTGTTACTATATTAAAGGTCCTTCACACCACCATCCTTCCCCCCTCACGGATGAACAATCCGCTGAACTACACACCACATCCACTCTGCGTCATGGCAGCAGAGGAGGTGAGGCGTATGGTGAGGGAAAATGCCGTGATGAGCAGCGAGACACGCAAGTCAGGCAAGATGTTCGGAGTACTCGTAGTAGAGACACCCGACGGCAACACCGGCTACCTTGCAGCCTACTCCGGACAGATAGCTGGCAGGAGCAACTGGGATGGCTTCGTGCCCGCCGTATTCGACTACCTGCAGGATGGCGGCTATTTCAAGACATGCGAGGCAGAGATAACAGCTATAAACAAGCAGGTAAGGCTCATGGAGACTTCGGAGGAACGCCGTCGGCTCCTCACCCACCTCGACGAGACCATTGCCAAGGCTGCCTCAGAGGAGAAAGCCTACAAGACACTCATGCATGAGTCCAAGGTAAGGCGCGACAGCGAGAGAGCCGCAGGAGGCGTCACACCAGAGCGTGAGGCTGAAATGACAAGGGAGAGCCAGTTCCAGAAAGCCGAGCTGCGAAGGATGCGCAGGCGCAATGCCGACACCATTGCCATGGCAAGTGAGGCATGCCACCGCTACGACACATCCATGTCCTTGCTCAAGCAGAAGCGCAGAACCATGTCAGACAGACTCCAGGAGTGGCTGTTCCACCATTTCGTCATGCTCAACAAGGACGGCGACAGCCGTAGCCTCACTGACATCTTCCGCACGTCACTGTCGGCATCACCACCAGCAGGAGCAGGAGAATGCTGCGAGCCGCGCCTGCTGCAGTACGCCTTCAGCCATGCCATGACACCAAAGTGCATGGCAATGTTCTGGATAGGAGCAAGCCCCGAGGGAGAGATACGCCACGAACAGACATACTATCCCGCATGCCGCAGCAAATGCAAGCCCATACTGGAATGGATGCTTGGCAAAGACATAGTGAAGGACGACACATTCATAACCCAACACAATGGAGACAACCTCACCATCATCTATCAGGACAGCGACATAATAGTCGTTGACAAACCAGCCGGAATGCTGAGCGTGCCAGGAAAAAACGATGCTCCATCGGTATTGTCACTCCTTCAACGAAAGATGGAAGATAATATCTTCCCAGTCCACCGTCTCGACATGGACACATCGGGACTAATGGTATTCGTCAGGAACAAGAAAGCACAGAGAAACCTGCAACGACAGTTCGAGACCCACTCCATAGTGAAACGCTACATAGCCCTCCTCGAAAGGAAACCAGACAGCGAGCAGGGCATCATATCCCTGCCACTATCCCCCGACATGGCAGACCGCCCCAGGCAGATGGTTGACTACCGCCATGGCAAGCAGGCACTGACCCACTACAGGCTATGCACCTCACCCTCCACCCCAATGCGCAGGCAGTTCCTCTCCGTAGGCGACAACCTCGTGGAACTCTCTCCCCTCACAGGGCGCACCCACCAGCTCCGTGTCCATTGCGCCCATCCCGACGGCCTCGCCTCACCAATAGTAGGCGACAGGCTATACGGCACCACCAACCATCCGCGCCTCTGCCTCCATGCCGAATACCTCGAGTTCCGACACCCCACCACGGGGGAGATAGTAATATTTAAAAATTGAAATATTGAAATATTCAATTTTCTTTTTGGAGTTTACGAAATAATTAGGTAAATTTGCACCATAACCAATCTAAATACTAACAATACTATGGAAGTTGAAAGAATTATGCAAGCCCTTGAGCAGAAGCATCCGGGCGAACTGGAGTATCTGCAGGCAGTAAGGGAAGTCCTCGAGTCTGTAAAGGATGTCTATAACCAACACCCTGAGTTTGAGAAAGCCAAGATCATGGAGCGCATCGTAGAGCCCGAGCGCATCATAACGTTCCGTGTTCCCTGGGTTGACGACAAAGGAGAGGTCCACGTAAACATAGGCTACCGCGTCCAGTTCAACAGCGCGATAGGTCCCTACAAGGGCGGACTGCGGTTCCACCCCTCCGTCAACCTGTCCATCCTCAAGTTCCTCGGCTTCGAGCAGACATTCAAGAACGCCCTCACCACACTCCCCATGGGAGGAGGCAAGGGTGGTTCCGACTTCTCTATCCGTGGACGTTCCGATGCCGAGGTCATGCGCTTCTGCCAGGCATTCATGACAGAGCTATACAGGCACATCGGTCCCGACGAGGACGTGCCGGCTGGCGACATAGGAGTGGGCGGACGAGAGATAGGCTACCTCTTCGGCATGTACAAGAAGCTCACCCACCAGTTTGAAGGTGTCCTCACTGGCAAGGGTCTCGAATATGGCGGCTCCAGGATACGCCCTGAGGCAACAGGATACGGAGCACTCTACTTCGTCAACCAGATGCTGCAGACTCGCGACATCGACATCAAGGGCAAGACCGTCGCCATCAGCGGTTTTGGCAACGTGGCATGGGGAGCAGCAAAGAAAGCTACCGAGCTGGGAGCAAAGGTCATCACCATCAGCGGACCAGACGGCTACATCTACGACCCAGCAGGACTCGATGACGAGAAAATCGAGTACATGCTTGAGCTTCGCGCCAGCGGCAACGACGTGTGCCAGCCCTACGAGGAGGAGTTCTCCGGCTCGCAGTTCTTCGAGGGCAGAAAGCCATGGGAGCAGAAGGCGGACATCTACCTCACATGCGCCACTCAGAACGAGCTTGACGGCACCGATGCCGACACCATACTTGCCCACAAGCCCCTTTGCGTAGCCGAGGTGTCCAACATGGGATGCACGGCAGAGGCTGTAGAGAAATTCGTCTCTTCTAAGACACTCTTCGCCCCGGGCAAGGCCGTCAACGCAGGCGGAGTGGCAACAAGTGGACTGGAGATGACACAGAACTCCATGAGACTCACGTGGAGTGAGAAGGAGGTTGACGACAAGCTCCACTACATCATGCACTCCATCCACGGGCAGTGTGTCAAGTACGGCAAGCAGCCCGACGGCTACATCGACTATGTCAAGGGAGCCAACATAGCGGGATTCATGAAGGTTGCCAACGCCATGATGGCGCAGGGCATAGTTTGAAGTCTCTCACCAAACCCCTCAATAAGGTTTGAAAGGTTATAAGGTTATGAGGTCTTCAAATATTGAAAAATTAAAGATTGAAGAAGGAAGATTAAACTTTCATTTCCCAACCTCCCCTCCCCAGGGAGGGACTGGGGGGTGGGCCTGTCTCCCCTCACTAAGGAGGGTCTGGGGGGTGGGCCTGTTCCTCCTCCTGTCGTGCTCCGTGGGGTTTGCCCAGAAGCGCATTGACGGCAAGGCATCCTACTACAGCAACAGCCTGCATGGGCGCAGGATGAGCAGCGGCAAGGCATACCACCGCGACAGTCTCACCTGCGCCCACAGGACGCTGCCGTTCGGCACCAAGCTGCGGGTCACCAATCCCTCCAACGGCAGGGAGGTCGTCGTAGAGGTGAGCGACAGGGGACCATATTCCCGCAACAGGGTCATAGACCTCTCCTATGCTGCAGCAAGGGAGCTGGGCATCATTGCCCACGGAGTGAAGTACGTCCACATAGAGGTGTTACCGCCCGACGTAGTGCCGCCCCTCCTTCAGGAAGCCCCGTCCACCGTCAGCCACGACATCCAGTTCGGCATCGCAGGCGTATGCAACGAGTTCATGCCGCAGTGGAGAAACGGCAATTCCTCACAGGACATGAGCGACAGCCACACGCCCTCCGGCGTCCAGCCGCACACCCATACCACACCGCCCAACCACCCAACCGCCACGCCAAGCACGCCACACGCACCACGCACGTCAGGAAAGAACAAGGCAGCTCGTCATTGACGGACTCCTTCAAGAAACTGTTCTGAAGCACACACACAGTAAACGACACCTCGAAAATATATAGAACTCACATAATATATATAGGTGTAACCTATTCACTTATTCCAAGTCGGAGGACCATAAGTCATCACCTTTTCCAGCTGCTGTAGCAGCATCTCCTTCTTTGATGGTATATTGTTTTAAGTCAAGCGGAATAGTGATTTGTTGCAAGGATATGTCGTCTGATGAATATTTATACTCCAATTTCGTCTGTTGTAATGATGAGGTGATAATGCCATTTTCAATTTCTATGGTTATGGTCTCCGGACATAAATATATCTTCCTCATAAGATGCTGTATCTATTTTACAATTATTTTTTTCCCGTTTTTTATATAAATTCCTTTTGAAATACTCCCCACACACTGACCATTAAGATTGTATATGCGGTCGTCGTGATTATTATCTTCAGCCTTGACAGTCGTAATGCCATTAGAATCATCTACATTAAGAGTTATCTTTCCGTCAACAATGCTTCTGGGAATGGTCAGATAAGCCCTCATTCCATATATTCTATTGCCTGTTGCAGTTGGTTTCAATACTTCACCTTTGTTGTTTATGAATAGGTCTGTACCATCATACTCCAGTTCTGTAGGACTGAATGTTCCGGTGAAACTATAGCTTTCACCTTTAGAGTTTGTGAAAGAGATTGCTTTGGGTTCTGTGACGGTATATGTGATTCCTTCTATGATAGGGTTAGTGATATCATTCGAAGGCTTTATAAGACAGGGGACACCAGCATCTATTCTGTTTTCCTCCAATATACTGAACACCATGGTGGTCTCATTTTCCACACCTGTGAACTCTGCAATTGTAACATCACCGAACCTTTCTGCAATCTGTTCGGCTGACATACAGAAAGGAACACAGAATGTGTTCCAGTAGTCTTTGGACAGTGTGCGTGTTAGCATGGCGTTTGTGTTCTTTTCCACTATTGTGTTCATGCTCTTCTCGTCAATGGCATCAGTCTTGATATATTGTACTGTCATGCTTGCGAAGTATACTCCATCTGTAAGATTGTTGATATATATAAGGCCGGAATACCCCTCCCATTCGGCATCTTTATTGGTCTTATTGTTGCTTCTCCCTCCAAGTTTGTATTCTATATTATTGTCGTTCTTTATATGTATGTACTTTGCCATATATCCCTCTGGCACACTGACACTCAAAACAGCATCCCTGTATGCGCGTAAATCGATAGGATCGTTGCTTCCCTTAAAGAATCTTGTTTTATAGCCTGTTGATGCTGTTTTTACATTGGTCATCGTCACTATACCAGACTCTATTTTATCACCCTCGTCAAGCGTGCTTTTAGCGTTATATCCATAATCCTGAGGTTTGGAGAAGTCAAACTCCTCAGTGTGGTATGCTTGGTAGTTCAAAGTATATGTGGCACTTGATGGTAGATAATTATCATTTCCTTCGAACTTCGCTGTAATGTTAGCAGTACCAAATTTGTGAAGTATCAGTTCTCCTTTTTCAGAGTCAATGTCTGCAACATCAGTGTTGTCACTGCTATATGTGACATCATACTCATGTGATTTCGTAAGTGTTGGCTTTTCATAGGTGTTCTCTTCTCCCCATATAATAGTCAACTGGTCTTTGTCAAACGACGTGGACGTTTCAGATTTGTTTGTAACAACCTCAACATTAAGCAGACAAGAAGACTCTGGAAAGCCTTCTGTTCCTGGAGCGGTAATCTTAACCACACCTTTGCCCTCTGCGTTTCCTGTCACCACACCATAGTCAGATACGGATATATACTCCCCTCCTTCGGTGACGGTAAAATCGAGAGTGCCGGTGTATTTGTCATTTCTTATAATGTGTGAAAATATGTCAAAAACATCATGTTCATTTATGGTTACAGATTTCAAAGATAATGAGAATGCTCCAATATCCTTGTATATTTGAATATTTGGTGAACCAGGTGAATAACATGAGAATAATTTGCTGGTTTTGTAATATTGTAACTGTGTGTTCCTACCGCTTTTAAATGTAATGTTGGCAATGTTGTCGGCAATGGTAATGGTAGCCTTTGAATAGTTCGACTCGGTTGATATTGTGACGAGTTCATGATTATTTTCATTATTGGTTGCAGCTAAATACCCATTGTTATCGGAGTCGTAAAAAGAATAGTAAGGGTTTGATTTACTTATAGTAAATACCGAAAATCCATCAGCGAAATCTATAGTGCCGTTATCATTAAGGGTGCAGTCAATGGCATACCTATTGTTTTTATTCTCTCTTTTTCCACCCATGACTTTTGCATTATTGGTATTTGCAATAATGACTTTATCTCCATCAGCCAAATCGTTGATGTCAGAGACTATTCTATATGTTTGAGCACTGCTTACCCCCCCTGTTAGCAATGCAAAAAAGAGGGTATATATCCCCCTCAGATTTTTAAACCTGTTCTGCATGATGATAATATAAATAATGTGTATGCTTGTATTGTAGAGTCAAATAATCTATATCCCCTCTTTTTCTCTTCTTTCTTCGTCGAGAGTCTGGAAGTCTTTTTTTCTGAGCACGAAGGAGTTGGAGAGGTATTTTTCCCTTACGACTTTGTTTGCTGCGAGTTCCTCGGGTTTTCCCTGGAAGAGGATTCTTCCCTCGAAGAGGAGGTAGGCCCTGTCGGTGATGGTGAGGGTCTCCTGCACGTTGTGGTCTGTGATGAGGATGCCGATGTTGCGGTATTTGAGTTTCCAGACTATGTGCTGTATGTCCTCTACGGCGATGGGGTCAACGCCCGCGAAGGGTTCGTCGAGCATGATGAACTTGGGGTCTATGGCGAGGCAGCGCGCTATCTCGGTGCGGCGTCTCTCGCCCCCGGAGAGCTGGTCGCCCTTGTTCTTCCTTACCTTGCCGAGACGGAACTCGGCAATGAGGCTATCTAACTTGGCGAGTTGCTCCTTGTGTGTGAGCTTGGTCATCTCGAGGACTGACATGATGTTGTCCTCGACGCTCATCTTGCGGAAGACGCTCGCTTCCTGCGGCAGGTAGCCTATGCCCGCCTGTGCCCGCTTATAGACGGGGAAGGAGGTGATGTCCGTGTCGTCGAGATAGACGTGCCCGCTGTTGGGCACTATGAGTCCCGTGGTCATGTAGAAGGACGTGGTCTTGCCCGCTCCGTTGGGTCCCAGCAGCCCCACTATCTCGCCCTGCCTTACGTTGATGCTCACTCCGTTTGCGACAGTCCTCTTGCCGTATATTTTTACGAGGTTGTCGGTGCGCAGCACCATGCCCCCTCCATTGCCTGTTTCGTTGTGTTCCATTTTTTTGAAGATTGAAGATTGAAAGATTGAAGATTGAAAGATTGAGCCTCACCCCCGACCCCTCTCCAAAAGAGAGGGGAGATGGTTACCATAAGAGGCTTTAAAAAATGATAATTCAACATTCTACCTCCCCTCTCTTTTGGAGAGGGGTCGGGGGTGAGGCTTGTTTACTTGTCAACTGATGTAGTTTGCAAAATTAGTAAAAAGAAATGAAAAATCGGCTGTAATGGCAAAAACTATGGTGGATATTGTGGTTTTTTGCGGATTTTTCATTACTTTTGCGGTGAAATTACTTATTCAACTTGTTTTTTCGCAAAGCTCAAGGAAACTCCTCTGAGCAAGTTTTAACTTGTGAACCAACGGTCACTGGCCGAAGGGAAAAGGAGTTCCCTTGAGCTTTGCGAAAAAACTTGAATAACTTATGAATGGCTTGAATAAAAGAATTGCAACGCTGTGGGTGATAGCCTTTGTGACGCTTGCCGTCATGGCGCAGGCTGACACGGCGGACATTGATCTGAAGTATGCTGGCAGCCTGCTGAAGGTGGGGGAGGAGGCTCCCCATTTCACGATGAATGACGTGGAGGGAAGGGCGGTAAGCTTTCCCCAGGTGGCTGATGGCAAGTATGTGGTGCTCGACTTCTGGGCGTCATGGTGTGGCGACTGCCGCAGGGACATCCCCAACATGGTGAGGATGCACCGTGAGTATGGCGACAGGGTGATGTTCATAGGCATCTCGCTTGACACGGACGCGGAGAGGCTGCGGTCGTTCCTGGCGCAGAACGGTGTTGACTACCTCCAGCTGTGCGAGGGAGTGAAGTTCAGGGAGTCGGCGGTAGCCAAGCTGTATGGCGTGGAGTGGATACCGTCGATGTTCCTCATATCGCCCGAAGGCAAGGTGGTGCTCTCTACCGTGGTGTCGGAGAAGCTGGAGAGGGAAATGGATGTGAGGTTTTCAAAGATTGAAAATTGAAAATTGAAAATTGAAGATTGAAGAAGATTGAAGATTCAACATTCAACATTGGCTTCGCCTTCCTCTGTCACGACTCGGGATAGCTCAAGCAAGCTTGGCATCCCCACTCGCTGCTCCATCGGTTCAATTTTCAACCCATTAAACAAAATTGATATGATACTATACAACTGGCTATATACTTTCGGGAGGTATCTGATGCTGATGGGTCGCTCGTTCTCGCGTCCCGAGCGTTTCCGCATGTTCTGGAAGCAGTATGTGAAGGAGATGCAGCAGTTGGGCATCGACTCCATAGGCATAGTGCTCCTGATTTCGTTTTTCATCGGGGCTGTGATATGCATACAGATGAAGCTCAACATCCAGAGTCCGTGGATGCCGCGGTGGGTGAGTGGTTATACTACGCGCGAGATACTGCTGCTTGAGTTCTCCAGTTCCATCATGTGTCTCATCCTTGCGGGCAAGGTGGGGTCGAATATCGCATCGGAACTTGGCACCATGCGTGTGACGCAGCAGATTGACGCACTGGAGATTATGGGCGTGAACTCGGCGTGCTACCTCATACTGCCTAAGGTGTTGGGGCTGATAACGATAATGCCGCTGCTTGTAATCTTCTCGTCGGCATCGGGCATCGTGGGGGCTTATGCCACTGCTGTCATAGGGCATGTGCTGACTCCCGACGACCTTACGGCGGGATTGCAGCACCAGTTCAACCCGTGGTTCATGTGGATGAGCATCATAAAGAGTCTCTTCTTTGCCTTCATCATATCCAGCGTGTCTGCATTCTTCGGATATAGCGTGGATGGTGGCAGCGTGGAGGTGGGAAAGGCTTCGACGGCTGCCGTCGTCAACTCGAGCATCCTGATACTGTTCTCCGACGTGTTCCTGACGCAGGTGTTGTCGTAGCCTCACCCCCTCGACCCCTCTCCAAAGGGAGAGGGGAGGTAGTTACCATAAGAGGCTTTGAAAATGGAAGATTGAAGATTGAAGATGGAAGATGGAAGATTGAAGCCTCACCCCCGACCCCTCTCCAAAAGAGAGGGGAGGTGGTTACCGTAAGAGGCTTTGAAAATGGAAGATTGAAGATTGAAGATGGAAGATTGAATTTTCAACTTTCAACTTTCAACTTGTCAACATTCTACCTCCCCTCTCTTTTGGAGAGGGGTTGGGGGTGAGGCTTCAACTTGTCAACATTCTACCTCCCCTCTCTTTTGGAGAGGGGTTGGGGGTGAGGCTTCTCGTTTACCTTGATTATGATTGAACTAAGACATATAAACAAGTCGTTTGACGACAAGGTCGTGCTCAACGACATTAACACCCTGTTTGAGGATGGGAAGACTAACCTCATAATAGGGCAGAGTGGTGCGGGGAAGACCGTGCTGATGAAGACTCTCGTGGGACTGCTGGAGCCTACGAGCGGCGAGGTGCTCTATGACGGCAGGGACTTCGTGAGGATGACGAAGGACGAGAAGGTGGCGATGAGGCGCGAGATGGGGATGATATTCCAGAGTGCTGCCCTGTTTGACTCGCTCACCGTGCTTGAGAACGTGATGTTCCCGCTTGACATGTTCTCGACGATGAACCTCAGGGAGAGGGTGGCACGGGCGAGGGAATGCCTTGACAGGGTGAACCTTGGCGATGCGGAGGGGAAATACCCGGGAGAGATATCGGGTGGCATGCAGAAGAGGGTTGCCATAGCGAGAGCGGTGGTCATGAATCCCAAGTACTTGTTCTGCGACGAGCCTAACTCGGGACTTGACCCAAAGACGTCGTTGGTCATTGACGGTCTGCTGCACAGCATCACGCAGGAATACAATACCACCACCATCATCAACACTCACGACATGAACTCCGTGATGGGCATCGGGGAGAACATCCTTTTCATTGCCGACGGCAGGAAAGAATGGCAGGGTGACAAGACGCAGGTGGTTGGATCGGAGAACAGGAAGCTCAACGACCTGGTGTTTGCCTCTGACCTCTTCAAGAAGGTGAGGAACCTACCGCAGTAGCCATGTGCCGCCTTTCCGAACCATGGGCACTATGACTTGCTCTTCTGTATTGTCGCGGAAGCGCATGAGCAGGAAGACGCTTGCGGCATGGTGAAGGGTGTCAACCTCGGTCCTCTTTACGGATATTGACACTATGCCTCCATGTTCTTCCTTCATCTGCGCCATGAACATCCTGGCGTTGTCTGCCAGCTGGCTCTTGTAGCTGTGGGGGATGGTGTCTGGATGGTGCTGTGCTTCAACGAATGCGTTGTAGTCGCCCCGGAGGAGGTTGTCGTAGTAGCTCTTTGCAATGTTGCCCACTATGGGGGCAACGTCGTCGTTGCCATGCCTGCAGCCTGAGAGGAGTGCAAGCATGGCGATAAAGCTCGCCATAAGGCAATGGCTCTTAGCTGTCGTTTTCATTTCTGCCTTATGAATATGTTGATGGGGCAGCCGTGCATGCTCCAGTTCTCCCTGATCTTGTTTTCGAGGAAACGCTTGTAGGGTTCCTTGATGTATTGTGGCAGGTTGGCGTAGAAGACGAAGGATGGAATCTGCGTGTTTGGCAGCTGCGAGACGTATTTTATTTTTATGTACTTGCCTTTTATCGATGGCGGCGGATAGGCTTCTATGAGTGGGAGCATCACCTCGTTGAGCTTTGCCGTGCCTACCTTTGCCGTGCGGTTGTCGAATACCTGCTGTGCTGTTTCCAGTACCTTGAAGATGCGCTGTTTGGTAACGGCTGATGCGAAGATGATGGGGAAATCGACGAACGGCGCCATCCTCTGCCTTATGGCGTTCTCAAAAGTCTTGATGGCTTCCTGGCTCTTGTCTTCTACGAGGTCCCACTTGTTGACTACCACTACGAGCGACTTGTTGTTTTTCTGGATGAGGTGGAAAATGTTCAGGTCTTGCGACTCTATGCCTCGGGTGGCGTCAATCATGAGTATGCACACGTCGGAGTTCTCTATTGCCCTGATGGACCTCATGACGCTGTAGAACTCCAAGTCCTCTGTCACCCTGTTTTTCCTCCTAATGCCTGCTGTATCGACGAGGTAGAAGTCGAAGCCAAACTTGTCGTATCTCGTGTAAATGCTGTCGCGCGTGGTGCCGGCTATCTCGGTAACGATGTTGCGGTCTTCTCCCATGAGGGCGTTGATGAGGCTTGACTTCCCTGCATTGGGTCGCCCTACGACGGCAAACCTCGGTGTGTCGTCGGCGATGTTGTCCTGCGCCTTGGTGTTGAGGTTTGACAGCAGTGCATCGAGCAGGTCGCCTGTCCCTCCGCCTGTGGCTGCGCTTATGCATATTGGTTCGCCGAGTCCAAGCTTGTAGAACTCGGCTGCCATGTAATACTCGCTGCTGTTGTCAACCTTGTTGGCTACGAGCATGACGGGGAGTTTAGTCTTGCGCAAAATCATTGCTACGTCCATGTCCCAGTCTGTCACTCCTGTCTCCACGTCAACGAGGAACAGCACAAGGTCGGCTTCCTCTGTTGCCACTATGACTTGCTTGCGGATGGCGTCTTCGAAGATGTCGTCCGACTTCACTACCCACCCACCGGTATCGACGACAGAGAATTCCCTGCCGTTCCATGCGCACTTGCCGTACTGCCTGTCGCGCGTGGTGCCTGCCGTGTCGCTCACGATTGCCTTGCGCGACTGTGTGAGCCTGTTGAACAATGTTGATTTGCCTACGTTAGGCCTTCCTACTATAGCTACTAAGTTTCCCATAAAATTCCATAATTTAAGTTTCCTTATACCCGAAATTGTCAAGTTCCTTGTCGGAGTTTCTCCAGTCCTTGTCAACCTTGACGTATGTCTCAAGGTATATTTTCTTGCCGAAGAACAGTTCGAGTGCCTTGCGGGCTTCGGTGCCCACTTTCTTGAGGGCGTAGCCCTGATGGCCGATGATGATGCCTTTCTGCGACTCCCTTTCCACGAAAATCACCACGCTGATGTGTATCTTGTCCTCCGTCTCCTTGAATCTCTCTACCTTCACCTCCACGGAGTATGGTATCTCCTTGTCGTAGTAGAGCAGGATTTTCTCCCTTATGATTTCGCTTACGAAGAAGCGTGCCGGCTTGTCTGTGAGCTGGTCTTTCCCGAAGAAGGGTGGGCTGTCTGGCAGCAGTTCCCTGATGCGCCGCAGCAGGATGTCAACGCCGAACTTGTTCTTGGCGGAGATGGGTAGTATCTCTGCATTGGGGAGGAGGGCGTGCCATTTCTCTACTATGTCGCCGAGGCTGTCCTGCTTGCTCATGTCAATCTTGTTGACAAGTATCAGCACGGGGATGGTCATCTTCCTTACTTTCTCGAGGAAGTCCATGTTCTTCTCTGGATTCTCTACTACGTCTGTGACATAGAGCAAGACGTCGGCATCGGCAAGGGCCGACTCCGAGAATGCCAGCATGGACTCCTGGAGCTTGTAGTTGGGCTTCAGGACTCCGGGTGTGTCGGAGAATACTATCTGCATGTCGTCGGTGTTGACGATGCCCATTATCCTGTGGCGTGTCGTCTGTGCCTTGAAGGTGGCTATGCTGATTTTCTCTCCGACGAGTTGGTTCATGAGTGTGGACTTTCCCACATTGGGGTTGCCCACGATGTTTACGAATCCTGCCTTGTGCATAATATGTGAGTTTAAAAGGTTTAAAGGTTTGAGGCCCACCCTCAGCCCCTCCCTGGGGAGGGGAGGATAAAAGAGTGTGAGGTCCTCAAAGATTGAAGATTGAAGAAGATTGAAGATGGAAGATTGAAGATTGAAGAAGATTGAAGATGGAAGATTGAAGATTGAAGAAGATTGAAGATTGAATTTTCAACTTTCAATTTTCAACTTTCAATTTTCAACTTTCAACTTTCAATTTTCAACTTTCAACTTTCAACTTTCAACTTTCAACTTTCAATTTTCAACTTTCAATTTTCAACTTTCAACCTTCAACTTTCAAAACCTTAAGATCTGACACCTAAAATAGATGTGCAAAAATACGTTTTTTTTCCTTTTCTGCCAAATAATGGGGTGATTATTTTAAAAGCACGACACCAATCTGTTTCTTGCCGTCCATCATGATGCGCAGTGGTTTTTCGAAACGCACATGCCTTATGTATTCTGTCTCGTCGATGGCTGCCATGGCGTCAAGCAGTGGTTTGCGGCAGATGCCCTCGCCCTTGAAGGTGTTGACGGTGAAGTAGCCTACGCCGAAGCTTGTGAGGTTCTGGAAGAAATGTGTTCCCTGGCTCGGGTCAACCCTGTAGTTGGGCAATCCTTCTTCTACGATGACTCTGGCGGCACTTATGTGCGGCCATTTCACGGGTATGCCAAGCCATGGGTCGCTCGACCCCCACCGTCCCGGACCTATCAGGATGTATTCCTTTCCATCGTCGAGGAACTTGCGGTTTATCCGTTCTATGTGTGAGGCTATGGTGGGATTGTTCATGGCGGTGAAGTTGTCGGGGGTCTTCACATATACCACGTCTCTCACGTCCTCGCTGACGCCATGCCCGAGCGACATGTCGGAACGTAGGAGGCAGCTGTCACCATCGATGGTGGAGAGGTCTTCGCTTATCTCCTGCTTGGAGTCGACGATGGGTCGTATCTGCAGCAGGTATAGTTCCCCTGTGCGGTCGGCATTGACATTGCATGCAAACTCTATCTCTACGGGGCGTCTCATGGCATCCCTTCCGCTTGTCATTGCCATCTGTAGTAGTTCCGGGAGGGGGAACACTCCCTGCTGGAGGAGTCCGCAGAAGGAGATGATTTTCCGTCCTCCCTCGTAGATGCCGTCGCGTATCATCTGGTCGTAGGGGTCGTAGGTGGAAGCGATATATTGCAGTGAGCCATCCTTGTCGGCTTCCTTCACCTTCAGCTTCAGGATGTTGAACCCGTCGTCCACCTTGAAGTCGTTGCCCACATGAGTCATGTCGAGTGCGTAGAATTGTGTCTGTGTCTCCCTGAGTGCAATCTCCATCTCGCTTGTCTGCAACACCTGTGTGGGATGGAACGGCGACACCCTGAGCGTCTGCCCTCCGTCAACGATGTATTTTCCAAGTCCCAGGGCGAGGCTTGCAATTCCCTCTTCCGACGTCTCGTCACCAAGCGGGTAGTAGTTGAGCGAGCGTAGCACGCCGCTGACGTTGGGGTAGTAGTGGGTGCCATACTGCCTTCCGACGACCTCCTGCAGTATGACCGCCATCTTCTCCTGGTCTATGACATTGCTGGTGGCTGTCATGTAGGCTTTGGAGTCGCGGTAATAGACGGAGGCATAGACGCCCTTGATGGCGCATGCCAGCATCTGCAGCATGTCGTACTTGTTGTCGTGCCACGGTATCATGTATGTGGAGTATATGCCTGCGAAGGGCTGGTAGTGGGCATCTTCCAGGAGTGAGGAGGAGCGTATGGCTATAGGACTGTGGGTGGCTTCGAAGAATGCGAAGAAGTCCTCGACAAGGGAGTCGGGAAGCTGGGCTTTCATGAACCTTGACAGTATGTCCTCGTCGGACGCATCGCTGAGAGCTATGCCGTAGAGGTCGTTCTTCTCCATGAACTCGTCGAAGATGTCGGTGCAGAGGACCACGGTCTTTGGTATCTGCACCTTTGCATTGTCAAAGGAGTTGAATTCCGGGTGTGTCTTTATGATGTTGTCGAGAAAGGCAAGTCCTCTGCCCTTGCCGCCGAGCAGTCCCTCGCCAATGCGTGCGAAATGGGCATAGCGGTCGAATTTGTGGCGGTCGAAGACGGCGACGGTGCCGATGTTCTTCATGTGCCTGTATTTCACTATGGCGTCGAAGATAATCTTCTTGTGCATGTCCACATCCTGAAGCTTGTGCCACGTGATGTCCTTGAGGAACGCCGACACTGGGAAGATGGCTCTTGCGCACAGCCAGCGGCTCATGTGGTTGCGGGCTATGTGTCTGAGCATGGAGTCGTTGGGAATCTTGAAAATGCTGTCCTGAAGCTCTTTTAGGGTGCTCACCCGCATCACTTCCTCGTGGGTCTTGGGGTCGCGGAATATGAAATCGCCGAATCCCATGTGCTCCTCCATTATTTTCCTGAGGTCGAGGTTCATGGTCTTGGAGTTCTTGTCAACGAAACGGAAATGCTCCGCCTCCGCCTTCTCCCTGTTTATCGTCTCTGCACTCTGGAGGATGAGTGGTATGTATTCGTCGCGGCTCCTTATCTTGCGCAGCAGTTTCAGTCCTGCCTCCGGGTCTTTCTCTCCATGCATGGGGAAACGCACGTCGCTAATGACCCCAAGCGTATTGCCGTGATACCTGTCGTAGAGGTCCATGGCTTCCTCGTAGTTCCTTGCAAGTACCACCTTTGGCCTTCCTCTCATCCTGAGCGTTGCCGCATGGCGGTTCAGTGCTTCTGTGGAGAAGCGCTGGCTCTGCAGCAGCAGGTATCCATAGAGGTTGGGGAGTATGGAGGAATAGAACCTTATGCTGTCCTCGACGAGGAGAATCATTTGCACGCCAGCCTCCTCGATGTCATGCTCAAGGTTCATCTTGTCCTCTATAAGCTTGATGATTGAAAGGATGAGGTTGGTGTTGCCCAGCCAGCAGAAGACATAGTCGAAGATTGAGAGGTCTTCGTTTCTCATGCGCTTCGTGATGCCGTGGGAGAATGGTGTCAGTACCACGCAGTGAATGTCGGGGAAGGAAGCCTTCACGTTCCTTGCAACGTCGAAGGCATCGTTGTCGGCATTGCCAGGCATACATATGACAAGGTCTATCTTGGTGGTGCTCAGCACGCTCTCTGCCTCTTCTATGGTGCTGACCTGTGTGAACATGGGTGGATAGCGCAGTCCCAGCTCCATATACTCGTTGTAAATCTTCTCCTCAACCCTGCCGTCGTCTTCAAGCATGAAAGCATCGTAGGGATTGGCAATTATGAGTACGTTGTATATGCGTCGCATCATCAGATTGACGAACGACACGTCCTTGAGCAGGCATTTGCTCCATTGCTGTGGTATATTGTTGCTGTCCATATGATTCGTTATTCAAGGTTCGGCAGTGCCCAACATAAGGGGTTGAAAGGAGTTGTGAATGTTGAAAATTGAATGTTGCTACTTTAGTTGACAAGTAAACGAGTTATAACCTCTTATGGTAACTACCTCCCCTCTCCCTTTGGAGAAAGTTCCGATTAAGCGAGAGTAATAGGAAAAACGGTTTTCTTATTACCGAGCGTAAGGAACTTTGCCGAAGACAAAGGGCTGGGAGTGAGTCATCTCCCCTCACTAACGAGAGGCTGGGGTGGGCCTCCTTCTTCAATTCCCTTCTCTCTGATTGCATCGTGGAATGGTACACCTGTAGGGAATCGAACCCTAATCTGCGGAACCGGAATCCGCTATTCTATCCATTGAACTACAGGTGCGCAATGGTATGTTGTCAGCTTATTGGCATTGCAAAGGTAATGATAATAATGGAAAGTTCAAAATATTCGCCTCTTATTTTGAGAACCATCGACAGGGAATGTCATAGGGAAAGGGTCCTTTCTTTGCGGAATGCCGTGGCGCAATGTGTAAGGCTGTAGAGGTCTTGTGGTGTTAAAATGGGCAAGCAAATGATTGAAATTATGTCAAATGTGTACTTTTTTGACATTTTTCTTGTCGGATGGTAATATTATTGCTAACTTTGCAGTGATATTGAGTTGTCAAATATATAATATAATGAGTAAATTGATAAAGCCTGAAGGCTACAACGCCCTTCTCGGTACATGTCAGACGGAGCAGGGCATAAAACTTATAAAGGATTTCTTTCAGCAGAACCTCTCTACTGAACTGAGGTTGCGCAGGGTGACTGCGCCACTATTCGTGCTGAAAGGATTGGGTATAAACGATGACTTGAACGGTGTGGAACGCCCGGTGACCTTCCCTATAAAGGATTTGGGCGATGCCAAGGCAGAGGTTGTCCACTCGCTTGCCAAGTGGAAAAGGCTCACGCTTGCGGAATATGAAGTGGCACCGGGATATGGCATATATACGGACATGAATGCCATAAGGGCGGACGAGGAGCTTGACAATCTTCACTCCCTGTATGTTGACCAGTGGGACTGGGAGGCTGTGATAACACCTGCCCAGAGGACGCTGGAGTTCCTGAAGGATGTGGTAAGGCGCATCTATGCCTCCATAAGGCGTACGGAGTATCTTACGTGCGAGACTTATCCCCAGATAAAACCGTTCCTGCCCGAGGACATCCATTTCATCCACAGCGAAGATTTGCTGCAGATGTATCCCGACAAGACACCGAAGGAGCGTGAGGATGCAATATGCAAGGAGTATGGTGCCGTGTTTGTGACAGGTATAGGAGGCAAGCTCTCAGATGGCAAGAAGCATGACGGGAGGGCTCCTGACTATGACGACTGGTCAACGTTGGCAGAGAACGGAAAGGCAGGTCTCAACGGTGACATACTGATATGGTATCCGGTGCTTGGCCGTTCCTTCGAGTTGTCGTCGATGGGCATCCGCGTTGACAGGGACAGCCTGCTGCGACAATTGGCGATAGAGGACAAGGAAGACAGGAAGGAACTCTTCTTCCACAAGAGGCTCCTTGATGGCAAGCTGCCGCTGAGTATAGGTGGCGGCATAGGGCAGAGCCGCCTGTGCATGGTTATGCTTCACAAAGCCCATATAGGCGAGATACAGGCAAGCATCTGGCCTGACGACATGAGAGAGGAGTGCGAGAAGGCTGGCATGCCTCTTATCTGATGTCCATCCTCATGGCATCGCAGAACTTCTTTATCGCAGGATTCGTGTTGCGCAGATGGTCAAGGATTTCCCTTTTTGACTTACGCGGCTTCAGCTCCTGCTGCCGTGCGAGCCTTACTTTGAAAGAAACCCTGCCATTGTGCAGGTGTTTTGCCAATGTTGCCCTGATGCGTGGAGCTATGCCCTGTACCTCGCTGAGGAAAATGTTGCTTTCTACAAGCAGTTCAATGGCTGGGAATGTCGTTATTGCAGGCGTTAGGTTCTTGAGGCGCACTGCCATGTGCTGCATGGTGGGAGGCATTCTGTTGCACATGGCTCTCCACTGCAGGGCGAGGTCTTCTTGTGAGAACGCATTGTCCTCGTCCTTGTTTTCTATCTCCGGTTCCTTGTAGAATGTCGGTTTTCTCTTTTCCGACTCCATCAGGTTGCCGAACGACATTCCTAGTGATTTGATGCTGAGCGAAGACAATCTTGCTTGTGATGGCGGTGGTGTCGGAGCAGTTTCGGCGTTGCTGCCGTGGCGTGAGGCATTGTCGCTTGTGGTATGGTTGTGAGCCAGACTTCCAGCACCGACAGGCTCGCTGTGTCTGTGTGGTGCTGTCTTGCCAGTCCCTGCCACCTGTGCTGCAGGTTTTGACCGGTCGTTGTCTGTGAGTCTTTTGAACAGGGATTTCAATCTTGCAGGGCGATGCCCCGCGGCGGGCGCATCGTCGTCCTGTGTTATCTGCGCCACCTCAATGAGGGTAATCTCTACGAGCAGCCTTTTGTTTCCCGACTGCTTGTAGTTGACGTCGCATCTGTTCATTATCCTGAGTGCCTTGTAGAGGAATCCTACGGGGCATTTCCTTGCCTGCTCCTCATATTTGGCTGCCACGCTTGCACTTGTCTCAAGCAATGGAATGGTGAGCTTGTCCTTCGCCATGAGTACATTCCTGACGTGTCTCTCCAGTCCTTCCACAAGAAGTCCTGCGTCGAACCCTTTGTTGATGATGTTGTTCAGGAGCACCATTATCTCGCTCACCCTGTTTTCAAGTGCGAGGTCTATGATGTTGAAGTAATTCTCAGAGTCAAGGACGTTCAGGTCTTCTATCACTTTCTTGTAAGTGATGTCGCCCTGGCTGAAACTTGCAGTCTGGTCGAATATCGACAGTGCGTCCCTCATGCCTCCGTCCGCCTTTTCGGCAATGACTGCGAGAGCCTCCTCCTCGTAGCTTATCCCCTCCTGGTGAGCCACGTTCTTAAGGTGGTCCACTATGACAGGTACTGTCATTCTCTCAAAGTCGTATATCTGGCAGCGACTGATGATGGTAGGGAGAATCTTGTGCTTCTCAGTGGTGGCGAGAATGAAGACCACATGTGAGGGTGGTTCCTCAAGCGTTTTCAGGAAAGCGTTGAAAGCTTGCGACGATAGCATGTGTACCTCGTCGATGATAAACACCTTGTATTTCCCCACCTGAGGTGGAATTCTCGTCTGCTCCATGAGACTCTTGATGTTTTCTACCGAGTTGTTGGAAGCAGCGTCAAGTTCGAAGATGTTGTAAGACCGTTGCTCGGCGAATGCCTTGCAGCTCTCGCACTCGCCGCAGGCCTCTCCGTCATCAGAAGGATGTTCGCAGTTTATTGCTTTTGCGAAAATCCTGGCACATGTTGTCTTTCCCACGCCTCGTGGTCCGCAGAACAAATAGGCATGGGCAAGCCTCTTCTCCTTGACGGCATTCTTGAGGGTCGTGGTCAGCGACTCCTGTCCCACAACAGAATCGAAAGAGGTGGGGCGGTATTTCCTTGCCGAAACGATATATTCCATAATATATATTTAATGGTTATCCATCAAGTGGTTTAATCAACTTTCGCAAGTATTGTCCTTTATCTTCCAGAGTGAACATAGAGAGCAATATTTTTTAAAACCCCTTCTGACTCCTTTAGTGGAGCACTTGCGAAACTTTAGTATTTTATGCCTGCAAAATTAATAAAAAAGATTTGAATTAGCAATAATACTTGGTTTTGTTTGTTTATTCCAACTATTATGTATAATTTTGCAACTCATAATGTATAAATATACAAGGCAATGAAAGTAAAGACAAATAGGCTAGAGACTTTGAAGATGCTCATATCCAGTCAGGAACTGTCATCTCAGGACGAAGTGCTGCAGGCTTTGGACAAGGAGGGATACAAACTGACCCAGGCTACTCTCAGTAGGGACTTGAAGCAACTTAAGGTGGCTAAGGCTGCAAGTATGAGTGGAAAGTATGTGTACGTGCTGCCGAACGAAACGATGTACAAGAGAGTCACTACAGCCAAGAGCGCCAGGGAAATGATGCTTACGACAGGTTTCCTGTCGATACGCTTCTCCGGACAGATGGCGGTGATAAAGACACGCCCGGGCTATGCCAGCAGTATCGCTTACAATATTGACGCTTATTCCATATCGGGAGTCATTGGCAGCATAGCAGGAGCTGACACCATATTCGTGGCGTTGGAGAGTGGGGTGTCCCACGAAAAACTCATCGAGAATCTGGGAAGAGTCATACCCGACATAAAATATGACGGGAGATAAGATTGAGAATTAAATAACTATTTTAGGGGGAGGAGTTAGACAACCAAAACCATCTAAGGAATGGATGAGAAAGAAGAAATCAGGATTTTGGTAGCCGATGAAAGTCATGAGAAATATGTTGACAAGATACTTGTCACTATAGCGGAGGCTGCCAAGGTGAGGGGAACTGGTATCGCAAAGCGTACACACGAATACCTCGCCACAAAGATGAAGGAAGCAAAGGCTGTGATAGCATTGCATGGTGAAAAGTTTGCTGGATTCAGCTATATCGAGACATGGGGGAACAAGCATTATGTAACTACGTCGGGACTTATAGTGCATCCTGACTATAGAGGGTTTGGCGTGGCAAAACGTATAAAGGACATGACGTTCACCCTTGCAAGGGTGAGATGGCCACAGGCAAAGATATTCTCTTTGACAAGTGGATCGGCGGTCATGAAGATGAATACAAAACTGGGATATCACCCTGTGACATTCAGTGACCTCACCGACGACGAGGCCTTCTGGCGTGGATGTGAAGGATGTATTAATGTTGACGTGCTCCATCGCACTGATCGCAAGTACTGCATCTGCACCGCCATGCTCTACGACCCCGAGGAACATCTGCCGGCAAAGATACCTCAAGAAGTGCTTGACAGGATAAAGAGGTTGGAAGCCCCCCTGCCCCCCGGTGGGGGGTGCAACGATGCCGATTCAAAATCCGACAACAAGATATACAAGAAGGCATTGTTTCAGACGGCGGATTGTGCTGTTTATGGCAAATTGAAAGATTTTGCCGAAGAAAACAGGAAACACCCTACACAAGCAGAATCCATTTTATGGGAATATCTTCGAGGAAAACAATTAGGATGTGCATTTAGAAGACAACATATTATAGGACAGTATATTGCAGATTTTATATGTTTGGAGAAGAATCTCATCATTGAAGTTGACGGTGGCTATCATCAATTGCCAGAACAACAGACATCAGATGAAGAACGTACTAATTGGTTGAATAGTCAAGGGCTAAAAGTTCTTAGATTTACAAATGAAGAAATAATAAGCAATACAGAACAAGTTTTAAATAAAATTAAAGAAATTATTATATGAATAAGGTAATATCAACACCCCCCACCGGGGGGCAGGGGGGCCAGAAACGCGTAGTAGTAGCCTTTTCAGGCGGATTGGATACCTCCTATACAGTGATGAAACTGA
>SAMEA3663083__coassemble_269_pt1 | contig 51297 bp, 36 predicted proteins | sample SAMEA3663083__metabat2_high_PE_004 | metagenome-assembled genome bin SAMEA3663083 (sample SAMEA3663083) | pig gut metagenome | biome: pig gut; feature: pig-associated habitat; material: faeces | place: France | collected 2012 | reverse complement strand
ATAATGCGGAACACGGAAAGGCGGAAGTAGAGGTCCTCGCGGAAGCGGCCACTGGATATCTCTTCCTTAAGGTTGCGGTTGGTGGCAGAAAGGATACGCACATCCACATGGGTGGTCTTCGTATCCCCCACCTTTACAAACTCTCCCGTCTCAAGCACACGCAACAGCTTGGCCTGCAGGTCCAGCGCCATCTCTCCTATCTCGTCGAGGAAGAGTGTGCCGTGGTTGGCTTCCTCCAATAGTCCCTTTTTATCTTTTACTGCGCCAGTGAACGCTCCTGCTTTATAACCAAAAAGCTCGCTTTCGAGCAACTCGCGGCTGAAAGCCGAACAGTTGAGCGCAAGGAAAGCCTCACCGCGCCGCCCGCTTGCACTATGTATGGCCTGAGCAAAGACCTCCTTGCCTGTACCGGTCTCGCCATTGATGAGCACAGAGACATCAGTGGCAGCCACCTTACGAGCCTGAGTGACAACATCGGAGAGAGCAGATGATTTTCCCACTATATTATCGAAGGTGAACGAATTGGCTCTCATCTCCTTTTTCTTGCCTTGCTGTTTCTGTTCTGTAGCAACGGCATCCATAGCACGGCTCACGATAGGGATAATCTTACGGTTGTCATCGCCTTTTACGATATAGTCGAAGGCTCCATTCTTGATGGCTTGCACTCCGTCGGGGATATTGCCATGAGCTGTGAGGAGGATTATCTTGGCATCAGGAGCCAGTTGCTGCAGTTCCTGCACCATATCCACACCATTGCCGTCGGGCAGGAACACATCACACAACACCACCTGCACCACCTGCTTCTTCAGTGTATATAATGCCGTGGCACGGTCTTTTGCTTTCAGCACCTCATATCCTTCCAGTTCCAGTATGCGTGAGAGTAGCATACGGATGGTTGGTTCGTCGTCGATAATAAGTATCTTGTTCATAGTTCTTTCTATATGTTATTTACACTGGCAATGTAACAACAAACTTACTGCCCTTGCCTAATTCACTTTCAACGGTAAGCGTGCCATTATGCGCCTCAACAAAGTCACGCGAGATGGAGAGTCCCAGTCCGCTGCCCTGTATCTTGGTGCCAGGCACTCGGAAGTATCGCTCGAAGATACTGTCATGATACCGCGGGTCGATGCCACGTCCGAAATCACGCACAAACATTGTGACGTAATGTTTGTCATGTTGTTCGGCACCTATGATGACGCGTCCATTTTCAGGAGAATAGCGTATGGCATTGCTCAACAGATTGGTGAGCACCCAAGCTATCTTCTCGCTATCTACATACAGCTTGCTTATTTTCTCCTTCGGGTATTCAACCTCTATGTTGATATGGAATTTGTCGGCCTGCACCTGATTGGCCTTGATGGCATAGTCGATGAGTTCGATAGGCCTTGTTATATGAGGCTTCAGCTGCAGCGCCCCGCTCTCCACCTGTGTCATGTTGAGTAGCTCTCCCGTAATGCTGAGCAGTCTTTCTCCATTCTCACGTATGCTGTCCGACAGTTCCTTCTGCTCTGTATTGAGTCCGCCCACACGGTTGTCGGCAAGCAACTGCTGACTCATCAATATGGCCGAGATAGGTGTCTTCAGTTCGTGAGATATGGTGGAGATGAATGTTGTCTTTGCCACATCGAGCTTGTGAAATTCCGTGATGTTCTTCAGCATAATCACCGTACCGCTCTCCTTCACGTCACCCGCACTGTCTGTCATCTTCACAGGCAGATATTTCACCTGGAAATAGCTCTCCTTGTTGTCGGCATATATCTTTAGCGGTTGATTTTTGTCTTCTGATTTCTTCTCGTCGCCCTCCTGTTCCTTGTTTCCTTCCATCCCTACAAGCAATCGGCGCAGCAGGTCGTTGCGCAAGGCTGTCTCCTGTGCCGACTTGCCGATTACCTCCTCGCGTTTCAGGTTAAGGATGTCAAGCGCCTCGTTATTGATAAAATAGAGCGTCAGGTTACGGTCGATGCAGATGATTGGCTCATCAATAGAGTCGATGATGGTTTCGATGTATTGCTTCGACACGCGCAGTTTCGACAGCGACGAGTTGTGGTAATCACGCAGTCGGTGCGCCATACGGTTGAAATTCGACGACAACTGCTCCAACTCCCGGCTGCCAATGAGGTTCAACTCGGTGTCGTAGTTATGATTGGCAATCTCGTTGATGCCTTTAGTAAGTTCCTGAAACGGGCGGGTGACTGTTTTTGGCAGCTTTACCAGCATCCACACACCGATGGCTATGCTCAATGCTCCAAAAACGAGTAGCAAGGTAAGTGCCCTCGTCAGACCATAGTCTGCCATCGGAGAGGTAGGGTCTGTAGCCGTCAATATCTGCAGACTGAAGACTGAAAGAGCCACCAGTGCGACAATCAGCGATACAAGCACGCCAACGGACAGTGTAAGTTTTTCCTTGATATTCATAATCTTCTTGTTTTTATAATTATTATGCCGAGCGCCCACTATCTTATGAAACGATAATCAAATCCACGCTCATTTCTTTTAATTCAGATAACAATTTCCGATAGCTCCCCACCCTGAACAGCAGGCGGGGCATGGAGAGAGACGGATGTCCCATACATAACACCGAAGCTTGCTGCTCGCGACAGAAATCGGCAATTGTCAGGGCTATATTGTAGGAAACCACCTTATGAACCCTTCCCCCAAGCTCCACCACGAGTTGCAGATGACCCATCAAATGGCGTTGGGTGTCAAGAGTATATATCTTAAACCGTCCACGGTGCGACCGCCGTATCAGGTCAAGAAAATGCTGCGTGTTCTCTTCCATCTAAAAAAACGTTTGTTGTGATACATTTATTGTATAATATGTTGTCTGCCTATGACCAGCTTCCCTTCCACGTAGACCGATAGAATATTAGTAGGAAACCGAATATCTCAAGTCGGCCGATGAGCATCAGAGAAGAGAGTATCCATTTGGCAGCATCGGGCAGTGCTGCCCAAGAGAAGGCCGGTCCGAAACTGCCTAATCCCGGGCCTACATTGCCCATTGCCGAGATCACGGTGCTCATCGCCTCGGTAAAGTCCACGCCGAATGCCATCAACAGTGTCCAGCCTATAAAGGCGACCGACAGATAGGCAGCAAAGAATACCAGGACCGTTGTCACCAACTTATTGTCAAACGGGAACCCTGCTCTTACCGGCAGAACAGCACGCGGATGGAGTATCTGCCGGAACTGGTTGCGTATGCAATTGGCGATGATTATGAGCCTTAGGTTCTTTACTCCTCCACTTGTGGAGCCGGTACATCCACCCGACAACATGGCGAATATCAGCAGCATCCATGTGAACGGTGGCCACAGGTTGTAGTCATCGGTGGCAAAACCGCATGAGGTATGACAGGTGGCCACCTGAAACAGCGACTTGCGGAACGCCTCCTCTACACCATAGCCGTTATTCAGGAAGAGTACCACCGAGATAACGAGCGTTAGCAGACCAACGGAGCAGGCAAACCATTTCAATTCTGTATTTTTCCGAAGTTGTTTCCATTTGCTCTTGCAGGCAACAATATAGAGCGAGAAATTGATGGCGGAAAGCAACATGAACAACGATACCACATATTCTATATATGGAGAGTGCCAATAGGCTATGCTTGCCTGCTTGGTAGAGAAGCCTCCTGTGGCAGTGGTGGTCATCGAATGGCACACGGCATCAAACAATCCCATGCCGCCCGCCATCAGCAGTGCGCTCTCTACAGCTGTCAACAATATATACACCATAAAGATATACCGCGCCATCACACGAGTCTTGGGACAAAGCTTATTATGGGTCACGCCCGTTGCCTCCGACAGGTAGAGCATCTGACTGCTCGCCCCGAAACCAGGCAAAAGGACTATGGTGAAACATACAATTCCCAAACCGCCTATCCATTGCGTCAGACTTCGCCAGAACAATATACCATGGGGCATGCTTTCTATATTGTCCAATATGGTGGCTCCTGTAGTAGTGAAGCCTGACATGGTCTCAAAGAAAGCGTCGGTGATATTTGGGATGAATCCTCCCCATAGGTAGGGAACCATTCCGAAAACCGAGAAAAGCACCCAGGAAAGAGCCACCACTATATACCCCTCATTGCGCGATATGGCACACTTCTTTCTACGGCCATATATCAACAGTATGGCACTCACTGACAGACATACGGCAAAAGAAATGACAAACGACATCAAATCTCTTTCGCCATATATCATGGACACGCAGCAGCATGCCAACAGCAGCATGGATTCAAATGCCAACAACAGGCCTGTCAGATGGGCGATAAACCGATAGCTGACTTCTTTTTCCATATTGGGGCTCACCCCATATTGGTTTATATCCATAAATGTCACTTATAATATCTACATCACTATATGCAAATGGAGTACCAAAGAATTATGGGCGGTGACAAACAACAGATAATCAGTAAGATATGATTTCAACAAAACAAACAATATCCTTCTAACACCCTTTCATTTTGAAAAGGTTGCTTTCCATTCTGACAAGGCAATATCTTTACTCAACTTTATAGGGTGTCCAGTTAGATGTTCCGAGAAACAGAGGCTGATATTACCCATTGAATTGTTAATATAACGCTCTGATATTTAACGTATTAAGTAACGAAATAGTTCTTAGAAAATTTGCATAACACATTGACTTTTAGTAACCCTCTTATAGTCATTCAACTCTGCGTTTTAATCTACATGTGTACACCATGTGGGCTGCGAACTGTAGTGACAATCCTGGAGATCTTCACCGAACTGCTGGGTGATGCTTTCGGAAAGGCCCAGTGCTACAACACAGTTGAGAACTGGGTTAAAAAACTTGGCCTCTCTGTCTTCCAGGATGACCAGCCATACAAGGACAAGAAGTTCGCAATGGTCGTGGATGAGAGCATTGCCATAAATGGGCAGAAAAATTGAGTTATTTAAGGCGGAGAGGTGTCGGGATGATACGGACTCCGCCATTTTTTTTAATCACCTATACGGATAAGTGTAGAACCACCATACTTGCGGTCTGCACTTGTCAGCTGAACGGCATAGACATCCTTTGGAAGAGATGATATATCCATGGAAAACATCATGTTTCCTGCAAGTGCTTTTCCTGTCAGCACTTTCCGACCATCAATGGAATAGACTGTAATGACAATGTCAGATTGGAGTTGCTCATGGAAAAGCATATCAAGGCTCCCGTCCTTCACTGTAAATGTCATATCTTTTGGGTTATACGGAGACAGCATATCAATATTGGCAGACTTTAACTTAAGCACCTCCAGCAATCCCTTATAAACATCTATCTCACCGTAGCCCTCATAGTTGTTCGGAACAGGAAGGTCAACGTTCGTTGTCGTACGTGCTGTATGCTTTATTATATCCATGACCTGCGATGGTGTAAGGTGTGGATAAGCCTGAAGCCAAAGTGCTATGGCTCCACCAACCACCGGTGATGACATAGAAGTACCGGAGTCAGCTGTCCAAGGATAGTTTCTGCCTCCATATTCAACAAGCTCAACACAATAGTCCCTTGTATGCGATTCCGGATTGTTCTCGTAATAAAAGCTATTGTAGCTTGACACCACATTCACTCCAGGGGCAATGACGTCAGGTTTCACCCTTCCGTCAACGGTTGGTCCTACAGATGAGAACGAAGCATATACGCCATCAGTACCGCAATCGTAAGTCATTGTCCTTCCTTCTACATTGACAATGGAGTTTCTATATGCTGAGGAACCGACACTGACTACACAAGGAGCACTTGATGGAGAATGAATGTTATGGGTTGTCTCTCCAGCATCAAGCGTACTGTCCGTGTCGTCTTCTGTCATAACTCCATGAATCATGTAATATTCCACATCCGCATCCTCTCCTACAATCTGAAAAGATATCTTAGGAGTGCCCCATATCTCTCTTGGTGATGTTATGGCAAACTCGTATGCCTGGCGTTCACTGTCATAGCATGAAGGATAGCCTGCTGTCTGGAACACATACACCCCAGAAGAAACAGTCACCGTATCAGTATATAAAGAGTCGGGGGAATTGAACGGCAAATCAGATGGAATATCTATGGTGTCGTTTTTCTCTCCATATATTATAGTGCGCATGACGAACGGTCCGTTTGCCTGCATGATGGAATATGATGTCTTGTCCGGACTGAGAAGGAACGTACCCATTCTTTCTTTCCCTACCGGCTTTCTGAAATAAGTCTTCTTCCATCCCATATTCCCTGCTGATGCAACTATAATCCTCCCTGGTCCAGTGAGAGAGTCGAGAACCTCATAGTACAATTGGTCGTCACCATATATATCCTGCATTGAACCCTCGCTGAATGAAATGACACACGGTTTCCCAACCGACTGTGCATAGTCAAGGATATACTTGAATCCCAGTGCGTCTGTGGCTGAAGTATATTTATATTTATCCTCCTCTGCAATAAACTCTTCATCCTCTGTAGTGGCATTTGCCACAAGGCAAATATCACTTTCCCATGCCATTCCTCTGTAATCAGTAGTATAGCCTCCGCCTGCCGCTATCCCAAGCGTGTGGGTTCCATGTGTCTGTTTCTCTCCGTCACGGGTATGTCTTTGCGACAGCAGTTGCTCCTCTGTTGTATATTCTTTTCCAACAGGAAGTTCTGATTCCGTATCAGATAAAGCAAGCTGATCCCACAGCCTCATAATCCTATACGACTTCATGTCAGGAGAATAGAAATTAGGATGAGTAAGGTCGAAACCAATGTCCATAATTCCCATAACAACACCTTTACCCGTATATGCCTGTGGCAATGACACGCCTTCATACACCTGCGATGCATTCACAAAGCCTGGGGTTTCATTCATTGACACAGAACAAGAAGCTCCTGCCTCAATACGCTCAACTAATGCACATTCGGCAAGTGTGCCAATCTTTGATATTGGTATCTCAGCAATATATATATTACCAAACTGGGCAAGGCTACGGCATCCGTTTTCAGCAAGTACACATTCACCATCTCCGTCAATGCGGACAAATGCAGTTATAGAGGCATTTGAGTGCTGCCGGCTATCCTTCATCGCCACTTCACCCTTGCAACGCAACTTAGACATAGTATGTGTGGCAACAGCTTTCCTGACAAGATTAGACAACTTATGCGAGTTCTGTGACTTTGCAGCCATGGCAACCAGCAACAGGATGAATAGGGCCACCACCCGACCCAAAGGTTGAAAGTTGAAAGTTGAATATTGAATATTGAAAGTTGAATATTCCATCTTCCTTTTTAAATGTTCAATTTCAAAAGCCCCCTTCAAACCCTTCAAACCCTTCAAACACCTCAAACCCTTCATACTCTTAATTTAAGTAAAGTTGAATAATACTATTTCTTGCAAAAATACAAAAAAAATCAAGCTCTTGCAAGGTTGGAGAAAAAATCAATACATAATTTTGTCATTTCATCTTTAATCTATATCTTTGCAGATAAATATAGCCAAAGGAATGGAACTTTCACATTCACTTAATTAATATAATTTAATAACATATACAATGAACAATATCACTCACAAAATCGTAACCCTAAGCTACAAGCTCTATACATTAGACAACGGTACAAGTCACCTTGAGGAAGAGACTTCTGAAGGACAGCCCCTGCAGATAATGACAGGATTTGGAATGACACTTCCTGATTTTGAAAAGAACATCATGCCGCTCTCCACTGACGAAGATTTTGATTTCATCCTCACTCCTGAACAGGCTTATGGTGAGTACGATGAAAGCCATGTCATTGAAGTGGATAGAAGTGTTTTCACCATTAACAACCACTTTGACCATGAACATATCTATGTAGGTGCTATTGTTCCGCTTCAGAATGCCGACGGAAACCGTTTCCTTGGACATATCGAGAATGTAGGCGACGAGAAAGTCACCGTAAACCTTAACCATCCTCTTGCAGGCAAGACCCTAAACTTCAAAGGAACAATACTTCTCTCAAGAGAGGCAACAGACGAGGAAGTGCAGACCTTCATCAACAGGATGAACTCTCACAGCTGCGGATGCGGTTGCGATGAGTGTGGCGGACATTGTGGAGACGACTGCGGAGATGATTGTGGTAGTCATTGCAGCTGTGGCAACCACTAAGCCAAAGACTCGTCAACTTAAAATAATAACTGTATGTCAAATACATTCGGAAAGATATTTACCCTTACCTCTTTCGGTGAAAGTCACGGTGAGGCAATAGGAGGTATCATAGATGGCATGCCTGCCGGTATCGATGTTGACATTGAATTCATCCAGCAGGAACTTGACCGTAGAAGACCCGGACAAAGCCATATCACCACAGGACGCGACGAGAAAGACCGCATAGAAATTCTCTCTGGTGTCTTTGAAGGCAAGACGACAGGCACTCCTATAGGTTTTATAGTAAGAAACACCAACCAGCATTCACAGGATTATGAGAACATGAGATGCCTGTTCCGTCCGTCACATGCTGATTACACTTATTTCGCTAAATATGGAATACGCGACCATCGTGGGGGTGGGCGTTCTTCAGCAAGGGCTACCATCGCAAGAGTGGCAGCGGGTGCATTCGCCAAACTTGCACTGCGCACTGTGGGAATAAGTATAAGAGCATACACATCACAGGTTGGCAACATAAAGACCAACAATGATTACAGACAATACGACCTCTCAACCATAGAGGACAACATCGTTAGATGCCCAGACCAGAAACTCGCAAAACAGATGGAGGAATTCATTTCTTCCGTCAAGAGAAGAGGCGACACTGTAGGTGGCACCATCACATGCGTAGTAAAAGGGTGTCCTGCCGGACTGGGCAATCCTGAATTCGGAAAACTACATGCCATCCTTGGCTCTGCCATGCTCAGTATCAATGCTGCCAAAGGATTTGAGTACGGAGATGGATTCGACGGAGCAGGCAGATGCGGCAGCGAGGTTAACGACATCCCTGTATGCGACAACGGAATAATACACACTACCACAAACCATAGCGGAGGAATACAGGGTGGAATAAGCAATGGGGAGGATATATATTTCCGCGTGGCATTCAAACCCATCGCCACCCTCCTTATGGAACAACCAACTGTTGATAATGAAGGCAATCCCACAACCATAAAAGCACGAGGACGGCATGACCCTTGTGTACTGCCAAGGGCTGTTCCCATTGTAGAAGCTATGACAGCAATTACCTTGCTTGATGCCTATTTAACATCTAAAATGGTCAGAATGTAATATTTTAAAATAAAAAGCATAATTATTGTGAAATAATTTGACAGTATAAATTATTTGATGTACATTTGCAACGATAAAGCAAGAGTGCGTGAGCATTTTTGATTTTATTAGTTAAGTCTAGTTTAGTTTTTGTGTTGTTGAGGGCAGTTTGCGCAAACTGCCCTCTTTTTATCATTTACACCAAATCGGTATATTTAATTTTGCAACTGCTGTCTTATATTAAAGTATTTTATGGACAGCAATAATTCTATTTATGAATGTAAGCCTTGATTACTTTGTTTCCCTTCTTTGTGATGTATATGCCAGGGATGGCGGGCTTCATGATGCGTATGCCTTGAAGGTTGAAGTATTCGGTAGTGGTATTAGCATCGTTTGCCGGGATGTTGATTATGCCCGCTGTAATGCCTGTATCACCCTCATAATTGTAAACACCGTAGTTGCGGACCTTTACGTTGTTGCCGGTTTGCGTTCCTGAACCATTGCTGAATATTACGTTACATTCATCAAGAGCGCCGCTTGTTTCCACCACATATTCGTAGTATTCGCCATTGAAGGTCATGGCGCTGCCCGGCCACCCACCAGTGATTTCGTGGCATTCATTGCTGCCATAGATGTAGCAGTTTACCTTTCCCCAATTTGCCGAGGAGTTGTCGAAGAAGATATGCCATACTGTGGTTAGGCTTTCCGCTTTCGTAAATTCTGCCGAACCTGTTGTAGTGTCCGTTCCGTCGGTTGCGCTCCAGCTTACTGTAACCGTTTCGCCTACGTTCATGTCCGCGCCTATGGTGAATGTTGCGGTGCCTGTGAATGGCACTTCTGAGCCGTTGCCTACCTTGTACCAGGCAGAAGTGGCGTTGGCAGCTGTAATGGTGACCTCCTGCGAGCCTACAAATTTGCCGCCTTGTGGCGAGATGGTCACGTTTGGTCCTTTTGCACTAATCACCTCGTACGGGTCGCGCGCCGATCCGATCTTATAGACTCCGCCGTTCACGTATTTATATCCGCCTTCGTTGTTTCCGGGCGACTGTTCGTTGCCGTTGTTGCTGAAGATGATGCTCGCTCCTTCCGGAATCACGTCGGTGCCTGTGTAGGTCCACTTGTACATGTTATTGCCGAGATACTGAAGCTTTTCGCCCGGCCATGAGCCTCCGGTGTAGTTGTTTGAAGAATCCCATATCCATACAGTGGCATTGTTCCATGATTCGTGATAGAGGAATATCGCTTGCTCTCCGGCTTGCATGGCAGGCGCTGTTACGGTTTCCGGCTCTTCGCGTGTACCGCTACCGCCTGTTTCGCTGCCGCCTGTTACCGGTTTTTTTGTCCACGTTTCGTCAGGCATGGTCTCGTCAGGCCATGCCGCCCAAGGTTGATCTACTGAAGCGTCGCCATACAGATATTTGCCGTCGTCGCCTATCTTACCCGGACCGTTGAGCACATATACGCGCATATTTCCCTTTCCGGAACATTCTGCCGTGAGAGTGTTGTCTGTCACTATTTTCACATCGCCTGTAACTGCGTCCACGTATGTTCCGTTCAGGATATTTGTGAAAGTGGAGTTTCCGGATATAGTGACAAGAACGTATGAATCAACATTGTCATCTTTATAGCGCCGCTTGAAGGAAAGGTTGCCCGAGCAGCCCTCTGTAGAATATTGTCCCTTGCGCAGCGCCGGCACAGCCGCACGTATCTTGTTCAGGCGCTGAATGTGGCGCGCCAGAGGATAAGTCAGTGTCGAAGCCATGTTGCCGGTAGCATCGCTGTATTCCGCAAAGTCCGTGACATTCACGTTTCCTTCGATGTATCCTCCAAAATAGGCACGGCCGGTTTCCTTGAGCGCTAATACAGCACCTTTGTCTATATCTTTTCCTTTCTGAAATTCCACTTCTGATCCATAAAACAGACACGGTATGCCGCGGAAGGTGAACATGAGCGAGAGGTTTTCAGCCCATGTCGCCTGGTCCTTACTGAAGCGGTAGTTGCTGTCAGGGGCATAGTCGTGCGAATCCACATAAACCACATTGTATGTGGCGTCGTTGTAGAGATAGTCTTGTGTATGCACGCCAAAAGCGCCGGCGGCGGAGTTGAAATTCCAGTGCATGGCAAAGTCGATGACGCTCATACCGGAGAAATCGGAGTGGTCAGGAGTATGGTAATCGTTACCATTGAGCAGAGCGTTGTCGCTGCGGCGCAGGACATCATCTGAATGACCAAGATCGTCTTTTCCTTGCTGGAGTGCGGATTCCCAGTTGGTGTGTCCTCTGACGGTCTCATAGTCTTGTGAGCCTTCGGTAGGTGTCGGTATAGCCACCACATTGTCCCACGAGGCAGGGTCATAGTCCCAAGGATAGTCTTTAGATTCTTTCCATGTGTAGTAGCAAGGCGAACAGTTGTAGTTTGCGCCGCGGTAAATCACTTCCATCGAACGGGCACAGACTTCACCGAACATAAAGAACGGACTGTCACCACGTTTAGCCTTTGCTTCTGCCGATTCTGCCGCTTCTTGGAATTGCGGCAAGAAATTGTTGTTGAACGACAGACGCGGGATATGTCCTGCGGTGTCGATACGGAAGCCGTCAACGCCCATCTTGATAAAACGGGAGTAGCAATCCACGATGTAGGAGCTTACTGCGGGATGCTCTGTGTTAAGATCGACGCAGTCGCCTGCTATCTGTCCCCACCAGCGTGACGGGTCGTCCCAGTCAAACCACGCCTTGTGGTGCCAGTAGTTGTGGATGTCATTGTTCTCGAAATCCGTATTCTTCATCAGTGCCAGGCGCGAGCCGTACTGGTCTGCCGGCTTCATCGAGGCATAGTTCTCCGGAAGCTTGCCGCCTTCACTCTGCGGCACCACTTTCATGCAGCTGATGTCTCCAAGGTCTGTAGAATAGTCCTTTTCAAACATCTTGCAAAGATGGGCTTCGCCGAAGTTGCCGGTATGTTGCAGCACAATGTCAAGGATAATCTTCATGCCGCGTTTGTGCACCTCGTCGATGAGTGTCTGGAATGCCACGTCAGCATCGGCGTCAGTGTCGGACTTTCCTACGTAGCGGTGGTCGATTTTAGAGAAGTCCATGGCATGGTAGCCGTGATAGTCGAGGCCGGAACCGTTCTCGACGACAGGCGTAATCCATACGGCGGTAAAACCGAGAGCCTTGATGTAGTCGAGCTTGTCGATGAGGCCTTTGAAGTCGCCGCGCCATTCCGGGTCGTTCACGTTAAGCACTCCGTCCCAGCAGTAGGTGTTGTTTGTCGGGTCGCCGTCGTAGAAACGAGTAGTCATTGCAAAATAGATTGTCTCGTCGCGGAAATCCGTGCGATTCCCTACAAACGTTGCGGCGTTTGTAATAAGTGCTGATGTGACCAGCAATGCACTTAGTAACAATCGGTAAGTCTTTTTCATATTTTAATATAGAGTTTAGTGAGTAATAAAATCAGGTAAACATATTATTATGATTTGCAAAAATAATGTTTTTATTCCATAATACAATGCAAATCTATGCTTTATTTATTATTTTTATAAGAAAACCACAATATAAGGCATCCTTAAGAGACGCGACACCAGATTAGCATGACACAGAGCGGCGACCCGCTGGATAATGCCGTCGCAGAGAGGGCTAATGGCATACTGAAGACGGAATGGCTCTAAAGGATGACCATCCCCACGCATAAGGCTTGCAAGAGGGAACTCAAGAGGATTATAAGCTTCTACAATGACGAAAGAGCGCACATGAGCATCGGGAACCAGACACCATCAACTGCTCATACCCAAAGCGGACCACAGCAGAGAATGTGGAAAAATCCGTGGGAAAATGCAGATTCATAGAGAAAAGTTTGTACCTTTGCTGACGATTCTGAACGAGTGGAACGTAACCAAGTCTGTGAAACTGGCGCAAAAGGGTTAACCCTTTCAGTTATAAGAGCAATATGCAGACAACCTATTCAGTCTAACTGACAACCAATATCGTTATAGCAATCAAAAGAGGTAAACGCTTTTAGTGAAATTGTAATTATTGTAACAACCAATTAAGTTTAACTCTCCAAAAAGTGACAACCTTTTTCAGTTAAAGTCAGAGATTACAAAAATTAGGGGGAGTTAAGCCTCACCCCCAACCCCTCTCCAAAAGGAGAGGGGTGTAGTTACCATAAGAGTTAATAACTTGTTGACTTGTCAACTTGTAAACTCGTCAACTTGTTTACTTGTCAACAGAGGAGTTATGATAAAAAGTTAAAATGAGGAGTTATGATGAGACCACATTGCAGTCCGTGGTTTCCCTACAAGTGCTTTTGGGCATGGCGGACAGTGTTTCTGGAGATGTCAGACAGAGCCTGTGGGCGTGCCATGTTGAGCCTTCTGGCGGCGTATGGTAGCAGTCAAAAGTTCGTATGATTGCAGTCGAAAGTTCGTATGATTGCGCTCAAAAAGTTCGTATGGTTGCTCTCGAAAACCAGTTTTGTGCTTAACTGAATTCTTTCTCTTTAAGATGTACCAAGACGATTAGAAACTGTCGTACTGGAAACGAAAAACATCGGTTTAATCGGCATTTGTCAATAAATCCACCTTATTTGTCTATTATTCCACCTGCGATGTCGGACAAGGAATTAATTTTGCATACCGATAATCTAAACAACAATCTTAATAACTAACAGAATGAAACGAATTTTCTTGATTTTGTCTTTGTTTGCAGTGATGGCAAACTTGTATGCAACTGACGTTATTTCCGTGATTCGTCAGAAGGGATGGCTGGAAACAGCCATGTTGCAATGGACGCCCGTGGAGGGTGCTGCCAAGTATAGCGTGAGTTACTCTGGCGAGGGTGTCAGCGGCAATGCCGACGATATGCTCATCCGCACTTACCCGGATTATGTGCGTTGTGACATTCCCGGTCTGAAGGCAGGAGCCTACACCCTCACCGTAAAGGCTCTCGACGACAAAGGGAATGAACTGGCGGTTTCCGCAGCACAGAGCGTTACTGTCATGGCGCACAACCGTGAGGGCTACGCCTTTACTGAGGGTGTGGTGCCGGGCGGCTATAACATGGACGGCACGCCGAAGGCCAACGCCAGAATAATATATGTCACCGCCAACACCGCCAACACCGTGACCTGCGAGGTGAGTGACGGCAAGAATGTCAACACCTACACTGGGCTTGCAAGTATCATCAGCGCCTGTGGCAAGGACAAGACCCACACACCTTTGATAGTGCGCATTGTGGGAACGGTGAAGAATACGGATATTAACGGACTGAAAGACGGCAACTACCTGAACTTCGAGGGAAAGAACGCCACCGACTGCTCCATTGAATCCGTCACCCTTGAGGGCATAGGCGACGATGCCGCTCTCTATGGCTATGGCGTATGCTTCAAGCGCTCCAGAGGGCTGGAGGTCAGAAACCTCGGCATAATGCTCTTTGGCGACGATGCGGTGTCAATGGATACTGACAACTACCACAACTGGATTCACAACTGCGACTTCTTCTACGGCAAACCGGGTCCTGACGCCGACCAGGTGAAGGGTGACGGCTCGATAGACATGAAGTACCGCTCTACGCTGACCACCATTTCATACAACCACTTCTTCGATTCCGGCAAGGTGATGGGATGCGGAGGAGCGACAAAGGAGCAGGACGGGAACCTCCTGATCACGTTCCACCACAACTGGTTTGACCACTGCGATTCGCGTTGCCCGCGTCTCAACCACACCACTGCCCATATCTACAACAACTACTACGACGGCAATGCCACATACGGCATAGGCTGCACGGAGGTGTCCAACGCATTCATCGAGTGCAACTATTTCCGCAACCTGCAGCGTCCTATGATGATTGCCGGACAGGGCACAGACTATATATATGCCAGCGACCCCAACAAGGGTACATTCTCCTCACAGCCGGGCGGCATGAGCAAGGCATACAACAACAAGATTGAGAACACCACCGTGGAGCTGCGCCTGTCTTTCCAGACAGACGACGCACAGGAGTTTGACGCATGGCTCGTGGAAAACCGCGGCGACAAGGTGCCGGAGACTGTCAGCGCAAAGAAAGGCGGGCACATCTATGACAACTTCGACACTGCCGAAGGAATGTATGTCTCCAATCCTGACAATCCTGACGACGTGGCAGCCATCGTCACCGGGAACGCAGGACGCATGGACGGCGGCGACATCAAGTGGACCTTCGACAACTCTGTTGACGACACTAACCATGATATCAACGAAGGCCTGAAGTCGGAAATCTCCTCTTATGTCACAAGTGTGGTAAGCATACAGGGCGACGGAGAGAAAGCCTCCGGCGGTGACGGTGGTGACGGTGACGGCGGTGACAGTACCGACCCGCAACCGTCAGGTGTTACCAGGGGCGGCTATGTGGTTGACCTTATCAATGACACGGATTCCGGCTTCTCCATTGTCGGAAGCACAAGCAACAGCAAGGGCACTGTGACCATCGGCGGGGAAACCTACGACACCTGCCTGAAGATGGGCTCTACATCATCCGTCACCTTCACTATCACCGAGCCGATGGTGCTCACGCTATATTTCGCCAATTCTGCCGGCAAGCGCATACAGATAAACGATATGGCGGAGATAACCATTCCCGAGAACAATACCGTGACAACCACGCTGCCTGCAGCCGGAGAATATGTCATCAAGCGCACAAGCGGAGAATCATACCTCTACTATATAGCTCTCTCGCCGATACAGACTACTGGCATAGACATTCCCGGCAGCGCAGACGGCGTCTTCCGCAGCGCAGACAGGAACGTCTTTAACCTTGCCGGGCAGCGGGTAGGCAAGGGATACCATGGCATCTTGATAATCAACGGTAAAAAAGTGATAAGATGATGAGTTAAATTACAGAATGTAGTTTATATAAATCCCCATCATAAACAAGAATAAAAGAATAGTGTTTACTGAGTAGTTTACAATATTTTATAATATTTAATCTTATATTACTCTGATTTTTTGATTATTTAAGCAAGTTGTGCTAAATTTGTAAAATGTCGCTATGAGAGATTGTATCTGCAACCCCCTCTGGCTGTGACGGGATGATAATCCAGCAGGCATAGTTAGACATATTACTAGTAACACATGGCGTAAAGACATATTATAACAACTATAACCAATTAACATTATGACAAACTATCTACTAAAGCGAACAGCCATCGCATTGCTGACAACGTTGGTAGCCCTTCCAGCGTTCAGTCAGGATGACCCTCTCTATTTCACCCATGACTTTGAGGACAATGCCGTTTATCCATCAAGCCGCACAGCAACCGAACAGACGTTCAACGCTCCCTACGGTGAATGGATATACGTCAACGCAAGCTCAAGTACCAGTTCAAGCTATCTGCGCACTGGCATGGGCACACGCGACCTGCGCATGCCTAAGAACATTGGCAGCTATGTAGTACTGCCCCTGCTCGACCGCGGTGCCAAGGAATTGTCGTTCATGGAGGGACGTGGCGACAGGAGCATCACTGTTTATACTTCCGAAGACGGAGGAAAGACATGGACGCTACATTCAACGGTAACGACAGACAAAACGTCGTACACCAACCATGTGGCAATCAACAATATCAAGGTGAACCGCATAAAACTCGCTAATGAAGGTACTGCCGATGCAGACGTGGACAATATTCAGGTGTCTATCCTTGCAGCAGGAACGAAGGCCACGATGCGGACGGGCGATGCAACAGCCATCACAAAGAACGAAGCAACGGTGGAAGGAGAAATCCTCGATGCTGGAGACAAGGAAAAGATAGAATGGGGTATATGCTGGAGCACGGAGAATAGTGTGCCGAAAACTGTTGACAACAAACAGGTGGCAACCGAGAATCCCTTCCAACTTAGAATAACAGGCATAGAAGCAGGCTCCACGGTCTATTACAGGGCATACGCCATAACAGGTGCCGGTACAGGATATGGAGAGGTGCGCACCTTCAATACCAGCGATGCTACCATGGCCGTGTTATCCACAACAGAAGCAAGACTGAACCCCACATCTACTGACCATCGCACTATGCCAGCATACTCCGGTGGAACAATAACCGACAACGGAGGGGCAACACCAACATTGTATGGTGTCGTATATGGCACGGATGTTCTCCCAACAACAGAAAAGTCAACGAAGGCTATCGGCAACGGTATCGATGCCGACGGCAGCTTCAACGCCGTCATGCGCCTCTTGCCTAACACAACTTACTACTACCGAGCTTTCGCTACGACAAAGGCCGGCACGGCATACGGCGACGAAAGAAGCATCACGACGGGAGATCTTGTCATTCCCGACTTCGACGGACAGATAATCCATTGCGCACCTACAGGAAATGACGAGACAGGAGATGGATCGGAGGCAGCTCCTTTCTTCTCGCTGCAGAAAGCTGCCGACATGGCTCAGGCAGGAGACACCATCTATATGATGGCAGGCACATACGTATATGACGCACGCATCAACATCCTGCACAACGGAAGAGAAGATGCCTATATCAATGTCTTCGCAAAGGGAGGACGCGCTGTGCTCGACTTCTCCGGCATGCCCTACCACTCACACTCTGACAATCCATATCAGGGCATCAGACTATGCGGCAGCTACTGGCACTTCTACCGCATCGACATAACGAACGCAAGCGACAACGGTATGCTCATCGAAAGGAACAAACCTGATGGAGGTACGGCTCAGGACATCATCAACGCAACAGACCAGGCACACGACAACATCATAGAAGAGTGCAACTTCTATCGCAACGGTGATTCTGGACTACAGATGAAAAACCTCGCCTCAAACAACCGCATCATCAACTGCGACTCTTACCTCAACTGCGATGAGGGACAGGGAGATGCCGATGGATTCGCTCCGAAGATATCCGTAGGTGATGGAAACTATTTCTATGGATGCCGTGCATGGTGTAACTCCGATGATGGATGGGATGTCTTCTATAAGAAGGACGGTGGCTTCGGTGACGATATGACGGTCATTCTTGAAGAGTGTCTGACGTATAAGAACGGATTCCTCGATGAGAACACTATCGCACCCAGCGGCAACGGTAACGGATTTAAGATGGGAAGCGATCAAGGAGCAATGAACCTTTACATGAACAGATGTCTTGCTGTATGCAACAAGTCGAAGGGATTCGACCAAAACCACAATGCAGGCGACATCATCATGAACAACTGCACGGGCATGACGCTGAAGAGCATAAGCGACAAGGCTTACTCATATAGAATCTACGAGTCGATAGCTGACGGACATGTCGTCAGACTCACTAACTGTATCGCCATCAACGACAATGAGGCTACAGACAAAATAGACAAGAACACAGGTCTGCCCAAGGCTGGAGAAGAAGGAAAATACGGACAATATGGACGATTCCAGGTTGACACCTCGCTCAATGGACTGACAACAACGACATGCGAGTTCAGAAAAGCTTCGCCAGACCAATTCATCGACACAGAGAACCATGCCATGCTCATCGCTCCCAGAAATGACGACGGCAGTCTGCCTTATTCCACCTTCGCAAGGATAAAGGACGAGTCGTTCCTCATTGACAAAGGAACACCAGTAGAGGCTACGCTATACAGAGGCATTGAAGTGGAAGGCATAGCCTACAACGGAACGGCTCCTGACCTCGGAGCATACGAGAAGGAAACTGGCTCAACAGGAATAAAAAGCACTGTCGCAACAGAGGAAACCAACAACCTGCGCATAACAACGACAATGGGCGGAAGGGTGATGCTCACCGTATGCAACGCCTCTGGCACCCAGCATTTCAAAGCTTTCATATACGACGAGAATGGAAGGCTAACGGCAAACCACGATTTCGTGGGGACAACGACGATGCTGCCTGCAATCACAGGAAAAGGTATCTTCATCATCAGGGTGGAGAACGGAAATGGATGGAAAGCAACAGCTAAGATTGCTGTTCGCTGAAGGTGAAACACATCTCCCGAAGCCTTGATCAACACCCACGTGCTTCGGGAGAGAACAGATAGAGAATAAGGCAAAGTAGGAAGGAGAGTTAGAGAGGCTGTGTCGTTATGATGTTTTACGACGCAGCCTCTTTTTGCTGCAATGCATATCCCACCAAACATCAGCCATAAAGAGTTAGACAATGGAAGTAGAACCCACCAGAAACAAAACGGTAACTAAAATATTGGTCGTTGCTTCTTTTTTCGTACCTTTGCATTCGTGAACAGACGTTTAGACATTCTTTTTCTCTCTATCCTGATGATTGCCATGCAGTCATTGGTAGGAATGGTATGCGCCAAACCGTCCTGGGACATCAATAAGGGAATGTTGAAAGAGAAGGTTACGGGCATAGTACAGGACGAGAGAGGCTTTCTGTGGTTATCCACATGGGGCGGGTTGTTTCGTTATGATGGAAAAGAGTTCCGCTCGTTCAAGACCCACCCCGGCGACGGCACGCAAATGCCGTACGACCGTCTCGACGCTGTGAAAATAGACAGTAAGGGCAATGTGTGGTGTCGCTCGTTCTATCATCCTTACTGTTTTGACGTCAGGACATCCACATTCATTGATGTCACGGAAAAACTGGAGCAAAGAACCGGAAAGACATACAGCATAAACAAGATATACCCTATGCTTAGCGGATATGTATGGCTGCTGACCAAGGAGTGTGACGCGGCCATAAGGGTGAGCGCAGGCAATCCGGGAGAATCGGCACAGATATATTCTTGTGCAAACGGCAGACTGAAGAAAGGCAAGATACTGAGCGTCAACGAAGACAGCCGAGGCATGGCGTGGATACTGTCGGAAGGAGGGGTGACCGTGCCGGGGCTAAGGGTCGCGTTTCCCGAGAAACGTTTTGACCACTGGCGCGAGACATCCCAAGGCTGTATTTATCTTGCCACAAACGACGGCGAGCTGTGGCGGCTGAACACCGGGACATGGAAGATGCGGAGAGTCAGGCTGCCAATAAGGACACGAGAGATATTGCGCATTTCAGGCAATGCCGGCGGAGAACTCGTAGTTGCCACAGACGATGCACTGCTGGCATGGCATAAAGGCAGGTGGCGGGTAAACAGATTTAAGGAAAGAATAAAATCTGTAAAACGCCTCTTCTGCGATAAAACGGGACGTTATTGGCTGATAACAGACAAGGAGGGGGCCATGCTGCTGCCGGGAATAGAATCCGGGTTGCTTACCCTGCATACAGACAGCGACGGCAATTACATGAACAGGCACGACAGCTGGTTCTTTGCCCTTCAACCCACCGGTACTTTGCTTATGGCAAGAGACGGAGGACTGTGTTATTATCAGGGGGGAGACATTCTCCGCCATGTAAGGCAAGACGACGACACATGGTATCAGCCACAGATAGGACGCACCTTTGTTGACAGGGAGAACAATGTATGGATATACAACAGCGAGGGAGGACTGGACAAGATCAGCCAGCGCACAAGTCCGTTCAGACAATGCGGGAGGCACCGCGCAGTTTGTGCCTTGTTCACGGATTCCGGGCAGAGGCTGTGGGTGGGTGATACCAACGGGAAACTCTCCATAGCCGGGAAGGAGTACAACCTGGGCGTCGTGTATGCCGTCGAGGAGATGAATGACGGGACTGTGTGGGTGGGCACAAAGGATAACGGGCTGTACAGACTATTGCCCGATGGCAGGAGCGGCTATGCCGTGGAGCACTTCGTGCATAACCCGAAGGACAAGTATTCCATATCAGCCAATGACGTGTTTTGCATGACAAAGGACCATCGGGGCAGTCTGTGGGTTGGCACATATAGCGGTGGGGTGAACAAGGTGAGACTTCTGTCAAAGGCCCGTAATGCAGGAGAGGATGTACGTTTTGTAAACAGGAACAACGAGCTGACATGGCTGCCTGCAGACGAGAGGTCGCTGAACATACGCTCGATGCTCTGCACCAAGGAGGGCATAATGTGTATAGGCACGAGTCATGGCATTTATGCCTTCAAAGACCCCGGGCGGATATTCCACAACGAAAGGAGAGCCGACGACGTGCACAGTCTGTCAGGCAACGAAATAATGGCCATGTATCAGGACAGGAGCGGCGACGTGTATTGTCTGACGCCGAGTGCGGGTATATGCCGCACGAAGGCTGTAGCCCTGATGACGGACAAGGCACGCTTCACCGTCTATGACAAGCAGAACCTTGCACCTTCTGACGCTCCACTATCCATAACTGCCGATGCCGACGACAACCTGTGGATAGTCTATGCCAGTTCGGTGGCTATGTTCAACAAGAGCCGCACCATGTTCTATAACTGGCAGTCGCCTGACATGTCGGCGGCGGACATAACGAGAGACAGTCAGGGAAACTTCATCGCCGCTACCGTGAACGACATGATAACGTGGAATCCCGCTGCTTTGAACCCTGACGACGAGGCGCCACGTATAGCCATATCGGCTCTCTCTGTGGCAGGTCGGCAACAAACCTATGATGCCGACCTTATGGACACCATAAGGTTTGAAAGCAACGAACGGGACATCAGCCTGCAGCTCGCTGCGCTTACCATGAAGCCGGGCGGAGAGATAAAATACGCTTACCGGCAGGATGGCGACAGCACTTGGATAATGCAGGGTGACAACGACAGGCTGAACTTCCTGAATATGCGCGCCGGCTATCATACCATACAGGTACGCTCCACCAATGCCTCGGGAGTATGGTGTGACAATTTCCGCACCGTCACGCTCTATGTCAGGCCTACATTCTGGGAGACGCCGTGGGCTTTCGTGCTCTATATACTAACCGGCCTTCTCGTGACAGGCGGCATAGCGGTGGTGTGGGCGTATATATACCGTCTGAACCTGAAGATGCGCACACAGGAGGAGATGATAAAGCAGCGCATGGACTTTATACACAATGTAGCGCCTCTCATACGCGAAGACAGTGACGACCTGCTTGAACGGGTACGTCAGTATATAGACAGAAACATAAGCGACGAAGATCTCACCATACCATTGATAGCAAGCGAGATGGGCATGAGCCGCACTTCTTTCTCCAACCGTTTTAAGGAACTTGCCGGCATCAGTCCGCATGACTACCTCACTCACTATCGCATAGCCTATGCCAAACAGCTGCTCACGGCAGGTGGACTGAGCATCTCGGATGTCGCATACAAAAGCGGGTTCGCCGACCCTAAATATTTCTCTCGCGTATTCAAGAAAATAGAAGGTGTCTCTCCGTCTTCTGTTTCTCAGTCATGCGACAATGCCAGGCAAGATGTCCGCTGAGCCGGAGGGCTCGTGCGGGCGGAGGTGACGGCTGCATGATGTAGTTTTTTTTTTGCAGCCAAGTGTGTTATTCTTGATTGCGAGTGCAAAGTTACGACGTTTTTACGGGTGACCCGAAATATGAGATATTTCTTTTGTTCTGCGGTATTTTTTTTGCATTTTGTCGTTGTGGATGGGTGTCTATACTTCAAACCCTTCAAACCTCTCTAACCCTTCAAACTTTATCTTGACTGAGCAATTGCACCATGATTCTTGCTGCGTTGTCTGGAGCGACACTATACCCCAGCTTCTCCCTTACAGAGCGGTAACCCTGTATCATGCTCTCCCTTGGTTGCTTGTTCTGTCTTTGTGGGAGAAGACGGTAAAGTTCGTTTGTGATGTCACACACCTTGAAGCGGTCGGCGAACAATTCCTTTACTACTTCCTTGCCATCAATGAGGTTGACGAGTGATATGAAGGGCACTTTTATAATATGGTTGAATCCAAAGCGCATGAGTTTGGGAAGCGGAGTCTTGTAGCACACCACCTGAGGTACTTCAAACAAAGCTGTTTCCAATGTAGCTGTTCCGCTTGTCACCAATGCAGCTGTGGCATGGTATAGAATCTCGTATGTGCGCCCGGTTATGAGTCTCACATTGTCATTGAGATATTTCTTGTAGAAAGAAGGAGGAATGGCTGGTGCTCCAGCCACCACAATCTGATAGTCTGCGAAATTCTGTGCTGCTGCAATCATGGCTGGCAGGTTGTCCTTGATTTCCTGTTTCCTGCTTCCTGCAAGCAGAGCAATGACAGGCTTGTCCTCCAGTCCGTTGGCTATTCTGAAATACTCGAAAGATTCCCTGTATGATGCCTTGAAGTTTGTCACTTCTTCAGCTGTTGGGTTGCCTACATAGTGTATTCTATATTTGTGTCGTTTTTCGTAAAACTGCTTTTCGAAAGGCAGTATGGAAAACATCTCGTTGACATATTTTTTTATGTCCCTAATTCTCCATTCCTTCCATGCCCATATTTTTGGCGATATGTAGTAATATACAGGAATGCTTGTGTTTCTCCTGACAAAGCGTGCTATCTGCAGGTTGAATCCTGCATAGTCAACAAGTATAACCACGTCGGGTTTCCATTGCAGTATGTCCTGACGGCATAGCCGCATGTTGCGCAGGATTGTAGGCAGATGTGTTATCACAGGCACAAATCCCATGTAGGCAAGTTCTCTGAAATGCCTTACCCTTGTGCCTCCGACCTCAGTCATCCTGTCACCTCCAAAAAATCTGAAGGTGGCATCGTGGTCGTATTTCGTCAGTGACGACATAAGTCTCGAGGCATGCAGGTCTCCACTTGCCTCGCCTGCAATGAGATAGTATTTCATCTGGTAGTGGGTTTAATGTCGAGTCTTTTGCTTAGGAGTTCCATCGTGTCGTATGCTGTTACATCCATCAGCGATGGTGTCACTGCGATGTATCCGTTGTCAAGTGCGTAGCGGTCAGTGTCAGTGGCGTCAGGTTCGTCGTTCCTGTAACTGCCGGTCATCCAGTAGTAATCATATCCTCTGGGATGCGTTTCCTTAACCACCTCGTTTATCCAGCTTCCGAATGCCATTCGGCACACTTTGATGCCCTTGAATGTGTCCGTTTCCGGGAAGTTGACATTAAGGCAAACACCCTTAGGCAGTCCGTTGGCGAGTACATCTGCTGTTATGCTTCTGACGTAATCCCTCAGGTGTGAAAGGTCGGCATCTGGATTGTAGTCACATGAGCTGAAAGCAATGGATGGAATGTACTTCATGCACCCTTCCATTGCCACTCCCATTGTTCCGCTGTAATGGTTGTTCACGCTTGAGTTGTCACCGTGGTTTATTCCACCGATGATTAGGTCTGGCTTGCGGTTGGGAGTCAGCTGGTCGAGAGCTACTTTTATGCAGTCAACAGGTGTTCCGGTACATGACCATAGTTCCACGCCTTCAATGGTATTCCTTTTCTTTAAGTATAGAGGAGGAGTGGCGGAAAAGGCGCACGAGAATCCTGAACGTGCCGCTTCGGGCGCACACACGAGTAAGTCTGCCATGTCGGCAAGGAAACTAACGAGATACCTCAGTCCGCCTGAATGGTACCCGTCGTCATTAGATATTAGTATAAGTGGTTTCTTTTCCTGCATTATGATTTTTTATAATATGTTTTTGAGGACAAAAGTACGAAAAAAAGTTTAAATCTATGCTATCTCGAATATTATTTGTAACTTTGCAATCATAAAATACAGCTTCACCCCAAATTCCTCGCCCCATAAAAGGTTTAAGGGTTTAAAGGGTTTAAAGGGGTTAAAGAGTTTAAAGGGTTTAATGGGTTTGAAGAGTTTGAAAGTTGACAAGTTATTAGTATTTCTGTAGATTGTCAGACCCAATCAATAAGAGTAGCAACTTGTTGACTTGTCAACTTGCTTTTTTTCGCAAAGCTCGAGGAAACTCCTTAGAGCAAGTTTTTAACTTGCGGAACTTAAATTAAATAATATTAATCATGGGAAAAATAATAGCTTTGGCTAATCAGAAGGGTGGTGTCGGCAAGACCACCACTTCCATAAATCTTGCGGCATCGCTTGCAACACTTGAGAAAAGTGTGCTGGTCGTTGACGCTGACCCTCAGGCAAACGCATCAAGCGGACTTGGAGTGGACATCAAGGAGGTGGACTGCTCTCTCTATGAATGTATAATTGACCATGCTGACGTGCATGATGCCATCTATACCACCGATATAGAGAGACTGGACATTATTCCAAGCCATATTGACCTGGTTGGTGCCGAGATAGAGATGCTCAATCTCAGCAACAGGGAAAAAGTGGTGAGTGAACTGCTCGCACCGATAAGGGACGACTATGACTACATACTCATTGACTGCAGTCCATCGCTTGGACTTATTACAGTGAATGCACTTACAGCTGCCGACTCAGTCATAATACCGGTGCAGTGTGAGTATTTCGCACTTGAAGGCATCAGCAAGCTTCTGAACACTATAAGGATAATAAAGTCGAAACTAAACCCAAAACTTGAGATAGAAGGCTTCCTCCTGACCATGTATGACTCAAGACTGAGACTTGCCAACCAGATATACTATGAGGTAAAGAGGCATTTCCAGGAACTGGTGTTCAAGACCGTTATACAAAGAAATGTTAAACTGAGCGAGAGTCCAAGTCATGGACTGCCTGTCATACTGTATGACGCAGACTCCACAGGTGCCAAAAACCATCTCGCTCTGGCTAAGGAAATAATAAACAAGAACTATGGCAGTACACAAGAAGTATAGCAGAACGGCAAAGACCAATGCTCTGGGAAGGGGACTGGACGCACTTATCTCTACTGACAGCGTGAGCACACAGGGTAGCTCAACTATCAGTGAGGTGGCTATTGACCAGATAGAAGCCAATCCCAACCAGCCAAGACGGGATTTCGACCCAGTGGCTTTAGAGGAATTGGCTAACAGCATCAGGCAGATAGGTATTGTGCAGCCTATCACGCTGAGACAGACCGAAGACAATAAATTCCAGATTATAGCAGGTGAGAGACGATGGAGAGCCTCTCAGTTAGCTGGACTAAGAGCCATACCGGCTTATATCCGCACCATAAAAGACGAGAATGTAATGGAGATGGCTCTTGTGGAGAACATCCAGCGAGAAGACCTTAATGCCATCGAGATTGCACTTGCATACGAGCATCTGCTTGAGAAGAGTGGAATGACACAGGAGAAAGTGGCGGAGAGAGTAGGCAAGAGCAGGGCTGCCATCGCCAATTATCTTAGACTTCTCAAGCTACCCGCACTCGTGCAGATGTCTCTTCAGAAGAAAGAGATAGACATGGGGCATGCCAGGGCGTTGCTTTCGCTTGACAGTCCTTCTATGCAGCTGAAACTCTTCCGCGAGACAACAAAGAACGGCTATTCCGTGAGGAAAGTAGAGGAGATGTGCCAGAGACTCAACAGTGGCGAGGACCTTCAGGAGGCTAAGAAAATAATGAAAGCCAAGGAAAAATTGCCGGAGGAATTCAATATGCTGAAGAATAAGCTCTCAGACCTCTTTGCTACGAAGGTGCAGATGAGCATGGGTTCCAATGGTAAGGGAAAAATAAGCATTCCTTTCTCAAACGAGGAGGAACTGGAGCATATAATGAGCGTTCTCGATAAAATGGGAGGTGCCAGCTGACGTGGATTCATTCTTTAGACATACAGCCAGAAGATTGATGACCCTCATGGTGTTGGTCATGGTTTCCGTTGTGGGTGCATCGGCGCAGGATACCTACACGGAGACTGACTCTCTATTTATAGCAGAACCACTTGAGATACCGGAACTAAATTCGGAAGACAGTATATCCATCATGTCAGACACATTGCCTGTTAAAAGGAAACGTGACTGGAACACATGGAGACCTGATGCGAAGAGGGCTATGTGGCTTGCCATAGTGCTTCCAGGAGCGGGACAGATTTATAACCGCAAGTACTGGAAATTGCCATTGGTGTATGGAGGCATTACGGGGTGCATCTATGCTATTACATGGAACAACCAGATGTTCCACGACTATTCGCAGGCCTACATGGATATCATGGACAATGACCCCAACACAGACAGCTATAATGATTTCCTGCATTTGGGAAATGTAGTTGACGAGAGCAATAAGAGCAGATATCAGGAACTCTTCAGAAAAAGAAAGGACAGGTATCGCCGATGGAGAGACCTCAGTGTGTTTGCACTCATCGGCGTGTATGCTCTTTCTGTCATTGATGCGTACGTAGATGCCTCTTTGTCGGAATTTGACATCTCGGACGACTTGAGCCTCAGCGTGTCACCGACGGTTATCGATGCTCGCAGCACAGGAGGCGTAAGCAAGTCTCCAGCTATTGGGGTAGGATGCAGCCTTAGATTCTGATGTTGTCAACCGTGTAAAATGTGTAAATGATGGAAAAACATAAATCCCATACCTTAAAATACTATAAATGTGGCAGAATAATAATGTGCATCGTAATGTGCTTTTATGTATTGCCTCAGGAGCTATATGCCCAGTATCAGGAGTATGAGGTTGTGACAGACGGTAAAGGCAATCGCATGGAAATAGATGTGCCCAAGTCGTTCACGTTCGAGGTGGACAGCCTTTTGGAACTTTATCATGCAAAGACATATCTCAAGGCAGACAGCGACTGCTCTATGATGAATTATGACCCGGAAACCGACAGGGAGACTTTTATAGAGCGCCTCCGCAGAATGCCTACAATAATGGAGATGCCTTACAACGAAGAGGTGAGCGTTTTTATAAAAAGATATACCAAGTACGGAAGAAAACAGCTTAGCTACTTGTTGGGAGCAGCCAACTTCTATATGCCAATTTTCGAGCAGGCTCTTGAGGTTTATGGACTTCCACTTGAACTGAGATACCTGCCTGTGATAGAATCAGGACTTAACCCTGTGGCTGTCTCCAGATCGGGAGCTACAGGCTTGTGGCAACTAATGCTTGCCACGGCAAAGCAATATGGGCTGGAGATAAACTCCCTCGTAGATGAGCGACGCGACCCAGTTAAATCTTCGTATGCCGCAGCTCAGTTCCTAAGCGACCTTTATAGGATTTATAACGACTGGTATCTTGTAATAGCGGCTTATAACTGCGGTCCGGAAAGGGTAAACAAGGCTATACACAGGTCTGGAGGCGAGACGGACTATTGGAAGATATATCCATATCTCCCTAAGGAAACAAGGGGGTATGTGCCGGCATTCATAGCCGCCAATTATGCCATGAACTATTACTGCGAACACAACATCTGTCCAATGAGGACTGATTTGCCAATGACATCCGACACCGTGATGGTTGACAAGGACATTCATTTCTCACAGATTTCAGGGGTGTTGGGGATAGACATTGAACATGTAAAGGCTCTCAATCCACAATATAGAAAAGGAGTAGTGAACGGAAGCAGTGGACCTGCTCCTTTGAGACTTCCGTCATCGTATGTGGGACGGTTTATTGACAATGAGGATTCCATAGCAAGATATAATGCTTGTGCCATTCCAGTAAAAAGGAGTGAGGTAGAAGTGCCCAAGCTTGGTAATACAAGGACTGCTCAGCAGAGTGTGAAACCTACAGGCAAGCAGACAGAGAGAACGTCGCGGCAAACCGCAGGAAAGTCTGTTTCACAATTGCGCACCAATGGAAAACGACAAGGAAAATCAAGCGCATCTCAGAGTGTGAAGATAAAACAGGGTCAGACACTCTCGGAGATAGCAAGGCAGAACAATACTACTGTTGACAAAATCAGAAAGTTGAATAATATAAAGGGGGACAATATTCGTGCGGGTAATTCAATACGTGTACGATGAGGTGGTTGACAGCCTCACCCCCCAACCTCACAATAAGGTTTAATGGTTATTAGGTCTTCAAATTTTAAGATGGAAGATGGAATTTTCAATTTTCAACATTCAATTTTCAATCTTCAAAATAGAAAGGAAACGATATGGATACAAGTAAAGATGCCATCCAGATAGACTGGGAAAAGAAAGTTGATGAGAAATTCGAGGAACTTCTGAGTGTCTATACCTCATCGCGCCACAGGAAAAAGGTTGATATAATTGCGAAAGCCTTCAATTTTGCAAGGCAGGCACATAAGGGTGTGAGAAGGCTTTCTGGCGAGCCGTATATCATGCACCCTATTGCTGTTGCCCTCATTGCGTGCAAGGAGATTGGACTCGGCTCAACAAGTATCTGTGCCGCCCTTCTGCATGATGTAGTTGAGGATACGGACTATACAACAGAGGATATCGAGAACATGTTCGGTCCGAAGATAGCGCAGATAGTGGAAGGCCTGACTAAAATCAGTGGTGGAATATTCGGTGACAAGGCATCTGCACAGGCTGAGAACTTTAAGAAACTGTTGCTCACGATGAGCGATGACATTAGGGTCGTTCTCATCAAGATATGCGACAGGCTGCACAATATGCGGACGCTTCAATCTCAGCCTGCCAACAAGCAGTACAAGATAGCGGGCGAGACATTATATATATATGCTCCAATAGCAAACAGACTTGGACTTAACAAGATAAAGACAGAACTTGAGGACCTTAGTTTCAGATATGAGCACCCAGAAGTGTATGAAACAATACAAAGGGAACTTGCCTCAACTCAGGAGAAACGCGAGCAGCTGTTTGCCAACTTCACAGACCCCATAAAGAAGGAACTTGACGAGATGGGGTACAAGTACGAGATGAAGGCAAGGGTGAAAAGTCCTTATTCCATATGGTGCAAGATGCAGAGCAAACATTTGCCTTTCAGCGAAATTTTCGACATCCTTGCCGTCAGGATAATATTTGAACCAAAGACAGAAGATAGTGAGAACATTGACTGTTTCAATATTTATCTGAGACTCACGCAACTCTATAAGAGTCATCCGGAGAGATTCCGTGACTGGATAGCCCATCCGAAAGCCAACGGCTATAAGGCTCTGCATGTGACACTCATGTCAAAACAAGGAAAATGGATAGAGGTGCAGATACGGTCGAAAGAGATGAACGAGGTGGCTGAGCATGGCTTTGCTGCCCATTGGAAATACAAGAATGGAGATGAGATTACAGAGGATGAGGATGAACTCAACGAATGGTTGAAGACCATCAAGGAGATTCTCGACGACCCACAGCCGGATGCCATGGACTTCCTCGATGCCATAAAGCTGAACCTCTTCTCTTCTGAGATATTTGTCTTCACACCAAAGGGGGAAATAAAGACAATGCCAGCAGGATGCACAGCCCTTGATTTCGCATTCCAGATACACACGTTCATAGGAAGCCATTGTATAGGAGCCAAGGTTAACCATAAGCTCGTGCCTCTGAGTCATAAATTGCAGAGTGGTGACCAAGTGGAGATAATCACATCCAAATCACAGTACGTGCAGTCGTCATGGGTCAACTTTGTCTCTACGGCGAAAGCCAAGGCGAAGATTATGGCAATACTCAGAAGGAATGGACGCGAGATACAAAAGAAAGGTGAGGAAATATTCTCGGAATGGCTGAAATCCAACAAGCTTGAGATGACGACATCCATTCTTGACAAAATGTGCGAGGTATATGACATGCATAAACCAGACAGCTTCTTCCTCGCTCTTGGCGAAGGAAAGATAAAGCTCGATGACAGCACTCTGGCTCTTGTCAATGGAAAGAAGAAAAAGTCTGGAAAGGGACGACAGAAAGGATGGCTCAAGTATCTGCCTTTCATAGGACACGACAAGAAAGAGGAATTGCAGGCAGAGAGTACTTCACAGGGCTATTTCATCGTAGGAAAGGATTTCAACAAGAAAAAGCCTGTTTATATTTCTGAAAGCAATATCAATCAGTATGTCTTCCCAAGATGTTGCCACCCTATACCAGGAGATGATATCCTTGGATACATTGATAACAGGAACCGCATAGAGATACACAAAAGGGCATGTCCCGTAGCGGCAAGGCTTAAGGCAAGTTATGGAAACAGAATACTCGATGCTAAATGGGACATGCACAAGTTGCTCAATTTCGAGGCTACGATACATATCAAGGGCATAGACCGCAAGGGAATGCTCTTGGACTTGTCGAGAGTGCTCTCGCAACAGCTTGACATATATATAAGGAGAATTACAATATCAACAGACAATGGCATCTTTGATGGCACCATTGAGATTAGGGTTCACGATAGGGATGACGTGAAGGTTATCATGGAGAACATCAAGAAAATTGATGACTTGCAGGAGGTATTACAGATTATGTAGCTATATGAAACACTTCATTTTTTACAGACTATTTATCTTGGTTTTTTTGACATCTGCCGTTTGTCTGTCGGCGGAAGCACGTGGAAAGTATGACAATACCGATACCATTGTGGTGGCAAGAGATGGTACGGGACAGTTCCGCTCTGTAGGTGAGGCAGTAGAGGTGTGCCGTGCTTTCATGGAGTATCGGAAGGTAATATTTGTCAAGAAAGGTGTATATAAAGAGAAGGTGGTGGTACCTTCCTGGTTGACGAACATCGAGATAGTAGGAGAGGACAGGGACAAGACGGTTATAACCTACGATGACCATGCCAACGTACCACTTAAGGAGACTGGACTGCCCATGGGTACATTCCGCACATACACGGTAAAGATAGAGGGGTGTGACATTACTCTGAGGAATATCACGATTGAGAACAATGCGGAAAGACTTGGACAGGCGGTGGCACTGCATACAGAGGGTGACAGGCTGACTTTCGTTAACTGCCGATTCCTCGGCAATCAAGATACCGTATATACAGGTATGCAAAACACAAGACTGTGTTTTGAGGACTGTTACCTTGAGGGTACTACAGATTTCATCTTCGGTCCCTCTACGGCATGGTTTGAGAATTGTGAGATAAGGAGCAAGGCGGATTCTTATGTCACGGCAGCTTCAACGCCAGCTGACATACAGTATGGATATGTCTTCTGCCATTGCCGCTTTACAGCTGACGAAGGCATTACCAAAGTCTTCTTGGGAAGACCTTGGCGTGCCTATGCATATACCGTATTGCTGAACTGTGAGCTTGGAGGACATATCGTTCCTGAAGGATGGCACAACTGGAAAGACTACCACGACCCGGCTGCTGAGCGCATAGTCAGATATGGCGAATATGGCAGCACTGGTAATGGTGCCAATCCTAAGGGTAGGGTAGAGTGGAGCCATCAACTCTCTGCCAAAGAGGCAAAGGCAATAACAAAGGAACGAGTGTTGAATATATAACCCAAATATTATTTCCCGAGTGCGAGTTCCACTACCTTGTTTATAGCTTCACCCAGTCCGTTCTGGTCCTTGCCTCCAGCTGAAGCATAATGTGGCTGTCCGCCTCCGCCGCCTTTAATTAGTTTTGCTGCTTCCCTTATGATATTGCCAGCATGGAGTCCATGTTCCTTCACCATGTCTTCACTGAGCATTATGCTGAGCAATGGCTTGTCGTTGGCAGTGGAGCCTATGACGCATAGCAGGTTCTCAGGTATAGCTTCCCTTATCTTGAACACAAGGTCTTTGGCGGAATTAGCCTCAATAGGCAGTATTGCTTTCACTACCTTGATACCTTCGATGGTTTCGGCACGCTCTATGAGTTTCTTCTTTGTCCTCTCTATGGCTTCAGCGCGGAATTTCTCAATGTCTTTTCTCATGGAGTCATGCTCGTCAATGTATTTCTCAATCACACCCTTCAGGTCTTTTGCATTGTTGAACAGTGACTTTATGGCATTGATGGAGTCTTCAAGTGCATAGAACATCTCCTCGCATGCCTTGCCAGTGATTGCCTCAATACGGCGGATGCCAGCTGCTACACTTGCCTCACTTATTATCTTGAACATACCTATGCGTCCTGTTGAGGAGACATGGATTCCACCACAGAACTCGCAAGATGGCCCGAAACGAACCACACGCACTCTGTCACCGTATTTCTCTCCAAAGAGGGCTATGGCTCCCAGTTCCTTGGCATCCTCAAGTGGCATGTCTCTATGCTCGTCGAGTGGGATGTCTTCCCTTATCATGCTGTTAACGAGCTTCTCAACCTGTCTCAGCTCCTCTGGTGTGACTTTCTGGAAATGTGAGAAGTCAAATCTCAGGGTATCTGCGCTAACGTATGAGCCTTTCTGTTCAACATGGTCACCAAGGATTTGCTTCAAGGCATAGTCAAGAAGGTGTGTGGCTGTATGGTTTGATGCACTCGCATAGCGTTTGTCTGTATCAACACATGCCATGAAGTCTGCTTCCACGTTCTGTGGCAGTTTCTCGACAATATGTATGCTCTGGTTATTCTCGCGCTTGGTGTCGATGATATTTACCGTCTCCTCTTCGTTTACGAGAACGCCCTGATCACCTACCTGTCCTCCCATCTCTCCATAGAATGGAGTGTGGTTGAACACAAGTTCGAAGAATGTCTTCTTTTTCTGTGTCACTTTCCTGTAACGAAGAATCTGGCATTCGTATTCCGTATAGTCATAACCAACAAACTCCTGTTCTCCAGGACGCAGTTCCACCCAGTCTCCGTTCTCTACCTGTGCGGCATTGCGTGCACGTGCTTTCTGCTTTGCCATTTCCTCATCGAACGTCTTGTTGTCAACAGTCAGCCCATTCTCACGGCATATAAGTTCCGTAAGGTCAAGAGGGAAACCGTATGTATCGAAAAGTCTGAAAGCCTGTGTTCCGTCAAGTTCTGTCTTGCCTGCAGATCTCGTCTCCTCCATGGTGTTGTTAAGCAGGGTGATACCCTTCTCAAGAGTGCGTAGGAAAGAATCCTCTTCTTCCTTCATTACCCTACCTATTAGTTCGCGCTGTGCAGGTAGTTCCGGATATGCCTCACCCATTTCACGAATGAGTACAGGGAGCAGCCTGTACATGAAGGCATCAGACTGGTTGAGGAAGGTGTATGCGTATCTGACAGCCCTGCGCAGTATTCGCCTTATGACATATCCTGCCTTTGCATTGCTAGGCAACTGTCCGTCGGCTATCGAGAAAGCCACTGCACGCAGATGGTCGGCAATAACCCTCATGGCAACATCTGTGTTTTCGTCTTTGCCGTATGTCATTCCTGTAAGTTGTTCCATCTCGTGGATGATAGGCTGGAAGATATCTGTATCATAGTTGGAATGTTTTCCCTGCAAGGCTCTTACAAGTCGCTCGAATCCCATACCTGTATCTATTACGTTCATTGACAGAGGCTCCAGCGAGCCGTCAGCTTTCCTGTTGAACTGCATGAATACGATGTTCCATATCTCAATCACCTGTGGGTCGTCTTTGTTGACAAGTTCTCTTCCCGGCACTTTCGCTTTCTCTTCTGGAGTACGTGAGTCAAGATGAATCTCCGAGCATGGTCCGCAAGGTCCTGTATCTCCCATTTCCCAGAAGTTGTCATGCTTGTTGCCGTTTATGATATGGTTGGCTGGAACATGTTTTGCCCAGTAGCCCGCTGCTTCTTCGTCGCGTTTCAGACCTTCCTTGTCATCGCCTTCAAATACAGTGACGTATAGGTCGGCAGGGTCAAGTTTCAGCACATCTACAAGATATTCCCATGCCATGTCAATGGCACCCTCCTTGAAATAGTCTCCGAAGCTCCAGTTGCCAAGCATCTCGAACATGGTGTGGTGGTATGTGTCATGACCCACCTCTTCAAGGTCGTTGTGCTTTCCGCTTACGCGAAGACATTTCTGTGAGTCCGCTCTCCTTCTTGGTTCAGGCTGCTTGATGCCGAGTATGACATCTTTCCATTGGTTCATGCCCGCATTGGTAAACATCAGGGTAGGGTCGTCCTTTATAACCATAGGAGCGGATGGCACAATGGCATGTCCTCTCTCCTCAAAGAATTTCTTGTACGATTCACGTATTTCGTTAGCTGTCATCATTGTTAATATATAAGATTTTTCAGCCTCATCCCACTCCTTTTGTGGACTTTGGCAAGTGTTATTTTTATTTTTTATTCATAAAGTGTTGCAAAGATACCAAGTTTTGATTATTTTTGCAAATAATTTCATCAAGTAATGAGCTAAGGAGGGATATTTTATGGCATTGAATACAGATAAACCGCATAAGTTATATTACAACATAAAGGAAGTGGCACAGATGTTTGGAGTGTCAGAAAGTCTCCTGCGCTTCTGGGAGACGGAGTTTCCACACCTTAAACCACGCACCACTGGCAACCGTGTAAGACAATATACCGAGAATGACATTGCGCAGATAAGGCTTATCTACAATCTTGTAAAAGTGAGGGGATTCAAGCTCGCTGCAGCGCGTAAGATGATAAGCCAGAACAGGACGGGAGCTGACAGAAGTGCCGACATCCTTCAGACTCTTACCGACGTAAGGGATGACCTTAAACTCCTCAAGAAACAACTCGATATGCTTACTTGATTTAAGGTTTCAGGTTTTAAGGTTTCAGGTAAAATTACCTCACAGCCTCACAGCATTATAAATAACATAAGGGGATGTGCGAACTCGCACATCCCCTTTGATATTAAAGCTTATCCGTCGATGCGAGTTATGCGATAGCGGAGCTGTTCGAGATCGATGAAACCACCGTGAACAGAAGTTGTAACTGCATTCCACTCCACCTTCATCATTCCATCTTCGTAAGTAAGAGTAGGTGCAGGAGCATTGGGGGTGTCGGCACCAATCCAAACATTTTTGAGCTTAGTCTTGGGACCTTCACCTACAGCATTGACGGCGAAAACTTCGAAAGAATAAGCGTCTTCTTCAGCCACCGTAACGGGAATAGACACGGCAGCGCCGGGAGCTACGTCAGAAACGTGAGCGATCGTTCGTAATTTTTTTGTGTAATTATGTAGCAGTATATATAGTACGATAACTCCAACCTTTAATAGTCGGGTCTTGAGTTCTTATGTATTCTGATAGTTGACGTACAATATTAGATCCCCATTCTGATGCTTTTAGTTTTTTGCTAACATAGCCTCCAACTTCCCATATCATACGCAGGGATTCGTCATCAACAGTTTTTGAAACCCGTTGACGATGATAATTGATGATTTCAAAAATTTGATTGAAATCATTGTGTACTTGGACGTTTATGCTATTTTCTACCATTGTAATTGCTCGTTTTAATTGTCAAATCCAAATTTGTTCCATGCTTCGAGGACGAGGCGCTTGGTGCGGTATTCTCCGTACTGGCGTATCTCGTTGTCTTTCAACATGACCAACTTGTTGTTATGCTTGACTCAATATAGTATATATTCTATTTTGTTCTTCTGACAAAATGTTTTGAATACATTTTTTCAAATTCTCCTTTAAAGAAGAATCTTCAATAGTTTCAAGCAATCTTTCTTTAACAATATTTGATGCTTCTTCTTCAATATTCTCATAGTTGCCATGAGATTTAATAATCTCACTTATTGATTTTGGAGGCGTAAATCCAGAAATTTTATTGATAACTTTTTCTTTTTGCTGCTTATCATAAGTTTCCCAGACATTTAGTTGCTTTTCAATATAAGTTCTTTTTCCTGCTTTAGATTGGGGCAAATCTTGCATTAGATCCAAAAAAGAAGAAAAATCTCCAAGAATAAGACCATATCTATTATATATTTTATTGTAAACTAAATTGAATTCATTTACAGAATTAGAGCTTGACATTAAATCAAGTAAAAGGGTTGCCTTGAATCCTTTCTCATCTATGTCACGAACTAAATACTTTAATCTTGCTCGCTCTTCTTCACCATAATGCCCATCTATAAATTTGGATGCGATATTGTTAATTTCCAAGTAGTCGAATGATGCTTGAAAATCAACTAAAGCAGTACGTAAGTCTCGGAGTTTATCTAATTCTTGATTGTATTTTATTACTGAAAGTTGAAGATTTCTGTTTGCGATATTTTCTACATGGTTTTGTTGATTCTGTTTATAGAGTATATATAGTGCAATTGCAGAAGACAAAACCGCCCCGATATAACTACCCCAAAAGCCAAGCCATGATGAACTATCTCCTGTAATTGGGAATAGCATTGGCTGCACCATTAGAGTGTTGATAATCAATGGGGTGGCTATGATTAACAGTAATTGAATATAGTATTTTTTTATATGTCTTAAATAACTATTCATCTAAACGTTAATAATATTTATTCTATTGATTACTTTTTGAGTTATTGCAATACTCCTTAAACTCTTTCCTTGTCATAGCAATCCCCTTGGATGCATTACTGTCAAGTCCATAGACAAAAGGAGCGGATAGCAATGTATATCTGCCTAATTTCAAGCAAATGCGGATAGGCTTGTCATACCCTCCATATTTCAGGGCTGCGCCTTTTGCCTCCGCCTTTTCTTTCGCTAAGACTTCACTCATATCCATCGCTTCTACCGAGAGCACCTTATAATAGCCCTTCACCTGATGATTGTCCACAGGGGCAAAGTATCTTATCTTCTGGAAATCAACACCCGAAAGAATGGATTTATAACCAGAGAAGAATATTTCGCCTTGACCATTCAAAACCAATTCTTTGTTGATATTCACATGACTATCTACTGATGCAATGTAGAATGTTCCTTTGTTAACAGGTTCGTCCGAGTATTCCAAGCCCTTTTGAGGTATGCTTTCTTCCAACAGCCGTTCCCGTCCGTTGTCATCTTCAAGCCAGTGGCGTATCTGCCTGCGCAAGGCTTGCTCAGAACTGTTGGCATTTACAATAATGCTTCCGTCATTGGCATGCTTCTCTTGATCGGGACGCAAAGGGAAAGCACCGATACCAATCAAGCGGTTCGATTGCTGATAGTAATAGTCACCATTCTCTGCGTCAAGTGCCTCCAACGGTATGCGACCAGGAAACAGCACATAACCTGCTATGATTTCTTTCTTCAAGTGCTCGTGGTCACGTCCTTCTTCAGTGTAGTATATGGCGTCACGGTAACGATGCATTTGGTCTATGGCATCAGCTGGCGGAACATCATAACGACTGTCGTATCTACTGCCGTTCTCGTCCGTGTCGGCTATGCGGTATTTAGCATCAAACAGGTAGGTAAACTTCATATTACCTTCAGTATGCTTGCTCAACCGAAGCACAATGTCTGGACGCTGTACCGTTGTCATAGTGTTTGTTCCGCTTATGGCTGAATTGGATTTGCCTTTATGCACCTCAGCATTGTAGCATACACTTGCCAACTCGATGCCTGATTGGTTGATAAAACTCACCGAACCGCCATATACAAGTTGTGGAATAAAGTCGTTGGTAATGTCCCGTCCATTCACCTTAGGTTTGGCATCCTTGCCCAACTCCTTCATAACATCCTGCACAATGTTCTTCACCTTGATGAAGCACCATATCTCATAGAGGTCGCAGATGTCTTTCACCTCCAGTTTCCTCATGCCTTCCTCCAACTCATAGCCTTGTTGCAGTTCCACCCATTTCTCCATGATGGTCTTATAGCCTTGTGCCTGTTTCATCACGAGGTTGTCTTGCGTGAACCCCTTGAACTGTCCCACGCCACGGAAAAAAGCATTATTGGAAAGTTGCATCAACTCATTCTCCATATCTTCAAGCGAAGTGTCTATGCGCTTCGGATCGTCAAGGTGCATGGCGGTCATGATGTGCTCCTTCACCACAGCAAAGCGACGTGTCATTTCTCGAATGGCGTATTTCAAGAAACGATTCTCTATGGTGTCGTGACTCAGCGTCAGCTCCTCTGTGCGGTATAGGTGGGCAGGATTGTCTTTGTGTGTCTGGTATTCATTTTCCAGTTCTCTTGGAATGTATGCCATGCGTTCAGCTCTCTCATACTTAGCCACAGAGCGCAAACGCCGTTTGGGACGGTCAATGATTTGGCGTGCTGCCGTCATGATGTCGGCATAGCACGACTTGAATATCTGCCACCATATCAGCGGATTGTTCTCACCTGTGCCTTGGCGCATGCTGAGATAGGTGTCCTTCAGAAACGATGTACTCAACATGGCATATTCATGTTCTATGTCAGAGATGATCGTCTTTAAGTCGGAGCGGTAGTCCAACTTGTAGCTCAACACCTCTGTCATAAACTTCAATTCCTTGGTCTGTTCTTCTCCTTTCACCCTGTAGGTGATGCAAAAGTCGGTCATACCCACTTGATTGTGAAAGTTCAACGATCCGTACAGTTCATCGCCAGTACTGATAATGGTGCTTTTGTCCTTGCCATCTGTGCGCAGATGGTCGTTGATGGCAAGCGACAAATCTTCCAAATTCTTTCCCTTGCCACGTACAATAAGTGGATATTCTGTGTTCTCAAAGAACACGGCTTCATGGCGAATGTCATTCCCCTCCTGTGCGCTTCCGTCAAAAGAAAACTTGACATTCTGTGCTTCCGACGTGTAGCGGCACAACAACTTTGCGGCACTGGCTTGATTTTCAGTGTTGATACATAGGTTGCGGACAGTCTCAGCTATTCTCCGCTCATGATTGGGACATGAGAACCTTACCAATAAGTCCTCATTTGTCACTTCAAAGTTGAAAACGCTTGCCATGCTTTTTGGATGTATGAGTGTTTAGTTCCAGAAAGAAACGAAATGGTCACGTTTCAGTTGACTGAGCATGCTGTCTATCTTCTTTATGGACTGCAACTCTTTCTTTTCCTGCTCTGTGAAAATCAATTCCTCTCCACTCTCTGTTGCCGTTTCTTCGGTAACATTACTCTCTAGATCTGTATTACCCGATTCGCCCAACATTTGTGTGATTATATTCCGCAATGCTGTGAGTATGTTAAAGTCACCGTATAGCTTGGCTTCGTCTATGTTAACACCAGCATTGGCAATGCGTTCTTTGTCAGCTTCCGAATCGGTGATTTTCAGTTTCGTTTCATCGCCCTCTATGCGTGATAATATCTTCATCAGCGTAAAGTTGTCAAGTGCAGCTATACGGTCGGTCTGACCGAACTCATGCGATGCTTGTAGATATATCAAAGCTTCGTTGGCAGCACGATAGCCAAGTTTGAATGGAGTGCCTTCAAGCAGAGCATTGACTCGTTTCAGATAGTTTATGGCAAACTGGGCATCCTCGCCAAGTTCTTCAATTATTTCTTTTGCTTCGATATGGCGGTCAATAAGCAGAGCTTTCAAGTCGGCATCACCATTTTCCTCAAATGCCTTTACAATGGCTTTGAGATCATCATCTGTTGTATCCGTCAAGAAACTGTCGTAGTTAACTTCATTCATTTCTACCGACATAGCTCTGTCAAGCACTTTGCGTGAGAAGGAGAAAGTAGTTTCGTCCATATTCACCGTACCAATGACAATGAGGTTCTTTGGCAAGGTCAGTCCTTTCGTTTCAAGATGGTCAACGACCTTTCCTAAGAAAGAATTTTTATCAGCAGCCGTGAAGTTCGGGAACAACGTGTTTACCATCATTTTTGCTACATCTTCTCCAAAAGAGTTGAATGGCTTGATAATAGGGTCGGTCATGTATTCTCCGCCCTCAAAGCTGCGACTCTCAATGGCACTCAGAAACTCAGCAAAGTATTCCTCCACTGGAGCGAGGTTCATCTCATCGAGACACAAAAAGAACGGAACTTCGGGGTGTTGCCATGCCTTGACAATAAACTCAATGAAGGGCGTGAACACATAATGCGGACTCGGAATGTTCGACAAATAGCCGATTACATCCATTGAGTTGTGCCAGTTTGGCTTCACTTGTATCAATTCAAAGTTGGCTGGAGAATGTAATTTCCAACGGTCATTGGTAAAATCCGTTCCCTTATATCCTTCAGCTTTCTGCAACTCCTCTGTTACTGTCGCCTGTGCTAACTTGCGCACGATACGGCTCTTGCCGGTACCGCTGATGCCGGCAAGAAGCATGAATGATTTGGTGCGGAGGGCGGTGAGATATTGTAAATAATAGCCTTGAGCAGAATTTATAATTAAGTTCGAGAATTCAGATTTCTTCTTAACCTTTGTCTCTCCATTCCAAAATGCCATTCCAAAAGAATTTTGCGAAATAAGCTCCGACAACTTAACTCCCTTATTTATTTCAACTATATAATTATCAGAGAGTCCTGCTCTACTAACAATATTTTTTACAGACAGCTTATTGGCACGAATATTTTGACCATATTTAAGTCCGAATAAATGGATACCGGCAACTTGGGAATGATTGTTATTACCAGCTTTATACATGCTTTTAAGGATATCGCCTAATTCTTGTTCAGAGAATAAATGACTTGATAAATCGTTTACTATAAGCTCATCAACAGTTTTAACAATAGGCTTTATAGACGTGGTTTGGATGATACTGCTGTCAGTCCATTCTTTTAATTCCCCGGGTATGTGCGGTTTTGTTGGAATCCACACTACATATTTTGCTCGTCCATTTTGATACCAATAGAATTCCTTTGTATGGGCAATAATCGTTTCAATAATAGGTCGGTTAGACCCACTATTATTCATGAGTTGGCTAATGTTGAAAGGAACATTTTCCTCGATTCTTTCTGCTAAAACTTGAAGATATGTATCTGCGATACTATGATCTTTCCCATCAGGTGTTTGGGAATAGACCCTCGGCTCAGACATATCTATTTTTATATATTCACACTGTTCATCACTGCGAATATACTTAAAATATGTATTTGGACTTAACTCATTTATGAGCTCCAATAGATGTTGTAACTTCATTTTCTAATATTGTGATTTATATAATTAAATATTTCATTGGCAATACCTTTTGCTAGAACAAAAGGAACGCCATTACCAATAGTCTTGAAAGCATCGGTCAATGTCACATCATGAGGAAGGACAAAGTTTGCCGGTAATGATTGTATGGCCAGTGCTTCTGCGACAGATATGCGACGAGGAAGATATGGATGTATGTGTACCTCATTGTTGCCATAAGCTGCTGTTGGAGAATAACGCCAACGGTGTAGACGCTTGTAACACTTTTTCTCAACATCCCCTTCATCTTTAGTTTTGAATCGGACTATCCCAGCACGAGGTTTAAAGAACATATCCTCATTAGGGTGATGTACCACATCATTTATCCTCCACCAATGTTCAACTGTCAAGTCTTCAACTATACCTTTAGGTATATCAGTTTCTACACCTTCGTTATATGGAGATTTATCTGGCCATTTAATTCCTTTTATTTCATCCAGCTTGTAGATTTTATATTTATCCCATGGAAAGCCAATAAGAGAACCGTTTTCCGTATTGATGTTTAAGCGTTCTGCTATATCTTGTCTGAATCCTATTAGTATAATTCGATCCCTGTCTTGTGGTGCACCAAATTCCAAAGAATTAACCAATTGCTCTGTTAAAGAATAGCCACTTTTACGGAATTTCAGCTTTAGCTCTTCAAAAAAAGCTCGATGTCTTGCCGTTCTATACAGTCCTTTTACGTTCTCAAATAAGAAGAAATCAGGCAAAGCTGTACATATCAGTTGGGCGTATGTACCAGACAGTTTGCCATTTTCTCCATCACGCCCTCTATTTTTACCTGCAACCGAGAAATCCGGACATGGAGGTCCGCCAATAAATCCTGTAAGATCTTCAGCTTTAGATTCTTCTACCCATTCTAAAAGTCTTTGCAATCTGTCACTATGTTGTCCATCAATATATTCAGTTATATCTTCAACATGATGACCATATCGAGGTGCAGCTATACCCATATGTTGGCGTGCATAGCGATATATATGATTAAATGCCTCATGGAATTCATTTACAAAGACAATATTGTAATGTCCTTGCAACTCAAATCCCAAATCAAGAAATCCAGCTCCGGCAAAGAATGAAAATATATTCATTGTTGTTATTCTTTGTTGTTTTCTTTTTCCTCACTAAACGCCTTTATCTCATCAGCAAGGACTTTCTGTAATTTCTCTTTCGGTACTATCAACTGATAATCCGCCACTCCGATAGGTTTTCCCATATCTTCAAGTGCGAGTTCCATCTAAACTCTATTCAATCTTCTTTGGCAATTTACTTGAAGTCTTTTCTATTTTCTTTTCGTTGCTTGCCACTCTGCGTTCCACTTTCTTGATGTCCTCAGCAGGAGGAAGGTTTTCTGGTTTTATGCCTCGTTGCCCCAACATCTGCCTTACGCTTACATTGTTCTGAACGTGTTCGGCAGTAATGCTCTGTTCACCATAGAGGTCCTTCTGCTCCACATTGTAATTTGTCATTTCTGTTGCGAGGTTTTTTGCAGCAATGGTCAGCGTAGGAAGAAAGTCAGCCAACGGACGTGTTGACTTGATGCCGAGGCGAAGTTTCATGTCTTCGGTGGTATGTCCGCCAAACAAAGCCGTGTCACCTTTTGAACGTATACGACCAAATCCACGGTCATCAACACCACGCTCATAAATGTTGCGAGACAATTGTTTTTCTGAAGCACGCAGTCGATCGCGTGTTTCCAGACGTGACACTTGCTGCAAATGCTCAGCTATAAGTTCAGCCCGCCTTGTTTGCAATGCAAAATAACCTTGTGCAAATGCTATTTCTTCTTTCTTTGGATCACCATTCTGGGCTATGAGATAGCAGGCAAAGCGAGTAAGCATATAGTCCTTGACTTCACGCTTAGCACCTTTTGCCAAGCTTATCATTTTCGTGACCTCACGAAAATGATCATCCACATTGATATTCTGTGATTTACATGATTCTACGGCTCTTCCTATAGCTATAGTAAAATTCTCCCAACGTGCATAGCCAAGAACCGACTGAAGCTCGCGTGCAAACCATACTTCAACCTTTTCTTTGCCATTATCGCTCTCAATGTAATGCGTTATATCGTTGAAAGCGGATGTATGATGATTTATTCTTTGAATATCCATGTTATAATATTTCTTTCTCCTCACTAAACGCCTTAATCTCGTCAGCAAGGACTTTCTGTAATTTCTCTTTCGGTACTATCAGCTGATAATCCGCCACTCCGATAGGCTTTCCCATATCTTCAAGTGCGAGTTCCACCTCGACGCGGTCTTTCTCAGCACAAAGTATGATACCTATGGAACGGTTCTCGTCTGCACCACGTTCAAGGCGGTCAAGGAGAGAAAGATAATAGTTCATCTTTCCTGCATACTCTGGTTTAAAAGCACCGATTTTCAAGTCAACAGCTACAAGACAGCGCAGTCCACGATGGAAGAAAAGCATATCAACCTTACTCTCCTTTCCGTTATACTCCAACACATGCTGGTTGCCAATGAAAGTGAAACCATTGCCAAGTTCCATAAGAAAACGAGTGATAGCTTTTACCAAGCGGTCTTCGAGTTCAAGCTCCAATATAGGACTTGTGACACCTAAGAAACCGAGATTATAGCTGCTGTTAAACACTTCATTGGCATACTGCGCTTGTTCGGCAGGAAGAGTGCGGTCGAAATTGTTGTCTACTCGTGCCAATGCCTGTGTCTCATACATTTTGAGTTTAATGGCATTGAGCAACAAGTCGCGATTCCAACCTTTGGTTACGGTTTCCTGCGCATAATATAGCGTGGTTTCATCATTAAATCCCTTGCTCAACAGTAGCAGATTGTGCGACCACGGCAAAAGTGCTACGCTCCGTAGCACTTTTTCATCATGCCCAGCGTAACGCTCATAAAATTTCTTCATGTTCCAAAGTTGTCGTGGTGAAACACCCATCTTCGGATAACGTTCTTTCAGGTCTGCTGACAACCGTCTGATAACGCTGTCACCATATCCGCTTTCAATCTTGCGTTCATGAAGCATTTGACCAATCTCCCAATAGGCAGTAGAGACATAGCCATTGATATGTTGGGCTATCTCTGTCCGTGCATGCTCAATTACTGTGACAGCGTGTCGCAGTATTTCGGCATAATCACCACTCCCTATTGAGAGTTTGTTGTTTTTATTATCTGTTGTCATTTTATCAGTCTATATTGTCTTCCCTGAGAAGGTCAGTCACTTCTACTTCAAGCAGTTTGGCTATCTTCATAAGATTGCCCAAATCTGGTTGACAAGTATTTGTACACCATTTTGATATGGTTGTTTTATCCTTTCCCAGTTGTTCACCAAGCCATTTGTTCGTTTTCTTTTTTTCAGCAAGAACTACTTTTAGCCTGTTTAATTCTTTATTTGCCATATTCAGATACGAACTTGTGTACAAAGATAAATATAATACTTCACAATCTCGCATAAACGCAGTGAACTTTACGTTTATTTAGCAACTTGATGAAGAATTCTCACTACAGACAACACAATTACAATCTGTTAAAAACGTGTGAAAGAATGTGAAAACGACTCGGCTTTTAGTGACCACAACAAATTAACATCAAAATACGTTGCCAAAATGTTGCCAAAAATACAGACTAAAAAATCCTAACTGCTCATATTCAAGCAGTTAGGATTCTGTATAGTGCGCCTGATAGATGTAGGAAAACAACTCCCGAAACTTGAGTAAAAAAAACGCTCAACAGGATTGTTGTTTTCCTGCTGAGCGTAAAATGTAAAGTGAAGACAGGTTTATGTATCTGAATATTAGGTTTTCTTACATCCCGATGGCTACCTTTTTCCCATCTTTGATATATATGCCTGGTTTTGTGGGTTTCTCTATTCTCATACCCTGAAGGTTATGCCATCCGCTGACGTAAGTGGCAGCCTGCTTATTCTCCTCAATACCCGTTGCCTTTGACAAGTATTCCGCCTTGAGCGTTGCCATCTCATCCATTGTAATCACATAGTCCTGTCTGAACCAGTCTATCCACCAGTCGCTGTTGGCATACTGATGGTTGCCACCATTGTATTGATAGTGATACCACGGCATGCCGTAACTCCATTTCGCCCCGTTTTCCCATTGCTCACTCATGTATGGGCTTGTGCCACCGCTGTATCCACATTCCGAAAGGGCAATCATCTTGTGTGGATAATAAGTTGTCAGGTAGTTGAAGTTGTATGTGGCATCATCTGTAGTATAGTTGTACAGGTCCCTGCCTATCATGTCAACATACTCGTCACCGGGATACCATTCGTCATCCTTTGTCTGAGATGTCCAAACCCATATAAGGTTGTCCAATCCCTTTGAGTCGAAATAGTCATACATCATTTTCCATAGTTTCACACATGGTTCGGCACCATCGGCTCCCCACCAGAACCATGCCTTGCCATCGCTGTATATGGTGCTGTTGCCTGCTGCCTCATGGAAAGGTCTCCATATCACCACTATGCCTTCGTCTCTTAGCAATGCAAGTCGCTCAGCCACTTTCTCCATGTCAGATTTCACGAACTCGTTCTCCCACGTTCCTTCTTCAACGGCATTGGCGGCACTGAAGGTAGTGCTTGGTGAGCCTCCTTCTGGTGCGTAAAAGCCTTCGAACACAGTGTTCTTGTCAGCCTTGTAGGCTTCCCATTCTTCCTTGCTGTCTGGTACCCTCCAATGCCAGCAGATGGTGACGAGTCCTCCCATTTCCCACCATTCCTTTACAGGACTGATGTCCGTGTATGGTTCCCAGTCGTATGTCAGATGTATGTAGTCATATCCGTTCATGGCAGGATATTTACCCGTCCAGTCCTTGACATATCCAGCTTCCTTGTAGTTCCAGTTGACCTCAGCCATGGAACACGATATGCTTTTCTTTCCGTAGCAGTCGCGCAGAAGGTTGTATATCTGCTGAGTGTTCCTGCTGGCATGTGGGTTGGACAAGTCGTCATAACCTTCCCGCATGTCCTCAGGTCGCTCTGTTATGAGGGTCACTTTCTCAATGGTGTAGCCACTGCCACCGAACATCAAGGTCTGGTTCTTTATCGCTGCAAGCAATGTCTCGTCAAGAGTGCATTCGAAGTCGCCTGTAATCCTAAAATTGTCATATTCGCTGCTGATGGCTGCCCATCCGTTTGCCTTTGTGCGTATGTAAGCAACGGCATAGCTTTGCACGTTGCTCGTATAGACGTGTATGATGTCTCCTGTTGCCACGCCAACCATCTGCATGGGGTCAACACAGTGCTTGTCGCTCCAGTCTGCCTCGAAGGGCCCCCCAAGCAGTACTATCTCCCTTGCCTGTGAGCAGATGGCTATGACGATCGCTGATATAAATATTATTGTCTTTTTCATTTCTTTTCTTTTTAGTCATCCCATGGGAAGTAGTCCTTAATATAGGATGGAGTGTCGGTATCGTCTTCATAACCATATTCTATGTTGCTTTTGGCGTCATTGAGTTCTCCGCTAACAGGGTCTCCAGGTCCTATGGGAATATCAACATCACAGAAACTTAAGTAGATATAATTAACGTTGTTTAAACGCAATGCTTTGCGTTGGTACTTGCAATGCTTTGCGTTGGTACTTGCAATGCTTTGCATTGTCACTTGCAATGCTTTGCGTTGGTACTTGCAATGCTTTGCGTTGTCACTTGCAATGCTTTGCATTGGGACTCCACCATATTGTATATATACAAAAACCCAGGGTGTAACAACGTTCTACCCTGGGCTATGTGCATTGAAAATTATTCGTTATCCACCTGTTCCGTAGTGTGGTTGGTGATAGACCGGTCGCCCCTATGTATCCTTATGGCATTGACACACTCAATGACGGCATAGAGCATGAGGCACCAACCGATAATCCTGAGAGGCAAGGCTGTGGCTTCCATCGGGCTTACCAATATGTATATAGCCACAGCGAGCACTGCCAATGGCATAATCCAGAAGATAATGGGTATGCGGAAAACCCTTGATGCCCTTACGAGAGAAGCATACTGTCCTATGACACCAAGAATGAGCATGGAGGCAAGAACGTATGCCACACCAATGATGAAGTCAGAAGGCATGGATATGAGCATGATGCCAAGGATGATGCTTCCAACACCAACTATGGGGAAGAAGGGCAAGCGAGGCTTCTCTGCCATGACAGGAGAAATGGCATTGGCTTTCTGAATCCTGCGCCGTTCCACATAGTAAGCCACACACGAGATGACTCCTGATGCCGTAAAGAGCAAGCCGATGACCATGGTGAGCCATCTCATCATGTCTTCACGGAATTTTACCAATAGCACGCCTACGGCAAAGGCTACTAAGGCGCGCACTATTGATGACTGGACTATTCGCATTCTTTGTCTATTGCCTTAATCTTCTGTTTTACGAGTTCCATGTCGTCCTTGAGTTTCTGAACTCTGCGGTTCATCTCATCGACAAGGCTGTTTCCTTTCTTGCTTGATGCGTTGAGGAAGCCGAGATTGTTCTCGTAGGTTATTATCTCCTGCTTCAGTTGTTCGTAACGGCGCATGAGGCGTGCCCTTTCGTTGTCAACGGCATCTGCGCCCTTCTCAGCCATACTCTTGATGTTAGTCTTGAACTTGTCAAGGCGGCGGCGAGCTGACGTGATGTTCAGCTGCTTGTATATCTTGTCGAGCGTCTCGCGGTACTTCTTGTAAATCTTGTCCTTGTCCTTGAATGGCACATGCCCTATCTTGGAGAACTCCTCAGCGAGAGCCTGAGCCTTATCGTGGATGCCCTCCTCGTCGGAACCTATGAGAGCCTCAAGACGTGATATCACGTCACGCTTCTTCTCAAGGTTAGCCTTCTCCTCGTTGCGTGTTCCCGACTGTGCTGCATTGCGTGCATCGAAGAATTTGTTGCACAGACCGTTGAATTCCTCCCACAGCTGGTCACTCACCTTCTTGGGCGCAGCACCGATGGTCTTCCATTCCTTCTGAAGAGCTATGAGCTTGTCAGCGGTTTCTTTCCATTCCGTTGACTCACAGAGTTCCTTTGCACGTTCGATGAGCTGCTGTTTCTTGGCTGCGTTGTCAGCGAGGCGTGCTTTCAGAGCCTTGAAATACTCACTCTTTGAGTAGAAGAACTTGTCGCAAGCCTCACGGAATCTCTCGAATATCTTGACATTCATCTTCTGGGGTGCGAAGCCAATAGTCTTCCATTCCTTCTGTATTTCAATAATCTCCTTTGTGAGTTCCTCCCATTTGGAGCCACCCTCAATGTTTAAGGTAAGAATATCCTCAACCTTCTCACACAGGGCAGTCTTTCTGTTGAGGTTGTCCTCTTCCTTAGCTTTCAGTTCCTCGAAATACTGCTGGTGGCGTTTGTTCACCACGGTAGATGCAGCCTTGAACCTTGCCCATATCTGTTCCCTGAGTTCCTTTGCTACAGGTCCTGTCTCACGGTACTGTACGTGTAAGTCTTGCAACTGGTGGAATGCGCTTACCACGTCCTCCTCCTCGGCAAGTCTCTCGGCAGCCTCGCATATAGCAGTCTTAGCCTCAAGGTTTTTGCGGAAGTCATATTCCCTTGCCTCGATGTTGAGTTTCAGTTGGTCGTAGAACTGCTCCACGCTGAACTGGTAGTCTTTCCAAAGGTCGTTTGCCTTGTCAGCCGGAACAGCTTTTATCTCTTTCCATTGCTGCTGTAGTTCCTTGAATTCCTGATAGTTCTTGTTTGCCTCCTCAGGTGTGGCAGCCATGGCCTTTATCTTCTCTATGATGTCTCGTTTCAAGGTGAGGTTCTTGTTCTTCTCCTCCTCCTGTTTTGCGAAGGCTTCCTGCCTTTTTTCTTTCACTATGACCATCTCGGCTTTGAAAGTCTCCTCAGCCTCGTCAGGAAGGACGGTATATTTGTCAGGGTCGCCTCCTGCCTCTATGTATTCCCTCTGCTGTGCCTCGCGCTCAGTCAGGTGGATTTTGTAGAAAACAGCCTTGAGCATCTCCACCTCTGCCTTCTCGGGAACTTCTTCCCCTGTAGCCAGTTCGTGCAGCCTTGCAAGTATTTCCTCCTTGGTGGTGTACTTAGGCTTTGCCGTCTCAGCATCAGGTGTCTCCTGAGTTACGGTTTCTGTCTGCTCATTAACCTCGGCTGCCACATTCTCGGCTGCCGTTACTTCCTTTGCCTCTTGTAGTGCATTCTTTTGAGAGTCCATCATTTCAATTTTTTGATTATGAATCGGATTGTTTCATTATTTGCCCCCTATACCTGAAGGTTTACATCCAGTGGGGCGAGGATTCGAGGATTGGGAATCAGATGAGTCGATAAATCCTTGCCATGACAAATCGACGACTAAAGACCCAATGCAATCCTGTTCTGTCAATTACAGTTTGCAAACTTATGTAAAATTATTGTATTGACCTAATTTTTAATGTCCTTTTTTTTGTTTTGGTTGAAAAAATGATTGTGTTTGCTGTATGTAAGGCTTTATATAAGCCTTTTGTGACGCAGAATCCACCATGATGCTCCCGAAACCATGACGGACAATATCAGTGCGAGTACAAATCCCAGTTTGTTGTCCTCCATGCCGTTTATGAGGTTCATGCCGAAGAGTGAGGCTATGAGCGTCGGGAACATGAGAATGATGGACACAGAAGTGAGTGTACGCATCACGGTGTTCATATTATTATTTATAATACTGGAATATGTGTCCATGGTTGATTCCAGGATGTCGGAATAGATGTTTGTCGTCTCCCTTGCCTGGCTCATCTCGATGTTTACATCCTCTATGAGGTCAGCGTCAAGCTCGTCAACTTGAAGCTTGAACTTCAGTTTTGCCAGCAGGTTTTCGTTTCCTCTTATGGATGTGATGAAATATGTAAGCGAGTCCTGTAGTCTTGACAGACCTATAAGGCTCTCGTTGTTTACGCCCTTGTCAAGGTTCCTTTTTGCTTTTTCAATGAGTGCGTTGATTTGTTTAAGCCTTTTCAGGTACCATACCGCCGACGAGAGGAACAGGCGGAAAGTCATATCCACATAATCGACAAACCCCTCACACCTTTTCTGCTGGTAGGTGAGGAAGTCAATCATCATGTTTGTCTCGTAATAGCATACGGTTATGGTGACATCACGCTTGTGGATGATACCAAGGGGTACTGTGGTGTATGGAGTCCTGGAGCGTATCTCCTTGACGTATGGGATACGGAGGATGATAAGAGTCCATCCGTCATCGTATTCATAACGTGCACGCTCGTCGGTATCGCTGATGTCTGGAAAGAAATAGTCTGGTATCTCGAATCGCTTCTCCAGTTCATCCCTGTCCTCGTCTGTGGGGCAGGTTACCTGTATCCAGCAGTTTGGCTGCCATTCCTGCAACTTTGATATGCAGCCATTGGTGTTCCAGTAAGTCTTCATTTGCTTCCTCTGTTTTTTTAGTGTTTCCAATGTGAGGACGGGCAAATGTCGTCTCCCTGAGCCAAGGCACAGGTATTCCTCACATTCTCAGATTCGTTTTCTCGTTTTCCGGATGATAATCGTCCATTTCTTTTTGTTTAATGTTTTTCCAATGTGCAAAGTTAGTGCATTTTTTTTATCTACCAAAATTTTTTTAAGTTGACGGGTAAACAAGTTGACAAGTTATTATTATAGAAGGATTAAATTTTTTCATGATTTCAATATTTACGTTTTTCACCATTAGATTCAAGTAAAAATAAAATATTGAAATATCTTTCCACTATTAGATTTGCTCAAAACGAAAAGAGGCTGTGTCAAAAGTAACTGACACGGCCTCTTATGTTATTTATACGAAACA
>SAMEA3663083__coassemble_263_pt1 | contig 56487 bp, 35 predicted proteins | sample SAMEA3663083__metabat2_high_PE_004 | metagenome-assembled genome bin SAMEA3663083 (sample SAMEA3663083) | pig gut metagenome | biome: pig gut; feature: pig-associated habitat; material: faeces | place: France | collected 2012 | reverse complement strand
TGAAGATTGAAGATTGAAGATTGAAGATTGAAGATTGAAGATTGAAGATTGAAGAAGATAGAACTTTCAACTTTCAACTTTCAACATTCAACTTTCAAAACCTTAAGACCTGACACCTTAAGACCTGACACCTAAAAAAATATATATATGGGAGTATTTTCAAAACAGGATAGAGAGGTTTTCATAAACCCTCTAAGTAAGGACAATCCGGTGCTCGTGCAGGTGCTGGGAATATGCTCGGCACTTGCTGTCACCTCGCAGTTGAAGCCAGCCATCGTGATGGGACTGGCAGTGACGGTTATCACGGCTTTTGCCAATGTCATTATCTCTGTCATACGCAAGACGGTGCCTAACAGGATAAGAATCATCGTGCAGCTCGTTGTGGTGGCGGCGTTAGTGACGATAGTCAGTCAGGTGCTCAAGGCTTTTGCCTATGATGTCAGTGTAGAGCTGTCGGTGTATGTTGGACTAATCATAACCAACTGTATTCTGATGGGGCGTCTTGAGGCTTTTGCCATGAACAACAAGCCATGGCCCTCTTTCCTCGATGGTGTAGGAAACGGACTGGGCTATGCCCTCATTCTCGTGGTGGTAGGTGCCTTCAGGGAGTTCTTTGGGAGGGGAAGCTTGCTAGGATTCCAGATTATCCCTTCTGAAGCATACGATGCAGGATATGTGAACAACGGAATGATGACGATGCCGGCAATGGCGCTCATCCTCGTCGGCTGTGTGATATGGGCGCATAGGGCGTGGTTCTTCAAAGAGAAGTAAATAAATATGGGAAAGATTAAATTTTAAAATAAATACGATGATAAATCTGTTTTTTAGATCCATATTCGTGGACAACATGATTTTCGCATTCTTCCTTGGAATGTGCTCCTTTCTCGCCGTTTCAAAGAATGTTAAGACATCATTGGGGCTCGGACTTGCCGTGACATTCGTGCTCATGGTGACGGTGCCCGTCGATTATCTGTTGCAGACCAGGATACTGGGTCCCGACTGTCTTGTAAAAGGTGTTGACCTCTCATACCTGAGTTTCATACTTTTCATAGCAGTCATAGCGGGAATGGTGCAACTCGTGGAGATGATAGTGGAGCGTTACTCTCCGTCCCTTTATTCCGCACTCGGAATATTCCTGCCACTCATTGCCGTCAACTGCGCCATAATGGGTGCGTCGCTCTTCATGCAGCAGCGCATACTCCTTGACCCCTCCAACTCACAAGCCATCACTTCGCTCCTCGACTCTGTGGTCTATGCTGTAGGAAGTGGCATTGGATGGACGCTTGCCATTGTGGCGATGGGTGCCATCAGGGAGAAACTGGCGTTCAGCGATGTGCCAAGACCATTGCAGGGACTCGGCATCACTTTTATAACGGTGGGACTCATGGCTATGGCGATGATGTGCTTCTCGGGACTAAACATTTAAACACATAAAGACATTATCATGGTACAATTCATATTGACAAGCATCGGGGTCTTCCTGACTATAATATTGCTTCTTGTCATCATATTGCTTGTGGCGAAACGATACCTGTCGCCAAGCGGTAATGTGAATATTGAGATTAATGGCGACCGCACACTGTCAGTATCACAGGGAGCAAGCCTTATGGCTACTCTTACAGACAACGGGATATTCCTGCCATCGGCATGTGGAGGAAAATCATCGTGCGGACAATGCAAGGTGCAGGTGCTTGAGGGTGGGGGAGAGATTCTCGATTCAGAGAAACCGCACTTCACGCGTAAGGAGATAAAGGACCACTGGCGACTGGGATGCCAGTGCAAGGTGAAGGGTGACCTGAAGATAAAGGTTCCGGAAAGTGTCCTCGGAGTAAAGGAGTATGAGTGTACGGTCATTTCCAACAAGAATGTGGCAACATTCATCAAGGAGTTCAAGGTGCAGTTGCCAAAGGGTGCCCACATGGACTTCCTGCCAGGCTCATACGCACAGATAAAGATTCCTGCGTTCACCATCGACTACGACAAGGACATAGACAAGTCGCTCATTGGCGACGAGTATCTGCCGGCATGGCAGAAGTTCGGACTCTTCCCGCTGAAGTGTGTCAACACCGAGCCGACCATCAGAGCTTATTCCATGGCAAACTATCCTGCTGAGGGCGACGTCTTCATGCTTACCGTGCGTATAGCAACACCTCCGTTCAAGGCTGACCGTTCAGGATTTATGGATGTGAACCCAGGTATAGCTTCTTCATACATATTCACTCTGAAACCGGGCGACAAGGTGGTGATGAGTGGTCCTTATGGTGACTTCCATCCACATTTCGACTCCAAGAAAGAGATGATATGGGTAGGTGGAGGTGCTGGCATGGCTCCTTTGAGAGCACAGATAATGCACATGACAAAAACTCTCCATACCACTGACCGTGAGATGCACTACTTCTATGGTGCTCGTGCCCTCAACGAGGTGTTCTATCTTGACGACTTCCTTGGGCTGGAAAAGGAGTATCCCAATTTCCATTTCCATCTCGCCCTCGACCGTCCAGACCCTGCCGCAGATGCCGCAGGAGTGAAATATACAGCCGGCTTCGTTCATCAGGTCATGTACAACACCTATCTGAAAGACCATGAAGCTCCGGAAGACATTGAATACTACATGTGTGGACCAGGTCCCATGTCGAAGGCAGTCGTAGGAATGCTCGACTCGCTCGGAGTGGAGCCAGAGTCTATAATGTACGACAACTTTGGAGGATAGGACATCATAAAAATACATAGATGATAAGGGCTGTGCCATTTCAGGCGCAGCCCTTACCCGTTAACTTATATTAGTCCATTCAATGTACCATGAAAACGATTACACAAAAAAACTATTGCAAAATATTTTGCAGATTAGATTTTATTTGCTATTTTTGCAAATAATTACATTGACTCGCACAACCAGAATCTGTTACTATGAACGTAATTCAGACATCTTGAGCAATAGCAAACTATAATTTAAACTAATATAATTCATTAAACTAAAACTACTATGTCTGGTAATTTGAAAACTTTTCGAATTGCGCTGATGCTTCTCTTTGCCATCATCGGTGGAGGCATGGCTTCTGCGCAAACAGTAAGTGGAAATGTGAAGGACACGACAGGTGAGCCAATCATCGGAGCCACTGTTCAGGAAAAAGGTGGACAGGGCGGCGCAGTGACTGACCTTGACGGTAATTTCACATTGAATCTGTCCGCTTCCAAGCAACTAATCATTTCATACGTTGGAATGAAGACTAAAACAGTCAATGCTTCTGGTAAGACATCATTGAACATCGTTCTTGAGGATGACGCCACTTCCCTCAATGATGTCGTGGTAATCGGCTATGGTACCGTAAAGAAAAAGGACCTTACGGGTTCCGTCACTTCCATGAACCAAAAGCAGCTGGAGAACATTCCGGTCAGCAATGTCAGTGAGGCCATGACCGGAAAGATGGCTGGTGTGAACATTACGACGACGGAAGGATCTCCCGATGCTGACGTGAAGATTCGTGTGCGTGGTGGTGGTTCTCTTTCACAGGACAACTCACCTCTTTACATCGTCGATGGCTTCCCCGTGGCAAGTATCAGCGACATCTCTCCAAGCGAAATCCAGAGCATCGACGTGCTCAAGGATGCTTCTTCAACAGCTATCTATGGTGCGCGTGGTGCCAATGGTGTCATCATCATCACAACCAAAGAAGGTAAGGAAGGAAAGACACAGGTTAGCTTCAACGGACTCCTTGGATGGAAGAAGGTCAGCAAGCTCGTGAAGACAATGTCTCCATACGACTATGCCATGTATCAGTATGAACTTGGCTCTACAGACTATGGCGACTTCAGCGACCTTGAGATATGGAAGTCTGTAGAGGGCAACGACTATCAGGATGAACTCTTCGGACGCACAGGTCTCCAGAAGCAGTATAACGTCAGTGTCAACGGTGGAAACAAGGACATAAAGTTCAACATCGGCTTCTCCCACACAGACGAGGAGAGCATCATGCTCGGCTCAGGATATGCCAAGAACAATGTTAATGCCAAACTGAATGCTAAGCTCAACAAATGGCTGTCACTCGACTTTACGGCACGTCTCGGATTTACCAAGCTTGACGGACTGAGTGGTGGCGCTGACACCAACGAGAGCAATGCTGCAAACAGTATCGTTGCCAACACCGTGGCTTACGGACCAGTGGATGGACTATCGACAAGCAGTGATGAGGACGAGGAAAACAGTGGTTCACAACGACGCACTCCATTGCAGCGTATCAACTCCACATATAAATTTCAGGAGCGTCTGCAGCAGAACTACAACGTAGCTCTCAACTGGAAACCTATAAAGCACTTCACCTTCCGTACGGAATTCGGATATGGATGGAGAAGGTACGACACAGACCAGGCTTGGGGCAGCGATGCCACCACTAACTCAAAATATGGTTACAACGGACAACCACAGGCTCAGTTCGTAAGAATCAACCAAAAGGAGTGGCGCAACGCCAACACCGTTACTTACGACAACAACAAGCTCTTTGGCGGACGCGACCATATCAACGTGCTCATCGGACAGGAGTGGTCAAGCACTGAGAAGACTACACGTACCAATACTTCAGTGGGCTTCCCTACATCAATGACCATTGATGAGGTCCTTGCCAATACAGCTGCCGGCATCCCATTGGCTAATGAGGTTGACATAGCCGCTGATGAGAATATCCTCTCATACTTCGGTCGTATCAATTACACCCTTAATGACAAGTATCTCGCTACATTCACATTGCGTGCCGATGGTTCCAGCAAGTTCGGCAAAGACAACCGCTGGGGATGGTTCCCTTCTCTTGCCCTCGCATGGCGTATCTCTGACGAGGCTTTCATGAAGTCAACAAGCTCATGGCTCTCTAACCTGAAGGCTCGTCTGAGCTTCGGTACAGCCGGTAACAACCGCATCAATTCTGGTTTGCTCTCCACAACATACTCAATGGCAAGCAACTCGTCAAAAGCACCTTTCTTTGGCGAGGAACGTGCATCAATGCTTGAGCATGGAAGATATCTGTACAACCCTGACCTGAAATGGGAAACGACAGTGACCCGTAACTTCGGTATCGACTTCGGATTCCTACGTGGCAGGATAAGCGGTACGTTCGATATATATTGGAACACTACGAAAGACCTGCTTATGCAGTCTATCGTACCAAGCAACACTGGTTACAGCTATCAGTTCCAGAACTTCGGAAAGACATCCAACAAGGGAGTCGAGCTTGCCGTCAACACGGTTATCGCTGACAAGAAGGACTGGGGACTCAACTTCAACTTCAACATCTCTTACAACAGAAACAAGATTGACGAGCTGAACATGGAAAACCCATGGCAGAGCAGTAGCTGGAGCGGTAGCACCATATCTAAGTATGAGGACTTCAAGATTGAGGAAGGCGGACGACTCGGAGAGCTTTGGGGATATAAGACAAATGGCTTCTTCACAGCGTATGACCCAGTGAACAATCCAGACGGACAACTCGTACTCAATGGTACCACATGGGTACTCCGCGAGGGTATCGTTGACAACAGTCCTGCATATACAGGCGGACAGTACTATCCAGGCGGACTGCGACTGCAGTGCGACGAGAATGGTGACCCTCTCAAGCAGCGTCTCGGCAACACTGTTCCAACCACTACCGGAGGATTTGGTTTCGACGGTCGCGTTGGCAACTTCGATTTCAATGTGTTCTTCAACTATTCTCTTGGCAACAAGATAGTAAATGGTACAAAGCTTGCAAACGCTTTCTACCATGGTTCGTCAAAGGGCTACAACCTTGTTGACGACTTCAGCCTTGAAAACCGCTATAAATGGATAGACCCAGAGACAGGACTTAACCTCGGTCGCCCTTCAACAGGAACAATAGCAGCATACGGTAGTGCCGAGGCTCTCATAGAACGTCTCAACGAGATTAACGCCGGCGCCAATATCTACAATCCTGCAGCTGTGTCAAACATGTACATCATAGATTATGCAGTGGAAGATGCTTCATTCCTGCGCCTGCAGAATGTCACAGTCGGTTACACCCTTCCAAAGAAATGGACGAGAACGGTATTCCTTGAGAGTGTAAGAGTTTACTTCACTGGTTACAACCTGCTTACTTTCACAGGATATGACGGATATGACCCGGAGGTTGACACCAGCTCCAAGAAGAATCCTATGTGTCCAGGCATCGACTATGCAGCCTATCCAAAGAGCCGCACATTCGTCGGTGGTATAAACATTACATTCTAATAATTAACAGTAAACACACATATTATAATATGAAAAAGATATTTTCAATAATAGCTCTTTCAGCAGCCATCGGTGGACTGACATCATGCTCCGACTTCCTTGACCAGGAGTCGCCATCAGAGCAGAACGATGAGTCTGTATGGGAGTCAGCTTTCTATACAGAGGCTCGTGTCAACAAACTATATGGCGGCCTTGGGCAGGACAGGACATATTCACAGGACCTTGCCATAGTATGGAACTTGAACAGTGACATCGAGCTGGTTGACGGATTGGGCAACGATGCTACAAACGCTTCCAGCGAGCGTGGAAACATGAACTACAACCAGTCGCCAGGATGGGCGAAAATCTCAGGCGTATGGGATGCCATGTATGGCATAGTAGAGGACGCGAACCTTAATATCGCAGGCATCCGCTCCAGTTCGCTTCTCTCAGCAGGAGGCAGCGAACAGAAGGCAATGCAGAGATACCTTGGTGAGTGTCTCACCTTGCGCGCCATGATCTATTTCGACCTTGTTAGAATCTTTGGTGACATACCTCTGAAACTCGAACCTTCAAAGGCTGACCTCTCAAACGCTTACCTCAATAAGACTGACCGCGATGAGATAATGGACTCTATAATGAACAACCTTGAGGAGGCTATAGAGTATCTGCCATGGGCTGACGATGTGAGTGGCTATACAACAGAGCACGTAACGAAAGGCTTTGCACACGGACTACTCGCACAGGTGGCTCTTACACGTGCAGGTTATGCTATACGCGAGCAGGCTAAGGAGGGATATGAGACTGCTTCCTATTCTGACGCCACATATCCTACACAGCGTCCAGGCGCAGCCGAGCGCAAGGCTCTTTACGAGAAAGCTCTCAAGCATCTCTCTGAGATTATAAAGAGTGGAAAGCACAGCCTCAATCCTTCATTTGAGAACGAATGGTATCTTGTCAACCAGCTCATTCTCGACCAGAGCTACCACGAGAACATCTTCGAGATTCCGCTCGGACAGAACGTCACTGGTGAGCTGGGATATACCGTAGGCGTGCGCCTCAATGGCGTGACCTCAAAGTATGGATATGGCAACTCGGCTGGTAAGCTGAAACTCACTGCTCCGCTCATTTACTCATACGACGACAACGACACACGCCGCGACGTAACATGCTCATACCTACAGATTAAACAGGATGGCTCTCTTACCATTGAAGAGTTGCTTGGCAACGCTCCTTTCGGTATCTATGTAGGAAAGTGGGACGCAAGAAAGATGTCTGACTCTTGGCTCAACGACAACCTCAAGGCTACGGCAAAGCACATGACGGGAATCAACCCAATAAAGATGCGCTACTCCAATGTACTTCTATGGTATGCAGAGGTGATGAACGAACTTGCAGGACCTGACGGAGCATATAGCGGTGATGCTGGCCTGACAGCTCGCCAGGCTTTGGCATTGGTACACGTACGCGCCTTTGACGGTGACAACAAGGCAGGTGCACAGGCTTATGTGGATGGCATTCCGTCAGACAAGAACAGCTTCTTCAACGCTATCGTCGATGAGAATGCATGGGAGTTTGCTGGCGAGGGATTCCGCAAGTGGGACCTCATACGCTGGAACATCCTTGCTGAGAAAATCAAGCAGTTCAAGACTGACTATCTGAATCAACTCGCACAAGGCGTTTATCAGGAGAAAGTATATTTCAACTATACCGATGCCTCCAAGACATCCATCGACTACTCAAGTATTACATGGCATGGACTGCCAATAGGCAAGAGCGAGGCTGACTATCAGGGAAGTGCAAGCTCGTTTGGTGGAGCTAAGATTGACGATACTACCGACAAGCAGGTTTACGTCAACCTTCCATCTATAAGCTCGGGTCTCGTAGGTGATGATGTCAAGGTCGTTAACCGCTACATCATGCCAATAGCATCTACAACTATCTCGGCATCCAACGGCAGACTGCACAACTCATACGGTTATTCTGACTAAAAAGAAACTATCAAATATTGAATTATTATGAAGATTAGAAATTTATTATATATCGCAGCGTTGGGCATGTTTGCCACATCATGCACAGACGGAAATGACTGGGATGTCGATGGAGCATTCGACAGACTATTCGGCATCTCATCGTCAGGCATCTCCGTTGAGCCTGAGGACATCACCGCCACTGTCACATTCGACAAGAGAAAAGATGCCCAGTATTATGTCATTGAGGTAAGCACAGACTCTCTTTACGACGAGGTTGAGATGGGAGGGCCTAATGCCAAGGTCTATGGAGCAGACACAAAGGACATCACATCCTCGCCATACGTATTGACAGGACTCAATGGTGATACAAAATACTATCTGAGAATGAGGTGTATGTCAGACGAGAAGTCTCCGTCTAACTGGTCTTACTTCAAGTCAGGACAGACTTTCAAGACAAAAGCAGAGCAGATATTCTTCGAGATAACCGATGCTGACCGCTTCGAAGACCATATCCGCATTACATGGGACAATACCAAGGAAGCTACGAACATCGTTGTCTTCTGCAACGACGAGGAGATTCAGAACATTATCCTTGATGATGCCACAAAGGCGGCTGGCGAACTTACCATTAATGGTCTTAACCCGTCAACGGCATATACTTTCGTCATATACAATGGCGAGGCTAAACGTGGTACGATTTCAACTACGACGACGGCTGCCATGCCTTCAGGCGATTATAAGGTGCAGCTGCCTGCTACGCTTGAGCGTCTTGACCAGGTAACAATAGACCAGTTGGTAGCAGAGGCGCAGGCTGCAGTAGGAGCTACGAACATCAGTATTACAATAGGTATTCCTGCCGGTTTGAGCATTGACGCTTATGGTGATGGTGTGGATGGTCCTGCAGGACTCTATATCCCAGACGGAGTGTCCGTGACATTCTTCGGACTACCAGGTGGTGAGGCTCCTGTTCTCAATATGGTGAAGAGCTTAAATATCAAAGGCGGTCGCAACTATCTGCGTTTCGACAACATCTCGTTCACAGACGGTGGATGCCAGTACTTCATCAACCAGAGTGAGAGTGCTACCATCTCAGAGGACTTGTCATTCTCCAACTGTCGCTTCACAAGCTTCAACCGTTCTATCGTCCGTACGCAAGGCTCTCCGGTCATCACTATTGGTTCTATCAATATGGACAACTGTGTATGCACTGACATGTCAAATGGTAATGGCTATTCAGTATTCCAGTTCAAGCTTGACACACCTGCCAACCAGAACATAGGAAGCCTGAACATAACAAACTCCACATTCGACACAGCACAGCGCAGTTTCGTAGAGTCTTCTGCTTCACCGCTCAAGAATGGCATACACATCAGTGACTGTACATTCTACAACGTAGTACAGACAGGACGCTACTTCATTGACGCCAATGGCATGGCAACTAACATCACTCTAGTCAATGTCATACTTGGCAAGACGTATTCTGAAACAGCTAAGGGAGTGCGTACAGCTGGAACATTTACGGCTGACAACTGTCTCCGTACATCCGACTGTAAATTCTCTTCTAATGACATCAAGTCTCTGCCGGCAGGTGACAAGTCTTCTGCTGATGTCTTCAAAGATCCGGACAACCACGACTTCACTTTGAAGATATACGACAAGATTGGTGACCCACGCTGGTATAACCAGGAATAATTGATTGATTAACATCCGAGGGGCTGGCATATAATATATAATAATGTGTCATCCCCTCGCTTTTTATTTATGGTGAGATAAAAAATCCCATTTTTTAGTACAACAATGAGAAAGATTAGTTTTTTATATTCAACCTTATTTGCATTGACATGCTCTCTTTCTGCAATGTCATCCTATGCCCAGGAGAAGACTCCCGCCTTCCCGGGAGCTGAAGGTTTTGGAAGATATACCACAGGTGGAAGGGGAGGACAGGTGTATTTCGTCACGAATCTTAATGACAGTGGTGAAGGCTCCCTGAGGTGGGCTCTATCGCAGACTGGTCCGCGCACTATAATATTCAGGACATCAGGCACCATACACCTTGCCTCTAAGTTGTCTATTCCGGAGAATACCACTATAGCAGGGCAGACAGCCCCAGGTGATGGCATCTGCATAGCTGACTATCCTGTAGATATAAAAGGTGACAATGTGATTGTGCGTTACATGCGCTTCCGCCTTGGCAACAAGAATGTAAAACTTGACGGAGCTGACGGATGGGATGGCTTCGGTGGCTTCGACCATAAGGACTGGATGATAGACCATTGCTCGATAAGCTGGTCTATCGACGAGTGCCTTTCTGTACTTGGAAACAAGAATACAACCGTGCAATGGTGTCTTGTGGCACAGAGTCTCGTCAACTCGGGACATTCCAAAGGCTCACATGGCTATGGTGGCAACTGGGGAGGAAGCGGAGCCTCTTTCCATCACAATCTCATAGCACATCATACAAGCCGCACTCCTCGACTTGGTCCGAGACCTACAACGCAACTAGACGAGCGTATGGACATGAGGAACAATGTAATATACAATTATGGCACAAACGGATGCTATGGAGGCGAGGCAATGACTGTCAACATTGTCAATAACTATTATAAGCCCGGACCGGGTTCTCCTACAGACAAGAAAGGCTACCGCATAGCAGGTGTCGGAATCAGGACTAACGATTATGTCACCAAATATCCCGACTATGCTCCCGCCCTGCATATATGGGGTAAGTATTATGTTGATGGCAATTTCAACTCAAAGTATTCCACGGTAAATAGCGACAACTGGACTTACGGTGTCATCAAACAGGTTGATGCAAACAATTGTGACGGCACTTTTACAGATGTAACTAAAGACACCATTCGTCTTGAGTCTCCAATGAACTATATCCTGACCACCACGCACTCTGTTTCCGATGCATACGACAGAGTACTTGATTATGCAGGTGCCAGCCTGCATCGTGATTCTTTTGACGAAATGATGGTCAATGACACTCGCAATGGAGTGGCATCATACACAGGCAATGGACTTGGTTCAGGATTCGTAAACAGCCAGGACGACAACAAGCCTGCCAATGCAGGTGACGACTGGAGCGCATGGCCAAACCTAATAGCTGCCACACCTGTCACAGATGCCGACAATGACGGAATTGATGATGCATGGGAGCTTGCAAACGGTCTTGATCCGCAGAATCCCTATGATGCCTCTTTCTATACTGCCGATGGATATACCAATCTTGAAGTCTATATCAATAGTCTCGTGGCTGACATCACCGAGGCCCAGAATGCAGGCGGAGTGCAGACTGGCGACATCGTAAAGTCTGAGGAGACTGCCAAGGAGTACGAGATTTCCCCTTCCACGCATCTTTCCGAATGGGTGTTCAACAATGGCTTCACCATAACTACTACAAAGGAATACGCTGAAGGAACGTCATGTGGCATGACTGGCATTAAGCTCTCACGCAAAAGTACATATACCATCAACATACCATCAGGCTTAAAGGTTACAAAGGCGGAGTTCCAAGGCTACTGCAATCTCGATGACGGCACAGCCTATCTCTCCAAATTAGGAACTGCTTCCTACACAGCAACAGAATACACATTCCTGTCGCGTAAGAATGAAACAGCTGAAATCCACACAGTGGAACTTGCCACACCTGCAGAGGGAACGCTCCCCGTTACCTTTAGTGGAGATGGTCAGGTGGTGATGATAATAAAACTCTATACCTCAACGACAGACGGCATAGAGAGCGTCCAGAAGTTTACATTGTCTCCTTCAGATGGCGCTATATATAATATAAATGGTGTAAAGGTTGATACCACAACACCAAAAGGAGTATATATACGCAACGGCAAGAAATTCATAGCGAGATAACAGCTTTCTACAACCAATGCTACTGTATTATGAAAAAACACTTAACCTTATTGGCAATCCTTGTCGCGTCATGCTTTGTTGATGCTGGTGCGCAGATGCTGCCATATCAGGATGCTACCCTGTCTTTCGAACAAAGGACGGAAGACTTGCTGTCAAGACTTACTCTTGAGGAGAAAGTCAGTCTCATGATGGATAACTCTCCTGCTATTGAGCGTCTTGGAATACCACGGTTCCAATGGTGGAATGAGGCTCTCCATGGAGTGGCTCGAAATGGTTTCGCCACAGTGTTCCCTATCACAATGGCTATGGCTTCTACGTGGAATGATGCACTTGTGCAGGATGTCTTCACGGCTGCAAGTGACGAGGCAAGGGCTAAGCACAATATAGCTAAGAGGGCAGGCGAGACGAAAAGGTACCAGAGTCTTTCTTTCTGGACACCCAATATTAATATCTTCCGTGACCCACGATGGGGTAGAGGGCAGGAAACATACGGTGAGGACCCGTATCTTACTTCTACGATGGGACTGGCTGTAGTAAGGGGACTGCAAGGACCGGAAACGACAAAGTACAGAAAGCTCTATGCCTGTGCTAAGCATTTCGCTGTTCATTCAGGGCCGGAATGGAACCGACATGAGTTCAACCTCGACACTCTCAACGCTCGCGACCTGTGGGAGACGTATATGCCAGCATTCAAATCGCTCGTGCTCGATGGTAATGTGCGTGAGGTGATGTGTGCCTACCAGCGTCTCTACGATGAACCATGCTGCGGTAACAGTCGTCTGCTGAATAATATTCTGCGTGACGAATGGGGATTCAAACATCTTGTGGTGAGCGACTGCGGTGCCGTGAGCGATTTCTGGGTAACCGGTCGTCATGGCGTCTCTGCCGATGCTCCAGCCGCAGCAGCAAAGGCTGTGCTCAGTGGTACTGATGTGGAGTGTGGCAGCAACTACAAGAAACTGCCGGAGGCCGTGCGTCGTGGTGACATACAGGAAGAGGAGATAGACCGCAGCGTGAAACGTCTGCTCATAGCACGATTTGAACTTGGTGATTTCGATGCCGACAGCCTCGTGGAATGGAAGAACATCCCAGCTTCTGTCGTTGCTCAGCCCGCACACAGGAAACTGGCTCTCGACATGGCACGCCAGTCGGTAGTGTTGCTTAAGAACAATGCCAGCGTCCTGCCTCTTGCCCAAGACGAGAAGGTTGTGGTTATGGGCCCTAACGCCAACGACTCTGTTATGCTCTGGGGCAACTACAATGGTTTTCCTATGCATACTACCACAATACTGCAGGGCATACGCGATATCGCAGGTAGCGACGTGAAATATCTGGAAGGCTGCAGCCTCACACGTAATGAGGTGAAGAAGAGTCTCTTCAACCTCTTGAAATCGCCCGATGGCCGAACAGGTATGAAGGCCCAGTATTGGAACAACACCAATCAGGAAGGCAAGCCCGTTGCTGAGCAATACTACACCAATCCTATCAGTCTGTCGAATGGTGGTGCTACAGTTTTCGCGCCTGGCGTAAACCTCACCGATTTCTCAGCTAAGATCCAAGGAGAGATAACCCTCGAGAAGGACGAGACAATCTATTTCTATGCCACTGCCGACGACCGTATGAGTGTTGTCGTTGATGGCGACACGGTAGTAACCTCTATCCGTGGTGGTCATAGCCTTAAATACAAGACAGCCTCGAAACTCCTCAAGGCCAAGAAGAAGCACACCATCATTGTCGACTACGTACAGCTGGACGGTATGGCCACACTCAACTTCGACATCTATCGCCAGTTTGTCCCTACCGACAAGGAGATAATGAGTTACGTGGCCGATGCCTCTACAGTAGTTTTCGTAGGTGGCATCTCTCCAAAACTGGAAGGTGAGGAGATGAAGGTCAGCGAGGATGGTTTCAAGGGTGGCGACCGCACAAAGATAGAACTCCCACAGGTGCAGTCGGAGATGCTTCGTAAGCTCCACGAGGCCGGCAAGAAGGTAGTATTCATCAACTGTTCGGGTGGCGCAATGGCCCTGAAGACCGAAGAACCCTATTGCGATGCCATCCTACAGGGCTGGTATCTTGGAGAGTCTGGCGGACAGGCTTTGGCGGAGGTGCTGTACGGCAAGGTGAACCCAAGTGGTAAGTTGCCCGTAACGTTCTATAACAGTACTGACGAACTGCCCGACTTCCTCGACTATTCCATGCGCAACCGCACATACAGGTATTTCAATGGTGAGCCGCTCTATCCTTTCGGCTATGGTCTCAGCTACACCTCCTTCACCCTCTCCAAACCGGAATATAAGGATGCTTTCGTTGATGTAAGCATCACCAATACCGGTATGATGGATGGCGATGAGGTCGTGCAGGTATACATCAAACGCCTCGCTGATACAGAAGGCCCTCTAAAGACCCTCAAAGGCTTTAAGAAGGTGAGCCTCAAGGCTGGCGAGACATCCCTCGTCTCCATTCCTCTCAGACGTGACGATTTTGAAGTATGGGATGCTGCCACCAACACCATGCGTGTACTCCCTGGTCGTTATCAAGTGATGGTAGGCACCTCCAGCCGCGACTCTGACCTCCATAAGTTTGAAGTCACAATAGAATAGGATTTTTAAGTTGGAACCAGCGTATCTTATATTAACAGGAATAATCTCCAATTGTTTATTCCTGTTAATATATATATGCGACATCTAATGCGGAAAGCTGCTTTCCATTCGTCGGGAAAGTGAATTTACGGCCATCTTCCTCGTCATAATTTTATTGGACAGTAGTGAATAAAAATAGAAAAAATAGAAGATGGCACGTTTTGATTTTAAAACAAGACAGTCATTATATAGTTAGCATTATTATTCTTTGTCTTTACAATAAAAATGTAATATAATTGTAATACTTCTGTAATACAAATCCTTTATCTTTGCAACCAAATAATCAAACAAGTAATCAAACGTTTTTATAACCTTTAAATACTCTTGCCTATGCGGTTGCTACTATGTGCCATATTGACATTGCTTGCTGTGGATGCTCTGTCTCAGGATATGTCTTTGTCTGCAGAAGCAAACGGGATAGGGAGTGATAGTGTTTTGTCGTTCAATAGAATTCCTTATGTTTACGCAAGCGCAAAAGGCTCTGATGTATTATGGGACTTTTCCAATGTCCAAGATGATGGTAACGAAGACATCTTCCGCATAACACATCTTTCAGACAGTATTATTGAAGTGTCTTCTTCCAAAGAGATTCTGAACCTTCACATGACAAGAACAGGTATGTATGTTTCTCATAGGGAATCCCCGTTATATAAGACCGACTATCCAGAGAAGAAGCCCCTTGTCCCCTTTCCTTTTCATTATGGTGACAGCATAAGCATACCTTTCAAAGGCGAAGGAACATATTGTGGAGACCATGTATATATAGAAAGCGGAAGATCGGAATTCTCCGCAGATGCCCAAGGAGCCCTAGTGTTAGGCAAGGACACTTTGAAAGACGTGTTGCAGATACGTAGCCTTTGTGATTACGAGTTATATATGGATGCTGACAGTATGTCTTTAGATGTGGCTTCAAGAAAGAATATCAGAGAAGACATCCATTATTGGTATGCAAGAGGCTACCGCTATCCTGTCTTGCTAACCGTCAGAAAGAGTGTCTTTGACAAAGTCAAACCGGTAACGGTAATGGAAACAGCATATCTTTTCCCACCCGATTCCCAATCCTTATTAGTAGACCGTGTAAACGAAGAAATCAGGAAGAAATCCGTTCTTGCAAAGAGTTCAGAGACCCGATTCATTTTAGATACATTCCACTACACTATATCTAATAATGGAAATGTCTTCACCTTAAAGTGCAGCACAGAAGGAACTGTAACCGTAAAAGCCTGCGTCTGCGACTCCCGTGGAATAATCTACCGCCAACAGCAGTCAGAATGTATAAAAGGAGAAGAATTCATACTTCACTTCGACTGCCAAAGTCTAAGGAAAGGCCAATACATTATATATATAAATGTAGGCGGAGCCATATATAACGATAAAGTTGTAGTGTCATGAAAGGCATGAGCATACATATAAACATGTTTAGTATTTTGATGATCATGCACTTCTTAATGGGATCCATTATTCCTTGCTATGGAGAAAACGTATCAAAAGAAGCGGACATGATACAGTCTGATACATTGGTATTGGACACATTGACAATGCCAGCCCAGACAATATCTTTGTTGTCTGACGACTATGCAGTCAGCATGCCATCCTTTCCCTACAAGTCACCCGAAGCGTCAGCCTTTGAACGTTACGGCAGTTTCCTCTCAGGTGGTTATACAGGCAGCAATGTAGTGAACATCCCGCTATATACCCTGTCAGAAAGAGGAATTACCATTCCAGTATCCCTTGACTATGAAGCCTCGGGTATCAGAGTAGACCAGGAAAGCACAACGGTAGGCCTTGGCTGGAACCTGACGGCAGGCGGTTGTATAAGCCTCACACCTTCCGGCCAAACAGATACAAATGAAGGCACAGGCTTATGGAAAGACTACCAGACAGCCTACAATCCCGACAAAGCCCCTTCCGAAGCATCCGTATTGGATAAGTATGCCGAATATGGCTGTTTTGCATTTGAGAACGGCTATATCCCTGAAGATGGAACTGATTATTACACATCCGTCCTTACAGACCTTCGTAGAGGACTTGGCGAGAGAGACATCTTCAGCGTTGTCCTTCCCGACGGACAATCCCTCAAGTTCTTCTTCAATCCCTATACCTGTGCCTTTGAAGTGATAGGCAAGGTAAACGGTAAATATACGATAAAAGCCATTGATGACAACGGCCCTGCCGTCCCATCCCCATGTCATGAACGCAGCATCTATTCTTACAGCCAAGGCTTTGAGGTAAGAGACGGAGACGGCAATATATACACCTTCACAGAAAAGGAATATACCTATTCAGGCGGTATCAGCTATCCTTCTGCATGGAATCTCACGTCAATCCGTAATGTAAGCGGTGATGTTATAGAACTTAAATATACAGAAGCTCATGATGTGTCCGTAATAGGCAAACTCAGCGAAGAATATCTTTTCATTAGCCCCGCCAATAGATGTCTTGTTGAAGAAATAGGCTATGGAGACATGTCTACCCAGACTGGTTACCGCTGCTCCTATGGTGGCCAAATATACAAGATAAGCAAATCCTATCTGAAGAGTATGGTAAGTCCCCGTGTAAGGATGGACTTCGGTTATACCCCCGGGAGAGAAGACCTTTGCGGAGCCCTGTGTCTGGATACAATCAGAGTAACTGACAATATCAATGGAAATGTCATCAAGTGCTATTCCCTAAGCCATTCCTATCATATAGGCAGTACCGTTGGCGGTGACTATACCCAACGCCATGGCTATGGAGTGCGTGGTGAAGATTTGGATAACGTTCCAACCAATCTGAGCCTCCGGCTAAGGCTCGACTCCGTAGAAGAACAGTCATCAGAAGGAGATAAGCTTACAACCACATTCCATTATGACAATACCCCTCTGCCCTTGAAGACATCCTACGCCACCGATTTCTGGGGCTACTATAACGGACAGGAGAATATAACCCCCGAATCCCGTATAGAGTCATACCGTACCTCTATCCCTGAAGCGAAATCCATATTCTTAGGCAATCGCTCCTTGATAAATAACGCTACCGTAAGCAACTTTGGTGGATCGATACGTTTTTCCGACAGACGCTATACTCAGGCGTCCGTACTGACCGGTATAACCTATCCAACTGGAGGCCTTACCGCATTTACGTACGAGAGCAATTCTTTCTCTTCAGATGACCTTGCTTATCCCGATGTAGAGAATTACCGCAGATATTTCTCCACCACATCTTTTCTTTCCTCCTATACTACAGATAGCATTTATATCGCCATGGGAGCGAGAGCCGACGACAGCAATGTGGATAATCCATACCTTCCACAACATAATGTAGTACTCGTAAAAGTGGACATCTCCGGCACCTACACCCTTACGTCCTTCTTCCGCAGCAAGGATGGAACCTTGCAAGACCTGGACAGTCCTGACGTTTCTGTCACCCTTGCTTCGCATCAGAATGGAATAACATATAATTATCATGTGTCAGATGCTGTCAGCGACGATACCAATCTGAGCACATTACAGACTGCAGAGACTACATCCACCCTCCATCTTGAAGCCGGATGGTATACCCTTGTCGCAAGTCTGCCAGCCCGTTATGGCGAGAACAGCAGTTGTATAGTCTCTGCATGGCTTACCTCAAACCTTACTGCACAGGAAGTGAAAGCCAATATCCCAGAATCATTACAGACCTCATACGGAGGAGGACTGAGGATATCCGCTATTGACAACTATGACAATGACGGCAAGACCCTGCTCACCCATACCACATATACCTATGAAGGAGGCCGCCTTCTCATTCCTTCCTTCTATGGAGACAGCTGGGAGAAAGGAATGTACTCATGTGTAACCACTACCCCGAAGGCATATCTCGGCTATACCATTTCAAGCAGTAGCCTTGCATACGCAGACGCCTTTACATCTAGTATGGCAGGAGGAACGGTAGGCTATGACAAAGTAACGAAAGACGAATACTCGGCAGACGGCAGACTCATAAGAAGAACAGAAACAGAATATTCCAACCATCCAGCCCTGGAGGTGTTGGACAACTTCTGTCAGTTTGACGAGTTCAGCAACGGAGAAGTCCTCTCTACAACCGTTTCCGATACTACAGGACTGAAGCATACCGTTACCAATACATATATCCATGAGAAGACACCATTCCTCTGCAATATCCATCTTGAAGACAGGAGTATAAACGATATATGCAGTCTGCAGCATGAGATGGCAGGAGGACGGAACAGGAGATACCGCTCAACGGTATATTCCTACTATCGGGTGTGGAACCGATTGAAGGCAGACAGTACTGCGACGTATGAGAAGAACGGAATCATTGCTACGAAGCATGAATATACATATAACCCTTACAATTACAAAATATCATCGGAAACGTACCCTTCAAGCGATGGCGGCAAGTATACCACCACATACACCTATCCTTGCGACCTTGCCGATGACGTGAGCAGACTGATGACATCTGAAAACTATATAACCCCAACGATAAGGAAAACCTTGGAGAAAGACGGGACAGAACTGCGAAGTACATCCACGACTTACGCTCATATAGCCTACCCTAACGGCGACCACATCTTCCGTCCTGTTTTCGTCAGCACATCCCAAGATGGTGGAGAAGAAGAAACACGATTGGAATATACTGATTATGACGAACTCCACCAGGCAAGGACCATAAGGAAAGACGGAATGGAAACCGTTTCATATATCTACTCCTATAGTAGTCTGTATCCTATAGCCGAGATTAAAGGCGCAACCTATGCTGAAATGAAATCCTTCCTCGGTACCACAACCCTGGAGAATATAGAAAACGCCCCAAATCCGACAAGACAAGATCTTGAAGGCCTTCGGACGAGACTACTCCCCTACAGCAATCCTATCCTCATGACAGGTTATCTGTATAAGACAGGAATTGGAATAAACACCATCATGACCTCCAACGGCTATGTGACAGAATACCTATACGACGGTTTCAACCGCCTTTCAAAGAGTCTTGATAGCGAAGGTAAAGAAACAAGTAACGTGGTATATCATTACGGAGAAGACGGAAACAAGATAGAGACAACCGTCATGCTTGATGCTACAGGCGGAAGGAAGACCTTCCGGACAACACTCCATGATGGTCTGGGCCGCCCCGTACAAATCGTTACTGACGCCCTTGGTGAGAGCGGCCGATATACAACAACCCGTATGGCTTACGAAGGCCTTGAGACCATCTGCAGAGAATGGCTGCCTGTAGAATGCGGAAACGATTGCCGTATAATGGACGAGCAAGAGATTGAGACCCTTGCCGATGAGACATACTGCGACAGGATGGCATATACCACAAACCATACCGATGTCCTTGGACGCAAGGAGATATCAATAGGTCCCGGACAGGTATGGTATGCATCAGACAAGAAAGTCGAGAAAGAATACCTTGTCAATAAGGAACGGGAAGTGAAACGCTATTATGCTCCCGACGATGGCTCTTATAGCCTTGAACAGAAAGGATATTACGAGCCATCAACTCTAAGAGTGACCAAGACAACCGACGAAGACGGAAGAGTCAGTCTGGTATATACAGACATGCAGGAGAGGAAGATACTTGAGAGAAGAACAGACGGCACTCTCGACCTCGACACATATTATATATATGACGATAAGGGCAATCTTCGTTTTGTCCTCTCTCCCGAATATCAAAAATCCGGTTATAAGGCAATATTCGGCTACGAATATCGTTATGATAATAGAGGCAACATATTGAAGAAGTTCCTTCCCCAAAGCTCATACGTCCAATACTGGTATGACAGTGCCGACCGTCTGAAATACATGCAGGATGCACGTATGAGGGAGAAAGGGCTATACCGCTTCTTTCTGTATGACAATCTCTCACGTCCCGTGGTGCAGGGATTGTGCAGAACGTGCAAAAGAGACAAGAGTCCCGTTACGGCCACCTTCAATGCCCAGGATTCAGGCTTCCAAGGGACAGGCTACACACTCTCGTCAGAGACTGGAATAGAAGACGTGGAACTAGAGACCATAAACTATTACGACCGATATACATTCATGGAGAACAGACAGATAATGCTTCCAGACCTTCTCAGACAGTATTGCGACACGATGGCCATAGGCTTGACGTCACAATATGAAGGCCATTCGCAAGGAATGGCCACAGCCACCCTTGTGCGCACGGAAGCAGGAGAAATGCTGCCGGAAGTATATTGCTATGACGACAAAGGCCGTCATGTACTGACCCTGAGCCTCTATCCGGAAAACAGACTTTTGTCAGAAACGACGACATACACCTTTACGGACAATCCCGAAACCATCCACTACACTCTGTTCAAAAGCGAAGAACGTACCGATGTCCTTCTTAAGACAGGATATACCGCCTATAGTGACAAGCCAAAAGAAAAGCGCATAAAGGTATGGGACAACAAAGGCTTGAACGACGAAGAGAAGAATCTTTATGTCATAAGTTACGACAACCTTGGCAGAATAGCCGGACAAAGCCTTTGTAACGGTACAGATGATGTTGAATACCATTACAACATCCGCGGATGGATGACATCCGCTAAAGGCAGATGTTTCGAGGAAAGGCTCACCTATGAGACAACCCCTTACGGCACTCCGAGCTACTCAGGTAATATAAGCACCCAACAATGGCGCACAGCAGATGACGGTATACTAAGAGGATACCAATACACTTACGACTCCTTCTCCCGTCTTACCAATGCCTTGTATGCAGAAGGAGAGGCTTTCTCTTCCCATATAGATAGGTATACAGAAAGCGTACCGCAATACTCCATGAACGGAGCCATAAGGAAGATGATACGTCACGGCCTCAAACAAGACGGCATATACGGCAAGGTGGACAACCTTACCATCAGCCTTGACGGCAACCGTCTGAAGAAAGTGACCGACGACGCCCTGCCCGTGTTAAGAAATGGAGCTACCGACTTCCTTGACAATAAGGTAAACGTAACGGGAGCAGAATATATCTACGACTGTTGCGGAGCCTTGGAGCAGGATGCCGACCGAGGCATAACACTTATAAGATACGACAATAACAGCAATCCCGTATCCATACAGTTTGCAGACGGCAGCCGTACGGAATACCTTTACGACACCAATGGCAGTAAACTGCGTACTATCCATCGTACAGCCGTTGAAGGTCTTGAAGTGCAGATGGGAGAAGACATGGAATTGCAGGCATGCCAGACTGTTGATGCAGATTCTACCGACTATATAGGCCCCTTCCGTATGGAGAACGGCATCCTTGACAGATTCGAATACGAAGGCGGCTATTACAGTTTCCCGAGAGAGACGAACTCAAAAGGAACAATATGCTTCTTCGAGACCGACCATCTCGGCAACGTGCGTGCCGTATTGGACGATGAAGGCCGGATCTTACAGACCACCCATTACTATCCCTTCGGCACCCCTTATGCCGATGCCGGTATGAATCCATCCTGCCAGCGTCGCAAGTACAATGGCAAGGAACTTGACAATATGCATGGACTGAAGACCTATGACCATGGAGCCCGTCAGAACTATTCAGTTCTCGGCTTTTGGGACCGCCCGGATTCCAAATCCGAAGACTACTACAATGTAAGTCCATACCAGTATTGCCATAACAATCCCGTGAAATATCTGGATCCGGATGGAAAAAGAATAAAAACGAAGTACTTTACAGATAATGATTGTAAATATTATAATAGTCCCAAACAATTTGCTAATGCAATGAAAGCCTTTGCAAAGACAACATATGGAAAAAAGATACTCGCAGATTTTACTCCAAAAGGAAAATATTTCTTTGGAGTTAAAGGAAATGGTAAATATTCCAAATATGATTTTGTAATTGAAGAACTTGACTTTTCTAATCCATCTGAACAAGCATCATACTTTGTTACACCTGATGGAGAAATTTTAGGAACTTCAGTGCTTGTTAATACAGATGGCATGCCTTCATTTTATGTTTCAATTAATGTGCAAAAAACGGAGGAAGAATTGAAAGAAACCATAAATCATGAATTTTCTATTCATCTCTCCCAATATGAAGATATTATAAAGGCTTACGAAAAGAATAAAGATTATAATGATGCGAGTGATGAATGGAATTCTGAAAGTGCTGAAGAACAACATAAAGATATGAAGAGAATCATTCCTCAAAAGAAAGGAACGAAGTATTATAGAACTACACAGAAAGAATTAAGGTATATTGACAATAAGAAACGTAATTATATTAAAAAGTAGTCTTATGATTAGATTCGTAATAGTATTATTTTGCTGCAGCATACTATGTGGCTGTAACAATGAAGAGAAGAAAGTAACGTTCTATCCAGAATATGACTATGGTTCATACTCTGTCCAATATAATGACTCGTTAATCAGAATTTTTTTCAATGGGAAAGACGATTCTAAAATAATTTTGAAAAAAGTAAATGGAATGTATCTTATAAAAGATAGTTTTTATGTAAAAGATTTTCCATTGATGTCGAATAGTAAAGAAATAGACACAATATCAGACAGACTTTTTCATGTGGTGATATCGAAGGTAAATGAGAAGACATTCAAATCCACATTTTATATTGTGTTTCCAATTGAAGGCCATCCGATATTAGAACTTGTCTATGACGATAAATACAAGATAAAAAGTATAACAGGATGGAATAAAGATGTGTTATACAACCCTTATAAGGATAGGAAAACGGATGAAAAAATAATTAAAGATACACGTGTAAAAATTGGATGTTTAAAATTATCATCAGAATGAAAACAACTGCCATAATAACAATGTCGTTTCTTACAGTCTTTTTTCTAGGCTGTAAAGATGATCGTGCAATCAATTTATATCCTATGGAACCTGTCTCAGGATATGAAATAATTTACAAACCAAATGAAATAAATATAGTTGAGTCAATTAATGACAAACATGATACATTGAAGATGTATAAGCACAACAAAGAATATTATTTGAAAGAAAACAACAGAAACAGGCTCTGTATGTCTGTGTTAAGAGATTCTGGTGAATTTATGGATCATGACCTATATGTTAGGAAAATGAATGATAGTCTTTATCAAAGTTTCATTTGGAAAAGAAACTTATATGTTGTTTATGATAGGTTTTACCAAATACGTTTTATCAAGAAACATACAGATAGCGTAAAGTACACGATACGATAAAAGATTTAAGCATTTAGTGGCTTTCCTTGTATGAACTCTTGAAATTCCTTGCGGGTTCTTGTCTCTGCTGCGGTACCTGTGAGGAGGTTAGCGCGAGGTCATCATCCATATATTATCGGCATTCTTAAGGGCGAGGTTTATGTTGTGGGTGGAGATGATAATTATAAGGATTACGTTCTGTTACGTTCAGAAAACAACAAGTCCCGCAAGCTACTGGCTTGCGGGACTTTCATTAGATTAGAATTTGATGTTTACACCGAGCTGTACGTGATTGCCGTCAACGTCAATGCCCCATACGTTGGTGTCCTCACCGTCACCCTTTGGATTGAAATTCTGATATCCAAGGAAACCAACGTGTGCCACGAGTGAGAATTTGTCATTGAGGTTAAGGGCAATGCCAGGCTTCAAGCCAACAGAGAACTGGTCACCCTCTCCATTGTAATGCTTGTAACCAAAGCCACCATCGAAGAATACATCTATTGCTTTAGCGTGAACGAATGTATAGCGTACGTATGGGTTCACCTCGAAAGTGTGTGTCAGGGACACATCGCCAAGGGTCAGGTCGCCATACTCAGAGTAGAGGTTTCCTTTTGACCAACCAAACTGCACGCCAAGGGCAATGTCGCTGTTCAGGTTGTAGCCAACCTCGGGAAGAAGACTATATACAGTCTCGTCATCGTTACCATTGTCAATGTTTGCAATACCTACGTTACCGCCAACATAAACCTGTGCGTTAAGGCTCACTGCCGCTACGGCAGCTGCCAAAGTCATCATTTTTCTTTTCATCTTTTTACCGTTTTGATAATAATTATTTAAAATACTTTTATTGGTTTGTAATACGATTACAGTGCAAAGGTAATATTTTCCTAAAAACTGGAGCGGTAACGTTCGGTTTCCTTCCCGGAATTCCGTTTCTTTTTGATTTATGACAATTATCTTGTGATATGTCAATGCCAAATTAAGTGTTGCACATAGACTCCTCGCAAGCACCAATGCAAACGCAATGCTTTGCATGTGGCAACGCAATCCTAACTAAATGATAAATTATGTTGATATTTCATTCCTATGCTTTGTCTCTATTGATGTTTTACATTTTTTAACCTTAAAACATATTGTCTGTGTGAATAATTTATTACTTTTGCAACGTATTATACGATTCGGAGGGTAAAAATTGCTAAACATATGCAAATAAATACCTAATGAAGAGGTGTATCAGAAATAAACAAACGCAAGCCAAATCTATTTAATCAAGTATAACTAAAACAAATTATTTATGCAATTATTGTTCAAGAGAGCCTTTCTGGCTTTATTCCTCGGACTGTTCAGCTTTGTTGCATACGCTCAGCAAACTGTGACAGGAACGGTAAAGGACTCAGGTGGTGAGCCTATGATCGGTGTGACTGTACTCGCCGATGGCCAGCCTGCAGCCATTACAGACATTGATGGTAATTTCTCTATTGCCAATGTAAAACCGACGACAGTCATCAAATTGACTTATGTCGGATATGTTGACCAGCAGATTACCGTCGGAAACAAAACTACTTTCAACGTAACAATGAAAGAGGACAAGCAGAGCCTTGACGAAGTCGTTGTCGTTGGTTACGGTACCATGAAGAAGAGTGACCTTACAGGTTCAATCGCATCTGTTGATACAGAGAAACTCAATGCCAAGGGTGCGACGTCAATCGTAGAGAACCTTCAGGGAAGCGTCCCAGGTGTGAACATTACACAGAGCAGCAGCCGTGCAGGTGGTGGATTCGACATCGAAATCCGTGGTAAGTCCACTTTCGGTGGCAACAAGACTCCTCTATATGTTGTTGATGGAATCATCTGCGAAGACATCAACTTCCTCAACCCACAGGATATAGAGCGTATCGACATTCTTAAGGATGCATCTTCTACAGCCATCTACGGTTCACGTGCAACAAACGGTGTCGTTATCGTTACTACCAAAGGCGCAAAAGAGCAGGGTGGAAAAGCACAGCAGCCAACTATCACATACGATGGCTACTATGGTATAACAAAGGCAGTACGTATGCCTGACTTCATGAATGGCTCTGAGTTCGCTCAGTATCGTATGTTCCGTTATGAGAATGCCATGACAGCCGACGAGAACGGTAATCCTACTACCACGCTTGCTCCTTATGGGGCACAAAACCTGTGGGGAATGACTGACGGTAACTACAAGACTGCATTCCTTACACGCAGCTCATTGGCTGACTCATACGTTAAGGATATCATTGCCAATGACCTTGAGACAAATTGGCGTGACCTCTTCCTCCGCACTGCATCACAGCAGAACCACTACATCTCTGTAAGCGGTAATGGTGGAAACGTAAATTACCACTTCGGAGCCGGATATCAGAGTGAGACTGGTATATATAAAGGTGATGCAATGGAGAGATTCAACCTCAAGGGTAGCATCGACTCAAGAATCAATGACTACATATCAGCTGGATTGAGCTTCAATGGAGCATATACAAACAACCGCACAATCGACGACACTGCTGTGGGTTCTGCATTCCGTCTTAACCCTCTGTGCCGTGCTTACGACGACGATGGTGAGATAATTCTCTATCCCGGTAAGTCTGCTTCTCTCGGCACCGACGGTGACCAGTTCACTGGTACAGCTAACCCATTGCTTGACCTCGTAAACTCCAAGTACAGCACAAAGAAATATCAGGTTCTCGCTAACCTATATCTTGAGTTGCGTCCGGTTAAGGATGTTGTGTTCAAGACAACATTCTCTCCAAGCTACGTAGGTGTAAGGGACGGACAGTTCGAAGGTTCTGAGACAACAGAACGCGCAATGGGCGAGTCGCATGCTTATGCAGCCAACCGCCACAAGTTCCAGTGGACATGGGACAACCAGATTAACTACAACCACAGCTTTGGTGACCACAATCTCGGCGTAATGGGATTGTTCAGTGCTTCAAAGTTCAACCAGGAAGGATATACAGCAGATGTATATGATGTGCCTGAGCAGATTCTCTGGTGGAATCTCGGCACAGCAAAGAACACTACAACTTACACTATTGGTTCAAGCTACACAGAGTGGAGCATGCTTTCATGGGCAGCACGTGTCAACTATAACTACAAGGGACTCTACTACTTCACAGGTACTGTTCGTTGGGATGGTTCTTCACGCTTCGCCGACGGACACCGTTGGGGCTCATTCCCTTCACTTGCAGCAGCATGGCGTATCTCTGAGGAGAAATTCATGGAAAGCACAAAGAGCTGGCTCTCTAACTTGAAACTACGTGCAAGCTTTGGTACTACTGGTAACAACTATACTCAGGGAACAAACTATGCAACATCTGTCGTTGCTGCCGGAGGTAGCTACTTCTATGGATTCGCTGATGGTTCAGGACAGAAGCCATATTATCCAAGTGGTATCGTAAACAAGGAACTGACATGGGAGAAGACAACCGAGTATAACATCGGTCTTGACTTCGGATTCCTCCGCAACAGAATCACAGGTACCATCGACTGGTACACAAAGAACAGTAAGGACCTTCTCGTTAGCCGTCAGTTGCCATACGAGGCAGGTGGTGTAACAGTTATCGACAACGTTGGTAAGGTGCGCAATACTGGTTTTGAATTCAGCCTTACTACAGTGAACATCCAGAACAAGGACTGGAACTGGACAACATCTCTCAACTTCTCAACCAACAAGAACAAGGTTGTCGATACTTACGGAAACAAAGAAGATGACATCGAGAACAGCCTCTTCATAGGTGAGTCTATCAATGCTCTCTACAACTACAAGTGGACAGGCATCGTAAGCGACAAGCCAATGACAGTGCCTAATACTGACATCGCCGTAGAGAAAGGATTCACTCCTGGTGAGACAGTACTCAGCCGTGACTACTACTATGCATGCTATGGTTGGGGCGAGGGTATGCCTATCGTTGATGACCTCAATGGTGACGGTGCTATCGACCAGCTCGACAAGACCATCATCGGCAAGAGCAATCCTTCTTGGACAGGTAGCTTCAATTCTACATTGACCTACAAGGGATGGGACTTCGCATTCTCCATATATACTAAGCAGAACTACGAGGTTTATGCTCCATTCTACAAGCAGTATATGAACTATGGTGACCGTGGTATGATGCACGCTAAAATGGACTTCTATATTCCTGACGGAGCTCTCCTCAGCTGCGACTATGATGAAGATGGAAACCGCATCAACGAGGTTTATCAGCAGGGTACACACTATGGCAAGTATCCTTTCCCGACAAACCAGTCTGAGACAGCCGCCGGTGTTGGTACATACGCATTCAGCAGCAATGGTAAGGATGGTGCTGACAGCATGGACGACATGAAGACTGCCAACAAGAAGGGTGCACCTTATCAGGTTGTTGACGCAAGCTACTGGAAGGTTAAGAACATCTCTCTCGGATATACATTCCCGAAGAGCATTCTTGGAAACGGTATCGTTAAGTCTCTCAGACTTTATGTAAACATCACAAACCCATTTGTATTCGGCACAGACTACGAAGGATTCGATCCTGAGTGGGCAGGAACAAGCCTCTCAAAGGGTGGACCAAGCACTACTACATACCAGTTCGGTGCTAACATTAAATTCTAATCTCAAAACAGGAATAAAGACATGAAAAAGAAAATTATATTTTCAGCTCTCGCCCTTGCCGGCATGTTCTCACTTACCGGCTGTAGCGATTTCCTCGATCCAGCTAATAAGTCTGACCTTGATTCTGACACTTATTTTAGCGAAGAGAAGAGCTTCGAGGAACTGAGCACTTATCCATATTACAAGCTGCGTTCTATTTACGGAGACTCTCCAAACCTGTTCTGCAGCGGTACAGACCTCTATGAGAAGGGACGTTCCAACTATGCGTCAACACAGCTCTCTCTCTACAAGGACCTCAATGCTGACAACACAGATGTGATGTCTTTCTATAAAAACTGTTTCGATGGAATACAGCAGTGCAACACTGTCCTCTATTACGGAGAGGGTAAGGAAGATGGCATCTATCCAAAGAGATGTGACGAGGCAAAGGCGCTCAGGGCATTCTACTACTATCTCTTGAGCCAGCAGATCGGTGGTGTTCCAGTAATAGACAAGTACATAGCAAATACAGAGACAGCATATCCTCGTCAGTCACAGGACTCTGTCTATAAGTTCGTCATCAAGACACTGCAGGAAGTGGAAAACCACAATGTACTGCCTATGGACGACCATACCGGACGTGTTTCCATGCGCACTGTCTATAACTTCCTTGCAAAGGCATGCCTTGCATACGCTTGGGACTTTGGTACTACTTCCAATGAGGATGGTAGCAATGTGCAGGTAACAGACAAGACTTATTTCAATCTTGCTGCACAGTATGCTGACAAGGCTATCAACGGACAGACTCCTACTATGACATTCAGCGGTATGTGGGATGTGGCTAACGACAACAACAATGATGTTATCTTCGCCATCCAATACACCAAAGGTCTTGCAGGACAGGACGAGACAATAGATGGCAACCACCAGCAGGCTCAGTTCGGTAACTACTACAATGATGCCGACGTGACAGGTAGTGACGCACAGACTAAATATACTACCAGCCAGTTCCCACCAAGCGAGAAACTCATCTATCTCTTCGAGCCAGGTGACGACCGCTTCCAGGGCACTTTCATGGTTGAGCAGTATTCCGCTTACAAGGTTTACTACGGTGAGCAGGCTGCTAAGGACACATCTACTGTTGCTTTCTACTTCCCAGCATGGTATGAGGACCTCAGCAATCTCAGCGCATACAATAAAAGCAGCGAGAAACATAAAACGACAAAGGTGTTCTCTACATCCAATCCTTGTGTGTATGTCAATGCAACGGTAAACAAGCGTACTGGAAAGATTACATATAAGACTGGTACACAGTCCTACGAGACAAGCCGCACATCAACAAGTCAGACTCTTTGCGTGCGCAAGTTTGACGACTACACTACAAAGCGTAACCTTACAAAGGCTGTGTCTTTCCATGACATAGTTCTTGCCCACCTCACAGAGACTTACCTGCTTGGTGCAGAAGCTTACTACATGGCTGGCAACGAGGCTAAGGCTCTCCAGTATGTGAATGTAGTGAGAAACCGCTCACATGCTGAGTCTCTCACAAGCTTCGCAGCATACAAGAGGCACTACTCAGACGGTACAGCAAACTCTTATAACAATGGTGCAGGCATAGCAAATGTGCCTTTCGAGACAGGACTTAATCCATTGGAAGTCATCCTCGATGAAAGAGCACGTGAGCTTTGCGGTGAGTACTATCGCTGGATGGACCTTCGCCGTACAAAGAAACTTATCGAATACAACGTCAAGTACAACAGTGGAGTTACCTCTAAGGATTTCTTCATTGGTCCTGATGGCAAGTATCGTTGGTTCCGTCCGTTCCCACAGGGTGAGATTAACCTCAACTCTGCTCTTACAAATGCAGACCAGAATCCTGGTTATGTTACATCCGAGACCGATGAATAAAAAACTTAACATCTGCGGCTGACGTTATGCCAGCCGCAGATATAGAATTCAAATTTTTAACCACTAAAACTTTTACAAAAATGAAGAAAAATTTACTTTTCTGCGCAGCTATGCTCGTTAGTGTTGCTGCAAGTGCACAGACTGTTGTTTATCCTTGCCACGGAACAACAACCGACAAGAAGAACGCAACCTCAATTGACATCTCAGCCGTAGTGTCTGGTTCAACTACTATTACTGGTGATAATCCTGTTTGTGGATCTGGTATCAAGGACCCAAGTACAACCATGACAGTTCAGGGAACATGCAAAAACCCAGAAGGAACAGCGTTTGAATATCCTGAGACAGGAGTAGGTATCGTTAAATGGGTTCCTAATGTTGTTAATGACCCTGCAACTGTTCCTACCCCAAAGACTATCGAAGATGCCGTAGCTAACAACCAGTATATCGACTTCAAAGTCACTGAGAATGACAAGACAAAGTATCTTGAATTTGCAAACCTAAAGTTCAATGCTTGGCGTTATGGAACAGATGCAGTTCGCATCAACGTAAAACTCCTTGCTGAAGGCGATGATGGTAATTACGAGTCTGAATGGCTGATTAACGAGGAAGTTGCAGCTACTTTCGGTGATGAATATACAAGCTGGATTGTAGATGATGGTGCAGAAGGAACAATTCCTGGTTACATGCCTTCTCGCGAGGATGGCTCCAAAGCTACAGCTAACAAGACCGCTCCACATTGCTCACATGTAACAATTGCTAAGCCAGCTGACTTCCCAGAGAATGTGTATGATATTACTGCTCGTATCCTTATCTACGGTATAGCAGAGAACAAGGCTGCTGGTTTCGAGAATGTAACATTCAACTTCGGAACAGATGCTATCCAGAGCGTAACTGCTGAGAAGACAAATGTAAACGCTCCTATCTACAACCTCGCTGGTCAGCAGGTAAATAAGTCTTACAAGGGCGTATGCATCCAGAATGGCAGAAAGTTCATCAACAAGTAAGATGCCTTTAAATATCGCATGTCTCATGCTTGCGATACTTAAATAACAAGACTATTTCAAGGAGACTGGGACAACCCCAGTCTCCTTCTTTTGTATGCTCGGCATGAGTAATTAAGGTTAACAGGGACTCAAAATGGCATAATTCGTAGAACTCACGTTAAACTTATGACTTATAGCGAAAAAAACAGGCAAGAAAATTTTGTAAGTTGCGTTAAAAGTAGTAACTTTGCAGCCGTTTAGCAAAAATAGAGAACTAAAGATAGTTGATGAAAAATGACAAAATGAAAAACCAGTACCGCGTGAATGAGCAGATTCGCGTCAGGGAAGTCAGAGTTGTAAGCGAAGATGGAGCAGAGGTGATGCCTACACGCAAAGCCTTGGATTTAGCACGCCAGCAAGGTGTTGACCTTGTTGAGATTTCACCAAATGCACAACCTCCGGTTTGTCGTCTTATCGACTACTCAAAGTTCCTCTATCAGCAGAAGAAACGTCAGAAGGAGCTTAAGCAGAAGCAGGTAAAGCAAGAAGTCAAGGAGATAAGGTTCGGTCCTCAGACTGACGACCATGACTACCAGTTCAAGCTCAAGCATGCCAAGGAATTCCTTGAGGAAGGCAATAAGGTGAGAGCCTATGTATTCTTCAAGGGACGTTCAATCCTTTTCAAGGAACAGGGTGAAGTGTTGCTGCTTCGTTTTGCAGCCGACCTTGAGGACTTTGGCAAGGTAGAGCAACTGCCACGACTTGAGGGCAAGAAGATGTTCCTCTTCATAGCTCCTAAGAAAGCCGGTGTTGCAAAGCAGAGTCAGCAGAAGCGAGACAAGCTCGCTGCCGAAGCAGCAAGAAAGCAAGCCGATAAGGAAATGCAGCAGGAAGAAGCACCAAGAGACGGAGGCTTGTTCGCAAATGCAATAAATGGAGCCGATGCTCTGAAGAAACTGACAGAAGAATAGAATTTCCAAGTGGCGCGTAACGCCCGGTATATGCGTTGCCGCCTTAATGTATAATTATTAATTCAACAAAACAATGCCAAAAGTAAAGACAAACTCCGGTGCAAAGAAAAGATTCCGTTTCACCGGAACAGGTAAGATTAAAAGACATCATGCTTACCACAGTCACATTCTGACTAAGAAGACAAAGAAGCAGAAGAGAAATCTCGTTCACGATACAATCGTGGATAGTTCAAACCTTAAGCAGGTACGCGACTTGCTTTGCCTACGTTAAACATTAGTCAAACATAAAAAAGAAACAAAACTATGCCAAGATCAGTAAATCACGTTGCATCAAAAGCAAGAAGAAAAAGAATTCTGAAGCTAACCAAGGGTTACTTTGGAGCAAGAAAGAACGTCTGGACGGTAGCTAAGAACACTTGGGAAAAGGGTTTGACTTATGCTTATCGTGACCGTAAGAACAAGAAACACGCTTTCCGCGCTCTGTGGATTCAGCGTATAAACGCAGCTGCTCGTCTCGAGGGTATGAGCTATTCACAGCTTATGGGAGCTTTGCACAAGGCAGGCATCGACCTGAACCGTAAAGTGCTGGCTGACCTTGCTGTCAACAACCCAGAGGCTTTCAAGGCTATCGTTGACAAGGTTAAATAGACTCATTCTTCAGTCATCCCGCATGGGATACGATGTAGTGGGTTGATAACATCCCACTGAAAAACAACATAATCGAGGTTCGTACACAAGTTGTATGAACCTCGATTTCTTTTTTTTTCTATTATTTCTCTAAAACCTAAATCTATTGTGCGATTTGAGTTAGACAATATTTTTTTTACTCTTATCACTGTTTTCTTAATGGAAATTAGTAACTTTGCATCATAATACTAAAGACTATATCTATAAAACATTTTTTTATGAAAAGAAAACTACTTGCATTGCTAATGCTAATAACTGCTGCAAACACAGCTATGTATGCACAGTTCGAATCAGCACCTGCTTTTCCGGGAGCAGAAGGACATGGACGTTTTGTAACAGGAGGACGAGGTGGTGAAATAAGACATGTCACCAACCTGAACGATAAAGGTGACGGCTCGTTCCGCTCTGCTGTGTCTGGCAATTCAAAGAAAATTATTGTTTTTGATGTTGCAGGTGTCATAGCGTTGAATTCTGACATTACCATTGGAGAGAATACAACCATTCTTGGACAGACAGCCCCGTCGCCAGGTATAACACTCCGTTACTATACCGTCAATCCAGGTGCCAACAATATCATACGCTTTATCAGGTTCAGAAGAGGACAGGAGCGCAATGTCAACGATGGAGCCGATGCTTCAACACAGAAACAGAAGACAGGCATCATGATAGACCATTGCTCTTTCTCATGGAGTATCGATGAGGTTGCTTCATTCTACGACAACAACAACTTCACCATGCAATGGTGTACGATAGCAGAAAGCCTTACTAACGCTGGTCACGATAAAGGTGCACACGGATATGGAGGTATATGGGGTGGCAAGCTTGCCAGTTTCCATCATAACATGATAGCACATGTTGCCAATCGCGGTCCGCGTTTCAATGGAGCACGCTATGACTGGCAGGGTTTTACCAATAACTATGACTACTCCACTTATAACTGGGAGAATCCTACACAGGCAGAGAATGTCGATTTCCGCAACTGTGTGATGTATAACGCACAGGGTACATGCTATGGAGGTCCCGGTGGAGGTCAGATTAACATGGTAAATAATTTCTATAAGGCAGGACCATGTGGAAGTGGCAATCAGGAGCGACTGACAATAGTGACTGTATCGGCAAGTGGCAATTCAGATTCCTCACATCCAGAATACTATGGCATGACAAGCCGTTACTATGTATCAGGCAACACAACTCTGACAACGGATGGCGTAAAGAAAGCTAATAGAGACTGGGATGGCATCTCATACGATAGTGGTGTGCTGAAAGAAGGAGGCCTTGTCTATTCCAAGGATGCCAACAATATGTATCCTGATGATGTGCCGAGCATAACGTCAAACGGAGTAAGGTATGTCCAGATAAAAATGGACGAAGAGGCACCCAAGGGATTTGTTACTACCCATACGGCAGACATGGCTTTCGACAAGGTGCTGGCTTATGCGGGCGCATCCTATGACAGGGACGAGGTTGACGCACGTTATGTGAAAGAAGCCACCAACGGCACAGCAACATACACTGGTTCCGTGACAGGTAAGAAAGGCATCGTGGATGTCGTAGCAGATGTAAATGGATACACAGAATCTAATTTCGGTACAGGCGAATGGCAGGAAGGCTACGACACTGATGGCGACGGTATGCCTGACGATTGGGAAACTCTTTGGGGACTGAATCCTGAGGATGCTTCAGACGCATTGAAATACACTCTCGACCCTAAAGGCTATTACACCAACATCGAAATGTATGCAAACAGTCTTGTAGAGGATATAATGAAAGGTGGCTGTGAAGATGGTGAGGCAAACTACGAGGAGTATTGGCCTGAACTGAATACTGTAGAGAAACCGGATGTTCCTGCCGGTGAGTCCATTTCTCTTGTTCTTGATGCTACAACCAACGTGTCTTCAGAAAACACGTCAGCTTCTTATGCATTCAACACCTCAGACTACGATGTTACCATTACCAATGCCAAAAGCAAGTCGTATGGTTCTGGCAAGGAGAATGGCGTGAAATATTCTGCCGGTGTGCAATACACCATTAACATCCCGGAAAATATTGCAGTCAAGGAGATTGTCTTCAAGGGCTACGACAACTATGCCGATGTAGATAGCTATATAAGTGAGCTTAACGGAACAACGTTCGGAGAAACAGACTATGTATTCCCAAAGAAGGACAGTGCCGGCAACTATCTCGTAGTCAGCCATACCATACCATTGGACAATGTAACTGGTACTTTGACCTTTACTCCGGCTGGAAAGCAGGTTGTGTTGTCAATAACCCTAAACTGTGAAACATTAGGAAGCACGGACGAGATACATGGAATAGCTATGCCAGCAAATGACAATGTCATGTATAACATAGCCGGACAGCGTGTAGGAAACTCATATAAGGGTTTGGTTATCAGAAACGGCAAGACGTTCATAAACAGATAGTAGTGTTCTTAATTAAAGTTTTTTCGCAAAGCTCAAGGGAACTCCTTTTCCCTTCGGCCCGTGACCGTTGGTTCGTATGTCTTCGACATGCTGTCAGTTAACGAGTTGACAAGTCAACAAGTTGCTACTCTTCTTGTTTGAATTTGTCAATGACCAGAACAACTAAAAACTTGTTGACTTGTCAACTTGTTAACTTTGAGCAAGTTTTAACTTGCGAAACTTTAATTATGTATTAATGCTGAATCTTCCTTCGATATAGTCATCAGGTGACACGTCAACCATGCTTCCATGCTCAACGGCATAGTCGATAAGTCCCTTGAACACAATATTCCTATTAAGAATACCCCTGTCACCTATTATTACAAGTCTCTTTCTTGCTCTTGTCATGGCAACATTTAGTTTCCTGTCAATGACTATACCTTTTCCATCGGTATTAAGACGATCAACATACTGTGTCGATTCAAGGAACAGGAGCTGGTAAGGAGTGCTAACGGTAAATCCGTATATAATAATGTCTCTCTGACTGCCTTGGAATCTTTCCACCGTATCTATGGTGATGTCATGCAGGCATTTGATTCCATATTCATCTATCTTGTTCCTGATTTCCGTTATCTGGTTGCGGTATGGAACAATGACACCTATCGAGGTGAGGGGACTGAATGAGTGGCGTTCCATTTTGTAGGCTTGAACGACAGTGGCTGCTATCATTCCAGCCTCTGTGGGATTCACGTTGCAGGCTTCATTCCTGTTCCTGTTGCCATTCTGGGCACCCTCAAATGGATTGTTGTGTGACATGTTCCTGTGGCTGTTTACTAACACCATTCTCTTTGCCGTGAGTATTTGCTCAATACCATTATCCGTATCATTGCATTGCTCTGTCTTCTCTAACTGATGCTCAACAGGTACAGGCTTTAGCATGTTGTAATAGAATGCCATGTTAGGAAAGTCAGCAATGTCGGGATGCATCCTGCCCTGGCTTGTCAGTTGATGGATGCATTCCTTGTTGACAGTTCTCAGCCATCTTAGCATTCTTTCAAAGAAAGAGAGACGGCAATCCACAAGACCTATGTCTCTAAGAACTTTCTCATTGACAATCGACTCCTTTGCACTTTGCTGTACAACGGCAGGCAACTGTTTCTCATCACCAATCATTACGAATTTTGATATGCCAAGTCCGTCACCATTTCTGTTCATGGAGCAGAGGATGCCGACAATCTGAGGTTCCAGAATCTGTGAAGCCTCGTCTATGACGGCAATGTCGAAATGCTTTATTCTGAACAACTCCGGATGTGAGTTTAAAGAAGATGTAGTGGCGCAAATAACCCTAGTCTGTTGGAAGACTATTCTTGCCTCATTGATGTTTGAGACACATTCCATCCTCTTTCTAAGCATACTGTCTCTGTATTCGGGCGCACATACGTTCTCTGAGCCAATCCTCATGAATTCAATGCCGTTTTCTTTCAGTTTGCCACATATCTCATCCACTGCCCTGTTGGTATAGGCAGTAAGCAGGATATTGCTGCCATCGTAAAGCAGATATTCCTTGACAATGTTAAGCATACCATGGGATGTCTTTCCTGTTCCGGGCGGTCCTATAATAATAAATATGTCTTTTGCCTGTATTGCCTTCAATGTGACGGTGTTGAACTCTTCCGAACCATAGTCTCCTTTAAGTACAGCCTTTTTGTCAGTTTCCGGTTTCCTTTGGCAGAGCAGCAAGTCCCTGCGCCTCTTGTCTGTTGTCAGGAACAAGTATAATCCGCCGTACAGAGAGCTTGTGAGAGAGTCCATGCAGTCATGTTCCACAGCCCAGAAAGAGTCCTCCTCCATAAACACCTTCCTGTCTGTCTGGGGATGTCGTAGTGTTATGTCCATGCTGCCTGTACCAATGGCGGATATCGAGCCTCGGAACAGAATGGTGTTGGTGGCATCAGGATTGGATTTCTTTCTGTATGGATAGAACATGACTATGTCCCCGATGCGGAAGTCACTACTGTCATTGTCAATTTTTTTTCCGAATCTTAAGGCCACTTTCTCTATTGACTTCCCGTCTGTGTCAGGAATGATGATGCCTAGTCTTTCGTATATGCACCCAGCCTCTCTCTTCTCTTGAAGAGTGCTGTTCCATACCGATGCGAACCCAGACATTTCCTTTTCCCTGTTTCCCAGTTTTGATAGGATGTGTTCCGTTGAGACAAACTTCATGAACCTCAAGTAGTATTCTCTTTCTACTAAACTGGCATTTCTTATAGGCGCAAGTAATTTTTCTGTCTGAGGGCAGACATATTTCTCCCATAATAATCCCTGTGCCTTTGGGTATATGTCCTGTGCCTTTATCGTTGAAAGGAATGCGTACCCATCTTTCCCGAATGACAGTTCCATGCAGGAAATTTTGTTTCTCACCTCTATGGCTTTGGCTATGGCTTTCGGGGCAGTTGCTACATGAACCAGCCCGTCTCTGTATTTTGAATAAAGCAGGAAAGAGTAAATGTTCTCATTGTTGATGTGCACCATGCCGTAATGCAGCAAAGCCCTGTACAGCTGAACCTGTATGTAATGGCTTTCCTTATGCTTTGTAAAGACACCTTCCGCCACACCTCTTCTATATTGTGCCTTTCCGGCTTTCTGTTCTACGACAATCCTATAGCTCATGTCAAGCCAGTCCATACGTCCCTGAATGCCAAGGATGGGCGAGATGAACGAGGGTTCAAGGATGGTCCTGTCCGATTTGAAACTGTCATTTATTTCCTTTGGAAACACATCCCTGATGATATGGCTTATATTGCCTTTCTGTTCCATTGCTCTCTCATGGAATGTGTCAAGCCCGTCACATGTAAGGATTGCCATTATGTTTTCTCTGAAGAAATTCCTTATGCTGTCGTTATAAGGCGTGTCATTGTCGTATATGAACTCGTCAAGGAGCTGACCAGCAAAATTTCCCAGAAGGATGTCGGATGAAATGTTCCGTGGCTTAATCTTGTTCAATACACTTGCCATGGGGAATATGCCATAATCCTCAAAACATGCTGCTATGGTGGTGACGTTGACAAGGAAGTCTGGGTTGACCACTATCAGTTCGGGATAAAGCACTTCGTTCTCATATCTTGGTCTGACAAGGCTCAGGATGTCACCTTTGCTTATACATTCTGCGATATATGACATGCTGTCATTGTGGATATAGTCTATTTCTATGTCGCTGCCAGAATCTTCCTCCACTCCAAAGATTCTCTCGCTGTCCCATCCTGTCACAACACATCTTATGGATTGAGGGTTGTCGTGCTTGCCGCTGGTTCGCTGTTGTCTCCTGGCTGGGTTGTCTTCCGATGGAAAGACAGCTTTCAGCTCATCGGGAATAGGAGCATTGCCATAGACAAGTGATATGAAAATGCACAGGGATTTCAAGTCATAAGGAAACGATTTACTTAATCCCGATTTTGACAAACGGTCAAGCTTTGACAGTTTACCTCTTAGGTTGTTCAAGGTAATGCACAGATTCTTGTCTGTCTCGTAGAGCCTGTATTCGTTGAACAGATACTGTAACATAGAGAACACACCCGTGAACCTCACGCTGGAATCCCTCAGTCTGTAATCGATGGCATGTCTCATGCTATTTTCCATGATTCTGTATGACGACACTATAGACTCACAATGCAAGCAATGGACCAGTTCGTCAAAGAAAATGCCCCCATTCAATGGTATTTTTCCATCGATACTATCGTCCATTCCTTCCATGTCTGTATCTCTTTTTCCCACTTGCTGAATCTGTCTTTATCCTGCCTGTTGTCTGTTTATGTCTGTCATTGGCAGCATGGTGCTTTCCTTCCGATTCCATTCGGGCGTGCTTTCCATGGAAGAGTTCAGCAATAAGGTCCTGACGTCCCAGTCTCCTTAGCTCATTCTCGATGGCTCTTCTCTCTTCGGGCTTATACCAGAAGAAGAACATCCTTTGGGCAAGTTTCTCCTTCTGCGTCTTTGCCGAGAACACTGGAGCCAAGGTATAAGGGTCATATCCCGTGTACCATGTCTCTGTACTGACAGTCATGGGAGTTGGTGTAAAATCCTGAACCTGTTCCAGATGGAAATCCATTTTCTTTGTCCTAACAGCCAGTTCTGCCATGTCCTCCTCTTTGCATCCAGGATGGCTGCTAATGAAATAAGGTATAATCTGTTGCTTCAAACCCTCTTCCTGGTTTATCCTATCGAATGTTTTCTTGAATCTCTCAAACAGTGAGAAAGAAGGCTTTCTCATCAGGTTCAGCACACTGTCTGATGTATGTTCCGGAGCCACTTTCAGTCTTCCGCTAACGTGTCTGCATATCAGTTCTTTCGTGTATTGTCTTGCAGCATTGTTTGATGTCTCGTCGTCAGAGTGATGAAGCAGCAAGTCATACCTGACACCGCTGCCTATAAAGCTCTTCCTCACTCCCTCTAATGAATCGACGGCATGATAGATGTCAAGCAGTGCCGAGTGGTCAGTGCATAGGTTCGGGCATATCTTGGGATGCAGGCATGATGGTCTCTTGCATTTCTCGCATGCCTTTTTGTTTCTTCCTCCCATACCATACATGTTGGCGGAAGGTCCTCCAAGGTCGGAGATGTAGCCTTTAAAGTCATCCATGGCAATGACTTTCTCTGCCTCTTTCAGAATGCTCTCCTTTGAACGGCATGTGATGAACTTGCCCTGATGGGCTGAGATGGTACAGAAGGCACATCCTCCAAAGCATCCCCTGTGGATATTTATTGAATGGCGTATCATCTCGTACGCAGGAATGCGCTTTCCCTTGTATTTGGGATGGGGGACCCTTGTATATGGAAGGTCGAACGAGGCATCCAGTTCCTCTGTTGTCATGGGAGGGTAGGGGGGATTCACTACGGCATACACCCCATCAACTTCCTGCACTATCCTGCAAGCGTGCATTTTGTTTGATTCCTCTTCTATATGTCTGAAGTTTTCTGCTTGTGATTTCTTGCTTGCAAGGCATTCTGAATGGGAGTGCAGCACAATGTCGTCCTTTCCTATTCCGCCTGGTATGTCTTTCTCTTTTGCAAGGAAGACGGTCTGTGGTATGTCTTTTATGTCGCTTATTGCTTTGCCGCTTTCAAGTTGTCTGCACAGAGCCACCACCTGTTTCTCGCCCATACCATATATTATCATGTCTGCCATGGAATCACAGAGAATGCACTTCCTGAGACCGTCTTTCCAGTAGTCGTAGTGCGTCAGCCTTCTCATGGAAGCCTCTATGCCACCAAGGATAACAGGAACGTCAGGATAAAGCCTTTTCAATATATGTGTATAGACAATAGTGGGATATTCCGGTCGGCAGTCATGTCTTCCGTCCGGACTATAAGCGTCCTCTGACCTCAGTCTCCTGTTTGCTGTGTACTTGTTTACCATGGAGTCCATGCACCCAGGAGCTATACCGAAATACAGCCTTGGCTTTCCCAGTTTCCGGAAGTCACGGAAGTCGCCATGCCAGTCAGGCTGTGGCACTATTGCCACCTTGTAGCCTGCTTTCTCAAGTGTACGCCCAATGACAGCAGCACCGAACGAGGGATGATCTACATAAGCATCAGCAGAAAAGAGGATGACGTCGAGCTGGGACCATCCTCTGAGTTCTACTTCCTTCTTTGTGGTAGGTAGGAAGTCTGTAAGTCTATATGAATTGTTATTGTTCAACAGTCTCTTCCTTATCTTGTTCTACGTAATGTGCATGCCATTCATCGTATAGCTTTATGAGCTTCTGGAGTCCAAAGGCTTTCATGTCCTTGTTGTAGATAACGTCGAGACTCAAGTCGAGCAGAGCCTTTCCGTCCGGGTTGCCACTTTCAAGCATAGACCTGACGTTGAATTTCAGTTTGTCGAGCACATCCTCTCCAACGATTCCGTTGCTGTCAACGAGATTGCGGAACAGGGAATGCCTGTCTATGGTCAACAGATGCTCGGCAGAGACCTCTATCTCTCTTGTTCCTGATGCGTTTGCCTGTATCTTGTACATAATAGATGATTTTTAAAGTTATATATTGGATAAAGTCATTTCAGTAGGAATGCCATGATGCCTCTCATTATGCTTGCTCTTGTGGATGCATCCTTAATGCATTCAAACGGGAATCCCATAGTAAAGGCTCTGTATCGCTCCCCCTTGTATGCTATGGCAGCAGAGGTTTCGTTGCTGTATTTCATGGCACAGTAAGCATTGCCGAGAGGACTGATTATATCCGATGTTGTTGCTGCATAATGCTTGTCGTTCAGTTTGTCGTGGAATCCAAAATTCATTCCCAGTCCCATGACCATACCACCATTGTTTCGCAACCTTCCGTCAGGAGATATTCTCAGTACATCTGCCAAGAAATTCCTTTCTTCTTCATTAGCCATGTCTGAGCCTACGTATGCTCCGCTCACGAAGATTCTTCCACCACCTGACACGTAGTTCCTGAGGTGCTGCTGCATGGAATGGCTGAATGTCTTGTAATATCCTAATGAGTTAGGATCGTTTTTCTCCAGGCCAAGTATGATGTCAGCAACATTGAAGTCACTCATCCTCACATCTCCAGACTCCACTGCCATGCTTGAACAACTTGATATGTTATAGCTTTTAGCACTCTGTATAGCCTGAGCATGGGTGGTTACATAATTAAAATCATTGCCGGCAACGAATTTCCCTTCCATCTCGCTTCCGCAATATCCCAATGCACCTTTGCCTTCCTTTCCTGCCTGTGACACGTCGAAGCACTCTTGTACTCCTGCCCATCCTATGGTGCGTCCATAGCTCACACCGGCATCAGCGTTGAGGTCGAAGCCCTGTTGTGAGCCATTGTCCACTACTGCCGGACCGGAAAGTCGGTGAAAACCATTTACTATAAGAATATTGTCTGATGCCTTTGGATTATATAAGGCAGCCAGTTCCTCTGTAGGGAAACTCTCGCCACCGCTGTTGCAGGCTGTCACTTTGAATCTGTATAGCACGCCAGGCTCAAGGGGAATCTCGTATTTCGTATTCTTCGTGTTGTTGCCGTTGTCGAAGCCACTGTTGTTTGTTGCTATATACACATTGTATGAAGTGGCTTTAGCTGTCGGTTCTCTCATGTCGTCACATGGAGACCATCTCAGCACTGCTTTGCCATTGCTTTTTGTCGTGATGGAGAATTTTTCTGGCGCAAGAGGCTGTACTGCGTAGCTCTCTTTATGACTGTAAGATATGAACTGTAGGATTGATTTATAGATGGACCTTGCCATCGCAAACTTGAAATTAGGGTCATGTCCATACTTCATGTCAGCGAAACATTGGTGGGAGAGCATCTCGATAATAGCCGAAGGCACCTCAGGTCTCCTTGTCTCGCTGTAGTTCTTGTTCCATACAGCCCTTTTGTTCCATTTTCCGAAAGCGTCGGCTATGTCTTTGCTTACATTGTCAAGCAATATGTTAGCAAACCTTTCCGACATCTTCCTCGATTTGCCTGAAGCTAACGTCTGCTTTCCGTTGTTGTCAGTGGTGCAAATGGTCAGTGTGCCAATGAGTCCTCCTGCTTTGCCTACTCCAGCATCGCTGTGTACGGCAAGCGACAGTTCTATAGGCACTTTGTTTCCAACGGTGTCAGGCATGAAACAAGAACCACCGGCAAGCCAGTTTGTCATCAGAGACCTGGAGTTCATGTCGTCTTTATAGTCATCCTTTCCCTTGAAAGAACTATAAACGCTGTATGGAGCACCTGCCCATTGTGCATAATAACGGGCACCCTCTATACACCTTGGCAGTCCGCTTGTGCTGCCTCCTCTTTCAATGTTTCCTTTACCGCCTCCGAAGCGTACTGCATCCGACGATACAATGCCTTTCTTTCCTGTCTTGTTGGTTATCACGACTCTGTTGAATTGGCTTGAGCCTTTGTCGAAATCGAATGTGCCGAGATATACCCATGTGCCGCCACCCATCTTTTGGTTGACACTGAAGGAAGTCGTTTGTCCTTTATGATACACGGTGTATTGCGCATCCTCAACACTTTTTGGCAGGGATTTGTAACTTACATATACCGAATATCTGCCATCCTCAGGAAAGTCAGGCTGGTAGGAGATAAGGCTTGCTTTCTTTCCCGACTTCGTAGATTTGACGCAGCGTGCGGTGCCTCTTGCAAAAGGGTTGTCGCCATCGTGCAGTACTCCGTAGCTCTGTGCGAATCCACTTCCTTCTGCATTTTTCCATTTCTTGGACATGTCAACCTCTATGTAGCTTGCCGATGCCTTGTCATCATTGTCAACGATTATTTCGTTTTCCTGCCAGTCCCTTTCACGTGGCGTGAACACTACGGCACCGGCATTCTCAAGCATCGGTATCAGATAAGGTACAACAATGGTTTGTGTGAACAAGTCCTCCGTCGTGCAGAAAAGATTTGGACGCTGCCATTTCCATGAGCCTTTTGTCTGGTCATAGTATCTGCCATGACTTGCCCACAGAGCAATGTGCCTGTTGGCAAGCCCTTTGGAAATGTCGATAGGTCTCGATGTGTTCTCTACCCACGGCTTTCCCTTGTATTCTATCCTGCCCCAATCGTAGCTATCCTGAGCACTTAGTGAAACGGAAACGCAAATCAGTAATGCTGCAATTGTTCTGGTGATGTTCATTCTGAAATGTCTCCTATAGTAAATAGTTCTGGTTTCCTACCCTTGAAATCCTTGTAATAAAGCTTTATCTCCCTCATTTCCTTTTCAACGTCTCCTGAAGGGACGAAACTTTTAGTGCACACAATCTTTTTCTTCTCATAGTCTATGCCATACAGGAAGATTGGAATCTGTGCTTTGAGGGCAATGAAATAAAATCCCCTTTTCCATTCCGGGTTGGCAGAACGAGTTCCCTCTGGTGAAATACAAAGCCCGAACCTTTTCCTCTGTAGTGCCTGTTCGGCGAGTGAGTCTGTCATCCTCTGGTGCTTCGACCTGCATACAGGTATTCCGCCTATTCTTTTGAAAAAAGTCCCAAGAGGCCAGAAGAACCATTCCTTTTTCATAAGGAAATTACTCTTTATTCCCTCAGCCCTGGCATATAGCTGACCTATTATGAAATCCCAGTTGCTTGTATGCGGTGCCAGACATATTATGAATTTCTCAGGCAATACTTCTGTGACTTCCTTCGTCCAGCCAAGCTTTTTATATAATAACCAGTTGCAAAAAGAGTTCCTCATCCGATACTGAACAATTGGTCGATAATTTCACATGTGTCCTTGTTGAAATTATCTATCAAGTCTTTGAAATAAACTTTTGCAGGCATCCCCGGTTCAGGATGTGATATACGGTTCACATAGTTCCTGTTGATGTCCATTATGGAACTTAGTAAAGCCTCTGTGTCAACAACCGTGTTCTTTTCGCCATAAAGTGAAATGGCAATACTCTCTGCAAACAATTCCTGACAGATATTGTTTATAATTTTCTTTAAATCTTTTCTGTTTGCCATAATATTGTGTCAAATTAAAGTCGTTCTACATAAAGTGGCATCACCTATGCCATCGTTGCCGGCATAAACCATGTCGATAAAAAGTGAAATATCGTCCAAAGATAAATAAAAAATATCAAATGCAAGAATAAAAAGCAAAAAAAATATTGCAACTCCCTTTTTTTATTGCATTTCTTTCCAATTGTCATGGAAATAATGTAATTTTGCATTGTCTCAGAATATTCATTATTTAATATATTATTTAATCAAGTAAAATCAGGTAAAGATTATGGGAAAAAGTGCGTTGCAGATAGCAAGAGCCTCTTATCAGCCTAAACTGCCTAAAGGCCTTCAGGGCTCAGTAAAGGTAAAGGAAGGTGAGCCGACACAGAGTGTTGACAATCAGGAAGAGATAAAGAAGCTGTTTCCAAACACTTACGGTATGCCTCTTGTTGAGTTTGTTCCAGGTGAAGGCGCAAATACTGCCAGGATGAATGTAGGTGTGATACTCAGCGGTGGTCAGGCTCCCGGTGGACACAATGTAATAACAGGACTTTTCGATGCTGTAAAGAAACTGAATCCGGAAAACAGACTTTTTGGTTTCATTCTTGGTCCTGGTGGTCTTGTTGACCATGACTATATGGAACTGACTTCTGATATTATTGACGAATACCGCAACACCGGTGGATTTGACATGATTGGTTCCGGACGTACTAAACTTGAAAAGGTTGAGCAGTTCGAAAAAGGACTTGAGATTATCCGTGAACTTGACATAAAGGCTGTTGTCATTATTGGTGGTGACGATTCTAATACCAACGCCTGTGTCCTTGCAGAGTATTACGCTGCCAAGAACTATGGAGTACAGGTTATTGGTTGCCCCAAGACAATTGACGGCGACCTGAAGAATGACCAGATAGAGACATCCTTCGGTTTCGATACAGCATGCAAGACTTACTCGGAACTTATCGGAAACATAGAGCGTGACTGTAACTCCGCACGCAAATACTGGCATTTCATAAAAGTGATGGGACGCTCTGCTTCTCACATCGCCCTTGAATGTGCCCTTCAGTGCCAGCCTAACATCTGCCTCATTAGTGAAGAGGTGGAGGCAAAGAACCTTTCCCTTGATGATGTAGTGGAGTATATTGCAAAGGCAGTTGCTGAACGTGCTGCCGATGGTAACAACTTCGGAACAGTCATCATACCTGAAGGACTTATAGAGTTCATCCCGGCAATAAAGAAACTTATTGCTGAGCTCAATGATGTGCTTGCTATGCCAGAGGCGCAGAATCTTGGACGCAGCGAGCAGATTGACTTCGTAAAGCAGCATATATCCGACGACAACCTCGCTGTCTTCAACAGCCTTCCTACAAGCGTTGCACGCCAGTTGGCACTTGACCGCGACCCACATGGAAATGTGCAGGTATCTCTCATAGAGACAGAAAAGCTTCTCAGCAACATGGTGGCTGCAAAGCTTGACAAATGGAAGAAGGCTGGCAAGTATGTTGGTAAGTTCGCGGCCCAGCATCACTTCTTTGGATATGAGGGACGTTGTGCAGCTCCTTCAAACTTCGATGCCGACTACTGCTATGCCCTTGGCACAAGTGCGGCACAGCTAATAGCAAATGGCAAGACTGGCTACATGGCAATAGTCAAGAATACAACCGCACCTGCTGACGAGTGGGTTGCAGGAGGTGTGCCTATCACCATGATGATGAACATGGAGCGCAGAAATGGTGAGATGAAGCCTGTCATACGCAAGGCTCTCGTAGAGCTGGACGGAAATCCTTTCAAGGCTTTCGCAGCTGTAAGGGACAAGTGGGCAAAGGAGACATCGTATGTCTATCCAGGTCCTATCCAGTATTGGGGACCAACGGAGGTTTGCGACCAGCCTACCAAGACATTGAAGCTTGAACAGGAATAATACACCTGACTCAACTTTCGGAAGTAGATAAAGGAAGGCAAAGGAAGATAAAAGGAGATAAAAGACAAGACCCAAGACTGTTGTCTTTTAACTTCCTGAGCGACCGCAGTGAGCGATAACTACTTCTAACTACCTTTAACTCCTTATGTTGGGAACTTCCGAAACTTTAGCTCCAGAATATAACCATAGTGGAATTGGGGATGTAACAGTCCCCAATTCTATTTTTAATCCAAACTATGACAAGAAAAGGCAGAAGGAATTATTACCGGCGACATAACGGAGGAAGAAATCATCATGCACAGGGAAACAGTGCCTTTTTCCCTGTAACGGGATTATTCCGCCGCATGCCATCATGGAAATGGTGTCTGGGAGCCTTATCGCTTGTCATTATATATATATGGGTGTTCAACAGTTTCTTTGTAAGTCCAACAGGCTTCAGGTGGCGTGCCCTTTATGGTGACCCTAATTATCCCGACGGATACGAGATACATGGAATAGATGTCAGTCACTATCAGGGGAAAATTGACTGGGATGCATTGCGCAATGCAATGATTAAGAAATGTCCGGTCAGGTTCGTGATAATTAAATCTACTGAAGGGTCGGGACATCTTGACGAGAATTTTACTGAGAATTTCTATCAGGCAAGAGAAAACGGCTTCATACGTGGGGCGTATCATTTCTGGAGCAACAAGTCGAAGGCGAGGGAACAAGCTTATTTCTTTCTTGACAAAGTGAAACTTGAGGAAGGCGATTTGCCGCCTGTGCTTGACGTGGAGCACAAACCTGCTGACATGTCCATAGAGGATTTCCAGACAGAGATACTTACATGGCTACATATTGTGGAAGACAAGTATCATGTAAAGCCCATAATATACACATATTATAAGTTCAAGGAAAACTACCTGTCTGACAGTCGTTTCGACAGCTATCCTTACTGGATAGCGCATTATTATGTTGACAAGATGGAGTATAAAGGCGAATGGAAGTTCTGGCAACATACTGATGCGGGAAAACTTCCGGGCATTGACGGGTATGTTGATTTAAACATCTACAACGGAAGCTATTATGACTTGCGCCGCCTGACAATAAGGTAGCATGAGTCACTTCTCAATAATCCCCACCTAATTTCCACTGAGCCGTTAGAAGGAGTAAAAAAATGAATGTAGAGACCTCTCGGCTCTACATTCACTAACTTATTCACTCTTCATGTTCTTGTTTTCGGGGCATCTCGGTTAATTAGGACGACGCAATCGCCATCGTGGAGACGCTTACCATCCCAAACGTAACTTTGCAGAATTGCAAGCTATCAATCATGGAACAGAAGAATGTATATACTCCTAATGCATTAATATGCAAATAAAGGATAATCCTTCATGGTTTCGTTAACCTTCTCCCTTACGGAAGCTATTACTTTCTCGTCCTCTGGAGCGTTGAGCACTTCCTCTATGAGTTCAGCGATAAGCTTCATCATGTCCTCTTTAGCTCCACGTGTAGTCATGGCAGCAGTGCCCAGTCGTATGCCGCTTGTCTGGAATGCGCTGCGAGAGTCGAAAGGAACCATGTTCTTGTTGACCGTAATGTCAGCTGCCACGAGAGCGTTCTCAGCTACCTTACCTGTTAGTTCGGGATATTTAGAGCGCAGGTCAACGAGCATGGAATGGTTGTCGGTACCTCCGCTTACGATGTCGAAACCTCTTGCTACAAGTTCACTTGCAAGTACAGAAGCATTGGTCTTTACCTGTGTAGCATACTCTTTCCACGATGGTTCAAGGTTTTCTCCGAAACCTACAGCCTTAGCTGCTATGACATGTTCGAGCGGTCCGCCCTGTGTGCCTGGGAATACTGCTGAGTTGAGAAGCATGCTCATCATTTTTACCTCACCTTTCTTGGTTGTCAGTCCCCATGGGTTTTCAAAGTCCTTGCCCATAAGTATGATACCTCCACGTGGACCACGCAGTGTCTTGTGGGTAGTGGATGTCACGATGTGTGCATACTTGACTGGGTTGTCAAGCAGTCCTGCAGCTATAAGTCCTGCGGGGTGAGCCATGTCTATCATGAGCAATGCTCCAACACTGTCGGCTATTTCCCTCATGCGCTTGTAGTCCCATTCGCGGCTGTATGCTGAGCCTCCTCCGATAATGAGCTTAGGCTTATGCTCATTGGCGAGTTTTTCCATCTCGTCATAATCAACTCTTCCCGTTTCCTTGTTTAGGTTATATCCAACAGGCTTGTAGAGTATTCCGGAAGTGTTTACTAATGAACCGTGTGACAGGTGACCTCCATGGTCGAGGTTCAGTCCCATGAATGTGTCGCCGGGTTTCAGGCATGTGAGCAGTACGGCAGCATTTGCCTGTGCTCCGGAGTGAGGCTGTACGTTGGCGAACTCAGCCCCGAAGAGTTTCTTTACTCTTTCCCTTGCCAGATTCTCCACTTGGTCAACGACCTGGCAACCTCCATAGTATCTCTTGCCTGGCAGTCCTTCTGCATACTTGTTGGTGAGGCATGAGCCCATGGCCTGCATTACCTCGTCACTTACAAAATTCTCTGATGCGATGAGCTCCATACCCTTTAGCTGGCGCTGGTGCTCGCTTTCGATGAGAGAGAATATCTCGGTGTCTTTTCTCATTGTTGTATATATATTAAGTTTATTTAGGATTTCGGGACTCAGGTCTTAAGGTTTTGAAAGTTGAGTCATCAATCATCAAAGCCCCTTATAGTTACTACCTCCCCTCTCTTTTGGAGAGGGGTCGGGGGTGAGGCTTCCATCTTCAATTCCTAACAACCTTTTAACCTCATTTTGTTATTCCTGTCTGCTTTTTAGGATAACGCCCTTGTTGATGTCCTGTTCCTTGTCGCAGTAGTGGCATCTAAGCAGTCCTTTTTCCTTATCGACATGGAACAGCGTAGCCATAGGCTCATTGTTCGTGATGCACTTAGGGTTGTTGCATTTTACGATTTCCCTTATGTCATCAGGTGTCTCTACGGTTTTTTTCTCTACGACCTCATAGCCATGTATTATGTTCAGTACTACATTGGGAGCTACGACGGAGAGTCTTGAAATCTCGTCGTCGGTGAAGAATTTGTCCGACACTTTTATGATGCCTTTCCTTCCCAGTTTCCTTGAAATGTAGTTGTATCCGATAGTGACAGGAGTAGTTATCTCCTGTAGTCCGAGCAGGTTTACTACATGTTGTGTCTTCTCTGCCGGTATGTGGTCTATTACGGTGCCGTTCTCAATAGCTGCTACCAGTCGTTCTTTCTTTGCCATATCTCTTTTTCTGTGTTTTCTCAGATAATAGTTTTGTCGTTCCTTATGTCCTCGAGTGTTATTCCGAGACAGTGGCAGAATATAGCCTCGCGGGCATATAGTCCGTTCTTTGCCTGCTGGATGTAGTATGCATGTGGGTCCTCGTCAACATCGTATGCTATCTCGTTTACTCTTGGCAGCGGATGTAGTATTTTCATGTTGTCCTTGACATTTGCCAGCATGTTCCTTCTGAGGATATACACATTCTTGACTCTCTCGTATTCCATTAGGTCGGAGAATCTCTCTTTCTGCACCCTTGTCATATATATAATGTCAGCATCGGCTATCACTTTCTCGTTGAATGCAGTATGTTCCTGAAACTTGATGCCCTTTTCCTTGCAGTAGAGCTTGTACTCGTTAGGCATGGAAAGTTCTTTCGGTGCCACGAAATGGAACGTTGGGTTGAAGTGTCTCATAGCCATGATGAGTGAGTGGACGGTCCTTCCGTATTTCAGGTCGCCTACGAGGTAAATGTTGAGATTGTCGAGTGTGCCCTGAGTCTTGTAAATGGAGTAGAGGTCAAGCATGCACTGTGACGGATGTTGGTGAGCGCCGTCTCCTGCGTTGATGATTGGTATGGGGGCTACTTCGCTTGCATATTGCGCCGCCCCTTCGATGTAGTGTCTCATGGCAATCACGTCCGCATAGTTGGACACCATGAGTATTGTGTCCTTAAGGGTCTCACCCTTGCTGACGCTCGATACTTTGGCATCGGTGAAACCTATCACCCTTGCGCCAAGTCTGTTAGCTGCTGTCTCGAAGCTCAGTCTTGTGCGTGTTGATGGCTCATAGAATAGTGTCGCCACCACTTTCCCTTTCAGAATGTCTCTGTTTGGATGTCTCTCAAACTCTTGTGCCATTTCAATAAGGTACAAGATTTTTTCTCTCGACAGCCCTTCAATGCTGACAAAGTCCTGTTTCTCCATGATTATATGAACATGTTTTTTTCTGTTTCGACTGCGAAGTTAGTTATAAATTTCAAAATAAAAGACGATAACAGTCTAAAAAATCATTTAACACTATATTTTTTCTGTGGGCAGCATGAGTTGAAAAGTCATCGTGGTGGTCTTAAAATGGAGTAAGCAAGTCCATGCCGATGTCTTTTTTGTTATTTTTTCCCGATTTTACTTTTGGTATCAGTTTTTTTATATATCTTTGCATTATTAATTCAACTTTAGTAAGTTGAGGTCTCTCCCCAATCCTCCACTAAGGGAGCGGGGAAACCTAACCCCGACCCATCCCTATTTGGTTAAGGTCTTAAGATTCCCGTAGGGGATATTGAAATGTTGAATGGTTTAAGAGATAATCATTTTTCAATTTTAAATTACCTCATAACCTTATGGGGTTAATAGGTTAAGGGGTTGACTGTTTAATGGTTTTTGGGTTTGAAAAGCCATCTTCATCAAGCTGGTGCTCCCTTCCATAGGGGAGGGTTGGGGAGGGCCTTAAAAAAATAACAATCATGAGAAGGACACTCGTACATTTTGTCTGGGGAACTATAATCGTAATGGTGGTTTCAGTCACCATGTTCTTTATATGCGTCTGGAACGGATGGGTTGGATACATGCCTGATATGGATGAGCTTCAGAATCCTATTGACAAATATGCCTCGCAGGTATATTCTGCCGACGGGAAACTGATAGGGACATGGAATGAGAACAAAGCAAACAGGGTGGCTGTAGATTACAACTCCTTGTCTCCACATCTCGTACATGCACTCGTTGCCACGGAAGACGAGAGATTCTACAGCCATTCCGGCATAGATTTCTATGCATTGGGAAGAGCTGTGCTCAAAAGAGGTATCATGGGACAGGAAAGCGCAGGAGGTGGCTCCACCATAACACAGCAGCTTGCCAAGCAACTTTTCTCCGAAAAGGCGCATAACAAGATTGAGAGATTGCTGCAGAAACCCATTGAATGGGTCATAGCCATCAAGCTTGAAAGATATTTCACCAAGGAAGACATCATAACGATGTACCTAAACTATTTTGACTTCCTGCATAACGCTGTCGGAATAAAAAGGGCTTCAAACGTCTATTTCGCAAAGGAGCCTCACAGACTATCGTTGACAGAGTCAGCCACTCTTATCGGACTGTGCAAGAACCCCTCCCTCTTCAATCCCTTGAAATATCCAGAGAGATGTCTTGAAAGACGGAATGTTGTGCTCGGACAGATGGTGAAGTCGGGCTATCTGACACAGGCGGAATATGATCACTATGCAGCTATGCCGCTTGACGTTGAATACCACAAGTCAACGGTCGTGGAGGGTAATGGCGACTATTTCAAGGAATTCCTTCGTCAATACATGATGGCAGAGAAACCGGAGAGGGACAATTACCCATCGTGGAACATGCGCAAGTTCACGCTCGACTCAATAGCATGGGCTGACGACCCCCTCTATGGATGGTGCAACAAGAACACCAAGAGCAACGGCAAGACATACAACGTATATACAGATGGACTCAAGATTTACACCACCGTTGACACAAGGATGCAGCGTTATGCGGAACTCGCAGTAAGGAAACATCTTGCAGGATATCTACAGCCGCAGTTCAACAGGGCTAACTATTACAAGAAGCTTGCACCGTTCTCCTCTTCCATCTCGCCACGGCAGATAAAGAACATACTGAACAGGTCCATAAGACAGAGCGTAAGGTACAGGACGCTTAAGGAAGAAGGAGCGTCACCCGACGACATAAGGAAATCCTTCCGGACACCGGTGAAGATGAGCGTCTTCACATGGAATGGTGACAAGGACACCACAATGACACCTATCGACTCCATATTATATTATAAGTCCTATCTGCGTTCTGCCTTCATGAGCATGGAGGTGGCAACGGGAGACGTAAAGGCGTATGTAGGAGGCATCGACTTCGACCATTTCAAATACGACATGGTGATGCTGGGAAGGCGACAGGTGGGTTCTACCATCAAGCCATACCTCTATGCCCTTGCCATGCAGAACGGAATGACACCCTGCTCAAAGGAACTAAACGTCCAGAGAAACTACGGTGGATGGTGCCCGAGAAACGGAAGCAAGGCAAGATATGGACAGCAGGTTACCCTGAAATGGGGACTCACCATGTCGAACAACTGGATTTCAGCTGCACTTATTACACAACTCGGACCTTCCCAGTTTGTCAATATCCTTCACGACTTCGGACTAAACAATCCGGATATAGAGAAGAATACTTCTCCGGTGCTGTGTCTCGGACCTTGTGAGGTCTCGGTAGGGGAGATGGTAAGTGCATACACGGCATTCGCCAACAAGGGTGTCAGGTGTGCCCCTCGTTTCGTCACAAAGATTGAGGATAGTCACGGTAACGTGATTGCAAGATTTCCACCTCTTATGAATGAGGTTATAAGTGAGGACAACTCATACAGGATGATTGACATGTTGCGCTCTGTAGTGCAGCATGGTACTGGTAGCCGATTGAGAGGCTATGGCATCAAGGGTGACATTTGTGGAAAAACGGGAACAACAAACAACAACTCCGACGGATGGTTCATGGGATTCACACCTCAGCTTGTGAACGGTTGCTGGGTCGGAGGCGAAGACAGAGACATCCATTTCGACCATACGAGCATAGGACAGGGAGCTGCGATGGCGCTCCCTATATGGGCATATTATATGAATATGGTGTATGCGGACAAAACATTGGACTATTCGCCTGACGCAAAATTCGATATCCCTAAGGATTTTGATTTCTGCGAAAACAAGGACTCATTAAATTTCAATAGCATTCAGGATGTGTTTTATTAATAGATTAGTAGCTTTAGCCACTGCCATAGTGTGCACGCTCTCAATTAGTGCGCAGACAACAGCAAGGGAAATGTGGATAGAAATGCCGGATAGCCTCTGTCCACTTCTTACGAGAAACCTACGCTCGGAGATAACGGAATACATCGACCTAGATGCAGAGCCTGTCCTCCTGAACAGAATGAAGACAGAAACAAGGATAGATACAATGACAGCTGACTACATAAGCGTGAAGATTACAAAAGTGTCGCGCATAGAGATTAAACTGCTGAGAAAGTCTGATGCGGAGACGGTCGTGTGTATGGCATATACATACAATGCTCCAGAGGAGGATACTGAATTGTCATTCTGGACAACCAACTGGGAACCGCTCGATAGCAGACGCTTTGTGGATACGAATGGTGTGGATTGTTTCCAAAAACCAGACTCCATGACTGTTGAAAGGTTTGAGGAACTTAAGAAATATATGCAGCCAAGGCTTCTCGCAATACATCTTTCTCCTTACTCTGACGAACTGATTGTCAATCCTTCAATTCCTCTTGTTTCCAAGGAAGACAGAATGCTGTTGGAGAGCATTGTCGTGCAAAGAAAGCTTAAATGGAATGGCGTAAAATTTAATTAATGTTATAACGATGTGGGTTATTGAACAAAACAGTCGTGTTTTCGTGCAAATTCCATAACTTTGCATCGTGTTTTTCATGGTATTAGATTATTAAGGTTAATAAAGATTGGTTGTCGTGAGACAATCAATTTTTTTTTATTCTCCATTTCCTTTCTTGACTCAAGTTTTCTTGAATTCTTAATCCTAATATTTTAATCATTTCAAACTCGTGACCTATCATGATGTGACATTACCCACTCATATTTCTTTGTCCAGCGCCATAATGTTACACGAGACAAAGTGGTTGTCATCAGAATCTGTTGCCTTTCCATACCTATGCGCAGAAGATAGAATACCTGCATCTGATTTTCATTGAATGTGCCAATCTCCCTTGTAAGTGTGTCTTTGAAGTCGGGATATAATTCATCCACAGCCTTGAATAGTTGTCTCCAAACTGTCGGAGTTAGTTCTTTTCCATTTTTTGCCGATTGCCTGATGGTGTGTATTACGTCTTCTGCCTTCCCTTCAAACTCTGACTGGTGCAGAAGTCTTATGAATGATTTGTTTTGTTCTATTTTCTCAGCAAGCTGTTGCTCTTTGTCTTTCAAGACATTTTTGTACTCATTTAGTTCATGTGACACTCTTGACACTTCCAGCTTCACCTGGTTCAATTCTTCTTGAGCCTTGGCAAAAGATAACTTTGATTCTTTCAGTTCTGCTTCACTCTGCTCTATTTTCTCACGCAGTTGCTTGTCCTCATTGGATATCATGTTCATTTCATGGGAAAGTTCAATGATTCTTCGTAATTGACGGTTTCTTTTTTTGATGAATAGTGCAAATGTTAATGAGATAACAATAACAGAAGTCAATAATACATACATAAGGGTCGCCCTGTATGTTTCTTTTTCTTGTTTAAGTTTTTGTTCTTTGCTCTTGTCAAGATTATACTTATAGTTGTTCGTCACTGTGGCAGCCAGCTCCTGACGTTTGCCAAAGTCAAGAGAGTCGCTTAACTGCATATAGATGCGGGCATACTCATTGGCTTTTGACAAGTCTCCCAATTCTCTATATAATAGGTATATGAGTTTTGAAGCGTCGTACCTGTCGTTAATGTCCGCATTACCATTGATTACTCTCTTGCAGAGGAATATGGCTGGGTCTATTTTTCCGCACGCTTTGTAATAACTCGCAAAAGCCCTGTCTTTCAAGGCAGACAAGTATTTGGGTTGCTTTTCATAGACATAGGATTTGCAAATACTGGCTTTTTTTATCTGATTAATGGAAGAGTAGTATATAAGCAATCTTATGGCATCTTCCTGATAATAAGATTTTTCCTTTGCTTGCTCTAATAATTTGTACGCACAGCCGTAGGCTTTATCTGCCTGTTTCATGTTGTTTAATGCTTCGTATGAAGCACCAATATGCATGTAAGATGTTAAGTCTTCATCGCCAAGCTGCTTGGACAGTTCCAGTTCTTGCTCTGCCAATACATTTGCTTCTTTGAAGTTTTGAACCCTATACTGAAGGTAACAGAGGTTGGAATACGTGTTGCGAAGCATTATAGAATCACATCTCTTGTCGCTTTTTGCATAGTCTATTGACTTGTAAAAATACTCCAGTGCGCGTGGTGTGTCTTTCAAGTCACGATATACGCTGCCAGCATAGTAGCATGCTTCTTGCTTTTCCTTTGTCGTTCCTTCTTCCTCGAAATAATTTACAAGCTTTACAATCATAATGTCTGATGTGTGTGGAATGAAAGCTTTGTCACGCAGGCGAATGCGGAGCAAGTCATATTTGTTTCGCACATATTCGCTTGCATTCCTCGAGTCCAGTTCAAGGGAGTCAAGCATTGCAATAGCTAAGTTGGCGTCTTCGTTGCCAACTTCTTTTATTTGCTCCATTTTGTTAATTGATGAATCGTTGGAACATGCGACAATTATCAGCATGGACACTATACAGAAACCATTGGTCAGTAATCTATACATATACAGATGTTCTTTTATTCGGCTGTAAAATTAGCAAATAATTTTAATATATACCTAAATTCCGCAGCACTTTAGTTTAACTTTTTTATAAGTACCTGAGCAACAAA
>SAMEA3663083__coassemble_259_pt1 | contig 58761 bp, 53 predicted proteins | sample SAMEA3663083__metabat2_high_PE_004 | metagenome-assembled genome bin SAMEA3663083 (sample SAMEA3663083) | pig gut metagenome | biome: pig gut; feature: pig-associated habitat; material: faeces | place: France | collected 2012 | reverse complement strand
CCAAGAAATCTTCGGTATTGATGTCAGGTGAAGAAGTGCGCCGGGGCTCACCGCCGCTTTCCCCTGTGAAGGAAGGATCGAAAGCACAAGCGACAAATCCTCGTTCCGCCATCTTCATAGCATATAGTCCACTCGACTGTTCCTTTGATGCGCCAAAAGGTCCACACACCGCAAGAGCCATCCTGTTGCTTCCACTTTTGGGGGTATATAGGTCTCCCACAAGTGTGATGTGTCAAATTCTTGAAAATTAGCGGAACTTTGTTGGTACGTTTTGAAGGTTTCTTAATTTATTTTATTATATTTGCGCCTAAATTAAAACATTTTACGCGATGGCAGAGTTTAATCAGATTAAGGTTGTATTGCCATAAAAACTACGCAAGACGCAATGAGTGGAGTATATCATTTCGTTCCCCTTCAAGACTTCTCCGAGCCTTGGACAGACGAAAAGCTCTATGCAAAGTACGGCATCACTCCAGACGAGCAAGCGTACATTGAATCACTCATTAAACCAATGGAATAAATGGTTACCATTAAGAAAATATCATCATATATAGATACTCGAAGAAGAAAGATTATCTATGTTTCCATACTGAATGTCATAATATTGATGTTCGGTAACTATTTGTGGAATAACCAACCCCTTTATACTGGAGAAGACATAACTGAATTCTCGCACATTCAATGGTTTTGGGAAGTCCTTGGTGGGCGAACTATAGATGAAGAACTCGATAGTGCTTTGTTTATTAATGTATCTTACGACAAACAATTGGTCGAGCACAGAGATACAATTGGTGAGACTCTTGGGATGACTGATGTAACTGACAGATCTAAACTTCTTGAACTATTAAAGAAGGCAGAAGCTGCGGACAATTATAAATATCTCATTCTTGATGTCCGATTCGAAGATTGCAATTATCAAAGTAGCGATGATACAATCTTCAATCAAATAAAAAAGATGAATCGTGTAGTTGTCGCTACACATAAGGACATTACTACTCCTGAAGGGTTCCCCTCATCGAAGGCTGCACTAGCAGATTATTATTCAACAATTACTACTACTAATTTTGAACGATACGAATATCTTCATTCTGGACAACCTTCAGTACCATTGTATGCTTTTGAGGAAATGACAGGGAAAAGAATGAATCAAAAGCTATGTTTCGTAACAAGTGATGGAAAACTTTGTCAAAAAAGCCTTTTCTTAAAATTTCCAAGTGTTCATTTCGAGAAGGTTATGGCTAATGGGGATCAAAGGTATTATGAGTTAGGTCGAGACATCTTGGGTGATTTAAGTGAAGACTTCGAAGATATGTCGAATAACAAAGTCATTGTTATTGGCAACTTTGTTGAGGATTTGCATGATACCTATATAGGAATGAAGCCTGGACCTTATATTCTCTATAAAGCTCTTCGTGCTTTAGAAAAAGGTGAGCACTATGTAAATTGGTGGCATCAGCTTTTATGGGCATGTGTGTACTTCTTTATTTCATGTGCTATATTCAAGAGAAGGTCTATATCAAGCACGATACCATTTATCAAAAAAAGCAAGTCTAGATTTCTGCGTTTTTGTTTGACATTCTTTGGATGTACTATGCTTATTACTTTATTAGATATAATATTGTTCTTCGATGGACATATACATAGCATATTACTTCCATCACTATATTTCACATTATTAAAGTACATACTAACATATAGGAGGATTAAGGTATGAAACAGATACTTCTAACTTTACTATTGTTCATAGCAACTTCTGCTTATGCAGATGATTACAAGATTCTCTATATCAGCACCGAGACGATAGAAATCGGCGGAAGGAATTTGCGTAAGGGTGACACGTTTAATGATAAGGCTACCATTAAGTGGACTCTTGCAAGTCAATCTATGCGTATAAAGCGCATAAAAGGTAATGGTGTGAAAATAAAGGTTGTAACCAAGGAACTGATGAAAGGACTTAAAAATCAGACAATAGCAGAACTCGAACAGCAAAAGTGTTCTGCGAATGGTTATGCCAGCCAGAATATTAAGAAGAATCATACGTCAACAAGACAAGCAATAAGATATTAAAACATAACAGTCATTTCTTATGAATACAAATTGCATATTGAAAATATCTTTGTCTTGTATTGCACTACTATTTAGTAGTAAGGCGTATTCTAAATCAAGTAATACCAAGAGGGATTATATTGATATAGAATCAAAGTACTACATGGGCGAATATACAGAATGTTCAAATGTTGGTGATTCCATATATTATGTGGAAAACATATATGATGCAATGATATTGAGTTATTCTGCGCTTGCCAACCATAATCTTGCTTTTGCAGACAGAGTGATTGATCATGATGACAATATTTATGGTGCAAATTTTCACAGAGCAAGAATAAAAGCTCAAGATGCTCTTGACTATATTATATCTGATATAAATACTAATAAAGCCAAAAAGTGGTCAGAGAAAATGTTACGAGAGAAGCTGCAATCATATTCTCTTGGTGTATTATGCAGCAGGATCTTACAAATACCTCAATACAAACAAATTGTTAAATATATTTATAATAACATTATTCCACTGAAAAATAATCTTGGTACTAAGTATTGTGTAGAGAAACTTCAAATTTCATATTTTGAAATAATATACGCAATGGATCATGAGCAAGAAGGTTATGTATATGAAAAACTCCTTCCTTATTTTGAAAACCAAGTATCAACGCTAAATTCTATAAATCCTGTCCAAAAGGCTCGTATTGCTAACATATATGTACAATTATCAGATTATTTGAATTACAAAATTATGGATACGGAAAATGAATCGGATCAACTTAAAGATATGGCAATAAACACAATGATTCATAGTAGAGATTATTCATTATACTCAAAAAAGACTAATGAACATTCCATGTTTCAATTAACTGATTGGAAACAACTTAGGAAAGAATTACAGAGTGACGAAGTGGCTCTGTTATATTTTACATATGCAAGGAGTACTGATAGTTGGAATTACATATGGAAAATCTCTGCTAGTGACCCAGTTCCTTCATTATCATATGGAGGACATTCTTATTGGTCTGGATCTCAAGGCATGTGCAGTTCAAAAGATTTTGATAACTACAATCAAATATATGTAGTTGGAACAAATAGTATGAAATTTACTAATTTCTCTAGCGACAAAAGAATTGTACGTTTACATACATTGTCCGAAATAGGGAAACGCAACATTTCGTATAATAATGGCAATGTGAATGCTATTGGTAATCTGAAGTACTCATACAGTAAAGATGATGCTGAAACAAGCATAGAAAAAGGTGTTGTGCGTAAAGTCGGAGAGTTTGCTAGCGCTGAAAGAGAAATGGCCTCATTGAAAACCATCTTCGGAGATAGATTGAAAATTTATCAAGGAAAGGATGTTACTCGATCTACATTCAATAATTTTGAAAAGAATGTATGTATTCTACACATATCAACACATGGTACATTTAACCAACAACTTTTAAATAAATATAATAAAGAAAATTCGGATTTTGGAGTAACTGGTGATAACATCTTTAAATCCTGTGGACTTATGCTGTCTGGGTATAATGATGATAAAAATACGAATTTCATATCAGCGTATGATATAAAAAAGTTAAATTTAAGCAATATTGATTTTGTTTTCATTAGTGCCTGTGAATCTGGTGCTGGTCAGGTATTAACAATTGGTGATTATAGTCTTGCAGAAGCATTTCATGTTGCAGGAGTTAAAAATATAGTAGCTGTTGTTGACCCTATAAAAGAAGATGTTGCCACAAATTTTGCAGAAGTACTATATAGGGAAATTAAAAATGGGACATCCTATCATGATTCGTTTTATAAAGCAAAGTCTCAAGTTTGTCCATCTGAAAGAATTATATTATTTGAATAACCAAAATACCTAACAAATGAACAAAATTATTGTCGTCCTTTTTCTTTCTATTTTTAACATAACATCGAATGCTCAAATTAAGAAAGAAACTCGTATTGCCGCAATGCATTACATGGACAAAAATTACACAGAATCATTAAAAGATTATACTAACTTGTCGAAATACAAAAATCCTGACGATCTGTCTGTCTTAGCACAACATTACCATTATGGTTTAGGAACGACTAAGAATCTAGCCAAAGCGATTGAATACTACCAATTAGCAGCAAATAAAGGTGACAAAATGTCTCAAGCAGAGTTATGCGAAATTTACTACGATGACGAGAAGATAGATGATGTCCAGCAACAAAAGAATTTGTATAAATATAGTAGAATGTTCAGTACAAATTTTGAGTGGGATAGTTCTACTGGTATTACTGAAGATAAAGCAAGATACGCGTTATATCTTTGTTACAAAAATGGCTGGGGAACAGCTAAAGATGATGTGTTAGCAGAAATGTGGTTAGCGTTTGCTGCATTCAATGATGCCATGTATGCTCAAGATACTTTTTGCGATAAGTATAATATAAATGGAGATTATGATTCTGACGAAGAAGAAATGGCACTGCTTAACACCTATTTCAAGCATGTCTACAAAACTATCTTTGAATACATCAAAGACGATCACTCTATAGAAGCTGATTATTTTAGGATGTATTATAATGCAATTTGTGCGACCCCTTCTCAAGCAATTGAATGTCTTAATCAATTAGTTGCATTGTATGAGAATAAAGCTGTACCTAAAGAAGGAAAGGCGATGCTCTATGATTACTTATCCCAATTTTTCCCCTTCTACAAAGAATTGAGTGATAAATATAAACAAGATGCAGAACTCTATGAACTAATATCTGACGAAAGTAAGAACACTTGGAATCATAAGCAATTTACAAAAGTTGTCTGGAAGGTAGATACTAAATTGAATAAGTCAATTATACCAACAGGAAAAGCCAATAATCATGATTGGGTCGATCTCGGATTACCATCTGGAAGAAAATGGTCAACATGTAATATTGGTAGTTTTAAGCCAACAGCAGAGGGAACTCCTTTTGCATGGGGAGAAGTGAAGAGCAAGTCAAAATTCTCTAAGTCAAATTATAAAGGGAATAAAAATGCTATAAATATTGACTTGTCAACTGATGCTGCACGAGAAAATTATGGTGACTCATGGACTATACCAAGTATTGAAGATTGGAAAGAATTATTTAACTATTGCGACCTAATATACGACAGAAATACTTTTAGTATTATCGCAAGAAGTTCAAATGGCCAGTCTGTTGTTTTACCACTTATTGATAATTCTGAGGAAGATGGTTTTTTGTATTGGACAGATACAAACATAACGACATCCATAGATCCGGAAGAAAATTCTGCTATTAGTTTAATTCTTAATTCGTTGCCAGATTGGGGATTCGTCTTCACTAATTCTTGGGTTGGATGCCAAATTAGACCAGTTATTAAATAAAAATATATGGATATGAAGAAGATTTTTATTGTTTTATTTACACTATTGAATAGTGGTCTTATTCTTGCCCAAAACGCAAGTGATGCTGTTGATCTAGGTCTTAGTGTCAACTGGGCTTCTCATAATATAGGCGCGAAACATCCTGAACAATCAGGGAGTTTTTTTGCATGGGGTGAACACAAAGAAAAGTCATATTATTTTTATGACACATATGAGTTCACGGATAAAACTGTTGATTACCAATCGTGTATTGACATTGGCAATCATATTGCAAACACATCCTATGATGCTGCTCATATTTTATGGGGTGGCGAATGGAAAATGCCATCAGAAAATGAATTTGCAGAATTGATAGAAAAATGCGAATGGATTTGGACTAATTATAATGGAGTTGAAGGTTACAAAGTAATTGGTACTAATGGTAATAGTATCTTTTTACCAGCCTCAGGAAAGAAATTCGGTGAAGTTAAGCCTGATGTAGAGGGAGGGTATTGGTCTGAAACCGTGAACGGAGGTTTGGGAAGAACCTCTCGTTCGCTATGGTTTACAAGTTCTAGAAAGTCTATATGGGGAGAATCTAGAGTGACAGGAATGAATATAAGACCTGTTATTCAGAACAAGAACTATGTGGCAAAAAAAAATGTACCTAGTGAGTGGAATAATGAAAAGTACTCAACATTGTTAGACTTGATAGATAAAGAAAAATATCAAGATGCCTACAACGAAGCAATGATACTTTCTTCTACTGGTGATGCTCAATCAAAGTGTGTACTCGCAACAATGTATTTAATAGGATCCGGTACGTTTAGAGATTATGAGTCTGCACAAAGCTTACTCTCCGAAGCAGCTGAAGCAGGATATTCTCGTGCTGAATATATGTTGGGCGGTTTTGGTAGCTTGGAAAAACAGCATGAGTTTCAAAAAATGCTTTTGGGAGACGATTTTGATATTTCTGAGATCGATGATAATTCATTTTGGTTTCAGATGTTATCATCAAATAACGAACCCGAAAATCTAAAGGAAGCTTTTAGATGGTTTTATCTAGAAAATGGTAAATGGGGATATCGTGACATAATGTATTATGCTGGTATTTCTCTTATTACTGGTCAATACGGTTATCAAAATCCTGAAAGCGGACTGAAATGGCTTATTAAATCAGCAGAGTTAGGTTACAGCGATGCTATAAATCTATTAGAAAGACTCCAGAATGAAAGTGAACAGGAATAGATACATAATACTAAGTGTCTTCATAATCACCTTTTGTGTTTTTGCAAAAGCACAAACTAATTCTCTGAAGGCAATGTTTGACGAACATTTCCTTGCAGGGAAGATAGTGTCAATATCCGACAAGATAGCCTGTTATAGAGTTGCGAGCAACTCTCAAAGCAGCAAATATGGTTATTGTATAATAGACAATGAATATACGCCCAAATTTAACAATATATCAACATCTTGGACAAGTAATAAAGGTGAAACAAAAAAAGAAATAAACTCTAAGTGTTATACAATTATTCCACCATGTTTTGACTATGCCATGACTTTTTCTGAAGGTTGGGCTCCAGTATGCAAAGAAAAGAAATGGTCATATATTTCAAAAGATGGTCAGTATCTTTGTGACTTTATATTTGATTCAGCTTATCCATTTGCAAATGGCAAAGCAAAAGTCAGGTATTTAGGTTCAGAATATCAAATTGATACAAACGGAAATGGTCTCCCTCAAACAGGAGGCTCCAATCTTGATTCACTGTATCTTGACACAAAGTCACTTCTTATAAATCAATTACTCGAAGAAGGACAATATGAAAAAGCAATAGAATTTGGAAATGACATATTAACTTATTGGCTTAATCGTCAAGAATTATGTGATTTGCAGACGTGGTGCGTTATTCCACTCATACGTATAATGTTTGCTGCTTCTGGTGCCCAGAATTCACTAATGTCTATGTTTGTAAATCGCAATCCTTCTCTGTTTGACTATTATAGAAATCTTTCTGTTATTCAGGAATTTTCATATTCTGTTAATTCTCCTGTATTGCAAATCGAAAATTTCAAGAAATGTGAATATGATCAAGCATATTTGTCATTACCAAATATAATTCAAAGTGTAAACAGGTACGACTTTAAGCAGAGTGTTGTTCTCCTAGAAAAGCTTATAAGACAAAGCAACGATACTGATAATCCTTTTAGGGATATTTTGCATCACGATTTACTTGAATTAGCAGGCGATATTGAAGGCGCAAATGCGAAAACAATATCATTATCTCAAATAAATAGTTCTATTGATGATACCTTTAGTAGAGCCGTATTCCTCGCTAAGTTAAGACAATTTCAATCTGCATCTGTCCTATTTGAAAGGATTATTAATGAAAAACAAAATGAAACGTTCTTAGTAGCCCTTTGTTACCATAATTTGGCATTAATTGAATTAGCGTCAAATCTTGATAGTGAAGCAATAGGACACTTAAATAAAGCTATTAGTCTTTATGATAGAGTTTCGAAAACAGACTTGAAGTTAGAGGCTTGCTCTACAATTTTGCAAGTCCAATCAAAATTATCAAAAGCAGATTATCTAAAATTGCTCAACAACTATGTAAAAGAAGAGATTGAGTATGATTTGAATTTGTTCACATTTGAAGACTCGTATACATTAGGTAAGACATGGGGATATAGCCTTTATAGAATAAACCAAATTATTACAGATATTGTAACAAGAGGAATTCCCGAATCATATAACGCAGGCTATGAACTAACAGTTTTCTTAAAGTCTGTTTATCAAAATGCACAAACTACATGGCTACAACATGCTAGAGAATCAAAGAATAACGAAATAGCGAAATTATACAATAGCTACGTAAAGTTAAGAAATGATCAAAATGGTATAGATATTTATGAACTTGATAACGATTCTTTATATTTAGAATTGACATCAATGTTCAAAATAGAACGTAGTATTAAACAAAAACTATATGGTAGCAAATTGGTTACATCTCCAGAATACTATATGTCCTATTCTTCAGTTTCTAATTCTTTATGTAACGATGAGCTTGCGATAGAATTTTTTAATTATAGGAATGACAGAAAGTCTAAAATATATGGAGCCTGGATTATAGAACCGCAAAGCAAATATCCCAAATATCAAGAAATAGTTAGTGAAGATCTATGCTCTACATATACAACGGATTTTAGATATAATAAGAATTTTGATAATATAAGAAAATTGTACACATCTACTTTCTCAAATCATATTTGGGGAAATGTATCCGACATAAAAAATTATAATGTTATATATTTCAGTCCATCGGATGTTCTAAGCGAGGTTGGCATAGAATACTTAAATTATTCTGATCAGCCTATTTACTTAGGGCGTAAAATTCATCGCCTTACTTCTACATTGTCATTGCCGTCGTTAAAAAATGTAGATAAATTTAATGTGACATCTGCATCACTTTTTGGTGGCTTAGATTATGGTACTTCATTATTAGCTTCCAGTAGAGGTGCATCACATTCTGGATATTTAAAATATTCTAAATTAGAAGTTGATAATATCTCTAAAATCATGTTGAATCTTTGTGAACCAAGATTGTTCTCTGGTAAACAAGGAACAAAGGCGAAATTTTGGGATTTCATTGAATCGCCATCAATTATTCATGTGGCAACTCATGGTTGGCAAAAAGAACATCCATTTAGTCTTTCATCATTCATGAACCGTGACAGATTCAATTATTATAACCAAAATAAGGAGTTAGAAGACGAGGATTGGCTACTTCATACTTCTGGCTTATGTATGAGCCAAGGAGATAACTTTACCGATTCTTTAAGCAACATCTTGCTTGCTAGCGAAGTTGCACAGCATGTTTTATCCAACACATCATTAGTTGTATTATCTGCTTGTAATACAATAGCAGGAAGCACTTCCAACGGATACTCTTGCACCTTAGGATTAAATTATGCCCTTCAACGTGCTAAAGTTAAGAATGTTGTTAGTAGTCTATGGAATGTTGATGATGCCAAAACTTTTGAATTTATGAACATTTTCTATTATCTACTTGTTGAAAAGAAGAATGTGTATACTGCATTTAATATGTCAATAGAACAAATGAAATTAAAATACCCCAACAATCCTGAGATTTGGGCCTCATTTGTATTAACAGAGAATTATTAATTAAAAATTATATAAAAATGAAGTATTTTTTATTTGCATTATTTGCTGTAATGGTAGCTTTGAACACGAATGCTCAAACTCCATCTAAACCTATGGCTATTTATCGAGACGCTTGTGTTAAGCTGGTATCTGGTATCGATAATAATTTCGATACTTATGACTTAGGTGATGCTCTCGACTTATTTAAGAAAGTACGTATAACTGAGTTTTCTGAGGCAGACTATAACGCAGTAGATTCTACCACAATATCAAATGAAACGAATCCTACTATTTTGTTTGTACCAGAATATGCAGATTCTCTTATAAGAAATCATATGCTGATAGATCTTGAAAATATCTCGATTATGAGGAAAGGTGAAGACTATGATGTTCAAATATTGCATAAGGGAATAAAAGCAGGCAAAACAGTATGTTATCAGTCTGCAGGACAAGATTTTTGTGAATTATTAGTTGTTGGTGAATCAAAAGCGATAATCAAGTTAACAGTTACTAATCTTGAGAACAAAGAACAATATGTAGGAGTCCTTGACAGAGATGGTTCGATTGCATATACTCAATGGATGATGTCTTCTGTTGGCGGTAGATTTGAATTTAAGATTGAAAATGAAACAGATAAAGATGTTTCTATAGTTATTGCAGTAAACTAACATGAATTTACGATTTATTCTATATATAAGTTTCTGTTTTGTGACATTATTTGCTAATGCTCAAAATATCCAAGAACTGAGAAAGAAAGCAAATGACGCTAAACAAAATGGTAATGTAAGGGAAGCTGTAACGCTTTATACAGAAATAATAGAACAATTAGATGAAAAGGACTCTAGATTGGTAGAGGCCTATGGAAATCGTGCATATTGCAACAAGCACCTTGGCAACTATACTATTGCTTTGACAGATTATGACAAAGCAATAGAGAATGCTAGTAACAAGTATCAAACTATTCTTAAATTAAATAAAAGTGACTTACTAATAATACTTGGTTTATATTCTGACGCAGAATCAATATTAGAGTCAATTTCTACGAATGATGTAAATATTGAATTACATAGAATTGCCAATTTATCTACAGTCTATCAATGTAGAGGAAATTTTACAAAATGTATTTACTTCTTAAACAATGTGATTAACAGAACTCATGATAGGAAGACAAAGTCTATTGCACTACAGAACAGGGCTTTTGCATATATGGAACTGGCGAAAGATTCAATTCTTCTTTCCATTCATGATTTTTCAGAGGCAATTTCCTTAATGGATCCTAAATCCTCTGATTATTTCATCGTTTTATCTAATAAAGCAATAGCAGAAATGAAAAACAATAATTTATGCAAAGCTTTAGAAGATATAAACAGGTCTGTCGATGGATTGTTAAAAATGTGTGGTTCAAAGCATCCTGATTACCAGAGAGCACTTAGAAAGAAGGCTCTCATACTTCAACGCAGTGGAGACTACAAACATTCGATGGAAATATATTCATCTTATATTTCGTATCAAAAGAAATATGTTATGAATACATTCTATGATATGTCAGAACAAAACAGACTGGATTTTTGGAAAACCATTAAGCCCAACATATCTGAGGTGTTTGCTTTTGAAAATTACTGTCCGGATTTCCTATTAGATGTCGCATTATTTCGCCGTGAAATAGCGTTATTAGGGAATGCTGATAAAGATAGAATCAAATCAAAATTTGGCATCAATGGTCAACAGCTGCGCAATGTTTTGAACGGAAATGAAATAGCTTTAGATTTTATACGTTATCAGAAAAACGATACGACTCAATATGGAGCTATTATCGTTCCGTCATTGAAAATGAGAAAACCCGTAAAATTTATTCCATTATGGACTGAAGAAGAACTGCATGGATATAAAGTTAATAATGTGTTGCGTCTTGATGATGCCTTATGTTCTAACAGTATGACCGATAAGGACAGATTATATTCTGACACTATTCTTTCTCGTCATATTTGGGACAGACTTGACAAGGAATTAGACATGTATGACTATGAGGATGTATACTTTGCGCCAGACGGTTTACTGCACTTACTAGCTATTGAGTATTTACGTGAGGATAACGGTGTCTGTATGCATCGTTTGACTTCGCTCACTAAACTCCTCAACAGAAATAAGCATGCATTGACGTTTAGAAACAGTATGCTTGCAGCGGGTGGATTTGATTATGACCAGGAAGTTATTGTAGAAGAAGGTACAGATTCTAAGGCTAATCATGAAGCCATGGAGTATCTTCAAACCCAGTTAACTCGAATCGACAAACCATTTTCATATCTCAATGGCGCAAGGATAGAAATTGATTCTATCAGTTATTGTTCTCCATTCAAAACAGATACAACCACGATTCAAACAGAATACCAACTCAAGAAGGCTATAAAGGATAAGAAGTATAGTATTCTTCATCTTTCTACTCATGGTTATGCTCTTGATGTAGATGTTCCATTTGTACCAGAGGCATTGCGTGATTCTATTACTGAAGATAAATCTCTATTATCATCAGGAATTGCTCTTACTAGTGCTAACGTAGCCTATAAGAATGAAAACTCCGAGGATGGTATTATTTCTGCACGTGAGTTTTGTGAATTGGATATGTCAAATATAGACCTCATGGTTTTGTCCGCATGCCAAACTGGTCTCGGAAGATTTAGTGATGAGGGACCGGCAGGTCTTGTTAGAGGTTTGAAAAAAGCAGGAGCAGGATCGCTCATTATTAGTCTTTGGAGTGTAAGTGATGAAGCAACGACGTTGTTCATGAACCATTTGTATAAGGCTATCCGTGAACAAAGTTCACCTGATATTCATGCGGCTTTTAATGCCGCAAGATTGAACTTCTCAAAGGAACAGATAACAAATCGTTATTTCGATTCGAAAAAAATGAAAACAATAAAGAGTAAGGATACTTACAATCACCCTCGCTTCTGTAACTCATTTATACTTATTGATGCAATCAAATAATAAAATAATTATTTAATATGAAACGTTCATTAGTTATTACAGCCTTCATGCTTAGTTCTGTAGTATGTTGTGCACAAGTAAAGGCAGGTCACCCCGCTCCTCAAAATCCAAATGAGGCCAGAGAGCATTCAACTCTTTATCCAGGTTCCCCAGCTCGTGATAACGCTATCTCTGGCAGTCGAGCTTATGAAATTATCGTAACCAGAGTTGATGACGAAAAAGTTGTCAAGTCCAGGAACTCTGCAATCAGAGGGTTGATGCAAGAACAGAACCAACGTGGTTTCTTTGATACTGCTTTAGGTGCAGCACTTAAGACTGGATATGGTTCACTGGCGACTCAGAAAGCAGTGAATCTAACATCAAACCTCGTTGATTATACTGTAAATTTTATATCTACAGCTGTCAAGAATCATAAAGAACGATTCAATAATTGGTATAAAACAGCCAAATCATATCGCCAATTTTCAAAGACATTGTCGCAGCAACAGACAACTGGAGATTTCTATGCTGCCCCTTCGAATAATGGTGCTTTTGACCCAGAGAATATTATGTTCGATGGTATTGGTTGCAGTAGTTATTTCTATTCCAAGATGAATAACGGTCAAATGTCTAAGCATGATGAATATTGCTATATATTCTGTAAATTACGCACAGATTCTGTAGGCATGAAGAGCATTGTCAATCACTCTAAATTTTTACTTGAAATTGACTCTATCTATTTCAGACCGAATCTTTGTGATATACCTAGTAATGTATCAAGAAGAGTTACTAGAGATACTGATTTCTTTGAGAAACAGACAGATCTTAATGTTACATTAAATGCTAAGATATACTCTTCTTGGTTTAATGAGGCTATCATGCTTCAACGTGACCAATTACTTGGAAGTTTTGACGTGGTAATGAAAATTGATAAGTCCGACTGTGTGCTTGAGGATGGAGAATGGGTATTCAAATATTCAAAAAAAATAGATGGAGATAGTTATATGCCATCGACAGGAACAGGCGAAGAACGTTTGCACCGTTCAGAGATTAGCATATCTGGAGAAAGCTTTATTGTACCTCGTTCTTTCTCTATGGATGCAAACAATAATAATAGCAATAGCAATCCTATTTGGGGTACAGGCGAATACCACGTGGACCTGACTCTTTCTGAAACATGTAATCTGAATACAGAATATTACTATGCTGATGAATATAAGCAATCTAACAACAATTCTATCGGTAATGGTAAGGCTGTCGCATTTGCATCACTTCCTGGAGAAAAATATTTTGATAAGAAAATATGGCAGGCAGAGTGGGTAGAAATGAAAAAGTTAAAGAGTGCATTACCTAACGGAAATGATAAGTCAGATACTTTCTTAAATGGAGCTTGGAGTACAGTTGTAGCAACGATGAAGGGGTCTTCATGGACAACAACATTCCTCTCTCCTTTGATGACTGCAGTTACTGCAGAGGAAGCTAAAGAACTTAATAAATTCCTCAGTCTCGATGCCGCTTCTGCATCAAAAGGACAATCTGCTACACAGCAGGCAATGTCTGGAAGTGGTTCAAAGGGCAATGGAGCAACAAGTACCCCTGGTGGTGGAGCTCTAAATGGAGGAAATGGTGGTACAATGCCACAAAATCCTCCTGTAAAATAAAAAATGAATGTTGCCTTCACATTGAGGGTGGGACAATTTTTATTGTTTATTAAATCCTTACCCTTACAATATATTCGTTGAGAATAGAGAAAATGGCAATACAAGTAACGGGAAAAAGGCGCATCACCCACTATGGATGGTGCGCCAATTTTAATAGAGAGTTGTAGCAAGCATATCACTTGCGACGCTTCTGGTTCTGCTCATGCTTGGTACGAATGAACTCGTCCAGCTCATCGATCTGCTCTCGGTTGAACTTGACATCCTCGAAGAGCAAGTCCACCTTGTTGAAGCGATTGACAGCAGCCGTGTCCTTCATCACGTATGACCAGTTTCTGACTGTGACGTACTTGGCATGGTCAAGATGCAGAGCGTGATACTTGACCATGTCACAAAGATGGAGCATTGGAACGCCTACGCCGAGCTCAACAGAGACCTTAACACTTACGCACGTACAAGCGTTTCCGGTTTGTTAGTGACGTGATAGACCAGCACGGTACACTAACCGACTCATCACGAATGTTGTATATACTTATAGAAGTCTTCAAGTCGTGGAATTTCAATAGTGTTTCTACGTAGTGAAACAATACCATCATTCTGGAGACATTTCAGCCTTTTTGATAAAGTTTGTCTTGTCATGTTAAGTTCATTTGCTAAATCTTTCATCCTAATATGGAGTATCTTGTAGCCAGCGGGATAGATACATCGTAATTCAATGAACGAGTAAATTTCTTCTGGTAAATATCCTGAGCGCTGAAACCACAATTTGTCTTCTACTTTCTGTGCCTTGGCAGATATTATGTTTATAAGGTTTATTCTGAAAACCATGAAATCGCTTGACAGTCTCATGATATCCTCCTTTTTCAGAATCAATATTCTGCATTCACTTTCCGCAATGAAGCGTCTTGTATATAGTGGGCGTAAACCGAACATGCGTTCAGGTTGTAATACTATATTGTGACTGATAAGCTCTGTTATGTGGTATTTATGGTTATGGGAGTATGACTCTACTCTCAGTGTGCCTTTCAGCAAGAAATGCATACCTTCACATTTATTGCCTTCTTCAACCACTGTTTCCCCAGCTGAAATAGTCTTGAATTCCAGTCTTGTATTTCCTGCAATTGTCACGAGTTCTGCCTCTGTGAGTCCTTGAAACAGTGGAAGATTGCTGAATGTATGATAGAAAGGCATGGTGTTGTTTTTCTTGTTTATCTCTCAACGATATGTTTCTCAAGACTTTCAGAGTGCCAGATGGAATAATGTCCATTCTTGTCAGTATATATAAGGCACGCAGCAAGGTCGTCATGTCTGGCAAGAATCTTTTTAGCTTCTTCTATTCCCATTACCATGAATGCTGTGGCATAAGCGTCTGCAGTTGCACAGTTGTTTGCTATGACTGTAGCAGACAGCAAGCTGTGTTGCACGGGGTATCCTGTCTTTGGGTCAATGGTGTGGGCATATTTCCTTCCGTCTTTCACATAATAATTGCGGTAGTTACCGCTTGTAGCCATTCCTTTGCCGGATAATTCAACATTTGCTATGGTGGAACTATTCGTGCTGAGTGAGTCATCGTCAGGTCTTGTAATGCCTATTCTCCAGTTGTTGCAAGATGGATTCTTGCCTGCACAAACTATCTCCCCTCCAATTTCAATCATGTAGTTCTCTATGCCTTTTCTTTTAAGCAACCTTGCCACGATATCAGAGCCATATCCCTTAGCTATAGCTCCACAGTCTAACATCGTTTCCTTATGCTTCTTTATGACGACTTGTCCTCCCGAATGTTTGTTCAGTACTACATTGCGGTATCCGACAAAAGTCTTTAGGCTATCAATGACATGTGGAGTGGGAGGGAGGTTGTTCTTGAATCCGAATCCCCATGCATTGACTATTGGTGCAACCGTTATGTCGAAGGCACCGTCTGTGTCTTCAGAAACATTTCTTGCAATGTTGAACACCTCTACAAACATTGGGTCTGTGCCATTACTGGCATTATTGTTTATTTTGGATATTGTTGACTTTATGTTGAATGTCGATAGTGACATATCCACTTTCTTGAGTTCTGCCTCTATGTCTGCCCTGAGGTCTTCTTCACTCTGATATGTTATATTGTAGATAGTACCGAAGACAAATCCTGTGATTTTTCTGTAAGGGGCATCATGCTTCTGCTTTATAATAATCACGCTACCTATAATCAACAGGATAAGCAATGGAAGTTGCCAAATTATTCTGCCATTATTACCTTTTGTCATATTCAATGCCTTGTCTTTGTTAAATCTCTAATATAAGGTTGAATGTTGCTCCTAGGCGCGAACTGCCTTTCTTTCCATAACCTGGTACATACCATGCTTCCCCAATGTCGCCGTGTTTTTGGGATATTCTCGAGCGATACCTGAAACTCCATCCCAGTCGGAATGGTCCTACTATCTTCGCATCGACACCTGCAAGTAGTTCTGCCCAGTGGCTTGAGCCTTTAACATCGTATGCTGCATATATAGCTTCTCCTCCCCATATAGGGTCGTTGACTGATTGCCCCTCGACATCATATTTAAACGATGTAAATGCATATCTCACTCCCACATAAGCCCTGTAGTCATCATGTTTGTTTTTCAGAATGTTGAAATCACATCCTGCTTTGAAATATGGTGCGGAGGTCTTGAATCTTAATGATGTGGCATCATCGGTATTATCAGCATCTCCAATGCCTATTTCAACAACTGGAAAATATCTGTCTTTCAGGTTAATTCTCAGTGCTGCCTCATACTGTCCGTAGGAGCTTACAGCCCTTTGTACAGCTCCTGCTGCGTCTATGCTTACAGCGATTCCTCGATATAAAGATATGGAATCGCCGCTTTCCTTGCCATCTATTGTGGCACTTCTGTTCTGAGCCATGGTGTCACTCGCAGCAAAGCTAATGGCTACGAGGAGTAAAATATATATAAAAATGTTCTTTAGTCTCATTGTTGTCAATAATATAGTCATTAATAACTAAAGAGTCTATTGCGTTATAGGTTGTTGTAATGCCAAGTACAGTATGGAATATAGCAGGATTGCAGTCAACAGCCTCAAAATGTGGATCATTTGTTTTCTTTATGGCTATAGTGTCGAGTGTGACGGATTTTGTCATTGTGTCTATGGTCTCAATGAGTAGCAAGTCTTCTTCCTGTGCATAGCTGACAGGTATTGAAAAACTGGTTGTATTAACACCACGATTGTAAAGAATGGTGTCAGAAGCAGACCGTCTCATAGCATAAACTGTCAGTGTATCAGCCAGTGTATCTATCTCGCCTTTAAGCACAAATGTTGCATATACAGAATTGTTTAATGGACATTCAATGGACGTGCAGGCTGTTATTGCTGTCATGCACAATAGAAATGGTATTATTTTTCGCATTTTATATACTCCTCAATTTGGTAGTCGTTTCTTTGGCTTGAACTTCTGCTTACAAGGTCAGCGATAAATCCAGCCAGGAACATCTGTGTGCCAATCATCATAGTTGTGAGAGCAATATAGAACCATGGTGAGTCCGTTATTAGATTATGATATACATTATTAGAAAGGTCAATTAGCTTATTCACTCCAATAGCGAGTACGGAGAGGAAGCCTATAAAGAACATTATGGAACCGAGGAATCCGAAGACATGCATTGGTTTCTTTCCGAAACTGCTGAGAAACCATAATGTTATAAGGTCAAGATATCCATTGACAAATCTGTTTATGCCGAACTTTGACTTTCCGTATTTGCGAGCCTGATGATGTACAACTTTCTCTCCAATCTTGTCAAAACCAGCATTTTTTGCAAGATAGGGAATGTATCTGTGCATCTCGCCGTAAACCTCTATGTTCTTTACCACATCTTTTCGATAAGCCTTCAGTCCGCAGTTGAAATCATGGAGATTCTTAATTCCACTTATTTTACGCGCTGTAGCATTGAAAAGCTTGGTAGGTATTGTCTTAGATAACGGATCGTACCTTTTCTGTTTATATCCGGAAACGAGATCATAGCCTTCACAGACAATCATCTTATATAGCGAAGGAATCTCGTCTGGTGAGTCCTGCAAGTCTGCATCCATGGTTATTACGACATCACCTTTCGCCTCCTTGAATCCGCAGAACAAGGCAGGGCTCTTGCCATAGTTGCGTCTGAACTTTATCCCTTTAACATTCTCAGACTTGTGGCTTAGTTCGGTAATTACTTTCCAAGAGTTGTCTGTTGAGCCGTCGTTGACAAAAATAACTTCAAAACTGAAATTATTCTCTTTCATTACCCTCTCTATCCATGAATAAAGCTCAGGAAGTGACTCTGCCTCGTTGAATAAAGGTATTACTACGGATATATCCATGATTTGTATTATATATATTATGATTACTGATGTGTATCTGTTTTTATCCTATTGCTTTCTGTATAATGGAAATATGCACTAATGGCAATCTATGTCTTTTTGAATATGAACGATAGTATCAAACTTAAAAGCAAACCAATGAATGTGTTTAGTACAAAGTAGGTTAATGCGAACTGAGTAGGAGTTATGGCACTGAAGGCATCCTTTATTTCCCGCTCACTTAATCCATATGCTTCAATGACAGTCTTTCCCTCTTCTGTAGAAATTGTTGAGATTATAGTATTGAAAAGATAACCATTGTCAAGGAACTGCATATATGCCCATTGCACTAAAGCAAAAAGGATGGAGGCATTTATAAATACCCTTATGCAATAAACCGCTGCTGTTTTTAAGTCGATATAGCCTCCAAGTCCTTGGTCACGATATTTCTTGAGATGATATCCTACGAAGAAAGGTGTGGATAGAGTAATTAAGTTGCTTGTCATGCTGAGTAATGGCAACTTTGGCATTCCTATAAGACATGCAAATCCTGCCGTCCATAGTATTGCCAGATATATTCCATCATACCAGGAATAAGTCCTTAATTGTCTGTATTCGTCTATTGTCATATATCTGTTCGTTTCATAACTTCATGACTGAATGTTGAAGTAGTTCTCAAGTTCGGAATATGCTTCCTTGTTGACATTGTTGATGTTTCGGATAATCTCTCCATTCTCAAGAAGTGCAATCCTTGTACTTATATCAATGGTGTGCTGTAAATTATGACTTGATATCACAATAGTAGCATTTGTCCTCTTGTTGTAATCCTCGATGACTCTCTTTAGGTTGTTCTGTGAGGTTGGGTCGAGAAAATTGAAAGGCTCGTCAAGGATAATGACCTTAGGATTGTTGATGAGGGTAGATATAATACCTATTTTCTGCTTGTTGCCGGCAGAGAAGCTACGTATGTATTTCTTCTGCCCCAATATCTCGCCACCCATCAGACTCTCGTATTTCTCCAGTTCCTCGGTGACCTGTTCCTTGGTCATGTTGTTTATCTTTCCAATAAACTCAAAATACTCTTCTGGTGTAAGAAAGTCTATAAGAAATCCCTCGTCAATATAAGCCCCTGTGAATGACTTCCATTTCTCAGACTTGGCAGGATTGATGGATTCAACGTCGTTGTTAATGACGACTTCGCCTTCGTCTGCCTTCAGAAGGTCAAGGATGATTCTGAACAGAGTTGTCTTTCCTGCTCCATTGTTTCCTACAAGTCCCAGAATTTCACCTGACTCTATCAAAAAGTCGGGGATATTGACAGCTGTCTTCTCCCCGAAACTTTTTTTTATGTTACTTATTCTTATATCCATTATCTAATATTCTTACCATGACAATGCTTGAACTTTTTGCCACTTCCACATGGACACGGGTCGTTAGGCCTTGGCATCTTTTCTTTTACTATAGGAGTCCTGTTCACCTGTCTTGCACTCTCTCGCGTATCCTGCCTTGCAGCTGCCTGCTGACTTGCTTCGTTGAGGTTCTCTTTTTGCTCGTTGTATCGCTGGGTCCTCTCCTCAGGTTCAGCTTCCTTCACTTCCTGTTGCTGCATTTCTGGTATTTGCGCACGCATGAGAATCGTTACAATCTTGTTGTTCATCTCGTTGATCATGTTGTCCCATAGCTTTACACTTTCAAGCTTGAAGACAAGTAACGGGTCTTTCTGCTCGTATGAAGCATTCTGAACACTGTGTTTAAGTTCGTCGAGCTGACGTAGATTGTCTTTCCAGTTTTCGTCAATGAGATGGAGAATTGTAACTTTCTCAAACTGTTTGACAACAGATTTACCCTCCGTGTTGTATGCCTCTTCAAGATTGCATGGTATGTTGAACACTCTCTTTCCGTCGGTTATAGGCACCATAATACGCTCGTACATGGCACCTTGGTTCTCATATACCTGTTTAATGATAGGCGATGCCACCGTTTGTATCTTCTCGGTCTTGCGATTGAAAGCCTCCATGGCAAGTTGGAAGGCAGTCTCGCACATTTTGTCTGTATCACCATTGGAGAACTGCTCCTTTGTGAACGGGCATTCCATTGCAAGAACTTTTAGGAAAGCCTCCTTGCAACCCTCGTAGTCGTTGTTGCTGATGGCATTGACCACTCTGTCCCAGATAAGATTGGATATGTCCATTCCTATACGTTCACCCATAAGTGCATGTCTGCGCTTTTCGTATATGACAGTGCGCTGCTTGTTCATGACATCGTCATATTCAAGAAGGCGTTTACGTATTCCGAAGTTGTTTTCCTCAACTTTTTTCTGTGCTCTTTCCACACTCTTTGACACAAGTGGACTTTCAATTCTGTCGCCCTCCTCAAATCCCAGTCTGTCCATTACCGCTGCTATTCTTTCAGAAGCGAACAGACGCATAAGTTTATCTTCAAGTGAAACGTAGAACACAGAAGAACCTGGGTCGCCCTGACGTCCAGCACGTCCGCGAAGCTGTCTGTCCACGCGTCGGCTTTCATGCCTTTCCGTACCAATGATGGCAAGACCACCAGCTTTCTTTACATCGTTTGAGAGCTTGATGTCAGTACCACGACCTGCCATGTTGGTGGCTATAGTAACAGCACCGAGCAATCTTTCCTCTGTCGTTATAACGATAGGAGTCTGTTGTTTCTTACTGTTCTCGTTCTTCTTGTCTGTTAGTTCCTTGTATCTCATCGCTGACTGCTGGTCGCAGAATGTCTTGCCATCGCTGGAAACCCATATCTTGCCCTTTGTGCTCTGACCTGCCAAAGCTACGATGTCAGCCTCTTTCTGGTGGAGTTTTGCGTTAAGTACCTGATGCGGTATTTTCCTCAAATCAAGCATCCTTGAAAGGAGTTCGGATATTTCAACCGATGTTGTACCCACAAGCGTTGGTCTTCCCTGACACCTCATGTCAACCACTTCGTCGATAACGGCTGAGTATTTCTCTCTCGCAGTCTTATACACCCTGTCGTCCATGTCGTTCCTGATTACAGGTTTGTTTGTAGGAATTTCAACGACGTCAAGCTTGTAGATGTCCCAGAACTCACCGGCTTCAGTTGATGCAGTACCTGTCATTCCTGATAGTTTATGATACATCCTGAAATAGTTCTGTAGCGTGATGGTTGCAAACGTCTGTGTGGCAGCTTCAACCTTAACGTGCTCTTTTGCCTCGACTGCTTGGTGAAGTCCATCGCTCCATCTGCGTCCTTCCATGATACGTCCAGTCTGTTCATCAACGATTTTCACCTCACCGTCTATGACAACATATTCATCGTTCTTGTTGAACATTGTATAAGCCTTGAGCAGCTGCTGTAATGTGTGAACACGCTCGCTCTGCACTGCATAGTGATTGAGCAACTCGTCTTTCTTGTTTATTCTCTCCTCATCAGTGAGATTCTCGTTGTCGAGAGCTGACAACTGCGATGTAATGTCAGGAAGTACAAACAGGTCGCTGTTGTTTACCTGGCTGGAGAGCCACTCGGTACCTTTGTCTGTGAGGTCGCATGAGTTAAGTTTCTCGTCAACGACAAAGAACAGAGGTTCGATAGCCTTCGGCATCTCACGGTTGTTGTTCTGCATGTAAAACTCCTCAGTCTTGAGCATTCCAGCCTTGATACCTTCTTCTGACAGATATTTGATAAGAGGCTTGTTTTTCGGAAGACACTTATACGAGCGATAGAGTGAGAGGAATCCCTCTTCCATTTCTTTCTTGTCGTTTGTTTCCTGTCCATGACTGATTTTCTGCTTGGCATCAGCAAGGAACTTAGTGGCAAGCTGTCTCTGAACAGCAACGAGTCTTTCAACCAAAGGCTGGTATTCCTCGAACATCTGGTCATCACCCTTGGGTACAGGTCCTGATATGATGAGAGGAGTTCTGGCATCGTCAATAAGCACAGAGTCAACCTCATCGACAATAGCATAGTTGTGCTGTCTCTGTACAAGGTCTGCAGGTGATATAGCCATGTTGTCTCTCAGGTAGTCGAATCCAAACTCATTGTTTGTTCCGAAGGTGATGTCAGCTTGATATGCCCTGCGCCTTGCCTCGGAATTAGGCTGGTGCTTGTCTATGCAGTCAACAGAGAGTCCGTTGAACTCATAGAGAGGTCCCATCCACTCTGAGTCACGCTTTGCGAGGTAATCGTTGACCGTTACGACATGCACGCCATTGCCTGTGAGTGCATTGAGGAATACCGGTAATGTTGCAACGAGTGTCTTTCCTTCTCCTGTTGCCATTTCTGCTATCTTTCCCTGATGCAGAACCACACCTCCAAATAGTTGCACGTCGTAGTGTACCATCTCCCATTTGAGGTCGTTGCCGCCAGCAGTCCAGTGGTTGTGGTATATAGCTTTGTCTCCATCTATCGTAATAAAATCCTTTGACGGGTCTGATGCCAGTTCCCTGTCAAAGTCAGTGGCAGTGACTACTGTTTCTTCATTTTCAGCAAACCTTCTTGCCGTTTCCTTGACGATGCTGAACGCCACAGGCATTACCTCGTCAAGAGCTTTTTCGTAGATGTCAAGAATTTCCTTGTCAAGCTTGTCAATCTGATTGAAAATCTGCTCTCTCTCGTCAAGTGGTGTTTCTTCTATCTTTGCTTTTAACTCGTCGATTATTTGTTTCTTGTCTTTGGCGGAGTTCTGTACATAGTTCTGTATTTCCTTTGTCTTGGCTCTGAGTGCATCGTTGTCCAATGCCTTTATTTCTGGATAAACATCCTTGACCTTGTTGACAAATGGCTGTATGAGCTTCATGTCTCTTGTTGACTTGTCACCGAAAAGTGACTTTAGGAATTTGTTGAAATTCATAATATTTATTTTTTTCTTTTGTTTACGTAAATGAAATTCTCTGCAAAATTACGAAAAATATTCGTAACAATGATGATTGGGCTATTAATTATTGCCCTGTACCATCTTATTACACCATATTTATATTATATATGTCATTTATTTATAAGCTTTGCTGCTGTTTACCACACTTCTTATAAGCAAAGATAATGCCAAAATGTTCATACCCTCTGCGTAAACCTGTATGCAATTGCCTATAAGGAACAAGATACAACATGCAGCAGTCACTTTCCAATACCAATGTCCTTTTCCTTTCATGCCATTTCTCGTAATTTTGTATGCCAATATCAGGGAAATAGGGTTGAGTATGAGAATCTGAAGATTTAAGTTTACAGTAGGATGGCTTGAAAACAGCATGGCAAACAGAATGATTCCAGCCAGTCCTGAAGACACCATCAGTATTGAGTCAAGAATCCACATCCTCCTTTTCGTCAACAATTGAACTAATGTAGCCACTGCCACTGCTATTAACAGACATATAGAGAGTAGTAATGGAGTGACAATGCTTTCTGAACTACAGCCAGAAGTCCCCTTTGCAATGCTTTCAGGAATGAGCATGGAAGACCCGCTAACCAGTTTCCTTCGTTTTCCATTGTCGTATGCAATACTCGCATTTGAGAAGTCTCTTTCCAGATTGGCAGGCAGGAACTGCTGTTGCGACCTTGATGTTCTATAGTCAGCCTTTATTCCTAATAACAAATCATTGCCAAAACGTGCCCATCTGTCATGCTCGTTGCAACCATGAATCATTGTACGGAAAGAAGGACTGTTCTCCATCTTGTTTTCAAATATGACCTCTCCATTGATGTTCCTTACGATGAGGTCTCTTGCTCTTGTTGTGCAGTTGTTGTAGAAAAAATTATACCTGTAATTAATGTTTTCGGGTCTTGCGTTAATCTCAATGGCTTTGACGATATTCATCTTTTCCTCTGGTAACAAATTGAGTTCTTGTTGCTTTACCCATCTGCCCTCATAGGTGTATTCCGCAATGAAGTCGGTTATCCCGCATATACCCATTGAGTAGTCAGTAAGTCCGAATATGAATCTGAGGACGAACATCTTTTGTTTCAGTGAGAAGGTACCATAATTTACAACAATGTCAGTGCCGTTTATCCTGTTTTCAATCCTTATTGCGGTATGACCATATAAACTCCAAACCTCATTGCCTGGTCCGCATGTAAGCAGGTATATCTTTACCGAATCCATTTCGGAAGGCAATGCAATCTGTGCGCGTGTTGAGTAAACTGTCAATGTCAACAGCACAGCAAAAATAGTCTTAAAAATACAATTATTCTCTTTCACGATGCAAAAATAACTTATATTTCTCACTTTATTGTCATTATTCCGATTTTTTTCAATAATTTTGCATCGCATTAAGCAAAATATGAAATTAGAAATGAAGAAATTTGCATTAACCGCATTCTTTGGGATGATAGTGGCATCATCTTTCGCACAAAGCGGAACGAACTCTCCATATAGTATGTATGGCTTGGGTGTGTTGGCAGAACAATCGAGTGGATTCAATAGAGGTATGAATGGTTTGGCTTATGGATTCAGGGAGCGAAACCAGGTTAATTATATGAATCCTGCTTCATACTCAAATGTTGACTCCCTGACATTTCTCTTTGACGCAGGCGTAAGTCTGCAACTTACCAATTTCAAAGAGGGTGGTAAGAGCGTAAATGCCAAAAATGCCAATTTTGAGTATGTAGTAGCGTCTTTCCGAGCAGCTAAACATTTGGGCATTAGCTTTGGAGTTATACCATATACTAATGTAGGCTATAACTATTCCAATACGAATAATATTAACGAGGCAACCCAAACAGACAATGATAAAACAACGTACACAAACACCTATGATGGTGAGGGTGGACTCCATCAAGTATATCTTGGTGCAGGATGGGAGCCTTTCAAAGGTTTCTCTTTTGGAGCAAATGTTTCGTATCTGTGGGGAGACTACACGAGAAGTGTTGTAAACAGCTATAGCGATTCTTATGTAAACACCTTGTCCAAGACATACTCTGCCGAAGTGAGGAGCTACAAGTTTGACATTGGTGCTCAGGTGAATTTTCCTCTTTCCAAGAAAGATGACATGACTGTGGGTGTTACATATAGTCTGGGACATAAGCTGAACTCTGATCCTGAATGCCAGATAATATCCAATAATACCCAAACTGCTGTAGCCGACACTACGACATATACTATTGATAATGGTCTTGCCATTCCTCACGTTATTGGTATTGGAGCCTTGTGGACAAGAAATAACCAACTTCGTGTTGGAGTTGACTACCAGTGGCAGAAATGGAAGGATGTTGAATCTCCCATTTACAGCAATTCATCCTATTATCTGGCAGACAACATGTTTAAGGACCGTCACAAAATAACATTGGGAGGAGAGTATTGCAAGGGCGAGAAAGCCAGGAATTTCCTTGGACGTGTACATTATAGAGCCGGAGTCTCATATGCCACACCATATCTCGTAATCAACGGCAATGATGGTCCGAAGGAGATTTCTGCAAGTCTGGGTTTCGGAATTCCAATTATGAACGGCTACAACAACCGTTCAATGTTGAACATAAGTGGACAATGGGTTAACCAGAATGCCAATGGACTTATTAAGGAGAATTCTTTCAGAATAAATATCGGCTTCACATTCAACGAGAAGTGGTTCTCGAAATTCAAGGTTGACTGATGTTTGAACTCCTGAATATCGTATGTTTTTAAGAAAAGTAACTTTTGCATTGGATAGTCAAGAAACACATAATAGTCGCCTTCTGCTGTTGCTTGTCCTCATGTTCACGACCCTGACCTTTTCATGCAACGAGGAACATGAACATGTAGCACCAGCCATTAACGATAAAGACTCGGTGCCAATGATGGTCAGCTATGGCGTAAATACTCTTATATCAGACTCAGGAGTAATCAAGTACAGGATTGTAACAGAGAAATGGGAGGTCAATGACAAGAAAAATCCATCCCTGTGGATTTTTGACAAGGGATTGCTGCTGACACAGTTTGACCAGACGTTCCACATCCAGTCATATATACAGTGTGATACAGCATACTATTACGACCAGCGTAGAATGTGGCTGTTAAGGGGTAGGGTGAGAATTCATACCAAACAAGGAATGCGATTTGCGAGCGAGGAACTGTTCTGGGACGAACAGTCACACGAGCTATGGTCGCACAAATATTCACACCTAAAAACGCCTGACAGGGAACTTGAAGGGAATTATTTCAGAAGTGATGAGAGGATGACTAAATATATTGTCACAAATACAAAAGGGGCATTCGAGAAGGAGGACATGGGCATAGGAAAGCCAAACCCCAAGGATTCAATGAATAATGCTCGTCGTCAGGACTCGATAAGAAATGCCAGCAGCCGCGATACATCTCACATGTCAACTAATGCAAAAGAGAGCGGAAAAGCTGACAAACATTAATGGAAGTTTTATTTGTTCATTATATTATAAACATGTATTCAACGGAAATAGTCGGCATACTGATTACAATGCTCTTGTCTGCCTTCTTCTCAGGCATGGAGATTGCTTTCGTTTCAAGCAACAGAATGCTGGCGGTAATGGATAAGGACAGAAACAGATTGGCAAGCAGATGCCTTGACTTGTTTTATTCAAATCCAAACGCATTCGTGTCAACGATGTTAGTAGGTAATAACATTGTGCTTGTTATTTATGGAATCTTGTTTGCCAAGATTTTTGACGCTACATTGTTTTCTGCCTTCAATGAAGGCACAAGAGTTGCACTCGACACTTTGCTTTCCACCATCGTAGTACTCTTCACAGGTGAATTTCTTCCGAAGACACTATTTAAGAGTACACCAAACAAACTTCTTACTTTCTTCTCTCCACTCGCCTATTTCTTCTATATTATACTATGGCCTATCAGCCGGTTCTCAACATTCTTGGCGAGAGTGTTTCTTAGGATGATAGGCGTGAGAATGGAGAATGGAGGGAACGATGGTTCTTTCACGAAAGTTGACCTTGACTACCTTGTGCAGACATCTATTGACAATGCGGACAACGGGGAGGAAATACAGGAAGAGGTCAGGATATTCCAGAATGCTCTTGAATTCTCCGATACTAAGGTCCGGGACTGTATGATACCAAGAACGGAAATAAATGCTGTCGAGAAATGCTGCACACTTGAGGACTTGAGACAGATGTTCATGGAAAGCGGCAACAGCAAGATTCTTGTTTATGATGGTGATATTGACCATGTAATAGGTTATGTACATTCTTCGGAAATGTTCCGGATGCCGGAAGACTGGCATAAGAGCATTAGGGAAATCCCGTTTGTTCCTGAGACAATGGCAGCGCAGAAATTGCTGCATATGTTTCTGCAACAGAAGAAAAGCATCGGTGTCGTTGTCGATGAGTTCGGTGGTACAAGCGGTATAGTAAGTCTTGAGGATATTGTAGAGGAGATATTCGGTGATATAGAAGATGAGCATGACTCAACAAAATACATTGCACATCAGACTGCAAAAGATGAATACGTGCTTTCTGCCAGACTTGAGATAGACAAGGTGAACGATATGTTTGGGATAGACCTACCGGAAAGTGAGGACTATAAGACTGTAGGAGGTTATATCCTTAACTACTATCAGAGTTTTCCAAAACTAAACGAGGAAGTAAGAATTGGCAAGTTTGCGTTCAAGATTATAAAGAACACTATGACAAAAATAGAGCTTGTAAAACTCAAAATCACGGATAAAGGGGCAAATTCTTAAATAAAATTTGCTCCTTTCCCTTTTTATTTGTATTTTTGTACGCATTTTACAAAACCGGTTCATGACATGAGTGTCCATATCATCAAATCTGCTGGTTTTCGTATGCATCAGGCAGAATAAAAACAAGAAAAATAAACTTATAATAATAAACAAAAAAATGGCAGCAATTGGAAAAATTAGAAGCTGGGGACCAATCCTCGTCTCTGTCATAGCACTTGCCCTCTTTGCGTTTATAGCAGAGGAGGCATTCCGTTCATGCAGTGGCGTCAAGGGTGAGGCAAGCCAGCAGATTGGTGAAGTGTTAGGTAAGAAAATCAATGTACAGGAGTTTCAGAAACTCGTTGACGAGTATCAGGAAGCTATTAAGTTCACCATGCAGCGTGACAACTTCTCCGAGGATGAGATGAACCAAATCAGAGACCAAGTATGGCAACAGTATGTTTCAACACAGATTATAGAAGCTGATGCCGAGAAGCTTGGACTCACCGTTACCGACAAGGAAATACAGAACGTGCTGAATGCAGGAACAAATCAGGTCTTGTTGCAGACTCCTTTCGTTAACCAGCAGACCGGACGTTTCGACGTTAACTCTCTAAAGCAGTTCATCGACCAGTACAATAAGGCTAAGACGCAGGCTCCTCAGCAGGCAGAACAAATGAAAGCCATATATAATTACTGGCTTTTTGTTGAGAAGACTTTACGCAATCAATTACTTTCGCAGAAGTATCAGTCACTTCTTGCAAGCTGTATCCTATCTAATAAAGTAGAGGCTAAACTTGCTTTCAAGGACGACAACGAGGAGAGCCAGATTCAGTTGGCTTCATTGGCATACTCATCAATAAAGGACGATGATGTAAAGATTGCAGATGCTGACTATAAGGCAAAGTATGATGAGTTGAAACAGGCATTCAAGCAACCCATAGAAACACGCGACGTCAAGTATGTTGATTTTGAGGTTAAGGCAAGCAATGCCGACCGCAATGCCATCGCAAAGGAGATGGCTGGATTGCAGTCACAGTTGGCTTCAGCTGACGATCCTGCTGCTCTCGTTAGCAAGAGTACGTCGCAGGTACGTTACCTCGGACTTCCTCTTGGAAAGTCTGCATATCCGTCAGACATCGCATCAAAACTCGATTCAATGGCTGTAGGCACTTCTCCAGTGTTCGAAACAAAGCAGGACAACAGTCTCAACATCATACGTCTCATGTCAAAGGTCTCGCTGCCTGATTCTGTTCAGTATCGTCAGATACAAGTCGCTGCTGCAACACCGCAAGAGGCACGTACCAAAGCAGACAGCATTTCCAAGGCATTGCAAGGTGGAGCTGATTTTGAGGTTCTCGCAAAGAAATACAATCAGACAGGTGAGAAGACATGGTTCACCAATCGCATGTATGAGGGTGCTACAACTATGAACGCAGACAATAGGGATTATATTAACGCATTGCTTAATACTTCTGTTGGAGAAGTGAAAAATCTTGAACTTACTCAGGGCAATGTAATCCTTGAGGTCTTGGACCGCAAGGCAATGTCTGACAAATTCCTTGCTGCTGTCATCAAGAAGCCTATTGATTTCAGCAAGGACACTCATTCCGCAGCTTATAATAAATTCAGTGAGTTTGTCACAAAGTGTACCTCTGTGGAAGAGATGGAGAAGAATGCATCAAAATATGGTTATAAAGTGTTGGAGCAGAACGATTGCCGGACTTCACAGCATAATATTGCAGGAATCGGTTCTACACGCGAGGCTCTTAAATGGGTGTTCTCTTCAAAAGAGGGAGAAATCAGTCCGTTGTATGAATGTGGAGACAACAATCATCTTCTTGTAGTGGCTCTTACAAAGGTACATGGTAAAGGCTATCGTGACATTAACGACAAGCAGGTACAGGATATCCTTAAACGTGAGATTCTCAAGGATAAGAAGGCTGAAACACTTATGGCAAAACTTAAGGGCGTTAATAGCGTTCAGGCAGCTAAAGCCAAAGGTGCACAAGTGGCTGCAGTCAATCAGGTTACATTCTCAGCACCTGCCTTCATTCAAACTACTGGTACTGTTGAGCCTGCACTCTCAGGAGCTGTGTCTGCTACAGCAGCTGGCAAGTTCTGCAAGTCTCCTGTAAAGGGAAATGCTGGAGTGTATGTATTCTCAGTCGTAAAGAAAACTAACAGACAGGGTGCCAAGTATGATGCTACAACACAGATGGCTCGTTGCCGTCAGCAGTCAATGCAGATGGTTGGCAATTTCATGGGTGACCTTATGTCTAAAGCTGGTGTTGTTGATAACAGATATCTTTTCTTCTAAGATTAACATTTACAATATTGTAAAAAGGCTGCGGTTGTTTTAATCGCAGCCTTTTTGCTTATTCTATATATGAGTTTACTCTAAAAAGTCGGCAAGCCGACCCATGATTAATATTATATTTGTTTATCACTATATCGTTCTTGGACATTTTGTAATTTGGAGAAAAATGCTTAAATTTGTATAGAAATCAAGTCCAAAGATATGCAATGCTTTGCGATAGCACTTGCAAAGCTTTGCGATGGCACTTGCAATGCTTTGCGATGACACTTGCAATGCTTTGCGATGACACTTGCAATGCTTTGCGTGAAACCTTGCCCAGACTTTACCCAACTTCTGCCAGGACTAACAAGTAAAACAAACCTCCTGCTTTTGTCATCATACTACCATATATCTTCTTGTTTTTGTATGAATAACGAAAGAGGGATGTGCCAGATTTTGCACATCCCTCTTCTAATCCTGATTTGATTACTCCAATTGAGACGTAACTGGAATAATATGGCTTTATGCCTCAGCAGGTGTCTCTTCTGTAGTAGCCTCAGTATTCTCTGCCTCAACTGCAGCTGCTTTCTTTTCTGCTATTCTCTTGGCTATTGCCTCGTTGATAGCTTTCTCGGCAGCGAGAGACTTTGCTCTTGCTTCGCTCTTGCTCTTGGCTTCAGCCTCACGTACAGAATCAGCAACTTTTACCTTTGCTGTCTTCCATGCATCAAACTTGCTCTGTGCAGTAGCTTCGTCGAAAGCACCTTTCTTCACTCCACCACGCAAGTGTTTCATAAGGTAAACACCTTCTCCTTTAAGGATGTTGCGTACTGTGTCTGTTGGTTGTGCACCGGTCTCTACCCAGTAGAGTGCTCTGTCAAAATTCAAATCTACTGTGGCTGGATTGGTGTTAGGATTGTAAGTACCAATCTTCTCAGTAAATCTACCATCACGTGGTGCTCTTGCGTCAGCGATAACGATTCTGTAGAAGGCATATCCTTTACGACCGCCACGCTGTAATCTGATTTTTGTTGCCATTTTGTTTAATTAATTTGTATGTAAGGTTTGAATTTAATGCTATCACCTCGTGATAGCGGCTGCAAAATTACTATTTTTATTGTTAATGACCAAATTATCAGTCATTTTCTTTTATCATTTCTAAATCTTTTGCTTGTTTTTTCTCATTCTACCTTTGTATTTAGAGCCTTATCTATGCATATTCCGTTTGAAAAAATCAGATTATGCTTAATACCAAGGTCAATGCCTATACTGTTTTGTCGTTCTATTATTCTATGTTTTGCTTGATATTCTTGTTTAGTGATATCTAAAGTGAATGACGCAAAGTATCTTCCGTTGTATGTTGATATTCTCACATTCTTTATCTTACCATTAAAACGAAGACACTCAGTCATTCTCACACAACCAAGATTTGGCACTTTTAGGTATTGATGTTTTTGTTTTTCGTTGTGCTTCATCTTTTTTAGTGCCTTACTATTCTCATTTATGTAAGTGAGTCTAATTTGTTCCCCACATACATAGAAAGATCCTTCTCCGTCCTTCTTTTTCTTGAACTTTGGTCGTTTACTCAGTTTTTTGAAGTAGCTAGAGTATGCTCTGGCCAGATCACGGAACGATTGCTGACACGCATATTTTGTTACTTCGTATACGAATGGGAATTGCTCTTTTTTGATTGCGTTAAAGGCATTGTTAAGGGTAATAGCACTACGAGACTCGCCCGCATTGTATCTGCGCTCCCATTCTGAGAGCCCTAGTTCCAAGCTAAGCGAGCACAACCAAACGCTTTGCGGAAGTATGTCTTCTGCTTGTTGTTAGGTTTGAGCTCTATTTTATGCGCTATTGAAATCACTAAGCAATATAATTTTTATCTATGCTTTTTTTCATAAACATCGTATACTTTCCATTCTGTCGTTAAATCTCTTTTCCCTGTCAATACATAATATATGATTCCAAAAGATACTGCTTGCAGAAAATCATTTATTGAAGGTTCATTGTACAATAAATCTTCGATTTCTGGAGCTATTAATCCATGTACAATTTCGTTCCGCAGACGAGGAATATTTCCAATGTGACTAAAAGTAACTGGAAGATTTTTGTTTATTATTTCATTGACACATTGAATAATTTTCTTGTCTATTCTCATTTCTTTTACAGCAGAATCATATTGCTCTTCATCACGTGACTTGTCTGACGTCGATTTGTCTACAATATATCCATTGCCAAATAGGCAGATTATGGAATAGTACGTCAGAAACTGTCCCACAGGATTGTAGTTGTTAGCACTAATATAACTTCTTATGTATCTGATAGCAGCTTCTTTGTCCTTAGTTGTTTTTACTGTTATAGAACTCAGATAATCTTCAATACATAAAGAGCAGGTTTCGTTATAATATTCAAATAGACCTACCTTTTGAGGACTATCTAACAACTCTGTATTATATATCGTGAAATAATTAGAGTCATCAGTCTCATATTTTGCTTTTATACATACTCGCCTATTGAAGAAAAATGAGAGAAGCTCTAAAACTATATTTTCGTATTGTTGAGTGCAAGATAGTTCTGATTGTTTGTTACAACCATTATATTTTGTTATTGAAACTTCTGCTTTATCTATTTCAAATTTTAGTACAGTACTATCAGTAGATGATTTCTGTAAAACATCAAAGCATGTAATGTTCAAAACTTTTTTGAAGTCAACATTATTCGTTTTGATAGAAACTTCAGATAACTCATAAACCATAAAACAGTCTTTCGTTGAATAGTTATTTGTGATTTTTGAATTGCCTATATCTATCTTTACTGTTTGGTCTTTTGATTCTATATGACTAAAGTAATTTCTAATATGAGCATCTTTCAAGTTCATAATCGAACTTTGTATAGTTAACTTCTGGCATTGTTTATGAGATACAGGATATAAGGACAAAACAATCTTCCCTCTAGAGAAGTCAAGTTTACCATCAATTATGTCATTGTTGGTCATCGTACATTCTATCAGCAGTGAACTAAACATATTTCCCATTAGGTTAATTGCAAGTAATTAATTTGTATCGTATTATATTATTCAATTGAAGATTGTGCATGAGTTTCTTTGTATGGTCGTAATCTGCATATTGGCTACATTCTATAAATGGAACCAACGAATCTGCTGGGAAAGAACTTCTGTACAAATCTATTGCTGTATCAATTCCTTCTAAGTCAATAGACAATAGAGAATCTTGCTCATTCACTTTTAGTCCTTTCTGTGACAGTCCAAGATATATTTGTTTTCTTTTATGCTCGTTAACTATTAACAATTGATATTCACCATCTTCATTCACGTTTATCACAAATTCTCTTGGAAGTTGACTCTTCACTTCGACAGGCTCGTTCTTCACGTTGCTACAAGCAAGTATGCAGCATATGAAGAACGAACATAGTAGTATCAATGTTTTAAGCTTATTCTTTGTCAAACACAATCGTATCATAAGATTCTGAGTTTTCAGTTATGGTTTCTTTCTTTTCATCAAATTTCAATTTTTCTTTTCCAAATGATTCATGAACTATGGTTACATTCTTACCAGAACGCTGCCATTTGAATTCATTTGAAAACGAGCCACCGCCAACATAAAATCTTCCCATTCCATTTGCATAGAACTTATATACGTCGCCGGTGCGTGCACATCTGTATGAACCGACCAAAGGGTCTTGATTCTCTTCTTCCTCCGTGACTTCCTCTACAGGGGCAACAATCGTTGTGTCAACTAAGCATGAATCTTCTACTTCTTCGTTAGTGTTTTGAGGTTGTGTGTTTCCGCAAGAAACAAACAGTAACGCAGCCAATGATGTTAAATAAAACTTCATCATATCAATCATGTTGTATTAATAAGATTTTACGTTCTTTAAAGGGATAAATGTGCAGGTAATGTCGTTTAATTTACAATAGACCTCCCACTCATTATCATATACTCCTTTGGATTTAACTATTTCCCATAAGCCTTTTAAATCAGCATTCTTTGTATGGCTCAGTTTTATGAGATAATATCTTGCATCTGATTCCCTTTGGGAGAATCGAACCTTAAAATCAAACTTGGAAGTACCTTTTTCCAATTCATATTCCATGTCTTCTTTACATGTTTCCCTAAAACCATCAGCATAATTTTGTTCTGCTTTAACAGCTTCATCATCACTTATGTATTGATGTTTTCTTGGAATAGTAGTCTCTACTTTTACCTCGACACCTGTCTTATAACTGTATTCTTCATCATATTCTGACGGAACTACGACTTTTACCGTATAATATTCTGTTGATAGTTCTACGAAGTTTTTATAATATGCATAGCAACCACCAGCAATAACCAATGCGCCAAATGTTAGTATCAATAAAATTTTCGACTTCATAATTATTTTGTTCTTTATAAACAGACAAAGGGTGAATTCAAATTCATTATCCAAGTAATTTTGTTTTTTGTGCAGCAAACTCTTCTTCGGTTAGAATGCCTTTTGCTTTTAAGTCTGCAAGTTTTGAGAGTTCATCAGCAATCGAGGACTGTAACGAGTTGTTGTTTGTTGTTGTATTGCGTTCCACTTCATCAATAATAATTCTAACCATATCAGTAATCTTTGATGCTTTCTCAAGACCAGGTTTGTAGTAAAGATTTCCATTCATTGAATCTGATTTTATAGAATCTTCTCCCATTGTTACGTCTCTTGCATTGAAGCATACTATTTCTTCTGTTGGCTGATTTATATCTCGGACTGTAATCTTGACTTTTACGAACGAAACTTTCTTCTTCATCGTTTGATTGCCAGATAATCCACCAACCACACTTCCTGCTCCACCGGCAAGCACTCCCCCGACTACAGCACCTCCAACAGTTCTGCCTAAAGAACGAGAAGCTATCGTGGTATTGTCTTCAAGTAACTCAACACTCATTATATCCTCGTAAGATATAATTCTCTTTTTCTTTGGTGTCATATGGATAATCTTTTTGCGATTGTTGTCAATTGCAAATAAGAATTCAGACTTTACACCCATTATCTTTTGTGATGCAGTAAAATCGCTCATCTTGTCTATTTCTGTTTCAAGGTAAGCTTTGTTCTCTTTTTGTTTTTCACTATCATTAATAGCAGAAATAATACCCCATACGATAGCACCAACAATTAAAAGAATGATTACAACTTCCATGTTTTGAATGTTATTATAGTTAAACTGTTCCTATATAAAGAAGTGAGGCTCCATCTAGTCTTGTTCACCAGTGAGGCCTTCGACTGCCCAGATAACGAAACAAGATAGACGAAAGCCTCACCTTGATCGTATATCGGGTTGTGATAATACGAAATCAAGGGAGTACTTCCTCTACCAGTCCCTATTATCTTTAGTGAAGGTGTCGAAGTTTCACTGCGTGGAACGAGGTATGGAATGCACTTCCAAATTATGTCTGCAAACGCTATTATGCGAATGCAGGTGTAAAATTACTAAAATAATATGGATTTTCAACGGTTTATGGGCTTCATGAAGCGAAAAAACATGAAATTTAACGCTATATTGCCATTAAATGGCAGAATACGGCTGACATTGTGGCAATTCTGTACGGTTTGATGCAAGAAACGGTGTCATTAATGTGCCGGAAATGTGCACGAGAGAATTGTGGCACGATGATTGCATCTTTCCGAAGAGGAAGATGGCAGAAACAGCGTTTCTTGCATTACTCCATACGGAATGGTGCAAGGAACGCTGTTTCTGTGTCCTGACGTTACGGAGCGAATGTGGAAACAATGTGTCTGGCTGATTCCATGAGAATTATTATCGGAAACAATGTAGTGGTGGCATAAACAATCTATTTAACGTGAGTTCGACGAATATACTTTAGAATAAAGTAAGCTGTCTGTCATTTGAAATATCAACGGTCTGTACTCGTCTGGATGGTTTCTTTGGGAAGTAGCAGTATGCAGCTATACCTCCCAGAAGGTTGACTACGAAATTGCCAAAACTTCTATGTCTTGAATGCTCAACTTGAGCAATGTTCTTCAACTCGTCATTCTCTATACCTTTTCGAGATAGAAATGCTTCAAGCAGCGATACCCTGACTACTATCCTGGTTATAGGGATGAGTCAACGACTTTTGCCTACGGGACGAAAGTAAAGGTGCAGCGACATGAGTCTCTCGGCATCTACATCTACTCCAAGCCTAAGAACCAGCGCGAGCGTGACTACAACGAGAACATGACGGAGAAGGCAGAAGCCATTCGTTGCCGTCGCTTTGAGAGTATCGTCAATGAGCGTTACGATTTCTTTGACAAAGAAAAGCAGAAGGGTGACTTCTTTGCCTACTTCAAGAAGAAGGCAGAAGAGAAGAACACCAAGTGGGAGAACGTGTACAAGTACTTTGAGAGGTTCGTTGAAGGAAAGTGCACCTTCGTAGAGATCACCGTTGACTTCTGTGTTAAGTTCATGGAGTATCTGCAGACAACACCACAGATACACCGCGTTGACAAGAAACTGCACACCAACACTACAGCAGGTTATTGGTCAACCGACGCCAAACCGAGTGCAATCAAACTCGTTTGAATTGCCGAGGTGCGAAGGAGGAAGAGTGAAACTCAACCTTCCGCGCAGTACTCCACACCGCTTATCGTGACCATAAGATCAAGGAGAATCCGAATGGCTTCCTTGACAGAATAGACACGATACCAACGGAGAAGGAACATCTGTCACAGCAAGAGCTTATCACACTTGCAGAGACACCTTGCAAGTTTGAGGTATTGAAGATTGCCTTTCTCTTTTCTTGCCTTACAGGACTTCGCAAGAGTGACATCATGGCACTCACATGGAACAAACTTCAACCTTATGGTGACGGAGGCATGTTTATCACTGTCCGTATGCAGAAGACTCAGCAAGCTTATCAAGAATCCTATCAGCGAGGAAGCACTTGAACTCATTGGTTTTTATGATGAGGATCCTGAACGTAAGCCAACTGACAAAGTGTTTGTTGGTCTCAAGAACTACATGACACAGAAACCACTGAAGAAGTGGCTTGACGCAAGTGGAGTGACCAAGCGTATCAGTTACCACTGTTCGCGTCACACCTTCGGTTCATTGCAGGTTGACGCAGGAACAAGTATCTATGCCGTTCAGCATATGCTCGGTCATAAGAATGTTGTCACAACACAGATATACGCTGATATGGCAGATGAGACAAAGCGCCAGAGCGTTGACCGCATTACTTTGAAGCCAAGAGTCACTCCACAACTGAAGGTGGTTAACCAATAGGTTAAAATTTGTAATGTACTAATGTATACTACAAAAATAACAGTATTGTAAGGTAGAAATCTATCTTCCACTTATCCTTTTCAATAGTTTCCCACATGGACTTGAATCCATTTGGGAAACTATTGTTATTATCTATGCAAACATGTTCTTCTGTTTAATTCTGATCGACAAAAAACAGGTAAGGATGCATTAACCTGCTCATTTGACAGAGGTGTGATTAGGCTTCCAACCAATCTCCCTACCGTCATTTCAAGCGCATTAATCCTTTAAGCATAATTTACCACTGTCTGTAATAATGTATAAATCTTGACTGGCCCGGGAAATTGCAACATAAAAGTTGCGTTTATCTGTAAAATGGTTGGCTCCCAAAATGACTACTTTTTCAAATTCAAGACCTTTAGTTAAGAGGGTGGTGCCGATATATTTTCCTTCTACCTTTCTGCCTTTAACACGGAGTATATTCTTTATGTCACACATATTGGAATACATAGACTTCCCATTCTCTGAACTTAAGTTCAAAGATTTGACTATCGTTCCATAGAGTTCAGGACGCTTTTCTGCCATATTCAGAGTTTTCTTACAGAATAATAACAAAGCAAGAATTCCTTTATAAGAAGGAGAAGCAATGATTGTATCACATATAGTATGTAGTTGTCGCGATAAAGCATCATTTGGAGCACGCTTTTGTTTAACCCGATTATTAGCACCATCTATCCATGATGAAATATCGGTTTTGTTAAATTGTATATGTTCCAAAATATCTGCAAGCTTCTTATACTTTTTACGAGCTCTATTGATGCTCGTCAGCGTTTCGTCGATTAATTTTGAGACAGAATAAAAGGACTTGTCATCAATGGCCTCTATTAATTGATAGTCATGATGGATATACAATTGTTTCCGCAATTGTGCCCTATCGGAGATTTTACCATGGAATACCCCTGTAGTTGGATCCGTATAGCCAGGAACGATTACTAAAATGCTGTTTCCTTGCAAGTTTCGAAGGAACTTACCAACTTTCTTGTAATAATCAGCCTCTGTTGAAGTGAATATTTCCACATAAAAATGAGCCTTATTGTCATTCTCTAATATAACACTCGTTTTCGATGTAAGTAGTTCTTTTCTAAAAGAAAGAATTTTCTTGCCTAACTCGGGAGTATTGCCTTGTATGTGCCAACGCCATGGAACAGTCAAAATATCGAAGAAAGACCAGCCTGCTAAATCTCTTAACATATCTACTCGATCCCCATCAAAATCATAAATACCTTGCAAAGGATCACCCAATAGATGTGTGGGAAACAAAGTAGATAATTTCATTATTAGGGAATGCTGACATTGATTGCAGTCTTGGTATTCATCAACAAACAAACCATTGTATGAAGATTTTAGTACACTATTAACGGATCCTAAGGCTACTAACTCTTCGCATTTGTTTATAATCGAAGAGAAATACCCTGGATCTTCTTGCCTTTGTCCAAGTTTAGCCAACCCGTAAAATGCAGCTACCAACATCTGTGCAAAGCCGCTGATTGTCTGAACAACATACTTCTCTTCTGGTACTTCTAGTTTCACTAACTTTGCCTTAATTGATGATATGCCGGCATGAGTATGTGTCAAAACCAACTGTACAGATTCGTCAGGACAGATTTTTATACATGATGCTATAGCATGTGTTTTACCATGCCCAGCTGGCGCAATCAACACTGATCGCGGATTGTTGATGAAGTTACTTAATGTCATTTCCTATCCACGCCATTATTTCAGAATATTCCCTGAACAAAGTGCTACCTTCTGGAAGTTGATCAAGATACTTAATCCATATACGCCCCACTTTTTCGCCATGATGAATATTCTTGAACCAAGCTCCATTGTCTGTATTTGCTTTGGCGGCCTTAGCCAAAGCAGCACGCAACTGAGCATGTTCTTCACTTGGTACCTTGACGAGTTCATCTATTGTCTTGTAACTAAATCCTTGTAGTGGTAAAACGACTTTTGTTCCTGCATGTTCTTCTATTGCATAGGCTACAAGCTCGCAAACAGCTTCCCAAGGGAGTTCCTGAAAAAGTTGCTGCTCAATTGCATTATCCTTATCACACTTGACGACCTTGATTCCCTTTGCTCTTGTACATTCGTAGATTTCATCCAGTTTTCTGACATCATCATCACAAAATACCATTGTATCAATGCCATTATCATAGAAGTGATTTGCTAATTCATAAAACCTACTACTACCACTACCGTCAATATGCACTATACCTTGGACAGCTATTCCATATCCTCTAGTTTCCTGAAGATAATCACTAAACGAACGGATAATTCCTTCTTCTGTAGCGCCTTCACAACAGATGATTCTACGGGCAAAGAAAGCTGCTGGCTGAGACCTTAGCACTCCTTGCAAATTAACATTAAAGGATAGCAATCTGTTAGATCCTTTGGTCATCAAGAATATTTGGTCAGCAGAAGGTTCCAAAACAACATCTTTTGAATGTGTTGTTATAAACACCTGCCCTTTAGGTGAACGAGAAAGTAATCGAGTAAGGTTTCTTGCTCGATCAGATTCTAATCCCTGTTCTAATTCATCTATTAGTATTACGCCTCCATCCTCTACCAGACCATATTGAATAGCAATACTTAACAATCTTTTTGAACCTTTGCCACATAATCGAAAAGGAATGTTGTTAGAATGAAGTGATATATTACTTTCTGAGTACGCATTATCTTTGAACTCCAAAATACTATATAAGTCATCTACAGAAAGACCGAGTTTATGAGCACTTGCTTTTATAGCGTTTGTCGCTTCATCAAATTCCGTAAAAACATTCGCATCTCTTATAGTTTCATATGCAGTACGTACAATTTCAACAATCCTCTTTTCCGGAGCCTTTTTATGTTCCTTGTCCAACCCCTTTCGGAATGTTGAATACAATGGTGAGCCTTTGGAATAAGAGAAATGATTATCTACATAGTCTGATACCATGAACATATTCAGTTTTGCTCTATCACCATGCGCAAACGAGATATTTCCAATTTCCCTATCGCTAATGATAGTCCATTTTGGTTCAAGAGTATCATCCACAGTCAGCCTTACTTTTAACACTTTCTTTTCTTGGTCTGCATCTGGATCTTCTAAATCAGATACGACATCGTCTCCTTTCAGAAGCTGAATATATTGTCCATACTTTTCGATCTTCAATAATTCTTCTGGGACATCAAAAACAACGGCTTCCATTACGATAGGAGTCGATGTATCCCTATTTGTAAAATCCAAATCAGAAAAAGTAGTATTCCAAACAGGTGACAAAATAGAAGCAATAGCCTTCAGTATTGTTGACTTACCAGAGTCGCCCCTACCAATAAGTACGATGCAGTTTTTATCACCAAAGGTTTGTTCAAAACACTCAATCCCTCGGTAATGAGATATTTTTAAGCTAAATATTTTTGACATATCTATATATTCTCAAATGATAATGCAGGATACACTTATCGTTTTAAATTTTTACATATAAAATCCAAAGGATCTATACCGTCCACATCTTTCATTCTTTTCTCAAGAAAATCTGCTGAAGCAGGGGCTATGTTAATCTCCACTTCTTGGAAGATTGGAAGTCCTTTTACAGATTCTTGATACTTAATGAACTTATCTGTTCTTGGTGTTAAAATGAAATTCAATGCGCTCGCATAAACATCTGCTATCTGAATACCAAAGTTTTCATGAGACTTTGCAAGCTCCATATTACCAACGGGTAACGGGTAAACATGTTTATTCTCGCCATACCCGACTAAAGTTTCCTCATGTTCCATATCACGCAATGATTGCATTAATCCCAAATTTGCAAAGAATGGCTCAGAAGAATCAAAGAGTATGTCATGTTTATTACCTGTAGATTGATACCATTTCTGGATACTTTCTGAAAACAAAGGTACCGTCAGATCCAGATAAAACGATTCATTATGCAATGCTTCACGGATGATAATCATAGTCAGCGGAATCTCCGATAACACGTCCAAAAAAATTTCACTGGTATCCTTATCAGCACGCAGTTTATCTGTTGTACGATAAAAATCAGCCACAGCTTCAACGGTAGAGTTCCTGACCATCTTTACAAAGTTGGACTCAAACTCATTTACCAGAGGTTGATTGGGGTGAAGAATTGCGCAATAATACATCTTATTTGCCATTACTAGATTTCCAGCACCTTCGTAAATGTTCACACCCAATTCATGATAAAACGTTTCAATCAGTGTATTTACTATTTGAGCATAGATGCAATATCGTTTATTTGCATAAGCCAACCGAATATGCTTATTATCCATTAGCGGGTGAGCAAACAATTTGTTGAGAACAGCGCGACCTTGCGGATTCGTGTACATGTTTGCGAAATGTAGCTCAGTTCCCCACTTCGCATATTCAATATCTGCCTTTATCAGTTCAACATCTTCATCGGTAATACAAACAGATGCCATCGTAAAGTATGGCTGCTGAACATTGGTCAAATCTGGTCCCGTGTAGCCTGCTTCATCAAAGTACAACATATTAATGTCATTTCTTTATGAGAATATCCGTTAGTTCCATTACATGATAACAATGTTCTCCTTGTCCTTCTGTGAATCCTTCCGAATCCATGAAACTATCAATAATCTCTTTGTTATACCCACAGTAATCATTTATCTCTATTTCAACCTTTTCTTTGTTGACAGAAGAGAGGATCTTTCTGAAATATGGCAAATCTACATCCCCGAAAGAATGGCCATAGAAATGCAAACATGTAACCTCCCCCAGGTTTCCAAACCACTTCTCATTCTTTTGAATTATGGTTTCAACTTGTTTCCTCTGTTTATAGACTCCAGATACAGCAGCATCCTTTGCCCTTTGTGTTACATAGTCGTCACCTTCTTCATAATAGTCATCATCCTCTTCATTTCCAATAGCAAATGATGGTGCTGGACTTTCTACTTCCTTTTCCAAATCCTGTAGTGACACACCATGACCTAATACTAACTCATCATCAGTATTAGCCTTGCCATGTAAATACAGTATTCGTTCGCTAGGAATCTTGTATAAACTTTCGAGGGTATCAGAGTAATTGAATGTCAGGAATATCGAATCTTCTAATTCCATCTCCACCATCATATCTGGATTGCCCCCTTCCAATTGATTTATCCATCCATGTAAGGCTTCTCGGACCAAAGAATACGCTTCGTCCAATCTTTGTTCAACAGCAATCTCAGCCTCATACCAATCTGCATCACGGAAATCGTCACTACCAAAGTCAGGATAGTGCCCGCTAGTTTCCTCCAATGCAATTTCAAGAGTATTAGCCGATGCTAGATTCTGCTCAAAGTGTTTCCACCATGTGCTATCACAATAGCCAAAAGTTTCGTCAATAACGGTTAGGACATCCCACTCTTCATTTTCTTGAAGCCATTTGTAGAAGTCTTGATAATCAGTATTCCTACCATGATGTATATCAAAACCATTGCCAATTACATATAAGTGTTTCATTTGCGAATTCCTAATTTATCTACATTCATCAGAAGTTTGACATCGGGTGATTCAAATTGCCATCGAGGTACAATGCTCTGCGAATTCTTCTCAATGTAGTCATACAACATCTTGAAATCTTCAAGACCATCATACCCAAAAATCACCTTTATCTTATCTAAGTATTTGCATGATTCTGCACGTGCAAAAATCTCAAATGGGCGTCTTTGATTGCATGAATATAAAATACTATGAGGGAACCAACGACTTCGCCAATTTTCCTCTTGCTTATTCGACAGGAAATGTAACCATGTTACGAAATCAGCCTGGCAAATATCTTCTATCGAAAGAGCAGAACATGATTCCATTCTATCGTATAATATCTTCGCCAGAAGGGAATAATATCGTTGCGTAGCTTATTGATTCTCATTATAGACAGAGTACAAATGATGTTCAAACTCTCTGTATGTATAGGTTGCTTCATATTCATTACTTGCTTTCTTGTTATAAAACGAGGTGTTAAACAAGTCTGCAACAGCAACAAAGCATTCGTTCCTCAGAAGGACTGCGATAAAACATAACATCAACTCATATTCTATGAATTTCATGTTATCCTCTTCCTCTTGATACACATACGTCACTCCACGTCTCTCTTGTGTATATAAATGAATATACTCAAAGAAACGCATATAACTATCAAAAGTAGATTCAATTATATCGTTTCTACATACATTCTTCAATAACTCTATCCACTCGTCACGGTAAGGCACAAAATCCTTTATACTATTTGTAAATAGTGTGTAGTAATCTGAATGATTGCGGCATGATGGCAATTGGAAAGATTGGAGATTCTCAGCGAATGTGTTTAAATATTCCCTAACAGCCCCCACAGCATTCGTCCGACCTTCTGCTACCAGTGAGATTGCTCGTCGATACGCTGCCGTTGTTCCTAATGTTTTCTTGTCATCAGCAAGAATATAATCTGGCACTCTGCCCAATTTAGGTTTTACATACAGCGGCTTGTTATACACCCAACGAACAAGTTCTTCAAATTTCTGGGCATACTTGTTAGGATCGGTGAAGTCGATATACTTTCGAGAACCATAATACACAGGGAGGTATGGCTTACCTGTCTCTTCATTTATCTCGAATGCAGCAACTACAAACTTGTTTTCATCTGGTTGTTGTTCATATACCTTCCTTGATATAATCTGCGCCTCTGTACCAGCACCGCCTTTTCGCTTATCAGACTTCTCTGAATACATCTTATCACAAATTATCAGTACTTTTTGTATAGTAGGATCTGCTATCATCTGTTCCATAAACACATCAGCATCATCTCCTTCTTTCAAGTTCCATTTATCCAGAATAACATCAATGCCACTTTCTACCAGTTCTGTAGCAATATCCAACACCCTCTGCTCATGTTCAGGCGTTGTCCAGCTATACGATATAAATATTTTGGGATTTTCCATCGTTAATCTTATTATCATTAGTTCTGACCGAGGTTACGATCCTCGTAAAGACCAAATCGTCAGATGTGGGTTGTTATCATGGTTGCTTTTGTCATTACTCACACTTCCATCTGCCCCCAGTATGTTCGTTTGACCAACTGGCTTCTAAAGCTTCGAAGAGAAGGCGTTGTTCTCCAGGCAAAGTACCTGCCTTGATTTTCTTTCGGATATATTTCGCCCAGTTAAGAAGTTCACGGAACTCGACTTTGTGCTTATCTAGAAAATGAAGATTCACAGCAACGTAGATTTCGGCTTGTTGTGACGCATCATCCTGTTCTCTTCTTCCGTTGTTGCCATAGTCTACACTACTTCCAGCCTCTTTAACTCTTCCATCAGCCTTCCGAGCTCTGAGTAAGTATAATTTCTACCACTTACCAGCTTCTCATCCATTGAGTGGTCTGCATTAGCAACTGCATATGCCAACGAGCCGCCATTGCGCTCAAAGTATGAGTGCAAGCCCTTACATTTGATGAAGAATTCTGCCGTCTTACGATACTCCACATTCTGGTTCAAGTCCTTCAACAATGACTCCTGGTCAGTATATGCACGTGAAGTGTAACTGAAATAGTACAAGAAGAACAACTCCGTACAGCGGTGAGTCTCGAAGAACTTCACCTCACAATACAATCCTTTCTTGGGCTTGTTGATGGGTTGGGCATACTTCTTCTTCAATCGCTCATATTGTGAACGCTCCGGTTCCTTGTCCTTGGTGTCCATATCAATGATACAGAAGATGTGGTTGAAGCCCATAGCCACACCCTCTGCTATCTTAGCATCCAGTTCCTTGATGTTTGTATGCTTCGGATAGTCTGGCTTGATGGTCAGACGCTTGAATACGTCGCATAGGGACTTGAAGTAGAAGAACTCCGTTGGTCCTTCGCCCAAGATGAGTGCTGTCTGTCGTAGCTTTCCCATATCAGTCCTCCAGATTTATAAAGATACTACCCAGTTCTGGTTTGGCACCCAATCGGCCTATGCGGTATGAATTGTAAAGCGAGAGGTTCTTGTGCAAGCCAAAGGAGTCGCCACGAGCATATTCGGACGAAGCTGTCTCCTTGTTCTTCTCAACGAACCACACCACACCTCTGTTCTCGTTAATCATATCCTGCGACAGGAGGGTAGTCTCCTGACTCGTGATAACCAGCTGCGACTTATCGGAGTTGAAGATGAAGACATTGAGATAGTAGTACAACAGATCGTTGTGCAGATCCTCGCCCAGTTCGTCAAGATAGTACACGTGAGGACTTGTTATCAGGTCGTACAGGGCATCCAATATACGGATATACTTCTGAGTACCCTTTGACTGCCATTTAAGTGGAATGTCGAAATCTCCATTGTCGGAATGGTTTAAGAAGGTGATGGAATCTGTGGTAGGCTTCAGTAGGACCTCTTTCATCTCCTCTGGGATATTTTCCTTTTGGATGCGCTCGCGGAAATCATTGGGCACAATGCGGTCTTCTACAACAGGACTATATTCCAGAATGTTCAAGTCGGCCTTCTGGAGCATCGTGTTATAGAACTTACGCTTCTTAGGATTGCTGTAAGCATCCTTCAAGATTTCAACAAGTCCCTTTTCTACATCACCATCCACATCGTGATAATTGGACATAATCCAAGCGTGAAGCGTGTTGAATGGAGCTATATCTTCTTTCAAGGCTGCCTTTCGGCAAACAGACAGCACACTGTGATTGTTCAGTGTGTTTTCGCGGATGCTTTCCTGCGTCTTGACTTGCAATTTGAGGCTTGCACCAAACTTGATGTCTGCCTGTACATTCTCGCCCACAAAACTGCGCTCATAGAACAGAGACTTAGATTTGTTTGGGTAATAGTACAGGGCTTCACCCAGAATGTGCTTGCCGTTGAACTTGACATCGTAATCATATCGGGTGCCATCGGCATAAAATGATACGTGCATTTCCGTTGGCTCATCTTTGGTAAGCACAAAGGGAATGCAACCGCCAATTTCGACTGTCGCATCAGACTTTGGCATGACCAACAGGCGGAATACCTCGTTCATGGCAATCAGCATGTTTGATTTACCAGAAGCGTTTGAACCATATAGAATGCCTAACTTGTACAAGAACACGCTATCAGCAACTTCGGTGACAAGTTCCGAAGATGGTCCTTTGGCCACGAAGCTTAATTCCTGCTTGTCGCAAATGGAAAGATAGTTCTTTACCCAAAAATCTCGTATCATATCGCAATATTTTATTTATTATCGTAATTTTGCTACAAAAATATAAATAATTTTTGAAATGAATACCACATTTATCATCCATTTCTGTAATTACGATACGTATTTATGTATATTTAACTATAAAATAGATGTTGAGATAGCAAATTGACACCAGTTTGTGCTTCGTAGTTGTTATCCGATAGCTCATTTTCCCTCTTGCACATCAGCAACACGACAGAATTGGTAGAAGTTCGCGATTTCCCTCTTGACGTATTCACACGCGCGTAATATAAATTATGGTATTATCATCGTCCTCAAACTTATACCCCAAAGCCAGTTAGGTTGTTCAAAGTAAAACTGCGACAGACCGTCGCAGTTTATAATCTCCATCGAAGAAAACATCCACTTTAAGTCATAATAACAACTCAAATTCTGCATATTTTTATGCCTTTTATGGTTCCGCAAAGTTAAAAGTGTTAAATCTTCGACTTTTTTATCGCTCACAGAATCTACGTCTTCACTTTTCTACCGTTTAATAACGAAAGGCTGATAGATAATCAGTTATAGATACGAACAATGAATCAACTCATTTTTTTGAGATGTTCATGGCTGAAATTTTTCCATCGCTGTCGATAGTTGCCGATATGGTGTATCGTGGCTTATAGTGTCCACCCTCTCTTTCTATGTCGAGTGTACAGTCGCTTTTTATTTTATATGATATTTTGCCGTCTGCAGTCTCATGTAATGTTACATCCGATACATCGTTTATATGCCAATTAAGGTTCTTGACATCTGCTTGGTACAAATCAACCATGTATTGCTGTACGTCAATTCTTGTGGCTCCACTCTTGCCGTTGAAGTTTGTCAGTCTTGACGTGACATACGATGACAATGCTGCCTTGTCCTTGCTGTTGATGGCTATTAGGAAGCGGCGCAGAGACTTTGTTGCACTATCCTTGTCTGCCTGTGTCAATGAGTGCTTCTCATTGCTTTCATGTGCTTTTTTCGATTCCAGTGCAGTTTCCGTCTCAATGGTTTCTTCTTTTGTCTCCTCTTCGTCTTGTTCTTCCTCCTTTTGTGGAAGACCTACTTTTATAGTATCTCTTACTATAGTGACGTTAGTCTTTGGGGTATTGTCTTGCCTTGTATTGGATTTTTGTTCTGTTTTATGCGCCTTTTCTGCATTCTTTCTGTCCATCATGTCTTTATAGAAATAGAGTCCAGCTGCGCATATCACTCCTGCAATTACTAAAGATACAAGTATCGTTGTAAGCCCTCTGGATGAATTATCCTCGTTAGAATCATTCTCTTCATCATTATTGTCGTATTGCTTTCTCTTGTCTGCTGAGGTTTCATATACAGGTGTGCCAATCACCTCGTCTTTGTATGTATTGTCATGAATAGAAGAGTGCAATTTTGTGCTTTCCACCGTTTCTTTAATGATGTTATCATCGTCTCCAGATATCGTAATGCCGCAGTTTGGGCAAACAGGAGCCTTGTCACTAACTACGTGACCGCATTCCGGACATTTTATTAGCATAGTGAATTATGTATTGTTAGTTTAAATTATGTTTATTTTCTGTGATATCTTATTTCTCTCATGGTGTGCCTTCCCATCAGTCTGCTTTTGTCAACATATCCATTGACGCCATTGATGTGTCCCTTGCCAGTATATTGCCATGCAAATATGTCTCTTTCGTCAGCAAGTACAGGTTCTTTTCCGTTGTATTGTGCAACCATTAGTTTGTATCCGTCTAATGCACCTACTAAATATTTGTTGTAAAAATTGGTGTAGGTATATACGAGAGGTTTCTGCTTGTATTCTTTTTCAACAAGGACAAGAAATTTATGAAGGGAGTCGCATAGAGCCTTTGCCCCCAGTCCGCTATTTACTTCAACGTCAATCATTGGCACTAGGTCTTGGTCTTGTGGACGACACTGAGCCCTGAAGTTCCTCAGTTGCTCTTCCTGAGGCTGTTTGGGTCTGTAGAAATGGTATGACCCTACCTTCAGACCGTTTTTCCTCGCCATATATATGTTTTCCTCATATCTCTTGTCTATAAAGGTCTCTCCTTCTGTGGCCTTCAGATAGACATAGAACATTCTGCCATTGTCTCCAACGGCTTCCCAGAATACGTTGCCTTGGTAATGGCTCATGTCAAGTCCATGAACATGGTTGCATGTATCCTCACATTGTATTGAATATTGTGCCTTGGCCACTACTGACGATATCAGCAGGACCACTATTATTGAGATGTTTCTTGCGTTCATAACTGCAAAGGTACAAAAAAATGCATTATATCAAGACAATCAACATGCCATAATTGAATGTCTGGCGGTTTTTTAAAGTTCTTTTTGAAAATAACCATGTATAATTGGCGTTATTACAAAAGAAAATACTAATTTTGCGACTGATTAATTTAAAACATATATTGTAGATATGATTAACATTACTTTTCCTGATGGTTCTGTTCGTTCGTATGAGCAGGGCGTGACAGGTTTGCAGATTGCCGAAAGCATATCACCAGCTTTGGCACGCGATGTTTTATCTTGCGCGGTTAATGGTGAGACAGTTGAGTTAAATCGTCCGATTGACAAGGATTCAAAGGTGCAGCTCTTCAAGTGGGAAGACAATGAGGGAAAGCATTCTTTCTGGCATACGTCTGCCCATCTGCTTGCAGAGGCTTTGCAGGAGCTTTATCCTGGCATACAGTTTGGCTTTGGACCGGCTATTGAGAATGGTTTCTTCTATGATGTCCTGTTGAAGGATGGAGAGTCTATAAAGGAATCTGACTTTCCGAAGATAGAAGCTAAGATGAAAGAACTTGCAGGTAAGAAGGAACCAGTTGTCAGAAAAGAGATTAGCAAGAAAGATGCACTTAAAGACTTTGGCGATGCCGGACAGACATATAAGTGTGAACATATTGACCAGGATTTGGAAGATGGAACCATAACGACATATACCCAAGGTTCCTTCACGGACCTTTGCAAGGGACCTCATCTATTGAACACAGGAGCAATAAAGGCTGTCAAGCTAACAAGTGTGGCTGGTGCCTTCTGGCGTGGTGATGCCACCCGCGAGCAAATGCAGCGACTGTATGGCATCTCTTTCCCAAAGAAGAAGATGCTTGACGAGTATCTTGTCATGCTTGAAGAAGCTAAGAAACGCGACCACAGGAAGATTGGAAAAGAAATGGAACTTTTCATGTTTTCTGAGAGGGTAGGGAAGGGACTGCCGATATGGTTGCCAAAAGGAACAGAGCTGCGCCTGCGCTTGCAAGATATGCTGAGGAAAATACAACGACGTTATGGCTATCAAGAGGTTATCACTCCACATATAGGTTCAAAGAATCTTTATGTCACAAGTGGTCACTATGCTCATTATGGCAAGGATTCATTCCAGCCAATACACACTCCAGAGGAGGACGAGGAATATATGCTGAAACCAATGAACTGCCCTCACCACTGTGAAGTATTCGCATGGAAGCCGCGTTCATATAAGGATTTGCCTCTGCGCATTGCTGAGTTCGGAACAGTTTATAGATACGAACAGAGCGGTGAGCTGCACGGACTTACGAGAGTAAGGTCGTTTACCCAGGATGATGCGCATATCTTCTGTAGGCCTGATCAGGTTAAGAGTGAGTTTGTGCGTGTCATTGACATTATTCAGACTGTGTTCTCAACATTTAATTTCTCAGACGATAATGTGGAAGTTCAGATTTCCTTGAGAGACCCTGAAGATACAGAGAAATACATAGGGTCTGACGAAATCTGGAATACTGCAGAACAGGCTATAATAGATGCATGCAAGGAGAAAGGCTTGAAAGCCAGGGTTGAGTATGGAGAAGCTGCATTCTATGGACCAAAACTTGACTTCATGGTTAAGGATGCTATAGGAAGAAGATGGCAGTTGGGAACAATTCAGGTTGACTATAATTTGCCACAGCGTTTTAAACTGGAATATACAGCGGATGACAATTCCAAACAGGTGCCAGTAATGATTCACAGAGCTCCTTTTGGTTCAATGGAGAGATTCTGTGCAGTGTTGATAGAACATACAGCTGGTCATTTCCCATTATGGCTTACACCAGACCAGGTGTCAGTCTTGCCAATATCAGAGAAATATAACGATTATGCCAAGAAAGTGGCAAAATATCTTGACCAGCAGGGTGTAAGAGCAAACGTTGATGACAGGAACGAAAAGATTGGCAGGAAGATACGCGACAATGAGTTGAAACGCGTTCCATACATGGTTATTGTGGGTGAGAAGGAATCTGCCGAAGGTCTTGTTTCGATGCGCAAACAGGGTGGAGGAGAGCAAGCCACAATGACAATGGAAGATTTTGCAACAAGGATAAACAATGAGGTTGCTGAGCAACTTAAAGCAACAGATATCCAGTCTGAATAACATATGGATTAGTTTCCAGGCATCTGGTTCTTATATTTCAAAGCCATGTCAACTGCATTCAGAAGAGTGCCGCTGACATGGCTTTAAAATTTTTAGAATAGAGAATGAACACATCTTTATGATAAATGTTATCCTATTTCAACAACTGTTATTCCAGCCCCTCCAAACTGTACATGCTCGTCACGGTAGCTTCTTATGTTTGGAACGCAGGAAAGATACTGCCTTACTAATTGGCGTAGAATGCCATTGCCCTTTCCATGTAATATCCGTAGTTGTGAGGCTCCTACAATTATTGCGTCATCTATGAAATACTGAACTTGCAACAGTGCCTCGTCTGCTCTGAGACCTCTAATATCGAGTTCTTGCTTGAATTGCTTGTGCCTCTCATCTATCGTGTCACGTGTCATCCTGCTTGTGCCGGTTTTTGTGCTCTCTTTTACACAGGCAGCAAGCTCAAGCCTGTCTGTTGGCATTTTGGTACGCATGTCACCAAATACTATGGTAGCCATTCCTTTGTCTAAAGTCGTAACCTGACCTACAGAGGAGAGACCTTTGATTCTTACGTGGCTGCCTATTTCAATATTCTCATGTTTAATGTCTTCTTTCGGTGCTTCAGCCTTCCTGCGATTCTCATCAGCGAGCCTCGCCTTTCTTTCTTTGTGCCTTTCCCTGCGCTTTTCTATCTGGTCTATCTTTCTTGCTATTTTTTCTTCGTTTTCAAGCCTTTCCTTCTCCGCAATGTCTTTTCTGTATGATTCAAGTTCCTCCCTGATACGTCTCGTCTCATTGCGTTCAGCCTGCTTTTCCTTTATTTCTCTGATGGTGTTCTCTATTATCCTGTTTGAACCGTCAAGCATGTCTTCTGCCTGCTTCCTAGCATCGTCTAATATCTCCCTTCTCTGGCTTCGGGTCTCTGCAATCTCTTTCTCGTACTTCTCAATCATTCTTTCAAGTTCTTTCTCGCGCTGGTGAATTGTCTGACGCTTGTTTTCCCAGTACCTTTTGTCCCGCACGATATCCTGAAGATACTTGTCGCTTTGTATGTACTCTGAACCCACAATGTCACTCGCATATCTGATGACATCATCTGGCAAGCCAATCTGACGGGCTATCTCAATGGCGAATGAACTTCCAGGCCTGCCTATGGACAACTTATATAGTGGACGCATTTCTTTCCTGTCGTAGAGCATGGCACCATTCACAACTCCCTCATGGCTGTCTGCATAATGTTTCAGGTTTTGGTAATGAGTTGTTATAACACCCCATGATTTCTTTGAAAGCATTTGGTGAAGAATGGCTTCTGCAATGGCACCTCCTATTTGCGGCTCCGTGCCAGATCCAAACTCGTCAATTAACAGCAGCGTTGAGTCGTCACAAGACTTAAGCATGATTTTCATGTTGCGCAGATGTGACGAGTAAGTACTCAAATCGTTGTCTATACTTTGCTCGTCTCCAATGTCAATAAGTATTTTTTTGAAAATACCAGCTCTCGAAGAATCTCCCAAAGGAACAGAGAGACCACATTGAAGCATGTATTGCAATAATGCCACAGTTTTGAGACATACGGACTTGCCACCAGCGTTAGGACCAGATATGAGTATTATCCGACCGTTCTTTCCAAGTTCAATATCAAGAGGAATAGTCTTTCTTCCGTGTCTTGCAAGACTAATTGCAAGGAGAGGATGCTCAGCAAAACGCCAGTCCATATAAGGTTTGCTGGTGACTTTAGGCTCGTTGGCCTTTATCTTATCTGCAAATAGAGCTCTAGCCCTGATGAAATCAATTACTGCAAGGAGACGGTATGACTTAATAATATCATTCGATAAAGGGCGAATCTCTGCCGCCTTGACTTTAAGAATTCTGATTGCCTCCTTTCTCTCCTCTGACTCAAGTTCCCTTATTCTGTTGTTTGCCTCTACAACCTCTGTTGGTTCTATATATACAGTCTTGCCAGAAGACGACTCATCGTGTATTATACCCCTAATCTTCCTTTTCAAACCTGGTATGACAGGTATGACTAATCGGCCGTCCCTTAGCGAGGGAGAAGCATCCTTCTCAACGAACCCGTCTTTTTGAGCCTGTTTCAACACTTCGGAAAGAGCCTTGGATGCAGAACCTTCAACCTTCAATTTCTCCCTTCTAATGTTATACAATTTCTCAGAAGCACTGTCCCTTAACTTGCCATATCTGTCTAAAACCTTGTCAATGCTTACCTCAAGTGACTGAAAAGTCATAATGCCCTCTGTCAAGGCAAACAGTGTAGGATAGGCAGGGACATCATCAGAACCTTTGAGAAACATGACTATTTTCCTAATAGAGATAATAGCCCGAAGAAGACCATGCAGTTCCTCTTCATCCATCCATGTCCCTTCAATTCTTATTCTTTTTATACTATCACGAACATCTACAAAGTTGTCCAGGGGAAATTCCTCATGTCTGGCAATTATACATCTGAACTCACGAGTTTGTGTCAGGCTTGTTTCAATGAATGATTTGTCTGTAGAAAAAGACATTTCCGATACCATTTCGGCACCAAGATTTGAAATGCACTCTTTCGACACTAACGAGCGAATAATGTCAAAACCAATCTTCCGTTCAAAATTATCAGGATAAATCATAATGCAAAATTAGCTAATTTCATATTCTTACGCAAAAAAATATTTGAAAATTTGCAAGATTGAGAAAAATGTATTACCTTTGCACCGCTTTTAGACCAAAAGCCTGTTTCTAACAGAAGGAGAGATGGTAGAGTGGTCGATTACAACGGTCTTGAAAACCGTCGTGCTGAGAGGCACCGGGGGTTCGAATCCCTCTCTCTCCGCAACTAAGTCCTGTAAGTCTTTGATTTACAGGATTTTTCTTTTTTTTTCTTTAGTCAAGAGGTTCCGCTGGAAGTTCCGTTATTACTTTTATGATTATTTAAGGGTTCAGGTCCTGTTTTCTCCAAAACTCCCCCTTCTCAGAGCGTTTATCTTCACGGTTATTTCAAATCCTTGACCCATCATGAACATCTTTCACGTTACAGAAACCAAGACCTTCTAACAATGCTACGACATAATAGAAATTTGTTTCCGGAATCGGTTCTTTCATTTCCTCTGGTGAGACTTTGGTATTTGATGAGAAATTTGGTTCTTTGCCAGTATCTCTTATAAAGAAACTGTCTAATTCTTTACGAGGAAATACGTTATAACAATCTGAACATAAACATCTAAAAACTAAGGGTCACTTGCAAAAACGTGTGGATTATCTAACACAATAAGACGAATTTTTTGTACGTTTATAAGATAAACGACAGAATTCAGATGGAACAATATAGACTCCTGGCAGAATGCCTTTTACCAGCCCATATGCTTGACTGGTTTGATTTGCAGAATGTATGTGTAGAGAAAAAAGACGACTACAAGTAATTCACATTTATCTTGACGAGAACGAACAGAAGCCAGACAGCAGTGAGGACTATGCACGAAGGATGGTGAAAGCTGAAGATGTGGCATGTGTTACGGACAAGCATGTCAATGAAGATAGTATAAGTTGCTACGTCATGGCAATAGAGCCAAAAGGAGAATACGGCGCAAGACCATGCTCCGTGAAGTGGGCATCAGCATAGCTGACATATTGATGAAGAACAGACAATGACCCAACCGCAGAGGTTACGGAAAGTGTCGGGGGTGAAGCCGAAGGCATTAATTCATAATACAATCTTTCTGACAAGTGTTCCACCTTGTTTGAAAGAATCTTCTTCGATAATAGAAAGAATCTCGTCAAAAGAAAGTTCAAAAACACCATCCTTGATATAGGAATAAAGGCGAGGAAGTCCGTGCTTTGATTTAGGACGGAAAGCAGATTTGAAAAGCCAGAAAACAGTACAGCCATTAATTGCGCCTACTTCCCTTAGTAGGTCGCAATAGCAATCTCTTGCAATGTTTTCCAGTTTTTCAACAGCTTCGGGGTATTCCATGAAATGATTATATGAATTAGAACATGGAAAAATTATTGTAAGATACTAATGACATCTTCTCATTATCAGTGCGAACTCCACGTTCAGAAAATGATGCGTATCTAATCTGTCCCATATAATAAACATTTATTATTTTACTTTATTACCAAAAACGGATGCTATGTAGAAACACTGCATCCGTCTCTCAGCAATCAGAATTTCACGACTACATCTTCGTATTCAGATTGTGCTATCTTAATTCCTTTCTTGGATGCTTTTTGTCTGATGTTCTTCATCTCTTTTTGTGCCTCACGCAGTAATTTCTTTTGTAGAGTATAATTTGAAGAGCTCATACTTTGACCTGTAGAACCACCAACGTCCTTTCCGTCTTTCTTGACACGGGTACCTAAGTTTGTCAGAGTTTCATAGTTGGATTTGGCTCTTCTTTCCCATAGACGATACTGGGTTTCAAGTGAACCTCCGCCAGAACCAGAATTGCCAGATGCCCCATAGGAGTCGTTTTCCCCTGTCATCTGCTGAATCTGCTCTACTGTGACGGCAGCTTGTTGCAACGTATTGCCCAGTGTTGTGAGGGTTGCTGCCAGTTGCTGCCTACGTTGTTCCGCCATTATCTCCTCATTACGCACCATGTTCTCTATCGCTGACATATCCATTGTCTCTGAAGCTACCCATTTACCTCCAACGTTTCCATATAGCCAAGAGGCTGCACCTTTTTTCTTATAAATACCTTTGGCCTGTATAGGCATGACTTCCTCATCATTCTTGTCAACCACGCCCCATTTCATTTCGCCGTCTATGAGTTTTGCGACAAAGTAATAGGTGTGCGAGCCTTTGATTCCTATCATGATGTCGTCATACTTGCCTGCTGGTATTGTTGCACGAATTTCCTTTTCATCATTTATGCCATCAACCACTGCAGCAAAATGCCCTAATCCAAGTCCAGAAAAGGTTGTTACTCTGCTATGATATTCTTCGAGCCAGTCATTCGGATTGACAGTCTCTTCGCCAACGACAACACGGTCAGGATGGGTGCCTTGTAGTATGTTTCCTTTGAGTGGTGGAACCAAAATGCAACCATCAAACTTTACAAGACCTATCTTTCCGTCTGCATCTTTTACCCAATAACAACAATGAATCTTGCCTCCATTGAAACAAAAGGCTACATCAGAAAAAGTATTGAGCAAGCGTTTCTCTATGTCATTCAGTTGTTCCTGCTGTATGTCCTTCAAAGAAACGAATTCATAGGGTACGGACTTCCATCCAAAACCGAAAGAAGCAAACCGGAAAGATTCAGTACGATTGACTTTCTTAACCAATTTGGACACCTCCTTACTCTTTCTGTTCTGAGCCTGTAAACTTGCAGCCATTCCTAGGAACAAAAGAAAGATAATTCCTACCTTAATCTTCATATAATCAAAATTTAGCATTTAACTTACAAATAGACCAGATTAACCGTTTCATCTATTTATTGCAAAATTAGCAAATTTTTATCTAAAAAACGTATGTACTTATCTATTTTTTAGTCTTTATTAGGAAAAATTCGGACAGATGTTATCTTATAAATATGCTATTTTGCAACTGTGGAGAGGATTTATTTATCACGGTATTAACTTCTTCTACTATATCATCGTATTTACTTCGTTCTTCATATAATATGCCATCAAAAACAACAAGCTCATAAGATTTCTCTTTATTGTAGGCGTGGTATTTGATTTCAATATATACGCGGTCAATTTCCTTTATAATGCGAGTTGTGGAGCTTGCCCATCTATATTCATCACCCTGGAACAGTTCTTCACAGGCAACCACCCGTCGCTCGAGCAGCCGTACTCGCCTATGACTATCAGGTTCTTTATACTCTCTGCACATTATCGTGGAACAGTAGATTTCTCCAACGATGCCCTGAAGGCCAGCCAGAAGGGTATGCAGAAGCTCATGGACGGACTGGCAGACATTGAGCGCATAGCACCGCAGGCTCAGAGCGACAGCAATGTTCATGACTTCGTGGCAGCATTCAGGCAGAAGTGGCAGGCTTCGAGGTCAAGGACACCAAGGACGGATGTGTCTGGAAACTCAATTGCTGATTTTTTTATAGGTCTGAGGTCAAAGGTCAAAGGTCTGAGGTCTAAGGTGGAATGTAAAAGGTCAAAGGTCTAAAGACTAAGGTCTAAGGCCTTTGGCCTTTCGTCTATCTTCTCTATCTCATCTATCCTCATATAAGATTAGACAGATTTGTGGTACTTCTCACATATATCTTCCCTTGTCCTCCCGAGTGTTCGGGTTAGACTTCTATGTCCTCGAAGGGTTTTGCGGAAACGCACTTCAGGTTCTTAGCGAGCTGCTGCGTGCTGCTGGCTCCTACAAGAACGCTCGTCACGCCCTGCTGGTGTAATATCCATGCGAGCGCCATCTCGGCAAGCGTCTCGCCGCGCTGCTTGGCTATGGTGTTGAGTCTTGTTATATACTCCAGAAGCTCAGGTGTGAGTTTGTCACTCTTGAGAAATCTCTCTTTTGACATCCTTGAATCCTGCGGAATGCCGTTGAGGTATCTGTCGGTGAGCAGTCCCTGTGCCAGTGGCGAGAAACTTATGAAGCCTATTCCGTTATGGTTGCAGTAGTCGAGTATTCCTTCCTTGACAGGTTCGCGGTCGAGAAGGTTGATGCGTCCCTGATAGATGAGCAGAGGCACGTCGTGGTCACGCAGGTATTCGTCGGCAACCTTCAGTGCCTCCAGTGGCCAACGGCTGATGCCGACATAAAGGGCCTTACCTTGACGGACAATGTCTACGAGAGCCTGCAACGTCTCCTCGAGTGGAGTGTTGGGGTCGTATCGGTGGCTGTAGAACAGGTCTACATAGTCGAGGTGCATACGCTTGAGGCTCTGGTCGATGCTCGCCATGAGGTATTTGCGTGAGCCCCAGTTGCCGTATGGTCCCGGCCACATGTCGTAGCCGGCCTTAGTGGCTATGAACAGCTCATCCCTATAGGGCCGGAAGTCATCGTCGATGAGCCGTCCCATTGTCTGCTCTGCCGAGCCGTAAGGTGGTCCGTAGTTGTTGGCAAGGTCGAAATGTGTGATGCCGTTGTCGAAAGCATAGCGTGCAATCTCCCTGCTTCTCTCGTAGGGGTCTACTCCTCCAAAGTTATGCCAGAAGCCAAGTGATATCTTCGGCAGCAGCACGCCGGAGTTGCCGCATCTGCGGTACATGGTCTCCGCATTGTCGTAACGGGTAGGCGAGAAGCCCGAAAGAGTCTCGGCTGGAGGGATTGTGAAAATGTTTGCAGTCATGGAGCTGTTTGTTTTCTAAGATGTTAATAATTAACGTGAGTTCGACGAAATATAAGTGCTTTAAAATTTGGTGATTAGCGAAAATTGTTGTAACTTTATAGTGTAGAAATACAAAGAATTACAAAGAATTACAAACAATAATCGCTATGATCACCGAGGACAAAGTTAAAGAATTATTTTGTATTGCAGATGATTTTTGCAAGTTTTTTGATGCCATGATGGAAAAATAATATCAGCAAGAACCTTTTCCAACGCCTGTTCGTGGATGGCATACAGCTTATCAC
>SAMEA3663083__coassemble_256_pt1 | contig 61892 bp, 45 predicted proteins | sample SAMEA3663083__metabat2_high_PE_004 | metagenome-assembled genome bin SAMEA3663083 (sample SAMEA3663083) | pig gut metagenome | biome: pig gut; feature: pig-associated habitat; material: faeces | place: France | collected 2012 | reverse complement strand
GGATGCAAAGGTACAACTATTTTCCGAAACACAAAGCAAAAACACAAAAAAAATCAGACCAAATGACAAAAATACACGCAAATTTGACGAAAATCAAGTAAAAACAGGAAAAAACAGCTGAAAATTTAAGGTTTCAAGGTAGATGTGAGGTTGTGGTGAGGTATGTACGTACGTGCGTATATATAAATCAGCAATCAACAATCAGTAATCAATGATTCAAGGTGAGGTATGTACGTACGCGCGTATATATAAATCAGCAATCAACAATCAGTAATCAATGATTCAAGGTGAGGTATGTACGTACGCGCGTATATATAAATCAGCAATCAACAATCAGTAATCAATGATTCAAGGTGAGGTATGTACGTACGCGCGTATATATAAATCAGCAATCAACAATCAGTAATCAATGATTCAAGGTGAGGTATGTACGTACGCGCGTATATATAAATCAGCAATCAACAATCAGTAATCAATGATTCAAGGTGAGGTATGTACATACGCGCGTATATATAATAATAATGAGAGGTGGACAAGATTTATTTATTGAGGAGTTATCTTAACTGTCTTTTGACAGCTCTCACTGTTTGCGCAATCGGTTGATCATTAATAAATGTAAATTTAAGCATACAAAACTTTCTTGACAAGAATCAAGGATATAACTTTGCATTAGGATTTGACTTGTCTTAAGTCAATTGATTCTAAAAGCCCTATCAAAGTATTATAAACCTAACACTTATTATAAAATATCCATTATGATTAAAAAACTTAAATTATTCTTTCTGTTAGCCATTTTATTAATTGGTAATGCAGCGGTAAGTCTCGCCCAGACATTTGTAGGCGAGAGGACCGACTTCCGTGACGAGACCATCTACTTTGCGATGACTACTCGCTTCTATGATGGTGACCCGAAAAACAACGTTTGCGGCTGGGACCACCAGAGTGTTCAGATTGCAAATGGCGACCCTGACTGGCGTGGCGATTTCAAGGGTCTGATAGACCGTCTTGACTACATCAAGGCACTCGGCTTCACCGCCATCTGGATTACTCCTGTCGTGCAGAACTGCTCAGGCACAGACTTCCACGGCTATCATGCCATGGACATGTCGAAGGTTGACCTCCGTTATGAGAGCCGCAAGAGCTGGGGCTCATCAGAGGATGTCACCTTCCAGAGCCTCATCGATGCTGCCCACGCCAAAGGCATGAAGATTATCCTTGACATCGTGCTCAACCACACAGGAAACTTTGGAGAGGCATATCTCAACCCCCTCTTCACACGCAGCCAGAACATCAAGGACCAGGCGTCGGTATCGGCTTCCGTTATCCCGAACTACGACCGTCTGCCCGCCAACTACAACGATTTGCCGGGCAAAGATCAGTATGCAGCACGCTTCAAATATTTCAAGCAGCCGCAATACGACAACCACAACTACTACCACCACTACGCCACCGGCTGGAACTGGGACTACCCCAACCGCTGGTGGGGTCAGATAGCAGGCGACTGCGTCGATCTCAACACCGAGAACAACACCGTTGCAGAATATCTCGTGAAATGCTACGGCGAGTTCATCAAGATGGGCGTTGACGGCTTCCGTATCGACACCACGGGCCATATCTCGCGCCTCACGTTCAACAAGCAGTTCATCCCGCAGTTCCTCGCCCTCGGCGAGCAGTACAAGGACAAACGTCTCAACGGCTGTCCGTTCTTTATGTTCGGCGAGTGCTGCGCCCGTTACTCTGACGTGACCTATCGCGGACAGGCAAACCTCTCAAGCTATTTCTACACATGGAAATCTCCACAGTCGCTTCTCGACCAGTATGACGGAAGCCAGACATACTGGGACTCACAGGTGTTGCCCGAAGGCCATGACTCCCCAGTCGGACCGATGGCACTGTGCGAAGCTGAGACCGAGTTCAACGAGACCTCAGACAATGTGTTCATGCAGAACGGAGCATGGCATGAACCCGATTATACAGACTATTCCGGATTCTCCATCATCGACTTCCCGATGCACTACAACTTCAACAACGCCGGAGCTGCTGTCAACGTAGCGAAGAGTGGTGACAAGTACTACAACGATGCTTCATACAATGTAGTCTATGTTGATTCTCATGACTACTGCCCAGGTCCTAACGACGGTACACGTTTCAACGGCGGTACAGACCAGTGGGCAGAGAACCTCTCACTGATGTTCACCTTCCGTGGCATACCATGTATATACTATGGTTCTGAGGTAGAGTTCAAGAAAGGCTGCAAAGTAGATGCCGGAGGCACTGACATGCCAGTCAAGAACTCTGGTCGTGCATATTTCGGTGCTTACCTTGAAGGCTCTGTATCAGCTACTGACTTCGGTGAATACACAGCATCAGGCAACGTGTCTAAGACCCTCAACGCCGACCTTGCCCAGCACATCATCCGCCTGAACAAGATACGCGCATCTGTCCCTGCACTCCGCAAAGGTCAGTACACCTTCGATGACTGCACAGCTTCAGGCGGCTATGCCTTCAAGCGTGCATACAAAGACAGCTATGCCCTCGTTGCCCTCAATGGTGGTGCCACATTCTCCAACGTTCCAGAAGGCACATACGTTGACCTCGTTACCGGTCAGAGCTATACACCAAGCGATGGTTCCATAACTGTTACTGCTCCAACCAATCAAGGTCAGCTCCGTGTCCTTGTCAAAGACTGGAAAGGCGGCAAGGTTGGTGAAGACGGCAAGTTCATCTATGAGACCACAGCAGTTGCTCATGGAGGTTCCGTGACCTTTGCAGACGAACCAGCTACGGAATTCTATACAGAGAATGACGCTGTGGGTCAGCCATCTTTAAACTTCTCTCCAGACGGAGGATCTTTCAAGACAGAGACCCTCACAGTGACAGTATCTCTCAATGATGCTGCCGTAAGCGGGTGGTATCAGATAGGCGAGACAGGCTCAAAAGTTGAGTTCAACAGCACCTCCACCTTCACCATAGGTGCAGACATGAGCTATGGACAGAGTGTGACGGTTTATTATGGTGCGAAAGATGCGAGCGACAACGAGTTTACAGGCAGTGTCACCTACAAGAAAGTTGACCCTAACGCTGCCATAACCATATACGTGAAGGCACCTTCAGCTCCTAATCTCTATGCATGGTCAACTGAGACTGGCACTTCAGTGAAACTAAACGGAGACTGGCCTGGAAAGACCATGACCGAGACGACTGTGGTGAATGGCGAAACATTCTATTGTCATACATTCTCAGACGTTGAGGTTCTCAATATCATTTTCAACAATAATGGAAGTAATAAGACAGCTGATATCGAGAATATCACAGAGACAAGATTCTTCGAGTATGACGGCAATGGCAATTTCACCGACATCACATCCACCATACCTGTAGATCCTTCTGACGTGAGGGTGACAGCAGACAAGGAGAGCGGTACTTATATTCAGAGTGTTGACGTGACACTGAGAGCAAGCCGCGCCAATGCCACCATCGTATATACCCTTGATGGCAGCGAGCCAAATGCTACCAGTCAACAGGCTATAGGCAGCAAGAGATTCACGTTTACAGAGACCACCACTTTGAGAGCCGCAGCCCTTGTTGACGGCATCGTGAAGAATCCAGTATCTTACACATACACCATCAACAACGAATTAAAGAAATTCTATTGTTACATCGTGAATACAGCTAATTGGGACAAAGTATATTGTTATGCATGGAACGGAAGCAACAAGTATTGCGGAGATTGGCCGGGACAGCCATGTACCTTGGTTGAAACGAAACCAGACGGTACTACTTTATGGAAATGGGAGTATGATGGTACCGGTGGCTTCACGGAAGCTCCAGCCATGATTATCTTCCACAATAACAATGGTCCCCAAACCAGCGATAAGACGTTCGTCAACGGAGCATATTATAATTCAGCTGGAGATATAGTCTCAGGCATCAATAATGTTACGACTCCAATGGCAAAGACCTATCGCGTATATACTCTTGACGGTCGTGTCATAAACAATGTCACATCGCTTAAGAATCTGAACAAAGGCATCTACATCGTCAACGGCAAGAAGATGGTGATAAGATAAAACTGAAAGAGGGCATGTCTGAGACATGCCCTCTTGTTGTTTACACTCTAATTAATTTAACTACCAATTATCCTCATCGTCCAGGAACCGCCTTACTGCATTCCTAATGGAACGCAGTCCGAAAAGTTCGGTCTTTATATCTCCACGTGAGAGCCACATCAGCTCGGAAGCATCGTCATCCGCTTTCGACACGGCGACATTCTCGACCTCACACCTGAAGAACGAGTCCAAAGTAGGGATGTCAAAGTCGCTGTACCTGTACTTGTTTGGTTCACTGAACATATACTCACATGAAGTGACATGCATTGACGTTTCCTCTTCCACCTCCCGGACGATTGCCTGTTCCAGTCTTTCTCCTATATCGCAAAAGCCACCAGGAAGGTCAATCGTTCCCTTGCCTGGTTCCTTAGCTCTTATGACGACAAGCAGTTTCTTTTCGCTGTCCTGAATAAATGCCGCCACTGCGCTGCTGGGGTTGATGTAGTATTCAAACCCACAATTCTCACAGCGTTTACTCTTATTGTCGTTGTCCCTGAAATGCGAGCTGCCGCACACAGGACAGAATCTGAATTTCTCCAACGGATGCATAACACCTATCACTTGTCAGTCCTGAAAGGGAATAGTGGTAGCATGGCAGCATTCTTCATATTGCCAGGCTGGAAATTGCGGAAACAGTAGCGTACAGCCACAGGTTTCTCCACCTCCTTGGATGTCACGAATATAGTCTCATTGCGAGGGTCGTTGCCAGGCACCCAGAAATGGCCTGCCTCCGCCTTATGGAATACCATATCATCACCTGCCACTTCGAATCCTACAATATTGTTATAGCGGCTGATAGCTCCATAGTCGCCTGTCAGTTTCACATAACATGTGTCACCCTGGATAAACATTTCCTTATAGCGGGGACTCTCATACCAAACGCCCTTCAGACCATAGTTTCTGTTGAGCGCAACATATCCGAGCCTTTCACCCACCTGTCTCTTCTGGCATGGATGAATCTGTGTTGTCTCATAGTCATATACAAGGTCATTTGTACATACTATCTGGCTGTTTGGAATGATATCCATTGCCCTGAGCTGCTGCTCCCTCAACAATGCACCGCTTATACCATCGGGATTGTCACCATCGTAAGCATAAGGGGCAATCTGCACGAAATAGAAAGGAATCTCGCCCAATGCAAACTGGCTGCGCCATTGCTCCACGAGAAGTTTCAAACGCTCCGAATACTGATTGCCTGGGTCTCCCACATTGGAACAACCCTGATAGTAAATAATTCCTTTCACCGTGAAATTGAGTATGGGATTAAAAGTGCCATTTCCCCATACCAAAGGACGGAGATAGTCCCACTCGAACTTGTCAACCATTTTTACAGAATCGAGAATCTCATCAGTATGCTTGCGAAGATTGTCCTCTGTAAGCCAGCTCTCCACGCGTGTACCCCCCTTGTTTGCCTCTATCAGACCAACAGGTATGTCAAGAGCCTTATGCAGAAGACGTCCAAAGAAATAGCCAGTGGCTGATGCGTCAGACACTGTGCCCATATCAATGCTCTTCCATTGACACTGTGCATCCTCCAACGGAGTCATAGACATGACACTCGGTATTTTTACATAATGCACACCATTATGGTTAGCGGCATCTATCACAACATCGTTATAACCTTCCACAGGACAGTTGCCAAATCCCTTGACAGGCATCTCCATGTTACTCTGTCCGGCACACACCCATACTTCACCGGATAGGACATTGCTTACCATTACTGCCCCCTCGCCATCGTCAAAACTAATGGTATATGGGGTATATCCCGCCTTTGGTGTTGCAACCTTCACCATCCATTTACCGTCACTTCCAACCTTGGTACGATAAACCTTGTCCGACCATGACGGAGAAATGCTTACCGTCTTTCCCTTGGCTGCCCATCCCCATAAACGCACATCCGAATTCTGCTGCAGAACCATATTGTCTGATATAAGATGCGGCAGTCTCACTTTTGCCTCAACATTTGCAATAGTTGTTAATGCAATAGCTGAAATAATTAAAAATCGTTTACACATAATTGCTTTGTTTGTTTCATGATGCAATATTACAAAAAAATGTTTATCTTTGCAACGAAAAAGACAAAAAAAACATAATCATGAAAACAAGAATATCAGCAACCATATTTTTCCTCACTCTCATAGTCGTTTGCGCCACAGCACAGAAGACATTCCAAATGAACCTTTACCAAGGCAAACCTCCTGTTAAAGGAGACGACAAGCAAGACACGGCAAAAGTCATTGTGTATCTTCCAAGCGAGAAAGAGGCAACGGGAAGAGCTGTGGTAATATGTCCAGGTGGAGGTTACGAGCATCTCGCCATGAAGAAAGAGGGTACAGACTGGGGCGAATTCTTCCAGAACATGGGTATTGCAGCTGTCGTGCTTAAATATAGGATGCCTCATGGCGACGCTGACGTCCCTGTGAGTGATGCAGAGAATGCCATACGCCTGCTTAGGATGAACTCACAGAGATGGAAAATCAGCAACAACGACATTGGCATTATGGGATTCTCTGCCGGAGGACACCTTGCCTCTACCGTTGCCACCCAGTCCAAGGGTGACGCAGCTCCTAACTTCCAGATATTATTCTATCCCGTCATCACAATGATGGAAGGCTACACTCACGAAGGCTCAAGGCTTAACCTCCTTGGCAAGAAGCCATCCAAGAAGGATGAAAGGAAATACAGCAGCGACATGCATGTCACAAGGAACACTCCCAAGGCTTTCATTGCCTTGAGTGACGACGACCGTTCCGTGCCTCCTGCCAACGGCGTGAATTATTACATGGAACTATACCGCAACGATGTAGAGGCGAGTCTGTTCGTTTATCCTACCGGTGGACACGGATGGGGTTCCAACATGGGCTTCAGGCATCATCTTGAAATGCAGCTCAACCTACAGTCGTGGCTTAAGAGTTTCTAAGATGAATACCAATGCCGTTGAGATAATAAGAATTTAATTCTATCGTTCTCTCTCCTTCGTCAGGAAACCGTCTATGGTGCCTTTCTCTGACGAGGTTGTAAATCAAGCCCGTCTTACCAACATAGACAGTTCCACTTCCTTTGCTTATCTTTACTTTTGCGCTTACAGTGCGTGCTGTTTACTATATTCGCTGAACAGTTACTAATTCAAGTGCGTTAAAAAAAATAAAAATATTCATATATAATAAGGAGTAAGCAAAAGTTTTTCTTACTTTTGCGCCCTTGAAACAGAGAATGTAGTGGTGCAAAGGGGTAAGTTCCTTAAAGGAGCTATTATGCCAATGCACATACTTCTCATAACTCCTTATAACTCCTAAAGTAGAGCAAATGCGAAACTTAAAGGAAGGCAAGAAAGAAGTTATGCTGGTGAGTTATGCTGGTGAGTTATGATAAGCCAATACCCGTCAATAATCAATAATCAGCAATTAACAATCAGTAATCAAATACCCTTTCAGTGGTGAAACATTTGGCTCCTTTTTAACTTCCTAAGCGACCAAAGGGAGCGATAACTTCTTATAACTCCTTTTAACTACAGAAGTTGAGCACATGCGAAACTTGAATTAAAATGATATAACTTATATGCAAGACAACCTGGTGATTGTGGAGAGCCCTGCTAAGGCAAAGACGATAGAGAAATTTCTCGGAGATGACTTCAAGGTCATGTCCAGCTATGGACATATCAGAGACTTGAAGCGCAAAGGTCTGAGCATAGACACGTCTTCTCTTATGCCGGACTACGAGATTCCCGACGACAAGAAAAAGATTGTAAGCGAACTGAAGAAGAATGCCAAGGCTGCAAAGAAAGTATGGCTCGCATCCGATGAGGACCGCGAGGGAGAAGCCATATCATGGCACCTTTGCGAAGTGTTGGGCCTTGACGAGAAAAGTACAAGCCGCATTGTATTCCACGAGATAACGAAACCGGCAATCCTGAAGGCTATTGAGAGTCCGAGACACATAGACATGAACCTTGTCAACGCACAGCAAGCAAGAAGAATCCTCGACAGGATAGTGGGTTTCAAATTGTCACCTGTGTTGTGGCGCAAGGTAAGGCCCTCTCTCTCTGCCGGAAGGGTACAGAGTGTTGCCGTAAGACTCATTGTAGAAAGGGAAAGGGAAATACAGAATTTCAAGTGTGAGCCATACTATAGAGTCTCCGCAACATTCATTCCACAGGGAGACGACAGCGGAAAAGCAGAGATAAAGGCAGACCTATCCATAAGATACAAGACACGCCAGGAAGCTCTCGATTTCCTTGAAAAATGCAAAGAAGCATGTTTCAAGGTGACAAGCATAGCAAAGAAGCCATTGCTTAGGACACCACCACCACCATTCACCACTTCAACACTGCAACAAGAAGCCGCAAGGAAGCTCGGTTTCTCCGTAAGCCAGACCATGCGTGTGGCACAGAGACTGTATGAGAACGGACTTATCACATACATGCGTACTGACAGCGTCAATCTCTCGTCGCTGTGCATCAATGCGAGCAGGCAGGAGATAGTGAACCTCTACGGTGATGAATACAGCAAGGCAAGGCAGTATCACACAAGCTCCAAAGGAGCGCAAGAAGCCCACGAGGCAATAAGGCCCACATACATGAGCAACCTCCACATAAAGGGAGAGAGACAGGACCAGAAACTCTACGACCTCATCTGGAAACGTACAGTGGCTTCGCAGATGGCTGACGCAAAGGTAGAGAAGACAACCATTACAATAGACATAGAGAACGCTGACGGCAGTTTGTTGGACACAGCCGAGAACATCACATTCATAGCGACGGGAGAAGTCATAAGGTTCGATGGCTTCATGAAAGCATACCATGAGTCAACAGACGAGGACACCGACAAAGAGAATGGAATGAACCACCTGCCGACCGTCAGAGATGGAGAAATGCTAAAGACTCTCGACATATCGAGTACGGAGAGATTCTCACAGGGTCCGGCAAGATACACCGAGGCATCGCTCGTGCATAAGATGGAAGAGCTTGGAATAGGACGACCATCTACCTATGCTCCAACCATTTCCACCATCCAGCAGAGGGAATATGTAGTACGAGGCGACAAAAAAGGCGAAAACCGTGAATACACCATCGACACCTTGAAGGACAATGCCATCTCCACAAAGGTATTGTCTGAAGTCATAGGCTCAGACAGGGGAAAACTCATACCTACCGACACAGGCATCGTAGTGAACGATTTCCTGATGGAGAACTTCAAGGAGATTATGGACTATAACTTCACAGCCAACATAGAACAGGAGTTTGACAAGATTGCCGAGGGAAAGGAAGATTGGACCAAGGAGATGAAACGCTTCTACGACAAGTTTGACCCTGAGGTGGAGAAAGTAATCAACATGCGCAACGAACACAAGACAGGAGAGAGAATCCTCGGCGAGGAACCAGGCTCAGGCAAACCTGTACTTGCAAAAATAGGGCGTTTCGGCTCCATGATTCAGATTGGAGCTGCCGATGACAAGGAGAAACCGCGTTTCGCACAAATACCATCAGGAAAGAGCGTAGAGACGATAACCCTCGAAGAAGCACTCGAACTGTTCAAGCTACCACGAACAATAGGTGACTTCGAAGGCGACACCGTCACCATAGGAACAGGAAAGTTTGGTCCATACATCAAGCACGACGGCAAATACGTGTCTCTACCAAAGACTCTCGACCCTATGACGGTCACCCTTGAGGAGTCAATAGGCATTATCATTGACAAAAGGGAACAGGAGAAGAAACGCCACCTTAAAACATTCGAACAGGACAGCGACCTCGAAATAATGAACGGAAGGTATGGACCATACATCGAATACAAAGGCAAGAACTACCGTCTGCCAAAGGCAAGGCACGAGAAGGCTGCGGAAATGACCTACGAGGAATGCATGGAGATTGTAAACAGCCAGCCTGCAACAAAACCATCACGCCGTAAGAAATAAAGCCATGCCAAGAATAATACTCATAGGCTACATGGGAGCCGGCAAGACAACAGTAGGGAAAGCTCTGTCTAAAGAGACAGGCATTCCTTTCTACGACCTCGACTGGTATATAGAGAGCAGGATGAGAAAAACCGTCAAGCAAATATTCGACGAGAAAGGTGAGGACGGTTTCCGCAAAATAGAGCATAACATGCTGCACGAAGTGGCAGAGTTCGAGAATGTCATCATCAGCTGCGGTGGTGGCACTCCCTGCTTCTTTGACAACATGGAATATATCAACACACAGGGTGATTCCGTTTATCTCAAAGCCACTCCGGACGTGTTGTACAAACATCTGAAAATGGGCAAGTCTGTCAGACCACTACTCCTGAACAAGACACCCGAAGAGGTCAGCACATTCATAACGGCACAGCTTGCTGAAAGGGAAAAATTCTATTCCAAGGCAAGACATATCCTCGATGTAAGCCTTATGGACAACTACGAGAAGATAAACATTACCGTTGACAAGCTGAAAGCCATCTTAAACATCCCAGTTTCCACAAAATAACATAACCTACTAAAGTTGACAAGTTAACACCTTAAAAACCCATACAAGAATGAAGAAATGGACCATTGAGGACTCTAAGGAGCTATACAACATCACAGGATGGGGTACTTCCTACTTTGGAATCAACAACAAAGGAGATGTCTATGTCACACCTTGCAAGGACAACACAGAGATTGACCTGAGGGATGTCATGGACGAACTTGCCCTTCGCGATGTGACACCTCCGGTGCTGCTCCGTTTCCCCGACATCCTCGACAACAGAATCGAAAAGACTGCCAGCTGCTTCCAGAAAGCATCTGAAGAGTACAACTACAAAGCTGAGAACTTTATCATCTATCCCATAAAGGTAAACCAGATGCAGCCTGTCGTGGAGGAAATCATCTCACACGGAAGGAAATTCAACCTTGGTCTTGAAGCTGGTTCCAAACCAGAACTACACGCTGTCATAGCCGTTCAGTGCCAGACCGACTCACTCATCATCTGCAATGGCTACAAGGATCAAAGCTACATAGAACTGGCTCTGCTCGCACAGAAGATGGGGAAGAGAATCTTCATCGTAATAGAAAAGCTCAACGAACTTGACATAATAGCCAAAGCAGCCAAGAAGCTCAACGTGAAGCCCAACCTTGGCATAAGGATAAAGCTTGCGTCAAGCGGCTCCGGAAAATGGGAGGAGAGCGGAGGCGATGCCAGCAAGTTCGGACTCACCAGCGCAGAACTCTTGGAAGCTCTGACTATCCTCAACGAAAAGGGTATGCACGACTGCCTGAAACTGATACATTTCCATATTGGAAGCCAGATTACAAAAATCAGGCGCATACAGACTGCATTGCGCGAAGCGGCACAGTTCTACATCAACCTCCACAAGATGGGTTACAACATTGAGTTTGTCGATTGCGGAGGTGGACTCGGCGTGGATTATGACGGCACAAGGAGCCCCAGCAGCGAGAGTTCCGTCAACTATTCCCTACAGGAATACGTCAACGACTGTATCTATACTTTCGTGGATGCAGCCGACAAGAACTCCATACCTCATCCAAACCTTATCACAGAAAGCGGAAGGTCGCTCACTGCCCACCACTCCATCCTCGTTATCGACGTGTTGGAGACTGCTTCACTGCCAGAGATGCAGGAGGAGTTCGAACCAAAGGACAATGACCATCAGTTGGTAAAGGACTTGTATGAGATTTGGGACAACATAAATCCACGCACGATGCTTGAGGACTGGCATGATGCGGAGCAGATAAGGGAAGAGGCTCTTGAACTCTTCTCACATGGAATGGTGGACCTCAAGACACGTGCTGAGATAGAACGTATGTATTGGAGTGTGTGCCATGAGGTTAACAGCCTTACCAAGTCCCTGAAACATGTTCCGGAAGAATTGAAGGGTCTTGACAAACTGCTTGCCGATAAATATTTCTGCAATTTCTCCCTGTTCCAGTCGCTTCCAGACAGTTGGGCTATCGACCAGCTCTTCCCCATCGTGCCTATACAGAGACTTGGAGAGCGTCCCACCCGCAATGCCACATTGCAGGACATCACATGCGACAGCGATGGAAAGATAGCAAACTTTGTCACTAACAGGCACATTTCACATGTGCTGCCTATACACAACCTGAGACGAAACGAACCATACTATCTTGGTGTCTTTCTCATAGGAGCATATCAGGAAATTCTGGGTGACATGCACAATCTGTTTGGAGACACTAACGCTGTTCATATCTCAGTCAAGGACGGCAACTACCATATTGACCAGATATTCGACGGAGAGACAGTGGAGGAAGTCCTCGACTACGTACAGTATAACCCCAAGAAACTGGTACGCCAGCTTGAGATATGGGTAACGAAAAGCGTCAAGCAAGGAAAGATTTCACTCGAAGAAGGCAAGGAGTTCCTCAGCAACTACCGCTCAGGACTATATGGATATACCTATTTAGAGTAAAATTCTAAAAAAGATTGAAGGTTGAAAATTGAATTTCAACCTTCAATCTTTTTAACCCCTTAAACCATTAAACTCTTATAACCTCCCTTTTGGAGGAGGAGGGGTATTTAGGGCTCCTATCCCACTTGACTTCCCGGCTTAACCTTGTCCAGTGTGGTGGTAACGGCAAGCGACCCATCGCTGTTGACAGCCGACAGTATCATGCCCTGACTCTCTATGCCCATCATCTTGCGAGGTGGGAAGTTGGCAATGAAGAGCACATCCTTGCCTATGAGGTCTTGCGGTTCATAATACGCTGCTATGCCACTGAGAATGGTTCGGTCGGTACCACTGCCATCATCAATGGTAAACTGAAGCAGTTTCTTCGACTTTTTCACCTTCTGGCAGTCTTTGACATGTCCCACGCGGATATCCAGTTTCTCAAAATCATCAAAGCTCACGGCATCCTTCACAGGCTCAGCCTTGTAGTGAGCCTCCTCATTTGCCTTCTTTGTAGCCTCCAGCTTGTCAAGTTGCCTTTGTATCAACTCGTCGTCGAGTTTCTCGAAAAGCAGTTCCGGCTCAGCCAACTGGTGTCCAGGCTTCAGCAAGTCGGTATTGCCAAGGTTGCCCCACTCGCATCCGTCCATCTTTATCAACTCTCTCAGCTTTCGTGACGAGAAAGGCAGGAATGGCTCAAAGGCTATGGCAAGGTTAGCCACAAGCTGGAGCGAGATATAAAGGATTGTCTCCACGCGTTTCGGGTCTGTCTTCCATACCTTCCATGGCTCACACTCCGCTATATACCTGTTGCCTATGCGTGCAAGGTTCATTGCCTCTTTCTGCGCATCGCGGAACTTGAATGCGTCAAGCAGTTCCTCAACTTTACTCTTTACATTCTTGAACTCCTCAAGAGTGGCACGGTCAACATCGAGCAGAGTGCCACACTCCGGCACTACTCCGTCCCAGTATTTCTTTGTAAGCTGCAATGCACGATTCACAAAGTTTCCATATACAGCCACCAGTTCGTTGTTGTTGCGGTCCTGGAAATCCTTCCATGTGAAATTATTGTCCTTTGTCTCTGGTGCATTGGCAGTGAGCACATACCTGAGCACATCCTGTTTTCCCGGCATATCTACAAGATACTCATGCAGCCACACTGCCCAGTTGCGCGATGTCGATATCTTGTCGTCCTCAAGGTTCAGGAACTCATTTGCCGGCACGTTGTCAGGCATAATGTAGTCTCCATGTGCCTTCATCATCACAGGGAAGATGATGCAGTGGAACACGATGTTGTCCTTTCCTATGAAATGTATGAGACGCGTGTCCTTGTCCTGCCACCACTTCTGCCATGTACCCCATTTCTCAGGTTCCTTGTCACATAGCTCCTTGGTATTTGAGACATAGCCAATGGGAGCGTCAAACCACACATAGAGCACCTTTCCTTCTGCTCCCTCCACGGGAACGGGAATGCCCCAGTCGAGGTCGCGGGTCATGGCTCTTGGCTGCAAGTCCATGTCAAGCCACGACTTGCACTGTCCATAAACGTTCACGCGCCACTCCTTGTGTTCCTCCAGTATCCATTTCTTCAGCCAGTCCTGATACTTTCCAAGTGGCAGATACCAGTTCTTCGTTGGTCTTTTAACAAGACCATGACCGGGATTGTTCTTGTTTGTTGGGTTTATAAGTTCATCAGGTGAAAGGGTGGCACCACATTTCTCACACTGGTCGCCATAGGCTCCCTCTGCGCCACAACGAGGACATGTGCCTACGATGTTGCGGTCGGTAAGGAACTCACCTGTCTCCTCATCGCAGTATTGCTCCTCAACATGCTCCTCCAGTTCACCCTTGTCGTAAAGTGTGCGGAAGAAGTCGGATGCAAACTTATGGTGGATGTCAGATGTAGTACGACTATATATGTCGAAAGAGATGCCGAATTCCTTGAACGACTTCTTTATCATCTCATGATAGCGGTCAACGACCTCCTGCACCGTTATTCCCTCTTTTCTTGCACGTATGGTAACAGGCACACCATGCTCGTCGGAACCACCTATGAATATCACATCCTGCTTCTTCAGTCTCAGATATCTCACATATATGTCTGCCGGCACATATACTCCTGCCAGGTGTCCTATATGGATACCACCGTTAGCATACGGCAGGGCTGCCGTCACTGTAGTGCGTTTAAAATTCTTATTCTCCATTGTAATATTGAAATATTATAATATTTTACTTAAGTTTCGCATGTCTCCGATATGCTGTCAGGAGTTTCCTTGAGCGAAGCGAAAAAACAAGTTTACAAGTTAAAACCTAACTTCACATCTTTCCTCCAAAGCAGAGGTCACCGGCATCGCCAAATCCCGGCACTATATACTTATGTTCGTTCAATCCCGGGTCAATGGCACCACACCACACTGTGGTGTCGTCAGGGAACGACGCCTTAACCTTCTCCAATCCCTCAGGCGTGGCTATGACGCAGGCTATGTGAACACACTTGGGCGTACCCTTGGAGAGCATTGCCTTGTAGCCGAGTTCCATGCTTCCACCCGTGGCAAGCATAGGGTCGGCTATAATCAGTGTCTTGCCGTCAAGGCACGGCGTTGCAAGATACTCAACGTGAATGCCCACCTCGCTATGGCTCTCGTCTGTGTATTCCCTGTAAGCAGATACGAAAGCGTTTCCAGCATGGTCAAAGACATTCAGGAACCCCTGATGGAAAGGCAAGCCAGCCCGGAATATGGTGGCAAGCACTATGTCGTCCTGCGGCACTCTCACCTTAGCCTCTCCGAGCGGTGTGGTGACAGTCTTCTCTGCATAGGTGAGTGTCTTCGATATCTCGAAAGCCTCATATTCACCAATGCGCATGATGTTGTTTCTGAAGAGGAGTCGGTTTTTCTGATAGTTGCTGTCTCTTATTTCAGCAAGGTACATATTGGCGACGCTGTCTGTGTCGCTAAGGTTCACAATCTTCATAATCCCGTTTTGCGTTATTTCTTTTCGGATGCAAAAATAACAAAAATATCGATACTACACAAAGAAATGTCATACGTTTTGATAATCTCCGTCCAAGTTATGCTTGTCTTCGACATGCTGTCGGTCAACAGCCAATTTTCAAACCATTTCAATACTCAATCATAATTGATGAAAGGATAAAGGAAAATGCTATTAATCAATTGTGCAAATAATTGCTTTGCCAGTAAGATTAATAATCTATCAGCCGAAAGGTTATTAATCTATCAGACGAAAGATTAATAACCTTATCGGCAACGCAAACTATTGCGCCACACATATATAAAGCACGCTGACACTATATATAGTATTTCAATTCAAGTTTTTTCGCTATGCTCAAGGAAGTCCTTTTCCCTTCTGCCAGTGACCGTTGGTTCGCAAGTTAATACTTGCTCAAAGGAGTGACTTGAACTTGGTAATCAAAGGAATAATCATTAACTTTGCAATTGGAATGCGAGAAGGTAGTCAAGCAAATCAGTTTACTGATGAAATCCTGTAAAACAAATCAGTTCAACTAACAGAACTTGTAAAGCAAAACAGAGAACTGAATAAAAGTAGTAAACCTAATTAGTTAATCGCATCCAATTCTGTCAACTAATTTTAGGAATAGTCAATTTGATACGTTAAAGTTGAATATTTCGCAAAGTGTTTTGTTTAATCTTGTTATATTTGGTGCAATTCATTCAAGATTTTCATAATTAAATCGTAACTTTGCAAAGCAAAATATCTTTAGCATGATGGACAATAAGGATTATAACCGTATAAAAGTTGCTCTGGTCGAACAAAAGAAGACTGCCAGATGGTTGTCGGATGCCTTAGGCAAGGATCCCGCAACAATCAGTAAGTGGTGCACCAATACCACACAGCCATCTCTTGAAATGTTGTTCAAGATTTCAGAACTGCTACAAGTTCCCATCCAGGATCTTGTAAGAAAACAAAACTTTTAGTATGACCGAGTTAGATTTTTTACGTCTCTTGATTACTAATACAAAAATTGATTCAATAGTGCAAACAATAGTTTGTTAAGAAATGGCATTACCAATAAACATAGAAGATTTACTTCGAAAGCAAAGAGTAGAATCTAACAGGATAGAATTTAAGGAAGGATGGAACCCTACGTCCATCTACCATAGCATCTGCGCTTTTGCCAATGATATTGATAATCTTGGAGGTGGTTATATTATAGTTGGTGTAGAGGAAAATAACGGCATTGCTGTTCGCCCAGTTAAAGGTGTACCAGAGGAATGCCTTGATAAGATTCAAAGAGAGATTCTTCAGTTCAATCAATTGATAGAACCAGTGTATGCTCCAAGAGTATCTGTAGAAGAAGTCGATGGCAAATATGTGGTTGTGATTTGGGCTATAACGGGCCACAATCGGCCATACACAGCACCTGCGGATGTAAATGCCAAGTTCAAGAGACCTGTCTTCTATATCAGATATGGTACATCATCAATAGAAGCAAAAGGTGAATTTCTTGACCAGTTAAGAGATATGGCTAATAGAGTGCCATTTGACGATCGTGGTAATGAAGATGTCAGTATTGACGACATCTCACCTTTATTGTTGAAGGACTACCTAAAAAAGATTGACAGCCGGTTAGCAAAAGCGAACTTTGCATCTGACATGGAGACAATATTGGACCAAATGCAACTATATGATGGTCCAAAAGAGAAAAGGCTCATCAAGAATGTTGCAGCAATGATGTTTTCAGAGCATCCAGAAAAGTTCTTTCCAACAACACAGGTAGATATTGTCGTTTTCCCAGAAGGAAGAGAAAACGCCCCAGAGAACTTCATTGAGATTCCACCTATCAAAGGACCTGTGCCTATGATGATACGTAATTCGTTGGAATACCTGCGTACAAATATAATTAAAGAGCGTATTACCAAACCCATTGATGACGAACGATCAGTAAAGGTATTCAATTATCCTTTCCAAGCATTGGAAGAGGCTGTTGTCAACGCTTTATATCATAGAGATTATAAGGAACGTGAACCTGTAGAGATTACTATTGAACCTGACAGAATCAGTATACTCAGTTATTCCGGTCCAGACCGGTCTATAAGTATGGAATCACTAAAAGAGGCGAATATGCTTAGATCTCGCAGATACCGCAACCGCAGATTGGGAGATTTTCTCAAAGAGTTAGACTTGACTGAAGGCAGAGCGACTGGCATTCCTACTATACAGAAGAAACTCAGAGAGAATGGTTCACCTAAGGCAACAATAGAGACCGACGAATCGCGTTCGTATTTCCTTATTGACATACCAGCGAGGAGGGATTTTGTCCAAGATGCAGAAATAGCAAAAGAGTCTGATATAGAGAGAATTAAACTTAATATGTCCAAGATGTGTCCAAGATATGTCCAAGATATGTCCATGAACGAATTAGGTTTATTAGCAGTTTGTCTGCAGAGGGCTCAAGAGGGCGTTTCTGCACAGGAAATGTTAAAAAACATAGACAAGGTTTCTTTTAAGCAGAAGAAAAGAAAGTACCTTGATAAATTACTTGAGATGGGAGCAATCTTAATGACAATTCCAGACAAACCAACCAGTAAAAATCAGAAATACATTCTTTCAGATATAGGATATGAAATTGTCCATAAGCAATAATGGAACGATTACATTCATGTGGGCGCTTGTAAACCAATAAAATTCACACGCGTTTACGTGAGAATTCCGTAAACTTAGTCATCGTCAACACCAATTCTATTTAGACAGATACGAGGAGGCTATTCCATACTTGAGCAAGGCTCTTCTGAAAATGGAAAAGCTGCCCCACGAAGATTGCATTTACCTTGAATTGATATAAGGGATTGGTTCCTGCTACAACAAATTAGGACAATATCACAGTGCTGAAAAGTATCTTCGCAGGGTTATGATCCGTGGAAATGTTCTAGGATTCAAGTGTGAGATAACAACACAAGCACTAAGTGAATTAACGGAAGTTTATGACAAACTTGGTTATACCAAGTTTGCAAAAGAATGTGCAATTAAAATCAACTCAAAGGTAGAAGGTGCTCGTACCCATGGACAACCTTGCGGAAATGGCAACACTGCCACCTGCCATACTCGGGAAAACAGATATCCCGTTATATGCTAACACACAGATGCTGATTCAAAAGATGATCTGTTGATTTGTTGGGGATTATCTATAAGAAGGCATAAAAATAAGCGGAGAGAATATGGCACCCCATACGCTCCCCGCTCTTTCTTAACTCAAAACCGCTTTAATGTTGACTGTCAATGTAATTGACGAGCCAACTGGCAAGGCTCTTCACAGAGCCTTTACCATCCGCAATGGTTTGTTGATAATAATCGTTAGTTGAAACACTTTTCTTTTCCATTGCATACATCATTTTTAAATTAACTCAAACTATATAACGTAGAAACAATTACTCCAAACCATCATTATTGCCATCGTAATCATGGCAAACGGAATGACGGTTATGGCACAAGCCAACAACAGCCGACAATTGTCACGCGAAGAACTTGCAAAGCGTTAATTATGCACTTGTGTATGAACGCTTTGCTCCTTACTGTCGTCAATAATTATTATCGGTATTCTGTGTGATAAGAGCCCCTGCTACCATTACATACAGGACAAACACCAGAGTGTCCACATGAAGAGCAAGGCATGGAGCGATGGTTAAGCCCTGACCAGTACCAGTGGGTTCCTGTACCATCACATTGGTTACATCTGCCGCTGCCGTTACATCCAAGACAATTGTCAAAAACTTGAATAGGCTGGGGGGTATAGGAAGAATTGTTTGACTTGTTTGTGTTTGTCTTGTTTGTGTTTGTCTTGCTTTGTCCGCCACTTGTTGATATCCTGGTCAATACCCATTTTTGTGCATTGGTATTATTGAATTTCCAGATATGTATGTTATTGCCATCGAAGATCTGACTACTATTCAGATCGATAACATAATCCCGGTTGACAGCACTCCTGATGATGTAATAAGATCCGCTCTTCTCAAAATACCATTTCTGTGCATTAGAGTTGTTTCTGGTCCAAATGTGTATGTTGTTGCCATCGTTAATTTTACTGTTGTTCAGATCGATGACATGGTCCCTGTTGATGATGGATGCGATAGTATAGGTGCCGTCACCGTTAGGAAAGATCATCCATTTCTGTGCATCGGTATAGTTCTTAGTCCAGATATGTATGTTGTTGCCATCGTTAATTTGACTGCCGTTCAGGTCAATAACATGATTATTGTTGATTGAAGACAATATCATATATGTACCCGCTGATACCTGAGCATGTGATTCATTGTCCAAGGTAGCAAAAGAAAGAAGAAGCATTATTGTTTTTGCCCAAACAAAAAGATGATGGTTTTTCATAAGTAATACTTGAATGATGTTTTTATATTTCCTAAAATCCGCACCACAATAGTCTTTAATATTTTATAACGTCCTGAGCAACAAAAAGTTGCTCAGAATTTGGCCATGTCAAAAAAATCACTTAACTTAGTGGTGCAAAAACAAATTAGCAATTCATTAACACGGCATGGCAAAGGTACAAATAAAATCCGAGAAACTTACTCCATTCGGAGGAATTTTTCACGTTATGGAGCTTTTTGAGCACCATCTGTCGCAAATTATCGACGAAACCCTTGGAAAGAGGTCTGTCTCTATTGGGACTATTGTTTCCATGAGCCGATAGATTAATAATCTTATCGCCAACGCAAGCTATTGCGTTACACATATCAAGCAGCACGCACTGCAGGATGTGCTGCTTACAATAATTATTTAACATGTTGCGCTACACATATCAAGCAGCACGCTCTGTAGGGCGTGCTGCTTACAATAATTCTTGAACAGTTACTATACAGCTTTGAAAAAAAAGGAGCGGAGAGAATATGGCACCCCATACGCTCCCCGCTCTTTCTTAACTCAAAACCGCTTTAATGTTGACTGTCAATGTAATTGACGAGCCAACTGGCAAGGCTCTTCACAGAGCCTTTACCATCCGCAATGGTTTGTTGATAATAATCGTTAGTTGAAATACTTTTCTTTTCCATTGCATACATCATTTTTAAAATTAACTCAAACTATATAACAAAACTGCATGTAAAAAAGTCTCTTTCAGTCCTCCCATGGATTGTAATGATCCACTGGAATCTCTACATCCTTGTAGTTGTCAAGGTCACGGTCAAAGTCATCGCCCTTTGACAGTGTCGTAGTACAATTTCCATCTTCAGAGTATGCTAACAGGGGTGATTCCTGATTAAAGTATAAGACCTCTGCATCTGGAGCTATATATATATTCTTTTCCATATCTTAATCTTAATTACTTTATAACTACTTTCTTGCCATTATGGATATATATACCCTTTAGTGGCTTCTCAACTCTAACTCCCTGCAAGGTATAATAATAGTTGTCAAACACTCTATTCTTATCCTTTATGGTAGTGATAGACGTAGGAACATCCTCAACCCAATCGCTGCCGTCAGAGAATACGATTCTCATTCCTTTAGTGAGGCTTGCCTGCTCTCCTTTCGCCTCGTATTCTTCCATCACCTGTCCGAATGTCTGTCCGTTCCATGCGAGCACGTTGGTCGGGAGACTGAGGTAAGCGTGGTTAGCCGGACACGTGCTACCAGACTTTATTCTGAAGAAGCCAAGGTAGTCGGTATCGCCTTCTTTGTAATATCCTGAATTCTTCAGATAGTTGAAGAAGAAGTTGCGGTGTGTCCTTACATTTTCTTCATTGAATTCAGATGCGTTGACTGGTGTATTCTCGAGTGTACCAACGAGATAGTTAATGTAATTATTGTCTGGGATATTCTTGTACTTTGTCTCGTCTGCTTTAGGAGTGTAAGATTCGAAGGTCCACCCTTCTATGGCATTGGTGCTGTAGAGTATCACGCCTTCATTTTTAGGGATATAGTTCATCTCGTAGAGCTTTATAGTACCGCTCTTTGTAGCCTCATCGCCTTTAAAAGCGTATGCACCATATATCTTGATGCTCTCATCTGTAGGTTTCTCATCCCGGTTTGAGCAATATGTGCGGAGAACAGACTTATAACCGTTGATGGTGTATTTGAAGATATACTTATAATTATTTTCATCTATCTGTTGTGATGTGAAGTAGAAACGCACTCTCCATGTTCCGGGGTCTCGGTTGAAGATAATGTCATAATCTTTATCTCTGTCATCTGCTTGCGTCAGAGAGCTTATGTACGACACTTCATTAGGGTCTGCTGGCGTGGCAGCATGTCCAACGCCATCAACATTATACGGTATCCTCGCCTGGTCAGCAGCATTTACTCCGTTCTCCTGCCAGCTGTTCTTCCATGTATCATTAGCCACGAAGCGGAATTTTGCTCCTGCAGCAGCAGTTGTGTTTATCGTAGCCTCCCAGCACTGTTCAGCCATGTTGTAGTTCATCACAACACCATTATTATAATCCCATGTATCGTCTCCGACAGCAGGTCCGACCATCTTCAGTACCTGGATTGTCGGAACAGTAATATCTGATCCATCTGCCTGCGTTTTCTTTTGTGAACGAATCACCTCGCCATAGATACCCTCAGCAGAGTAATCAGCCGTATTATTACCTCTTCTCGGAGCATATTCAAGGTTCATGGCAACTATGTCTGACTCTGAGAAGACGAATGGTTTTGCATCGGTTGGAGTTCCGTCATTCTTTGTTATAGGATATACCTTTGTATAGTTATTTCTTTCTGAATCATTAACTTTTTCATCCGGGTTTCCTCCTGATCTGTTTCCTTGCAGATACAACTTTTTCTTTGTATCAGTTTTTGCGTTACTATCATAATTGCCCAGATAGTTTGACAAGACATAACAAGAGACGTTAGCAGGCAGATACACACGTCCGAAGAACACATAATTGAAGTCGGTTGTTGTTTGCGACCTTGTGTTAAGAGATTCTTTCACAGAAGCATCAGTTGTGTTAGGGAGATAGTATGCCACACGTGCCAGAGGATTGTGCGAGATGGTGTAGTTAGTGGGAACACCATTTGTTACAGTTACGGTTATGGTGTACAGTCCATCGTTTGCATCTGGAGTCTCTGTTGTTCTATCTGTTGTCCTGTCTTCAAACTTGAAATAGTTTGTTGGAGTTTCTGTAGCCGCTACCAATGTGCCAGTCGTAGAACTGCTTCCAGAAGGATTTGTCTTATTTATTGTAACCACTCCGTTTGGACCGTACAATGCGGTAGAACCATCCTCATCTGTAGCAAGTATCTGGACATTCACTGCAAGCGTTGTAGGGATGTTTATAGAATACTCCTCTACACCATCCCTTGCCGCTGTTGCTGCTGCTGTCTCTGATAGTTTGAAATAGCGGCAGGCGTAATTTATGCTTTTATCTGTATTCAGGAAATCACCTACGAGATAGAAGTTATTGCCTAATATAGGTGTCGTCGGAGTGCTGCTTGCAGCCTTGAAGTTGGCCTTGAGGGTGCCGTCTTCTGTTGCTGTCACTGTTGTTGTGGCAGATGATGCGTTAGCAACGGTGACACCATCAGATGGTGTCCAGTAGTCAAACTCATAGCCGGATTTTGCGGTGGCGGTGACGGTTGCACCTGTCGTGCCGTTCACTGATACAGAAGCCGGGGTCACTGTGCCCATGCTTTCGTCTGCAGACGAGACGGTGACGGCGTACATAGGGGCAGTGTTCTCTACAATGTTCACACCTGATGATGTCACTATGATATACTGCACGTTGTCCCATGTAGAGGTAATTACGTTAGATGTGAGGTTAGCACCATTATCTCCTATCTTCACACCTATCTGTTTGTAGGAATCTGCTGTAGTTTTGTTAACGGAGAAGGTTTTGGTGTAATAATCCGTATTATTATATTTTGTAGTGGTTGCGAAATCACCGGAGCCTATCGTTGGTCTGTTTCCCCAGCTGGTAATGTCTACATCAGTTGCACCTCCTTCAAGCCATGTGTGCAGCTCACCTTTAAGTGTTTTGTCAACAAGATAGACGAGGTTGTAGGTGTCTTCACCTGTTGATGTAGGATAAGTACAGGTGATAGAATAATTAGAGTTTTCTTGGGCGAATGTGAAGGTGTATGTACCCGTTGTTGTTGCCTCTAATTTTATTGCATGGCTATAATTCGAGGTACCATATTGGTATAATGTAATCTTCGTTCCGTCAGAAAAAGCCTGATCTGCATTTAAGTAATCTTTCGACCCATCATTAACATAGAAATTATATGTTCCTGCTGCATCAATATTGTATGTTGCGGTGTATGGGAACCCCGTTCCTGTAAATGTGGCGACTTGAGTTCCTTTATTTTTTCCATCACCCATCATCAATTTGTATGTAGATACAGGGTCTGAGCTACCGCCTTCTGTAATGCCAGTAACCGTATATGTGAAATAGTGATCGCCATCTTCCTTATTCCATAAAAGGTCTATTTTATACTTTGTATATCTTGGATCTACTTTGAAAGTAATATCTTTATTTCCACTTCTATTACTGCACCAATATGTTACAGTGCCATCATAGTTTGAGACTGTCTGAGAGTTCGTATCGTAAGAACCTAACCACAAACCATTATTATCAGAGACATAAAACTTAAAAGTAAAATCTGCGGAAGCAGCGAACTCGTAAGTAAAACTGTTCTCACTGTTTCTTGTCATTGTATGTCCTTGCGTCCAATTGTCAAATGAGGCGCGGAATTCCACACTCGTCCACGCCCAGGCTCTGTCTGGCACTGCGAGCAGGGCTAAGATAAAAATGAGTAATGAAGTTGATAATCGTTTCATTTTTGCTTGAGTTTAAAAAAATGTAATGTGTTAATAATTAAGTGTTAGATATGTGGTATGCCAGCGAAGAACCAGCATAATATCTCGATTGGAATAAGCAACAGTCAGCCTGCTGCCTTGACGCTAAGGAGAAGGCAGACGGATGAGCGTGCGAAGAAAAACAAGGGATTTCCTTATGCAATAAGGAGGTTGTACCCCTCCCTACTTGCCCTGCAAGCAGTATGTCGTCAACATTGCCCTGCATTGCGCAAAAGGCTGTTGCAGCATGAGTGTCATTGCTATGAGAAAAAAATGTCATTTCCGTTAACCTATTATTCGTTCTGTGTAAAGTTTTTTTGTTAAATGTCTTTAGGACAGTATGTTTGGTTTAAATTGTTGTTGCAAAGTTACGCTTTTATTAAATATGCGTGATAAAATAATTCTATTATTTACCATTTTTTTACGCTCAAACGATTGCGCATGACAATGACATTAAAATAAAAAGGGGAGGTCAAGCTACCAATATTCAAAATATTATTTATAACTTTGTGCGGAATTACGAAGGACTGTGCATGCCAGTCCGCTTAATGACTTGAAAAAAGACAAAAGATGAAGAAACTGTTCATAGAGACATACGGATGCCAGATGAATGTGGCAGACTCCGAGGTGGTTGCATCAGTGATGGGGATGGCAGGATATGAGCTGTGCGAGGACATCGACACGGCTGACGCCATATTCCTCAACACATGCTCAGTGAGGGAGAACGCAGAGACAAAAATATACCACAGGCTTGAAGCCCTCAACGCCATGAGGAGGAAAAGGGAGGCTGCCGGTGGAACACTCCTCGTGGGCGTACTGGGCTGCATGGCAGAAAGGGTGAAGAGCGACCTCATAGACAACCATAACGTTGACATAGTGGCAGGTCCCGACTCCTATCTCTCCCTTCCGGAACTGACAGCCTCGGCAGAGACAGGCAACAAGGCAATAGACGTGGAGCTGTCGATGACGGAGACATACAAGGACATAGTGCCTCAACGCATCTGCGGAGCAAGGATAGGCGGGTTCGTAAGCATAATGAGAGGGTGCAACAATTTCTGCCACTACTGCATAGTGCCTTACACAAGAGGCAGGGAGAGGTCGAGAGAAGTTGAGAGCATACTCCTCGAGGTGCGCGACCTGAGAGACAGAGGCTTCAAGGAGGTGACACTGCTGGGACAGAACGTGAACTCATACCATGACGAGAAGCAAGACGTTGCCTTTCCACAGTTGCTGAGAATGGTGGCTGAGGAAGCTGGCAACATGAGGGTGCGCTTCACCACATCACATCCCAAGGACATGAGTGACGACACACTGCATGCCATTGCCGAGGTGCCAAACATCTGCAAACAGATTCACCTGCCCGTGCAGAGCGGCTCGGACAAGATACTGAAACTGATGAACAGGAAATATACGAGGGCATGGTATATGGACAGGGTTAAAGCCATCAGGGACATCGTTCCGGAATGTGGACTGACAACAGACATCTTCGTGGGTTATCACAACGAGACGGAGGAAGACCACCAACTGTCACTGTCGCTCATGGAGGAAGTGGGCTACGACTCTGCCTTCATGTTCAAGTACAGTGAACGTCCCGGTACTTATGCATCCAAGCATCTGCCCGACAATGTGCCGGAAGAGGTGAAGTTGCGCCGTCTGAAGGAACTCATAGACCTACAGACGAGACTGAGTGCAGAAGCCAACAGGCGCGACGAAGACAAGGTGTTCGATGTGCTAATAGAGAATTTCAGCAAACGTTCAAAGGAACAGCTGTGCGGACGTACCGAACAGGGTAAGATGGTGGTGTTCGACAAAGGCTGCCACCATATTGGAGAGACAGTGAAAGTAAGGATAGACGGCAGTTCCAGTGCCACACTGTTTGGGAAGGTGGAAAGCCTCACCCCCTACCCCTCTCCAAAGGGAGAGGGGAGGTAGTTACCATAAAAGGCTTTGAAGGTTGAAGGTTGAAAATTGAAAGTTGAAGATTGAATTTTCGTGCAAACCGAGAAGGGATGCCAAGCTCGCTTGAGCTATCCCGAGGTGAAGCCGAAAATCGACGAAGTCAAAATAAAAAGATTGAAAAATAGAATGCAAAACATTTCCATTTTTCAATCTTTCCATGTTATTATGTTGTCCTTAGCGGATTCGAACCACTACAAACAGAACCAAAACCTGTTGTGCTACCATTACACCAAAGGACAATCACTATTGGAGTGCAAAGTTAGTGTTTTTTTGTTCCACTACCAAATTTTTGCCAACTTTTTTCATGGGGAGCTATAACAGGGAGTTATAACTTCCCTTTAAATTACAGTGATGAGGAAATAGTTCTTCTTGCCTTTCTGCACCAGCAGATATTTTCCGTCAATGAGGTCGTCGGCTGTTACAACATAGTCGAAAGCTGTGAGTTTCTCCTTGTTGAGACTTATTCCACCACCCTTAACGAGTTTCCTCATCTCGCTCTTGCTTGGGAATATCTCCATCCCCTCAAGGTTGAGCAGGTCGATGGCAGGCTGTCCGAGCTGGTCTCTTCCTATCTTGTAGTGAGGCACTCCATCGAAGACATCGAGGAATGTCTGTTCATCGAGCTTCAAGAGGCTCTCCTTTGTTGACTTTCCGAAAAGGATTCCTGATGCCTCCTGTGCCATCCTCAGGTCTTCCTCACCATGAACGAGTGTTGTTACCTCCTCGGCAAGTCTCTTCTGCAAAGTCCTTCTGCCCGGGTCCTGACGGTGCTCTTCAATGAGCACATCGATGGTTTCCTTGTCAAGGCTCGTGAATATCTTTATATATCTCTCTGCATCATCGTCAGTGACATTGAGCCAGAACTGATAGAAAGCGTATGGTGTGGTACGGTTGCGGTCGAGCCATACATTACCACTCTCTGTTTTTCCGAATTTCTTTCCGTCAGCCTTAGTGATGAGCGGGCATGTGAGAGCGAAAGCCTCTGTGTCGTTACCTAAGGTGCGACGTATAAGTTCAGTACCTGTAGTCATGTTTCCCCACTGGTCGTTGCCGCCAAGTTGCAGTCTCACTCCCTTGTGCTGGTACAGGTACAGGAAGTCGTAGCCCTGCAGCAACTGGTATGTGAACTCAGTGAATGAGAGTCCGTCGCGTGCTGTTCCGTTAAGTCTCTGCTGTACACTCTCTTTCGCCATCATATAGTTGACCGTGATGTGCTTCCCCACCTCTCTTGCGAAGTCGAGGAATGTGAAATCCTTCATCCAGTCGTAGTTGTTTACCATCTCGGCAGCGTTTGGCTCCTTGCTGTCGAAATCGAGGAAACGAGCCACCTGCTTTTTGATGCACTCCTGATTGTGGCGTAGAGTCTCGTCGTTGAGAAGGTTTCTCTCCTGACTCTTACCCGATGGGTCACCAATCATTCCTGTAGCACCTCCCACAAGTATGATAGGTTTGTGACCGCAACGCTGCAGATGGCGCAGCATCATTATTCCACAAAGGTGACCTATATGGAGAGAGTCGGCAGTAGGGTCGGTGCCAAGATATGCAGTCACCATCTCCTTCTGCAAGTATTCTTCAGTGCCTGGCATCACCTGTGCCAGCATGCCACGCCATTTAAGCTCTTCTACGAAATTTTTCATTATTATATATATTATAAGTTGACAAGTTGACGAGTTGACGAGTTGACGAGTTGCTACTCTTTTTAGTTGACAAGTTGACGAGTTGCTACTCCTATTACTCTCGCTTAACTGGAACATTCCCATGAGGAGGGAGCACCAGCTTGATGAAGAAATGGTTAAACCATTAAACCATTAAACTCTTATAAACATTCTCCAATATTAAACAACCCTTCAAGGCACAGGGTCGTAGCCTGACCCTCCCCATGGATGGCATCTCAGTATTCTCTTCACTGCGAGCCACATGCCCCTAATGGGACCATGTTTACGGATAGCCTGCAAGGCATACTCAGAGCATGTTGGCACATAGCGGCACGACGGAGGAGTGAAGGGACTGATGCAGCGTCTGTAGAAGACTATCGGCAGTGTGAGTGTCCATATCGCTGCCGTCCTGACCTTTCCAAGCATGAAGGCAAGAATTCCGTTACTTTCCATGTCTCTGTCCTCCTCGTCTTTCTTCATTCCTGCATTTTCTCCCTTATACGGTGCAGGATGTTGACCATTGCTTTCTCTACGTGGTTATAGTCGTAGAGATGGGAGTCTATCCAGAGAAAAGCTATGGTAATTCTCTGTTTCTCTGCCAGTACGTTGCCGTCAATCAATATATGCCTTGCCTTGCGGTAAGTCTCTCTTATGAGCCTTTTGGCACGGTTGCGGTCAACGGCATGTCGCAGTCTTCGCTTTGACACGCTCACCAACACCTGTGCCTGCGGACAGTCCTCCTTGCATTCTGTGTCTTCAGTAACAAACACGGCTCTGAGAGGAAAAGCAACCAATGATCGGCTTTCTTTCCCTTTGAAGAGAGTCTCCACGTTTTTCTTTCTGCATACCCTCTCGTTCTTACTGAATGCAAATGCGCGGAAGTCCATGTTGCCGTAATGTCTTATGCCTGTTGTAAGTGCGGTGGTTCTATTTCTTTGCCTTCTTCATCTTTCCACCGATGTATGCCCTGAGAGCTGTTGTCATGGAAGGATATTCCTTTGAAGGAGCCTCAAGGTCGAGACGCAGTCCCTGGTCTATAACCTCCTTGGCAGTAGCCGGTCCAAACGCCCCTATCTTTATATCTCCCTGATTGAAAGCCGGGAAGTTTTTCTGCAAAGCCTTGACACCTGTAGGACTTGAGAAGATGAGCATGTCGAAGTCGAAAGCCTCCTTCTCCTCCTCTGTGAAATCATTGCTAACAGTTCTGTACATCACACATTCCGCATGTTGCAGCTTCTTGGCATCGAGCATGTTCTTGATGGTGTCGTTATGCACACTGCTAAGCGGTACGAGATACTTCTCCACTTTGTGCTTCACCATGGTAGGCAGCAGGTCGTCAATCTTTCCTGTTGTCCCGAAGAACACCTTTCTCTTTCTGTATTGCACATATTTCTGGATGTAGAGAGCCACAGTCTCTGTGATACAGAAATACTTCATATCCTCAGGAATAGTGATCCGCATTTCCTTTGCCATCCTGAAGTAGTGGTCAATGGCATGTCTTGATGTGAAAACCACTGCGGTAAAGTCGAGTAAAGCTATTTTCTGCTGACGGAACTCCTTTGCCGACAATCCCTCAACCTTGAAGAAGGGACGGAACACGAACTGAACACCAAACTCTCTCTCAATGTCATAATACGGTGATTTCTCACTTGTCGGTTTCGGTTGCGAGATCAGAATCTTTTTCATCTTCTAAAATCCTAAATATTTAATGTCAAGTAACTGTCTGTCAGAGTGAAAGCACCTATAAGAGCCATCACTGGTACTATTTCAAGGGCACAAAAGTACAAAAAAATTTGCAAAGAAAGGGGTCTTCGTCTGAAAAAGATGACATAAGCCTTGTAAAACAGCAGTATTTTGCACAGTACTATTACAGCTATGGCATAAACGAGTGTGGTTGACATGTTGATGCGGAAATAGACCTGAACCACCACCATTGGGAAGAGTGCCACTCCCTCGAGAGAAGTCAGGAACATAAGTGTCTTGTTCCATTGGTCTGTTCGCTCTCTTGTGAAGAACACCCAGTTCACGACATTGTACGCCACACCTCTGAAAACGAAATATCCGATTGTGATAAGCGAGAAGATGGCAATGACCAGTATCTGTGAGTCGAGAACATAGTCAAGCTGCGCTATTGTGTGCGAATAAAGATAATATATGATGCCTATGAGCAATGCTGTCTGCATTACAAGGAACAACTGGAACCTTATCTCTCCCGTAGTCTCCGTGATGTTTGCCGCAGTTCTTGGCAAATAGAAAAAATTCTTTGCCTGCCTCATTATGAATGTGAGGGATCCGGACACAGAGAGCAGGGCAAGAATGAATATTCCCAATATCAGTCCGCTTATGGTGCTGTCGTTGCTTAATGCGTACGGAACGGGGTCGCCAAGTATTCCCACGTGACTTGCCTTCTGTTCCGGATGGAAATAGCTGTTGCCCTTGAATGGCGAGACCTCTCTGAATCTTGCCTTTGTGATGTCCTCCTTCTTGACAAGCTTCATGCCAAGCGAGGTAAGTGTATCGATACGGGTGTTGTAATCTATCCTGCCAGGATTGAAATTAGCCTGGATAGCCGAGTCTTTCTGTGCCTCGGTGGCTGTGGCAGGGAGGCTCTTCACCACCTGATAGGGACTAAGTCCTTTGTGGTTGATTGTGAGTTGCCCCCTTGTCACGTAGTTGGCTCCATGTGCCAGAGCTATTGAATCAGCTTCCTTCATCGACTATGTCAAAGTCCGAATTCTTTTCTAATCCTATCTACAAGGTCCAGTTTCTCCCATGTGAACAGTTCCACATCCATGACCTTTGTCTCATGGTAGCGGCTATTGAATGTTTTTCTAACCACTTGATTCTGCCTACCCATGTGACCGTAGGCGGCTGTCTCGAAATACATGGGCTGTCTCAGCTTGAGAGTCTTCTCAATGGCTTTCGGCGTGAGGGGGAACATGCGTTTTATGCGGTCGGCTATCTCGCCGTCAGTCATATTGACATGACTCCTGCCGTATGTGTTGACATAGACGCTGACAGGCTCTGCCACTCCGATGGCATAGCTGAGCTGGAGCAGCATCTCGTCAGCAACGCCGGCAGCCACCATGTTCTTGGCTATATAACGTGCTGCGTAGGCTGCCGAACGGTCAACCTTGCTTGGGTCTTTCCCTGAGAAGGCTCCTCCGCCATGGGCACCCTTGCCTCCGTATGTGTCAACTATTATCTTCCTGCCAGTAAGTCCTGTGTCTCCATGCGGTCCGCCAATGACGAACTTTCCCGTGGGGTTGACATAATACTTTATATCATCTGTAAAGAGGCGAAGCACTTTCTCACCAAGCTGTGCCTTCACCCTTGGCATGAGTATCTCCTGGACATCCTTGTATATCCTTGAGAGCATGCGAGCCTCATCGCTGTCAAAATCATCGTGCTGTGTGCTCACCACAATGGTGTCTATCCTCAGCGGTTCGTTATCATCGGAATACTCCACTGTCACCTGACTCTTTGAGTCGGGTCGCAGGTAAGACATATCCCTACCCTCCTTGCGTATGTCGGCAAGGGTCTTCATTATGAGATGGGCAAGGTCGAGAGACACAGGCATGTAGTTGTCTGTCTCGTTAATGGCATATCCGAACATCATTCCCTGGTCGCCTGCTCCCTGCCTTTCTTCCTCTTCACGGCTTACGCCTCTGTTTATGTCGTCACTCTGTTCGTGAATGGCAGTTAGCACTCCGCATGACTTACCGTCGAACTGATATTCCGACTTGGTATATCCAATTTTGTCTATTGTTTTCCTTGCTATTGCCTGAAGGTCTATGTACTCCCCTGAGCGTACCTCACCCATTATCACTACCTGTCCTGTCGTGACAAAAGTCTCTATGGCAGTATGGGCAGCCGGGTCGTATGCAAGGAACTGGTCGAGTAGTGCATCACTTATCTGGTCGGACACCTTGTCAGGATGTCCCTCTGACACTGATTCTGATGTAAAAAGGTATGACATATTATTATATTTAATTAAAGTTTCGCTAGTTACAAACTTGCTCTAAGTTAACGAGTTGACAGCATGTCGGAGGCATGCGAAACTTAAGTTATTTAATTTATTTGAAGTGCAAAGTTACGGCAAGTTAGTCTAATAACAAAAAAAATAGAAAAAAAACTTTGCCAAATCAAATATAATTGCCATCTTTGCAGCCAGTAACAAACACAAATTTATATTTGATTTTACTATTTAAAACATAATAACGTAACAGACGATGGCAGAACAAATCGAAGTGAAGGAGCTTGAGCAAGTGGTAGTTCGCTTCTCAGGCGATTCAGGAGATGGAATGCAACTGGCGGGAAATATTTTCTCTACCGTCTCCGCATCTGTGGGAAATGGCATTTCCACATTTCCCGACTACCCTGCTGACATTAGAGCTCCACAAGGCTCTCTGACAGGTGTCAGCGGCTTTCAGGTTCACATAGGCGCAGGAAAAGTCTATACACCAGGTGACAAATGTGATGTACTTGTGGCTATGAATGCCGCAGCCCTCAAGACACAGTATCAACATGCGAAGCCTCAGGCTACGATCATCATCGATACCGACTCCTTTGGTCCTACCGATTTGAAAAAGGCACAGTTCTCATCAGATGACTATCTGCAGGAGATGGGCATCAATCCAGACAGGGTAGTGGCATGTCCAATAACAAAGATGGTGAAGGAATGCCTAACAGACAGCGGCATGGACAACAAGAGCATACTTAAATGCCGTAACATGTTCGCACTGGGTATTGTATGCTGGCTTTTCAACAGGGAAGTGACATTGGTGGAGAACTTCCTCCGTGAGAAATTTGCAAGAAAGCCGCAGATAGCGGAATGCAACATAAAGGTTGTAAAGGCTGGCTACGACTATGGACACAATGTCCATGCGTCTGTGCCTTCAACATACCGCATTGAGTCGAGAAACGCCGAAGCCGGAAGATACATGGACATCACGGGAAACAAAGCAACTGTATATGGAATGATTGCAGCAGCTGAAAAGGCGGGCTTGAAACTTTATCTTGGCTCATACCCTATCACTCCTGCCACAGACATCCTGCACGAACTGGCAAAGCACAAATCGTGCGGAGCCATCACAGTGCAGTGCGAAGATGAAATATCGGCATGTGCAAGTGCCGTGGGAGCTTCCTTCGCCGGAGCCCTTGCTGCTACTTCAACTTCCGGACCCGGTATATGTCTGAAGTCGGAGGCTATCAACCTTGCAGTAATAGACGAGCTGCCACTTGTCGTCATAGACGTACAGAGAGGAGGACCTTCCACAGGTCTGCCTACAAAGAGCGAGCAGACAGACTTGCTTCAGGTTCTATATGGCAGGAACGGCGAGAGTCCGATGCCTGTGATAGCCGCCACAAGTCCGACCAACTGCTTTGACTCGGCATACATGGCATGTAAGATAGCACTGGAGCACCTTACACCAGTAGTCCTGCTTACTGATGCTTTCATTGCCAATGGCTCAGCGGCATGGAGGCTGCCAGACATCAGCACACTGCCGGACATCAATCCCCATTTTGCACCTGCCGACCAGAAATACAAGTACTCACCTTACCATCGTGACAAGAAAACAGATGTGAGGTACTGGGCTATACCTGGCAATGAGGGATTCGAGCATATCCTTGGAGGTCTTGAGAAAGATGGTGAGACTGGTGCCATAAGCACAGAGCCAGACAACCATGACCTTATGGACAAGTTGCGTTTCAGCAAGGTGAAGAAGATTCCTGTTCCCGACCTTGAGGTGCTTGGCGACAAAGATGATGCAGAACTGCTCATCGTAGGTTTCGGAAGTACTTACGGGCATCTGTATTCAGCCATGGAAGAACTGAGAGGGAAAGGCAGGAAAGTAGCTCTTGCACAGTTCCAATATATTAACCCCCTGCCTGCAAATACTGCTGATGTTCTTCTGAAATACCGTAAGGTTGTGGTGGCAGAACAGAACCTTGGACAGTTTGCCGCCCTTCTGCGAATACGTCTCAACCATTTTGCTCCTTACCAGTATAATCAGGTAAAGGGACAGCCTTTCGTTGTCAGCGACCTTGTAAAGGGATTTGAAAGTGTTCTTGACTCAGAGGAAAATCCTGAACATGGCGCAACTTTCGAGTCAAGGATAATAATGTAGGATAATAAAAACAGTCAGATATGATAGACCAATATACAGCCAACGATTTCAAGAAAGGTCAACCCAGATGGTGTCCAGGCTGTGGTGACCATTTCTTTTTGGCATCCCTCCACAAAGCTATGGCGGAAATAGGTGTCCCACCAAGCCAGACAGCAGTAATATCGGGTATAGGCTGCTCGTCCAGATTGCCATACTATATGAATACCTATGCCATGCAGACTATCCACGGACGAGCTGCCGCTGTTGCCACAGGTGTCAAGATAGCCAACCCTTCACTCACGGTATGGCAGATTAGTGGTGACGGTGATGGACTTGCCATAGGAGGAAACCATTTCATTCATGCCATGAGAAGGAACATAGACATAAACATGATTCTTCTTAACAACCGCATCTATGGACTTACCAAAGGGCAGTATTCACCAACATCTCCAAGGGGATTCGTTTCCAAATCAAGTCCTTACGGCACCGTAGAGGATCCATTCCGTCCTGCTGAGCTGTGCTTCGGAGCAAGAGGAAGATTCTTCGCACGCTCTGTGGCAACCGACAATACAGAAACAGTGGAAATACTGAAGGCAGCCTGGAGACACAAGGGTGCGTCAGTATGCGAGATTCTGCAAAACTGCGTGATATTCAACAATGGTGCTTATGATGCCATATACAGCAAAGAGGGCAGGAAGAAAAACGCCATATATGTAAGACATGGCGAGCCTCTCGTCTTTGGAGAGAACAATGAATATGGCATCATGCAGGAAGGCTTCGGCCTGAAGGTTGTCAAGATAGGCGAAAACGGCATCACGAAGGAAGACATCCTTGTTCACGATGCCCATTGCGAAGACAACACTCTTCAGCTAAAGCTTGCCATGATGGACAACGAACACGGCTTCCCTATCGCCCTTGGTGTCATAAGGGATGTCGAAGCTCCAACGTACGACTCAGCCGTAAACGAACAGATTGAGGAGGTAAAGGCAAAGAAGCCTTATCACAACTTCATGGAGCTTCTTGAAACAAATGACATCTGGGAGGTGAAATAGCTTCACCCTAAGGAATATAGTCGAGCTTCACCACCACAACCTTAATGCTTTGGTCTTCTTTCTCTGTCTTGACTTTCGCTATATGCCAGTCAGAAGGGAAGAAGACGAAAAAGCTGTCTGGCGTGGAGTCAAAGAACAGTGTGTTGTCAACATTGTAATCGTAATGCATCACATCCGGCTTGTAATCGCAGTTAGGCTTGCTCGTCACATGGTCAATAATACCGAAACGCTCAGTGCCTTTAACAACATACTGGAAGTCAATATGATGGTAATGGCTCTCACTCCTGCGTTTTGCAAGCTCACTGTTTGAGCTCTCTTCAACACTTGCCACAAGGGTAGTGCCTTCAATGGGGTATTTACCCTTTGGCATATCAACAAGATTGTTTGAAGCTAACCATCTGAACATTGCCTCCCATTGGGCAGTGTTCTTAAGATATTGTGTCATGAATTCCACATTGTTAACACTCTTGTGTGGAGATGCTGCTTCAAAACCGTTTCTCCATTCCCCCCTTCTTACCCATTTAGCAGCCCTTTTCCGCTCTTTACTGTCTTTACACTCCTTTGTGTAGTATCCTTGGGAAAAGGCTGTGAGTCCTGTCATCATGACAGCTATTAAAAGAATCAGTTTCTTCATTGCTGTTTGTTTCTATGTAGTTTGTTTCCTTTGTAATTTGTTTCTATTGAACTGCTCCGTTAACACGAATCTATTAAGCCAAATCGGTCATCAGGTTTTAGGTTAGTGCTAATGACCGATTTGGACTTTACGGAGCGTGATTGTGTATAGTTGGCTGGACAGATGCCAACCGTCATCAGAATTCAAGGATAATTGCAGCTCGGGCTGGCAGCACTACATCCTTTGATATGTCCACCTTGTCACCTGTTATCACATCCGTGGCTGTTGAGGCACTTCCTATCACCTCGGCATAGCGGTTAACACTGAGAGTGTTTTCAGTCCGTTTGCCATTGAGGATTGTAAGAACCGTCTTTCCCTTGTTCTGGCGAGCTACGACATACACTCCATTGTAAGGTATGAACTGCACTTGTCTGCCTTTAGTAACCACATCGTTGCCCTGTCGCCAATGCAGCAGACGGCTAAGCCAGTCGAACATGGCATTCTCTGCCTTTGTCCTGCCCTCACGTGTGAACTTGTTGACCTCATCTCCAGTGAAACCTCCGGGGAAGTCTTTACGCACATTGCCATCCGTGACATTCTTTGTTCCATTCATAAGAATCTCCGTGCCATAATATAACTGCGGAGTGCGGTTAATAGTAAGAAGCAGGGCAAGAGCTTGTTTCAATGCCGTCGTGTCCTTTCCATTTCCGAGGAATCTGTCGGTGTCATGATTCTCAAGGAATGCCATCACATTTGATGGATTCACATAAAGATAATCATATACCAAGCTGTTGTATATCCTGTTAAAACCTTTCCACCAGTCGTCTGTCTCTTCATGTTTCGCCTGGTTGATGCGGTCATAGAAGGCAAAGTCCATCACTGTAGGCAGGTAGCTGTTCTTCTTGGCAACTTTGGAGTCCTTTTGCCATGCGGCAGTATATGCTGGCTCTGTTACCCATGTCTCACCTACCGTGTTGAAATTTGGATATTCCAGATTAATACGCTTCATCCATAATGCCATGCCGTCTGCATCAGCATAGGGATAAGTATCCATGCGTATGCCGTCGATACCCACTGTCTCTATCCACCATATACTGTTCTGGATAAGATAGTCCATCACCCAAGGCAGACGTTGGTTGAGATCAGGCATTGTCGGAACAAACCATCCATCAACAGTCTCACGCATGTCAACCTTGCTGGCGTATGGATCAACAACAGGAGTAAGCTTGTAGCTTGTCTGCAGGTATTTGTCATTGACCTTAGCAGCCCCGTCCATCGTTTTCAGTTCCACTGTTGTTGCTTGATTCTCAGGCAAAAGCCATTCAGGAGTGTTGAACCAGTCATGTGATGGCATATCCTTCACCCATGGGTGCTCAAAACCACAATGGTTGAAAATCATGTCCATCACGATTTTTATACCTTTGGCATGTGCATCGTCACACAGCTGCCTGTATTCATCGTTGCTTCCGAAACGCGGGTCAACCTTGTAGTAGTCGGTTGTAGCATATCCATGGTATGTACTTTGGTTTCCATGGTCAGGAGAATTGTTCTCAAGAACAGGTGTAAACCATAATGCCGTCACTCCAAGCTCATTGAAATAGTCGAGATGCTGGCGTATTCCCTCGAGGTCCCCACCATGGCGCAGACTGGGTTGTGAACGGTCGTTGCGATAAGCATTCATTCCCTTTATCTGGTCATTGTCTGTGCGGCCAGATGCGAATCTGTCGGGCATCAGCATATAGAGGACATCGGCATTGCTGAAACCGATGCGCTCCTCTCCCTTCTTCTCACGAGCCTTAAGCTCATAGTTAACTTTCCTTTTCTGCTTTCCCTGCTGGAAAGTAAGTGTCATATTGCCTGGTTGCGCACCGGAAAGGTCGAGATACACCAGAAGATAGTTTGGACTGTCAAGTCTTACAAGACTGTCAATCCGTACTCCTGGGTAGTCGGTCGTAACTGTTGCCGTTTTGATATCTTTTCCATAAACCATCAACTGTAGGCTTGCGTCCTTCATTCCAACATACCAGTTTGTCGGCTCTATTTTGGCAATATCAATCTTTGCTGCGCTCATTGTCAATGTTGTGCCTAACATCAAGGCTGTTAATAGTCTTTTCATTTTGGGTAATTAATATTGAGATGTCTTATCATTTTTAATTTGAATAAATAATCAGTGCTTCTTGTGGAGCAACCTCCACCTCTGTGCCTGTGTACTCCTTGATACCTGCGAGATTTATCTGACCTCCCTCACACACAGACGTCCATGTGCCATCGGGGATGTTGACTCTTTGGGTAGTCTTGTTGGAGTTGAGGATTACAATGATGTCTTTCCAAGAATCGCCATTGGCATTGTCCTTAAGGCGGAAAGCCACCACATTCTCCTGAGACTTGAGGAATTCAAGATGAGTACGCACCATCTCCGCATCCGACATACGGAATGCTGGGTGATTACGGCGCATTTCAGTGAGTCCACGGTAGTAGTCGAATACCTGCGGATATTTTTCAAGATTTTCCCATGGCAACTGATTGATATTGTCTGGTGACTTGAAGCTATTGTGCACACCCTTCTTGTCTCTGAGCATCTCCTCACCAGCAAGGATGAAGGGCACTCCCTGCGACGTGAAGACCATTGTCTGTGCAAGGAGGTCGAGGCGGATAAGTTCATCTTCGGTTATTCCCGGTATGCTCGCTTTCAGTCTGTCAACGAGACACATGTCGTCGTGACAGCTGACATAGCTTATCATCTGTGCCGGTGAGTTGGTCCATGGCTCCTTGCTGTAATTGACTTTTGACATGTCTATCTGTGGGTGTGCTATGGCTCCTGCTATTCCAAATCTTATGCTCTCCTCGTTACCAGGCACAGCTCCAAGGAAAGCTGCCTTGTGGTCATCGCTGAAAGGTCCACGGATGGCATCACGCATATCATCACAGAAAGCTCCTATACGGTCAAGTTGCCTTGTATTTGCCTTCACGGCGAGTTTCTCAACAGGATATGCACATGTGCCGGCACTCCATCCCTCTCCATATATATATATAGAAGGATCCACCTCATCGAGAGCCTTCCTTATCAGGTTCATCGTCTCAATGTCATGAATACCCATAAGGTCGAAACGAAAACCGTCGATATGGTATTCCTTTGCCCAGTAGAGCACTGACTCAATCATGAACTGGCGCATAAGTGGCTTCTCGCTTGCTGTCTCGTTACCGCAGCCGGAGCCGTCGGAAATCTTGCCGTCGGCGGTCTTCCGGTAGTAATAGCCGGGATAGGTGAGGTTGAAGTTGCTGTTGTCAACATCGAAAGTGTGGTTATACACAACATCGAGTATTACACGGATGCCAGCCTTGTGCATCGCCTGCACCATCTGCTTGAACTCTTTTATGCGGGCTATTGGACATTCGGCATTGGTGGAGTAAGAGCCTTCGGGCACGTTGTAGTTGAGAGGGTCATATCCCCAATTGTACTGGGGCACGTCGGGCTTTGACTCATCCACCGAGGCGTAGTCATAGGACGGCAGGATGTGGATGGCGTTCACACCGAGGTTCTTCAGATGATATACTGCCTTTGGCTCTGTCAATGCCAAGAACTTGCCCTTGTGCTCCAAACCTGAGTTGGGAGAAACGGAGAAGTCGCGGTGGTGCATCTCGTAGATGACAAGGTCAGTAGGCTGCTTGGTCAGCGGACGCTTGTCGCAGCACCATCCATCGGGGTTGGTGTCTGCCATGTCGATGATGGCGGCACGACGTCCGTTCACTCCCACAGCCTTGGCGAAGACTCCCGGAGTCTCGTTCATCTTCTGTTTACTGGTTTCTACTTGGAATGTGTAGAACATTCCCTTAAGGTCACCCTTGATGTCAGCAGTCCACAGGTCGTTGCCTGTGCGTTTCATCTTCACGGTCTTAACCACTTCGCCTCCTACACCTTCTTTATATATATGCACCTTCACACTCTTTGCCTTGGAAGGGGCATTAAGCCTGAACGAAGAGGCATCCTTGGTGTAGGTCAGTTCATTGAATGTTTGCTGGGCGGACATTGTTCCACCTGCAAACATCAAAGAGACCACAGTCATTGTTACTTTTTTGTTTATTCTCATATATTTAAGTTTCGCATGTGCTCAACTTTAGGAGTTATAAGGAGTTATGAGAAGTTATCGCTCCCTTTGGTCGCTTAGGAAGTTAAAAGACGAGAGTCTTAGGTTTCAGGTCTTCAGGTTTCAGGTTTTAAGGTAAATAACCTAACAACCTCATAACCTAACAACCTCATAACCTAACAACCTCATATCATACGTCATTTATCTCCCTTTATCTCCCTTTATCTCCTCTTTACTACTTGCTAAAGTTGGGTTATGTGTTATTATATGATTATGTGCTATTTATATGATACTACATAATTATCCCACCTCAACATTTCACTCCCCTCTCTCTTGGAGAGGGGTTGGGGGTGAGGCTTTTTTTATTTTGAGGGGTTGGGTGTGAGGCTTTTTATTGAAATAGCGAAGCCGCCGCCTCGGGCCTCCTTAATCTTCAGCGTCTGTCCCTGCTTTACTATTTTCTTGGTTATGGTATAAGCCTTAGGGTTCTTTTCGTAGTCAGCATCCTTTGCATCCTCGTAGAATGTTGCCTCATACTTGCGCCCCTTGTCAAGGAAGTCGAGCTTCACGATGGCAGTGCGCGCTGTCTCGTTGCACTTGCCTCCTACAAACCAGTTGTCGCTATTCTTGTCCTTGCGAGCCACGGTGATGTATCGTGCAGGTTCTGCCTCAAGATAACGAGAGTCACTCCAATCGCATGGCACGTCGCGTACGAACTGGAAAGCATCGCTGTACTTAGCATAGTTCTCTGGCAGGTCGGCTGCCATCTGAAGAGGGGAATACATTGTCAAGTACAGGGCGAGCTGTCCGACAAGCGTAGTATGTATGAAGTTTGGATTATCACTCCATGTGGAGAGCTGCGTCTCAAGGATGCCCGGGGTATAGTCCATAGGTCCACCCTGCAGACGAGTGAACGGCAGTATTACCGTGTGGGAGGGAGCAGAGCCTCCGAAAGCCTCATACTCTGTACCACGTGCGCTCTCGTTACCCACAAGGTTAGGATATGTACGACACAGACCTGTTGGACGTACAGCCTCATGTCCGTTGACCATGACATGATGCTTTGCAGCCTCCTTCAACACATACATATAGTGATTGTTCATAGACTGTGAGTAATGATGGTCTCCACGTGGGATGATGTCACCCACATAACCGGTCTTCACTGCGTCATAGCCATACTTGTTCATGAGGTTCAATGCATCTTCGAGATGACGTTCATAGTTCTGAGTGCTTGAAGAAGTCTCATGGTGCATCATCAGCTTAACGCCACGTGAGTGTGCATAGTCGTTAAGATATTTGATATCAAAATCAGGATATGGAGTGACAAAGTCGAAAACGTCGCGTTTCCACATATTTGCCCAGTCTTCCCATCCAACATTCCATCCTTCTACAAGGATTTGGTCAAGGTTGTTGTCTGCAGCAAAGTCTATGTATTTCTTCACATTTTCAGTATTGGCGGCATGACGTCCGTTGGGTTTCACCTTTGAATAGTCTGTTTCGCCGAGTTTCACAGATGGCAGTCCGCTGGTATATTCCCATGTGCTCTTGCCAACTATCATCTCCCACCATACTCCACAGTATTTTGTAGGATGAATCCATGAAGTGTCCTCTATCTTGCAAGGCTCGTTGAGATTCAGTGTAAGCTGTGCCGACAGCATGTCACGTGCGTCATCACTCACCTTGACAGTCCTCCATGGTGTATGGCATGGTGTCTGCATGCATCCCTTCAACCCTGTGGCATCAGGTGTGAGCCATGACTCAAATACGAAGTTCTTGTCATCGAGGTTGAGATGCATAGTGGCATAATCCTCACATGCTGCTTCATGGATGTTGAGATATAGGCCATCGTCTGTCTTCAGCTGCAAAGCAGTCTGTACACCCGTTTCCGAGAATACTGACACAGAGGAGTTGTCCCAGTTGACAGCTTTCTTGAACTGCGAGCGTATGCCTGAGAGCTTTGTTTCCTGCGTCTCCTGCTCCTGTGTGTCATAGTCGCCTGGAAGCCACCATGCGGTATGGTCGCCTGTCATGGCAAACTGTGTATGTTCCTCTTTTATCAAGAAATAGTTGAGTTCCTTCTGCTGAGGGAATTCATAGCGTAGTCCCATGCCATAGTCATACACGCGAAACCTTATAATAATGTCTCTTTGTGATGCGGGCTGGTTAAGGTTCACCTCCATCTCGTTATAGTTGTTGCGAATCTGCGACCACTCACCCCATACGGGAGTCCATGTCTCGTCAAAAGTTGTATTGTTGACAGAAGCCACCTTAAAACCGTCCATGAGGTCAGTCTCGTTCTTGCCCTTTGACGCATGTTTGTCCTTGGCAAGTTCGAGTCCCAGACGGCTTGGCTTTACAACGACCTTGTCCTTGTAGCTCATCTCATAAGTAGGCACCCCTCCTTCAGCAAGAGTGAATTTCACAACTACATCACCATTTGGCGAACTTACACTTTGTGCCATTGTAAAAAGAGGCCATAAAAGCAATGTCAACCCCCAGTTTCTTCTTGTGGAAAGGAGCCTTGAAAGGCTTATGCCTTTAAAGTTGAATAGACTATTGGTTTTCATGTCAAAAATGTTTTTATTGGAATGTTTAATATCTATCTATTGTAAAAACAACGCCCCCTACCCTGAAAAGGGCAGGGGCCATGATTCTCATTTCCTTCCGCTTTGACTAATCATTTCCTTTATAGTATCATTGAAGGATGTGGCTGCCATCAAGTCCTCGATGCTGAGATGTAACCTGTATCTCCAGTAATGTTTTGGATTGGACGGTATGTTGATTCGCTCGGCATCAGCATCGGCAAGCCTAAGTCTCTCATCCATGGAGAGCCAGTCCTGAATGCTCAATATACACAACATGGAAGGACAGGTGAGATGCCTTGACAGTATGTCTTTAGCAAGCCATCCCGGAAGTGGGTGCGGTGCGGCATCACCCCTGTAAAGTCTCGTATTGTAATATTCCTGTGTCCTCTGCCAGTCCTCATCCCACCATTGTCTGAGAGTGGGCATGTCGTGTGAGCTTATCGTCGCCACTGAACGATATGGATTTCTCGACAAGTGTCCGAATCTCACCTCAGGGTCTTTAGGCATACTCTGCAGTTCAAGACTCAGAATCTTCAACTCGTCCATCACCCATGGCACACAGTCAGGCACCATTCCGAGGTCTTCCGCACAAACCAGCATCCTTGTAGCACTAACGAGCATTGGCAGTTTCTTCATTGCCTCGTTATACCAGTACTGGTTGTTGCGCTTGTAATAATAGTCGTTGTATAGTCTGTTGAAGACATCCTTGTCGCTGTCATACAGATATTCATATATAAAATCGAACTGCACAGAGATGCGTGGATGGAAAAGGTTGGGGTTTCTGTGGTCACGCACGAAGAGCACATCGCTGATGAGTGAATATAGTCCGTCGCGGAAATCGGCAAGCGTACTGCGCAGGGCATACTGCGACTCGTCAGCTCCGGCATACCATGACTCTATCTTCCTCTGGGTATTGTATTCCCCTCTCATCTTGTATCTGCCATCATGGGTAGGCTCCACAAAGTTGCGTCTTACGACATCGGCATCCTCCCCGAATATCCTGTCAAGAACCCAGTCCATGATGAGCGGTTCGGTAAATAGTTCTTCCTGCCACTTGAGACCATATCCCTCTATTTCCTCTACTGTCATTCCAAGAGCCGGAGAGAAATGTCCCAGCAATCCGTGCACGGCATCGTAAGGTATCTCCCATATTCGGAAGAAGCCAAGGACATGGTCTATCCTGTAAGCATCGAAGTACTTCGACATGTTCTGGAATCTCCTTACCCACCACTGACATCCATCAGCAATCATCGTCTCCCAGTTGTATGTGGGGAAGCCCCAGTTCTGTCCATTTACAGAAAAGTCATCTGGCGGAGCACCTGCCTGTCCGTTAAGGTTGAAATAGCGAGGCTCGCTCCATACATCACAACCATATCGGCTCACGCCTATAGGAATGTCACCTTTCAATACGACTCCCTTGCTCCTTGCATAGTTGTGAACAGCCCTCATCTGTGAATCGAGCACAAACTGTACATAGTAATAATATGCCACTTCCTTGAACATCTTGCAACGTGGTGAAGAGAGGTTCTTCCTGTCGGCTTCATTCCACTCTGTATTTCCATCCCATTTGGAGAAGTCGGCTGTGCCATTGGTGTCTCTCAGGTAACAATAGTGAGCATAGGGCACAAGCCACTCCTCACTCTCCTTGAAGAAGGTGCGGAATTCATCGGAAGCCAGTACCTTCTTTCCTTCCTGTTCATATATAATATGTAGATATTCGGCTTTCGCATCGTTGACCCTCTCGTAGTCTATCTTCGGAAGGGCATTGAGTTCCTGACGTAAAGTCTCCAGTCTGTTCCTTGACGCTTCATCTGCAATTGGGGGAAGCGATGACAGGTCGGCATACTGCGGATGCAATGCAAAAATTGATATACATGAGTATGGATATGAGTCTGTCCAGGTATGGGTGGTGGTGGTGTCATTGATAGGGAGCACCTGAAGCACTCTCTGACCCGTCAGTCTCACCCAGTCTATCATTTTCTTCAAATCTCCAAAATCGCCTACGCCAAAACTGCTTTCCGATTTCAAGGAGAAGACAGGCACAAGAGTTCCGGCACATCTCACCGGATGGCAGTCAAAGGAGACAGCATCGATATCCATCACAACGACATCTCCCTTGTGCATTTCCGGCAGTACAACCTTCCTATTATCAGACTGTTCCCATCTGACAGCACCATTGCGCATTGCCACGAATTTGAACTCAAGTGTGTTCTGTGGAACATTATCCACTGCCACGTCAACGGTCCATTCACCGGCAGAATGTGCAACAGCGGCAATACCATGCTCTGGTCGCCAGTCGCCCAACAGGTTGCCGTCTCCTGTCAAGACAAGAGTCTCGCCCTCGCTTAACGTACCACATTTTACCCTTAACCTTAGAGTCTTGCCAACTGTATCAGCTACCTGAGCATTGCAGCACGGAGCATAATCCACGGCATTCTTTCTAAGGCATTCCGTAACTGCCGAACTATACATGTAGGAATCGTAAGGAACATCGTTCCACTTGTCATAAACATAATACTCTGCTTTGTCGCCACAGTCAAAAACGAGTCTATGCGGCACTCCCTGCCATTCGCGACGCTCCACGGTGCCAAGCTTCTCAACGGAGTAGTAATAAATCATGGAACTTGTTTTGGAACCAACAACATTGACGTCACATGTCCAACTTGTGCCGTCATTTGTATGCATCCCGAACCTGGAGGAACTGCGTTTCCCATCCTCACTTACGCTGTCAACATTCAATACTATGTCTTGACCATAATAAGTATGGTACTTTATGCTGAAATGAACAATCATAGAAAAATAGGTCAGTTTATTTAAAATTTCTGTTTTATTTGTCAAAGGTACTGTTTTTATGTCGTTCAGTCCTACAACTTTCCTAAAATTAACATAAATCAATGCGCAAACGATTGTGCGAATGCGACATATATTTAATATTCGGAAGTAGAAAAAAGGAGGAAAGGAAGACAGATGGAGGAAAAAGACGTAACTGAAATTTGACTTTTAAAAACCAGTAAATATGAAAATATCATGTCATTGTGACTATATAATGGATTTTTTTATTAACTTTGCTTGCGAAAAATATACAAGGACAATTCTTTAAACACTTATACATGGAAAAGACATGGAGATGGTTTGGCAAGAAAGACAAAATAACCCTTGCCATGCTTAAGGAAATAGGAATTGAAGGCATCGTCACAGCATTGCACGACATACCGCTTGGTGACGTTTGGCAACAGAAGGACATACGTGACCTGCGGGAATACATTGAAAGTCATGGCTTGAGATGGTCAGTAGTGGAGAGCCTGCCCGTAACTGAGACCATAAAATATGCTGGTCCCGACCGTGACGAACAAATAGAAATATACAAGCAAAGCCTGCGCAACCTTGCAGCAGAGGGGATACATACCGTGTGCTACAATTTCATGCCTGTGCTCGACTGGGCGCGCACTGACCTTGCGCATCCAAATCCAGACGGGACATCAAACCTGTATTTCAGCATTCCGCATTTCGCATATTTCGACATATATATCCTGAAAAGGGATGGAGCTCTTGAGGAATGGTCAAGATTCAAGACTCTTGGTCCTGACGGAAAGCCCAACGGACGCGACATAGTGGCTGAGGTGGAGCAACTAAGGAAAACCATGACGCCTGAGAGCGAGCACGAACTTGTAGAGAACATAGTCATTAAGACTCAGGGCTTCGTGAGCGGCAATTTCCGGGAAGGAGACAACCATCCATTGCAACTGTTCAGGCAGTTGCTCGCACTCTACAAAGGCGTTGACAAGGACACACTACGCGATAATATGAGGTATTTCCTCAGCGCCATAATGCCTGTATGCGAGGAATGTGGAATAAACATGTGCGTGCATCCCGACGACCCACCATTCCCAATACTGGGACTACCCAGAATCGTAACATCCGATGAGGACATAGAATGGTTCCTCAATGCTGTTGACAACAAGCACAACGGGCTGACTTTCTGTGCCGGGTCGCTTTCTGCAGGCGCACAGAATGATGTAGTGGCACTCGCACGCAAATATGCATCAAGGACATGGTTCGTACACCTGCGCTCATGCCATATCTTCCCAAACGGAGACTTCACAGAGGCAAGTCATCTCGGTGGAAGGGCTGATGTGGTGGAACTGGTGAAGATATTTGAGAAAGAAAACTGTTCGCTGCCTATGCGGGTTGACCATGGCATGACAATGCTTGGCGATGAAACACGTGGATACAACGCAGGATATTCCTTCCTTGGAAGAATGTTCGCCATGGCACAGGTTCAGGGTGTAATGGCTGCGGTGAAGAGTTTCAACTCACTGACTTGACAACTAAAAAGAGTAACAACCCGTTAACTTGTCAACTAAAATTAAATATATATCATGAACGAACTATTTGACATAAAAGACAATGTGACCGTGATAACCGGGGGCACAGGTATTCTTGGAAGAGCCATAGCGAAATATCTGGCTGCCAATGGTGCCATCGTCATCATCCTTGGACGAAAGGAGGATGTCGGAAGGAGAATCGCAGAGGACATAACTGCAGCAGGAGGAAAATGCGAGTTCCTAAAGACGGATGTAATGGACAAGGCTGTGGTTGAGAAAAACAGGGACGAAATATTGAAAAGATACGGTCGCATAGACACACTGCTCAATGCAGCCGGAGGCAATATGAAGGGAGCTACCATAACTCCGGAACAAACATTCTTCGACCTTAATACCGATGAGTTTGAGAAAGTATTAAGCCTCAACCTCACAGGAACGGTGATACCAACACAGATATTCCTGAAACCGATGGCGGAGAAAGGGAAGGGAGTCATAATAAACTTCTCTTCCATGGCAGCCTTCCGACCCATGACAAGAGTGTGCGGTTATGCCGCTGCCAAGGCTGGAATAAGCAATTTCACTGCATACATGGCTACAGAGTGCGCAAAGAAATTCGGAGAGGGAATAAGGGTGAATGCCATAGCACCAGGGTTCTTCATAACGGAACAGAACCGTGAACTGCTGACAAATCCTGACGGCTCATATACAGAAAGGGGACAGGACGTTATTAGACAAACTCCATTCGGACGAATGGGTGAACCAGAAGAACTATGCGGCACCATTCATTACCTGATGTCAGACGCTGCCAAGTTTGTAACAGGTACCGTGGCTGTCGTAGATGGCGGATTCAACACTTTCGCAATGTAAACACATAACGACTATGATACATTATAAATATATAATACCCGTATTATTATGTCTTCTCGCATCATGCGGAAAAGGCAAGTTCCATGTAAATGGAGAGATAACAAATGCAAAGGATTCCGTATTATACTTCGAGCACAATGGTCTCGACGGATTCAAGGTGTTAGACTCTGTGAAGCTTGACACGGATGGCAAGTTCAACTTCACTGGCAACCAAGCTGACAATCCGGAATTCTACCGCCTTAGAATAGCAGGGCAAATCATCAACCTCGCTATCGACTCAACAGAGACTGTGGAGGTGAAAGCAAGCTACCCACTCATGGCTACAAACTACGAGCTGGGCAAGTCGTACGAGAACGAGAAAATCAGAGAACTTGCTCTCAGACAGATAGAATTGCAGACACAATGCCAGGCCGTTGCCAACAACCCTTCTATCAGCGCAGACTCCTCCCTGACTGTCATCAACTCACTTATTGAGCAGTACAAGCTGGACGTGTCGCGCAACTATATCTACAAAGAACCTATGAAGGCGTATGCCTATTTCGCATTGTTCCAGTATATAGTGATAAACAACAATGCAAGACTCATATTCAACCCTCGTGAGAATGCAGGAGACATCAAGGTGTTCGGAGCCGTGGCAACAAACTGGGACACATTCTACCCAAATTCAGAAAGAGGTCAGAACCTGCACAACATAGCCATACAGGGAATGAAAGACCAGCGTATCGTGAAAAGCAACAGCCAACCACTGAATATCGATGCATCAAAAGTAGTCAACTCCGGACTCATCGACATTGCACTCATGGACAATAAAGGAAAAATACGCAGGCTTTCAGACCTCAAGGGAAAGGTGGTAATGCTCGACTTCCATGTCTTCAGCACAGGAAGCGAATCGACAAAACGCATAATGTCAATGCGCGACCTATATAACAAATATCACGACAGAGGATTTGAAATCTATCAGGTATCACTCGACAACAACGAACATTTCTGGAAGACACAGACAGCAAACCTGCCATGGATAAGTGTCTTCGACCCAGATGGCATCGACTCACACAACATTGTGAACTATAACGTTCATACTGCTCCAACATTCTTCCTCATCGACAGGAACAGTGTACTGCAAAAACGCGACGTGCAGATAGAAAACCTTGATGCTGAAATACAGGCAATGCTTTAGGTCTTAAGGTTGTGAGGTTGTGAGGTTATGAGGTTATGAGGTTAAAACCATTAAACCCATTAAACCATTAAACCATTAAGCCTCAAATGCAAAGTCTGTATGGCAATTACCCAACTGGCACATGGGGATTTTTAATTCTTTAACCTTTTGGGTGGCTACAGTAAAAAGATTTAATATCCAATCATTTGCTTAAACATCGTTTTTTACTAACTTTGCAGTCGATTAAGAGTAACAAGATTAATATTCACTAATAAAACAAGTTATAATAATGGCAAATTTAGATTTGACAAAGTATGGCATTACCGGTGCAACGGTAATCGCTCACAATCCTTCTTACGAGCAGCTGTTCGAGGAGGAGACAAAGGCAGGACTTGAAGGTTTCGAGGTTGGTCAGCAGACCGAGCTTGGCGCAGTCAACGTAATGACTGGTATCTACACCGGACGTTCTCCTAAGGACAAGTACATCGTAATGGACGAGAACTCAAAGGACACTGTATGGTGGACATCTGATGAATATAAGAACGACAACCACCCAATGTCTGAGGAGGTTTGGGCAAAGGTTAAGGAGATTGCAAAGAACGAGCTTTCAAACAAGAACCTCTATGTAGTAGATGGCTTCTGCGGTGCCAACAAGGACACCCGTATGGCTGTACGCTTCATCGTTGAGGTAGCTTGGCAGGCTCACTTTGTAACAAACATGTTCATCCGTCCTACTGCTGAGGAGCTTGAGGCCTTCGAGCCAGACTTCGTTGTTTACAACGCTTCAAAGGCTGTTGTTGCTAACTACAAGGAGCTGGGTCTTAACTCAGAGACTTGCGTAGCCTTCAACACCACAAGCCGCGAGCAGGTAATCATCAACACATGGTATGGCGGTGAGATGAAGAAGGGTATGTTCTCAATGATGAACTACTATCTGCCGCTGAAGGGCATCGCTTCCATGCACTGCTCTGCAAACTGCGACATGAACGGTGAGAACACCGCTATCTTCTTCGGTCTCTCTGGTACAGGTAAGACCACCCTCTCTACAGACCCGAAGCGTAAGCTTATCGGTGATGACGAGCACGGATGGGATGACAATGGTGTATTCAACTTCGAAGGTGGTTGCTACGCAAAGGTTATCAACTTGGACAAGGAGTCTGAGCCAGATATCTACAACGCTATCAAGCGCAACGCTCTCTTGGAGAACGTAACTGTAGCTGCTGATGGTAAGATTGACTTCGCTGATAAGAGCGTAACTGAGAACACTCGTGTTTCTTACCCAATCTTCCACATCAACAACATCCAGCCAGGTTCTTCTGCTCCAGCAGCAAAGCAGGTTATCTTCCTGTCTGCAGACGCCTTCGGCGTACTGCCTCCAGTATCTATCCTGACACCAGAGCAGACCAAGTACTACTTCCTCTCTGGCTTCACGGCTAAGTTGGCAGGTACAGAGCGCGGCATCACAGAGCCTACTCCTACCTTCTCTGCTTGCTTCGGCCAGGCATTCCTCGAGCTGCACCCAACAAAGTATGCTGAGGAGCTGGTTAAGAAGATGGAAGCCAACAACGCTAAGGCTTACCTCGTAAACACTGGTTGGAACGGTACTGGCAAGCGTATCTCTATCAAGGATACACGTGGTATCATCGACGCCATCCTGAGCGGCGACATCGACAAGGCTCCAACAAAGCAGATTCCTCTGTTCGACTTCACTGTTCCTACAGAGTTGCCAGGTGTTGACACCAACATCCTCGACCCACGCGACACATACGACTGCGCTTGCAAGTGGGAAGAGAAGGCTAAGGACCTTGCTGCACGCTTCATCAAGAACTTCGGCAAGTACACCACCAATGAGGCTGGTAAGGCTCTCGTTGCTGCTGGTCCACAGCTCTAATATGCATTTCATACAAAATAGATTCTGACTATTAGACAGGAATCTGTTAGAATCACCAAATATAAATGGAGGTTGTGACGTAATTGCTTACGGAGCAACCTCCATTTATTTGTTCATACCCCTCCTGAATACTCCACTAAACCAGTCATCAACAACTACTCTTCCGCATTGTATTATACTTGTTGTCTGCAAACAAAACTGATACATAACAAACAAAATCTATGTTCACCACTGCGAAACGTACGTCCACCACTGCGAAACGTACGTCCACCACTGCGAAACGTACATCCCGCAGTGGTGAACATAGATTGCAATAGTGTTTCGCTAATCCTTCTAAAGGTATGTTTGCTATCGCTTTTGATTTAAACATAAATAACTTGAAGTCTCACTACAATGACCCTTACAACAATGCTATTATGAAATCAAGACCTTGTTACGAAGGTATGATTTTTATAATACTCAAGGAAATGTGTATCTGACAGAGAAAAATGACATGTCGGTTCTGTTTTCTGCCATTAATGCCCTAAAGGATGTTGAGTGGTTGAGGAAATCTGTAAGGGATATCAGAGCTTTTCGAGTTGAGGATTGGTCTGATTTTACACAATTCTTTAAGGCTTGACATCTCCCTTTGGGAAGGCTCAGAAGGGGCGAAAAGCACCATCGCCAGATTCTGTCACAATATTGTATCGTCATTTACAACGAACGTTCATAAAAATGACATTCAGCAATAAGGAGAAAAAGTCTTATCGTCGAAAAAATGTATGGTTTAACATATTATAACGTCGAAAAAGTGTGGTTTTCTCTTGTTTATATCATCGAAAAAAGTGCAAGTGTCATAGGGACAGGTACATTGGTTCACAGAGGGTCAGAGGAACCTGTCCCTATGATTCCCTTTTGGATTTACTTTGGGATTTAAGTGGATTCGCGAGTGCCGGGGCACTCCCTTTTCATTTCGATATGGAAAAAATAGAGTGATGACCATATTTAATATATTCGTAAACAAATAATCAAGTAATTTTTAGGATTATTTGGATTTTTTTATTACATTTGCCGGCGCAAGCAAGAACAGACATCATAACAGACCATTTTCCGAAGATGATGCCATGCGTACGGATGCCTGTAGACACCATATCCACACTGGCAAAACACAGAAGCGAAGCTATGCGGACAGAGGTGTGGCAAATAAAATGAAAACTAATTCTTTAAAACGATACTATTTATGAAAAGAACAAGATTCTCTCTTCTCGTCGCACTCATCGCGATGAGTCTTTCTGCTACGGCACAGACCGCTGGCCAAGTACTCCGAAGTCTTACATTCGATGCCCCCAAGGCACTCTATCACCCTAAGGGAAACTCTGCAAACATGAGGCAAACTCCAAGCACCAAAGCAAGGAAAGTGGCAGTGTACAAAAGCTACGATCAGGGTTGGTGGCTGCCCAACGCACAAATCGTTGCCGACGAGGGCGACAACCCTGACTGGGTGGAGGCCAATGTGGAAGGTAAAACCGTTTACATGAGCAAGTCTGTGATGACAAAAGTGGTGCCGGAGCCGTTTATGGTGAACAAATGTCAGAACACGCCATATGTATGGACGACAAACGACGACCTCGACGCCACGGCAGGATGGATGGCACAGGCCATGAGCTGGCGCATAGGTAAGGTGAAAGGACAGTCGGGACTCTACGTTGCCGAGGTTACCGACTACGACGGTGCCACATCGCTGCGCCTGGGAAAGATGGTGGACAACGTGCTCGTGTTCAAATACAAAGTGTTCTTTGATGGCGGCGCCGATTATGAGCGACTAGAAGGCGTAGGGAAATGGGTGGCAGAGAAGGAAGCCTGCCAGGACTTCCCATACAACGGAGCCAAGGTGTGCTACTTCAGATGGAGCAACGACATGCTCTATAAGGCAGATATTGACTTCGAAGACGGCGGAGGCATGATATATGAGACCCTCGATCTTACAAAGCTCACCGAGCCGATGGTATACACTATCTTCAAAGACGAGATAGATAACGGAAGGATAAACTACTTCTATCTTACATCCTTTAACTTCACCGGCAAATGGGAACGCACATTCATGTAGGCATAGCCAACCGTCGCAACGCCTTAGCCCTGCTCCTCCTTGCCCTCGTTATGCTGTTCAATACGGCAGTACCCGCAATGGCGCAGAAAAACATGACGGGAGCACTCAAGAAAAAGAGCCTTATGGGCAAAGGCAATTTCTCCAAGGCGGCAGCCGCCGTTATGGTCGGCAGCGCGCTGTATCAGTCTTTTGACAAGCAGAAAAGTAAGACCACGACCAAAGCGGTAACCCCGCCAGACTCGCCGGACCCCAACGTGAAGCTGACTTCGGGGAGACAAGTGACCGACCTTTTCTACGACGACGAGACGGACAACACGGCACGCCAACTGCAACAGCTTCGCCGCCTCTATCCCGACGAGGATTTTATGGAGGGCGACCAGGGGATGATGGTGAAAGTGACCTACCTGAAATGCGACAAGGTGCTCTCTCCGAACGAGCCCCACCAGCTGCGCCTCTCGTTCTACCACGACAAGCAGAGAAAAGACAAATGCAAGTTCTATGAGATCGTTGACGAGTTCGACAAACTGGGCAACAACCGCGTGTTTGCCACCGCTTCCGATGACGGATGCGCCGTGAGCGGCGACCAGAGAATCACCTGCGCGTCGCATCAGTTGTGGAGCCACGCACGCGAGGTGAACTTCATGAGGAAAAACCGCAAAAGCCTGTCCTCGTTCGAAACCTTCGTGCCGGAATACATCTACAGCTTTGCAGACCCGCGTGACCCCTACAAGAACGACACCATATTCATGTTTGCCGACATATACGACGAGGTGGGGCGCGAACTCGTGAGGGGCACTTACTATGTGTCATGGGTGCGTGAGGCGAGCCAGAAGGACAACACCTGCTATCATCCAGACCGCGACACCACGGAATACGTGAAGAGCCGCACCAATCTGGGCGACTGCATCATTCTCGTCAAGTACGACCGCTCTTGGCGATGCAAGATATGCGGTCACAAGGAGTTTGAACCAGACCTGGAGCGCACGGAGACCGACCCCAACTGCGAAAAGAAGACTGGCGAGCACCAGCACGTGTGGAACTATCTGGAGGAACAGCCGGATTTCAATTCGCTCAAGCGGGAAACAAGCCAGAACCAGTGCTATATGATGGAGACATGGAACATCAAGGTGACGAGACAGTGTCTGATATGCGGCCTGAAACAGTCGGAAGATCTTGAAGACGCCACCATAGTGCCCAATGCCAGTGCACCCATGAACAAGGAGTGCTGCCCTGGCGGCGTGTATAAGGAAGAGGTGGAAGAGAAGCCTGCCGAGAGGGTGGGCGACAGGATGAAGATGGACAAGGTGATCTCCACATACTTCTACTGTCCCGACAACGACACCAAGCAACTCGTGGGCCAGCGCACCGAAACGGAATGGAGCGAACCCTGCCTCCACGACTTCCGGCTGGTAAGCACCGAAGATCTCGGGGCAAACCCGGTGTCGAAGTATTACCACCATGCGGTATTCGTAGACCACTACCGCTGCATCAAGTGCGGAATGCTGAAAGACATACGGCGCACGAAGAATTGCAGCCATAAGAATGTGAAAACAGACAAATTCTGCAAGATAGTGAAGCCGTGGATAGAAAGTTTCAAAGGCGTGCCCCTAAGGATGAGGCTCGTGGTCTATCCGCAGGACACCACCGCCGTATACGTGGCAGAGACGGAGACCACCCAGCAGCTCTGGGGAGCCGTATGCCCCGACAATCGCCACGGATGGAAAATCGACAGCAAATACCCCGCCACCGGAGTGACACGCGAAGAGGTGGACGCCTTCATCTCACGGCTCAACACTATGGCAGCAGAGCAGGGAGTGCCGCTCAGGTTCCGCCTGCCTGAAGCAGAGGAATGGGCAAGCACATACATACAGTGTGGCGAAATAATGGGATGGGTGTATCAGTATGGCAACGCCATGCACCATGTGGCAGAACTGCCGGCCAACTGTCAGGGACTCTACGACATGAAGGGCAACGTCTCCGAGATGTGTTCCGACACCATCAGCAGTGGCGACCCGGGCTACGAGACCGTGATGACCGCCGTTGCCGGCAAGAGCTACGCTGACACCTCCAACAGGCATCCCGCCACATACCAGTGGCTCGACATGCAGGAAGGACGGCAGGATGTGGGCTTCCGCATCTTTGCCGACCCCATCGACGGCGACGAGGCACAGATAAAGGACATTACCGATGCCGAGACCGAAAGCGGCTTCAAGGAAAGCATCAAATACCGGTTCGGTGCAGGAGTGGTGAAGGTGGGCGACCTGTGGCTCACGTGCAACAGATACCAGTGTAAGGACTGCGGATACATCAGCTACGGCTCAAAGTGGCACTTCCCGGCACTCAACGGCAAGAAACCCATAGGCTGCAAATAGCGCCACCCGTACAAGGCAGACAGGATACACTCTTCAAATGCATTATTACCGATTCCAACCATTTCTCTCTTTTTCCCATTCCATTCGACATAGGCTGGAATAGGCATACCAAGGTTTTCTAACGAAATATACGAAAGCGCCCTGCGTTCGGTAAAATCAGACGCAGGGCGCTTCGCCTTGTTTGTATCTACTTAACAATCTTCTTACCTTCTACAACGTATACACCACTTGCAAGACCATCAAGGTTCTTTGCATTGTGTTTTATGCAAATGCCTTATAAAGTATACACATTGAAGGTTGTTTCCTCCGTTGCTCTGCCACTGATGAAAGACGTAGATGGAGTTACCGTTAGCCAACCATTGTTGTAAAACAACTCGTAGTTGTCCGCCTCGCCACCACTTACTATGATTTCGTACGTGCCGGCTTGCGATGTTGCATCTGCTATGCACGAAGCAACCGGCTTAGTGGTCAGTACGTCAGCCGTCTCTTCATTCTTGAATCCGTCATAGGTGATGTTGAACACGGGGTTCGCCACACCAGTCTCACGAGTAGCATTCTCAACGGTTACGTAAAGCGGAGCTTGTGTCACAACGAGATAGCCGTCCTCAAAATCAACCGCCTCATCAGTGATAGTGCCCGGCTCTATATGAATGGTGTAGCGGCCACATCCGCTCTTTGTAGTAGCCTCGCAGCGAAGAATGGGCTTGCCTTCCAGAGGGTCATAGGGACAGGTACATTGGTTCACAGAGGGTCAAAGGAACCTGTCCCTATGATTCCTCATGGTTGATGCATCAGCCTCAGACATGCTTATTGACAACAAGGTGTTCACAGAGTTCAAGGGAGCCTTCAGCGAACAGTTTGTTGCTCAGGAATTGATTTCAATTGGTGTTACCCCCTATTATTGGAGCAACGAACGCACTCCCGCCGAAATTGACTTTATCATTCAGTACGGAGGCAAAGTCGTGCCGATAGAAGTGAAGGCATCTACTAATGTCCGTTCGAAGTCTCTTGCGCAGTTTGTAAAAGACAACGAAGGTCTGAAAGGTCTGCGCCTGTCCCTATGTCAATACGTTAACCAAGATTGGATGGAGAACGTGCCGCTGTATGCTCTCAGCGGATGGATGGGACGTTAACTCAAATTAAGTTTCGCATGTCTTCAACATGCTGTCAGTTAACGAGTCAACTCTGAGCAAGTTTTAACTTGCGAAACTTTGATAAGTTAAGTGTAAAAAAGTTTAGCATGATTTCTACATGCTAAACTTGAAAATAGATTTTTCGTTTCATATTCTAATCCTGCATGGGATTAGAGATTGTCTATTACGTCACTTATACAAGAGAAGATTGTTTGCAACTCACCATATCCATTAATATGATGGTGTATTCCCTCGTTCTTATACCAGTCGATGAGTGGTGAGGTCTGTGAATAATATACGGTGAGGCGTTTCTTGATAGTGTCTTCATTATCGTCAGAACGTCCGCTCTCCTTACCTCTCTTTATAAGGCGTTCCATCAGTACCTCGTCTGGCACGTCAAGTTCTATCATGGCGGCTACCTCGTGTCCTCTTTCTGCAAGCATCTTCTTCAGAGATTCAGCCTGTGGTATAGTCCTTGGGAATCCATCAAAGATGACACCTTCATGCTCCTTGCCAAAGCCGTCATACACGTTGGCAAGTATGCTTATCATGAGTTCGTCTGGAATAAGTTGCCCCTGGTCAATGAATCCCTTTGCTGTTTTTCCCAGTTCTGTACCATTCTTTATCTCCTCGCGGAGAACATCACCTGTTGAAATATGTCCAAGTCCATATTTCTCGATGATAAGATTACTTTGAGTGCCCTTTCCTGAACCTGGAGCACCAAAAATCACAATATTCTTCATTATATGTCAATTTATAAAATCTTAATTTTCAATTTCTCAAGTATCAACCTTCAATCTTCAACCAACGTGTAAATGTCCCTTAGGTTGCGTCCCTGCTGGTCGTAGTCAAGCCCATAGCCAAGAATAAAGTCATTGGGTATCTCCATTGCCACATATTCAATGTCAAGCGGCACTGTCAGCTTCTCAGGTTTCAGGAGTAACGTACACACATGTATCTCCTTTGGCTCCATCTTCCTCAGACTTTCCATCATGCTCTGCACGGTGAGTCCAGACTCCACGATGTCCTCTACTATAATGACTGTCCTATCCTTCAAGCTGTCGTTAAGTCCAATCACTTCCTTTACTTCTCCTGTAGATGACGTGCCTTGGTATGAGGACAGCTTTACAAAGGAAATCTCGCATGATATGTCTATCATACGCATCAAGTCGGCAGCGAAGATGAACGAGCCGTTCAACACAGCAAGCAGAAGAGGATTTTTACCTTCCATGTCACGATTTATACGGTCTGCCACCTCCTTTACATGTTTTAGAATTGTCTCCTCTGGTATAGAGGGACGGAACTTCTTGTCCTTTACAGAGATAATACACATAGCATTGTAGATTAATATTTTAGTTACCTTATCACAGGTAGCGACTTGTGACTTGTCAACTTATTTCTTTGATTTTGGCGCAAAATTAATAATAAATTCTTGAATTTTAACATCATTGGCAAACAAAATAACTTTATAATAGCTTTGGTTTGCATATTTTTGTGTAATTTTGCCCTTGATATGAAAATTTTCACCAGTGCTCAGTTTCATGAGCTTGACAAATATACCATAGAACATGAGCCTATCCGTTCGATAGACCTGATGGAAAGGGCTGCAAGGAACATCACCCGCCAGATATGCGAATTATGCGGCAAGGATGTTCCAATGATAGTGTTTGCCGGTCCTGGCAACAACGGAGGAGATGCCCTTGCCGTTGCAAGACTTCTTGCCGAGGAGGGATACAGCGTCAGTGCCTATCTGTTCAACATTGGCAACCGGCTGTCCGATGACTGCATGGCAAATAAGAAAAGAGCCATGGAATGCAAGAGGATGAGAGAGTTTGTTGAGGTGACCACTCAGTTTGACCCTCCAGAACTTCCATCCGGCACAGTCGTAATAGACGGCATTTTCGGTTCCGGACTCAACAAGCCACTTGCCGGTGGCTTCGCATCGCTGGTGAAATATATCAATCAGTCACGCGCCAAGGTCATAAGTATTGACATTCCATCTGGTCTGATGACCGAAGACAACACATACAATGTAAGTGTCAACATCATTAGGGCTGACGTGACACTCACCTTGCAATCAAAGAAACTATCCTTCCTTTTCGCAGACTGCCAGCAATACATTGGGAAACTGAAGGTAATAGACATAAGACTCAGCAATGAGTACATAAGGAAAACAGAGGCGAGATACTATGTGACGGAAGAAGCTGACATAACGAGAAGGATAAAGTCACGCGATGACTTCGCCCACAAGGGAACCATGGGCAATGCGTTGATTATAGCTGGCAGCTATGGCATGGCGGGAGCCTCTATACTTACAACAAAAGCATGTCTCAGAAGTGGTGCAGGCAAGGTGACGACCCACACACCTCGAAGAAACTACGACATCATGCAGACAGCCATCCCCGAAGCTGTAATGCAGATGGACAAGGAGGAGACTTATTTCTCAGAGTCTGTAAGTTCCGATGACTTCGATGCCTTGGCTATAGGTCCGGGGCTTGGACAGCATGAGAACACGGGAATTGCTCTTGTGTCACAACTGCGACGGTCTCAATGTCCTACCGTCATAGATGCTGATGGCCTCAACATCCTGTCCAATCACAGGGCATGGCTCCAGCAGCTTCCTAAAGGCATTATCATGACTCCCCATCCGAAAGAACTTGACAGACTTGCCGGAACAATATGTACCGGAGACTATGAACGCCTGTATCAGGCACAAAGCATGGCTCAAACCTACCAGTCATACATTATCCTGAAAGGGCACTACTCTGCCCTTTGCCTGCCTAACGGCAACGTGGTGTTCAACAGTACGGGCAACAGCGGCATGGCAACAGCTGGCAGTGGAGATGTTCTCACTGGCATCATTACCGGACTACTGGCACGGGGCTATGAGAGAGAAGACGCATGTATTGTAGGCATGTACCTTCATGGGCTTGCCGGAGACATTGCCGCCAAGGAGGTAGGGAAAGAGAGTCTTATAGCCAGCGACATTATAAAATACCTTCCTTTGGCATTCAGAAAAATAGAGAGTTAGTATTATTGACTCTTTATCTAAAAGATACTATACACAACAGAAATCATGAAAGTTTTATTAGTTAACGGAAGTCCACACCACAGAGGCTGCACATACACAGCCTTGGAAGAGGTGTCTGCCGAATTGATGAAATGTGGCATTGAGACGGAACATTTCTGGATAGGCACAAAACCCACCATGGGATGCATTGCCTGCTATAAATGCATGGAGTCAAAACGCTGCTGGAATGATGAAGACAAGGTAAACGAATTCATCGCAAAAGTTGGCGAGTGTGACGGTTTCGTCTTTGGCACACCAATATATTACGCTGGTTTGTCAGGACAGCTGAAATCTTTTCTCGACCGCGCTTTCGTATGCAAGTCATCACTATACAGCGGCAAGCCTGCAGCGGCTGTGGTATCATGCCGCAGAGGTGGCTCAATGGGAGGCTGGCAGGACATAAATCATTTCTTTGGAATGAACAACATGCCTATTGTCACATCACAATACTGGAACCAGATTCATGGCAACACACCAGAGGAGGTGTTGCAGGACAAGGAAGGCTTGCAGACCATGAGACGTCTTGCACAGAACATGGCATGGCTACTGAAATGTATCGAGGCTGGCAAAGCAGCCGGCGTGCCAATGCCGGAGGTTGAACAACCCATAAAGACAAATTTCATAAGATAAGGTTCCAGGTCTTTAGGTGTCAGGTGAAATAACCTCATAACCCTTTAAACCTTTAACCCTTTAAACCATTATTTATCATGAACGTAGAATCACAGATAAGCAACTCAATCGTAAAGGCTGTTAAGGAGCTGTACGGGGCTGACGTGACAGCAGAGCAGGCAGCCCTGCAGAAGACGAAAAGCAACTTTGAGGGAAATGTCACACTTGTAGTGTTCCCTCTCCTTAGAATATCCCACAAGAAACCAGAAGACACCGCCCAGGACATTGGCGAGTATCTTGCACGCAACTGTGAGGCTGTAGCAGACTTCAATGTAGTGAAAGGATTCCTAAACATCACCATAGCTTCCAAAGCGTGGCTCTCACTACTCAACGACATAGACAAAGCTCCACGTTTCGGGGAAAAGACTGCCAATGACGATTCTCCACTGGTAATGATAGAGTACTCATCTCCAAACACCAACAAGCCTCTCCATCTCGGACACGTGAGGAACAACCTCCTTGGATGGTCGCTTGCACAGATTATGGAAGCCAATGGCAACAAGGTCGTGAAGACAAATATTGTCAACGACAGAGGCATCCATATCTGCAAGTCAATGCTTGCATGGCTGAAATGGGGCAATGGAGAGACACCTGAGTCAAGTGGCAAGAAAGGCGACCACCTTGTAGGAGACTATTATGTGAAATTTGATGCCCACTATCGTGCAGAGGTTGAAGAACTGACAAACAAGTACGTAGCCGATGGCATGGACACCGACAGTGCAAAGGAGAAAGCCAAGGCAGAAGCTCCTCTTATCAAGGAAGCCCACGACATGCTCGTAAAATGGGAACACGGTGACCCGGAGGTAAGAGCTTTGTGGGAAAAGATGAACGCATGGGTTTATGCCGGCTTTGACGAGACATACCACACACTTGGCGTTGGTTTCGACAAGATATATTACGAATCAGACACATACCTCGAGGGAAAGAAGAAGGTAGAAGAAGGACTTTCAAAGGGTCTCTTCTTCCGAAAGGACGACAACAGCGTTTGGGCTGACCTTGCAAATGAAGGACTTGACCAAAAACTGTTGCTTCGTTCCGACGGCACAAGTGTATATATGACCCAGGACATCGGTACTGCCGACATGCGATTCCGTGACTTCCCCATCGACAAGATGATATACGTTGTAGGCAATGAGCAGAACTACCATTTTCAGGTACTCTCAATCCTCCTCGACCGTCTTGGCTTCAAATGGGGCAAGGAACTTGTCCACTTCTCATACGGTATGGTTGAATTGCCTAACGGCAAGATGAAAAGCCGTGAGGGTACAGTTGTAGATGCCGATGACCTTGTAGAAACCATGGTTGCTAACGCAAGACAACTTAGCGAGGACAAGGTCAACAAACTTCAGGACATTAGCGATGAGGAAAAGGCGGAAATTGCACGCATCGTAGGTCTCGGTGCCCTCAAATACTTCATTCTGAAAGTTGATGCAAGAAAGAACATGCTCTTCAATCCAGAAGAGAGTATTGACTTCAATGGAAACACCGGTCCATTCATACAATATACATATGCAAGAATACGTTCCATTCTCCGCAAGGCAGAAGCTTCCGGCATTGACATTCCGGAGAGCGTAAGCCTCTCTGCACATATCAATGAAAAGGAGATTGAACTTATCCAAAAGATGAACGACTACGGAGCGGCTGTTGAACAAGCTGGAAAAGACTACTCTCCAAGTGGCATTGCCAACTACTGCTACGAGCTTACCAAACAGTTCAACCAATTCTACCACGACTACAGCATTCTCAATGCCGACAATGCAGACGAGAAATCCACACGCCTTGTCATTGCACGCAATGTAGCAAAAGTGATAAAGAACGGTATGCGCCTTCTTGGAATTGAAGTACCGGAAAGAATGTAAAAAACTTGCAAAAGCTTTGGCTATTCCGATTTTTAACCTTACCTTTGCATTCGGTTCATAACAATTATGACATTAATGGCTGCCGCAATGGTGGAATTGGTAGACACGAGGGACTTAAAATCCCTTGGCCAGT
>SAMEA3663083__coassemble_254_pt1 | contig 66813 bp, 65 predicted proteins | sample SAMEA3663083__metabat2_high_PE_004 | metagenome-assembled genome bin SAMEA3663083 (sample SAMEA3663083) | pig gut metagenome | biome: pig gut; feature: pig-associated habitat; material: faeces | place: France | collected 2012 | reverse complement strand
CCCGGAAAGGGTATACCGGATTTCGAGTCCAGCGCATTCGGTCACTCTGCCAACCTTCCAATATTTCAAATGAAGATGATAGATATATATTTTTCTTCCCTATCAAAATCGAATGCAAAAGTAATAATTTAATTTTAATATCGGGTTAGTTTTCCAGAAAAAATATAGAACCCTCCTTATTTTTTTTACTATCAATGCCATGAGAGGCTTTGCCTTAGACGAAGCGGTTGTAATCTTGCAAGAAATGGCAGTTTATTATATTTATTGCTTCCGGAACGAAATCTGTTGGTATCCGACGAGCCTGTCAGTCCTTCCTCCTTGTTCTTTGAAATATACCAGTGCCTGATATGAATTCTCTGTATGATGGAAAGAGCCTTCTGTAGGCAGAGGATGTGCATTCCCATTTTCATCGACAAGTAAAAACTGGTAAGAATAATATCCCAGTTTCAACAGTATAGTCACCTCATACATTTTTGTCTCCTCATTGTATTCCATGAGATACCTGTCAGAGAATCTGTCGTTGGTCCATTCTCCGTTTACATATATTCTGTTGTCTTTCATTTCCGGGATGGCGAGTCTGAAATGTACCATCATATAGTCGCTGGCATATTCGCTTTCATAATTGTCGCTGTTCCTGAGCAGGAAGCATCCGTTTGCGTCCTCATCGTAAAGATAATTGCGTCTTGGCATAGAAATGAAAGGATAAGCGTGGAACATTTCACCGTCCCATTTGATGGACTCTATTCCCATGGAAGCCACATCTGTGCTCAATATTTCAAATTTCCTGTATTCGTTTCCGGCATCGAAGATGTATTCCTTGCAGTGGTCCCATGCCTGTCCATCAATTGTTTTGTATTGTGGCTTGGCATTAATCCTTGCGTTGTCCCATCTTCTGTTTTGCAGCACAACGGTTTTTATCTGCTGTTCTGGGTTCACTACCCTGTATCTTTTTGTATAGTTAAGTTGCATGGCTACCTGTTGGTGTGAGTTGTTGATGTCAATGTCTGTAACTGTCGTGACACTCATGCCAATTCCCATGCGTTTTTCTTCTGGTTCGGTCACGTAGAAATACGCTGTGAACATGTCTTCCCCCTCGTTATCGTCATATACGGTCAGTTTATAGTTACCACTGATTTTTGGCATGCATTTTGAATTGGGTATTTTGAGAGTGTAGTGTGTGTATAGCCAGTTGGTAAGGGACGATTTAGTGTAGTCTTCAATAGTGTTTCCTTGTGCGAACCCCTCACAGTAATCGCTTTCAAATATCTCCTCTGAGGTAGTCCAGTCTGCCTCGCAATGCTCCAGCCTGTATGCATATCTCTGGTATTCGTGACTCATATCGTCGAAGTCGATGGTCACACTTCCCTTTCCGAGTTCCATCACAGGCATGGATTGCCAGTCGGCGTTTGCCACCACCTGCAACGACTGTATTCTTTCGTTGAATATCTCGTTTCTTTGTGCGTTTGCCTCTTCGCATGTAGCGAGAGCTGCCAATACAATATATATATATATGAGAGGATGTTTCATTTGTATGTAAATATCGACCTTAGAAAGAAAAAAAGGAGCCTTCCCTTTTTGTCAAGGAGAACGCTCCGTTTAGTATTGAAATTAATGAGGTTATAAGGTTATGAGGTTATAAGGTTATAAGGTTATGAGGTTATAAGGTTAACCCATTAAACCCTTAAACCCTGAAAACCTCCCCTCCACAGGGAGGGGGTGGGTCTCAACCTTCAACTTTCAACGACCTCAAGACTTGAAACCTTAGTACCTTGTACCTTTATAACTCTCAGAAATTATTTCTTGTTCAGTTTCAGGTCAACTTCCACAGCGATGGCTACAGTAGCTCCTACCATTGGGTTGTTGCCGATTCCAAGGAAGCCCATCATCTCAACGTGTGCAGGAACAGAAGAAGAACCAGCAAACTGGGCATCAGAGTGCATGCGTCCGAGAGTATCTGTCATACATTCGGCAACCTCACTTTCTCTATTTATAAAGTCAAGCGTAATGTAATGGTTATCAGCTATATTTGTCAAACTGAATAGCCTTACGGGTTAATAATTCAAAGATCTAAAATCTCAATATGGCTGCATCTTGTACCAGAATAGCCATTTTTATAGGTGCAAAGTTATATAAAAAATCGGATTACAGAAACTTTTTACACATTATTAATATATAGGGCGACAGATTCTGAGAGAGTTCACTTTTTCATACATCTTGGCTTATCTCAAAACTCCGATAGTCATAATTGTAACGTCTGATAGTGCCAGCATTTCGTGACGTGAACCTGCCGAGACGTAAACAATGTCATTCTCCCGACACTCTGTGATTTCTCCATCAATCGTTATTAACATTGAAATATCGTCGGCATAATTATCGTCACGGTACATACGGCACATACGATGGTCGTCCTTCATCACATAGAAATACTCGTCCATGTCGGGATGTATATGTTCTTCTATGTGAGCGCCATGATCTAAATCGGTTATAGCAATCTGAGTTATCTTGCTATCTGTTTCTTCATTCCCTATCAACACACGTTTTAATCCAGCACCATGAGAAGTAGGTATGCGCTGAAGGTCAAAGAGGTTTCGTTTTATCATTTCGTAGTATCCCAAACCCAACTACGCTGAAAGTCGGGTAACTGAGCTTTACCATCCTCGACCATCTTCAAGAGTTCGTCAAGTTTTTTATCGTGTGATTCTACTGCCATATTTATTGATGTTTTTTTTCAAAGGAATAATTCTGGTTGTGGATATTCAATAGGAATGTATCTCCAGTTGAAAGGTAAATCCATTGTATCAAGTTCTTCGGCGTGCTTATCGATAAGTCCAGGCTCAACGCTATAGAGATAGATGTTCTTTAGATAATGAACAAGTATTGGGATCGGTGGGAACTCATGCCTTATCTTAGCATACCATTCAAACAAATCCATATCGCCCTTACTTGAATTGCATGACTTACATACCATGATAATATTATCCATATCATTGTCACCGCCTTTACTTCGAGGGAAAACATGGTCTTTGGTAAGTTTAGAAGGCTCAACTTCCTTTCCACAGTACCAGCAATAATTCTTGCACTGTATCTTTGCAAGGTTGTTTTCGAGCAAATCATGTATATTCCATCTACTTTCTTTATATGCCTTGAACGCTTTAGCACGAATCATATAGCACATCCGATCGCGCTTCTTCTTACCAGCATTGACGGCATAACACAACATCTGCAAGTTGGCATAAGAATAGAAAAGGTACTCCCCAAAGTTCGCAAACGTCGGGTAAGTACGATTTCCTGATGTGAATGATGTAGTAGGCATGATTTTATCTCAAGAATCCATGTTCATAAACTTTTGCAACTATCTTATTTGATAATTGTTTGTGGGCTTTTCGTAATGCAGAATGAAGCCTTGTATAAGTCTCGTCATCGCTTGTTGAGTTCATTACTTCCTTGCCTTCCTTGTCTGTCTTCGTTCCTTGAAAATACTTACGTATGTCATAATAAGAAGCATTCAGGTCAGCATCAGGATGTTGGTGATAATACTTCCATAACTCACGCCCTGCATCAAACACGGCTTTTGCTTCTGGTGAAAATTCAATCGGCTTGTTTTCTTTATCTTGTGAACTTTCAAACAGGTCTCCTGGAACAATTTGCTTCGGTCTCTTTCCTGAGATATAATCTGTCATAAAGTGATTTGGCAATTCATTGTTTATTCCAAGTTCGTCCTCAGTAAAAGGTTGCCAATGGTTTATACCATCACTTGAACGAACATTATTCTTGTTGCTAAATATGCCGTATGTCAGACAATCAGATTTGAACTCTTCATCGTTACACCATGTATCATAAGGTGCAAGAATCTGGTCTCTGTCATTTTCCCAATTTGCTTCAACAACGAGACGAGCTGCCAAATAGATACATGACTCTATTAGGTTGCTTTGGTTAATCTGCCACTGATATTGATGATTCCAAGGTCTGTGAGGTCGTTCAATTCTCACTGTTCTTTGATTTTGGAAATCGTTAGCTATACCAATAATTGTAGCAATGGATTCCTGTTTGTCATCAATAAATGATACTGTCCAATCGTTGATAAGGCTTAATCCTTCGTAAGAGAATATTTCCTTTGGAGGGAGTTGTTCTCCTTTCTCATCATACACATCTGACCTTATTCCATTGAAAGGTTCGATGTCTTCCGTTTTCCAAATCTTAAAACCTATAGGGAAATCTCCTTTTACATTATCGAAGGTGTTTGCTGGCACAATAAACATTGCTTTTGGAGTGGCTTGGAACATCGCTCTAAAATCAGAAAATTTCGGAGCTTGTAGATTTTTCAAAGTTGAAAAATCTGCTATTACTGCACCCGGTATCTCACGATATATACGAGTTAGAAACTGTATGTATAATTCTCTCTTAGCATATCCCATAAGAGAACCAAAGCGCTTTGAAATCTCTGTGTTTGCTGCGACTCCACTTCTACCTTTTCCTTTACGGTTATCCCCCTCTGCATAAGGTGGATTGATGTATATTAGAAGATGCTTTCGTCTCTCAGGATCGGCACATATAGCCTGTAATTCCTTGGGAACCTTACTCTTTTTTGAGTCTTCATCAAAGAGTGCGTCATTCAAGAAGTCAAATTGAAACACATGATTCTCGAAAAGATTAGCACCGTTGTTAATACGCTCCTTCATGGTTGCTACGTCAGCCTGTTCAAGAGTAGATGCCCAAATATTATGTCTGTTGGTTAAACCTGTTAGCAGATTTCCTGTACCAGCAGCACAATCCCACACATAATACTCGTCTTGCCAGTTTTCGCCAAGTACATTAGCCAAATATTCCTGAGACTTTTCTACCCAAATCATAGGTGTAAAGTACGAACCATGTCTCTCTCTAATATCCTGTGGACGCAATCTGTCTGCTCTTTCGAGTATATAATCTCTATATTCATCACGAGGTGGACGAATATATCTTTGCCAAAACAGACGGTGTGCCATCTGTTTGTCATTAAAATCAAAATGGGCAAACAACTGTGTGTTATTGCCTTGTACTCTTCCTGTATTGACTTTATAATGGTCTTCTTGCAAAAGCACGGTCAATTTTTCAAGCAAGGTAGTGTTATCTTTTGACATCAAATCAGCAAGAAAGAAATGACAATCGTAGATACCAATATCTGCCAAATCATCCCAAGCAACAGCAAGAGTTTGTTTTACCTCTTTGAGCCAACGCCTATATATATGTGGAAAATTATTCTTATTTACATTGATGCGAGAAGCCCTTCTTCCTTTTACAGAAAATTTGTCTTTGATAAAGAAACTTAGACTTTCACCTTGCGACTTAAAATTGAAGATAAATACGTGTTCCTTTAGTTTGTCATGAACTAACTCATATAAATGCTTGAACTCCTTGGTTGAGTGGTCTGAAGGTGTAACTTGCCAATTAAAATCGTTAAGTTCAAACACTTCCGAAATTTTATCATAATGCACAAAGCCAATTTTTTCTGCATCAAAAGAACCAAGATAATCTGGCGCTTCAAGTTCATTAAAACGTCGATCCTTACCTATGGTTAGAATTAATTGGACAAACTGCTCATAGATGTTTTTTTTGACACCACGCTTAGCTTCAGCCCATAAATACGACGATTCTCCTTTGCCAACATAGAAATCCACTTTGCCTGGGATTTCTGTGTTATCGTAGTCAGAGAACCAATCAGCGCGAACCTTGTTCTTTAGTTCTTCTTCTTGTATGGTCTTTGAATATAGATTCATAGCAATGCCTGTTTTTACTCTTTTCCAGTTAATAAATCTCTCGGATCGATTCCCAAGAGGTCTGCAATTTTTGTCAATGTCTGTAGGTCAGGCTGGATTACGTTCTGGCTCCATCTTGACACCGTAACAGGACTCACATTTAGGTCTAATGCAAGTTCTTTCGCTGTCTTACCTTTCTCCGCTAACACAGCCTTCAATCTGTTTATCTTTCTGATTTCGTCCATTGTTATATAATTGACACAAGATACAAATTTAATATAATTATCTGATATTTGAGCGAGAATAGAGTCAAAAAAAATGCAAAATGCCTATTATTTATATATTTTCAAAAAGGAATTTGATTCTGCAATCACGAACTACAAGTTAGACGATGCTGAACGTATAGCCAATGACGCACAAGTCTATTATGAAGGGCTTAGTAATTTTGACAAAAAGAAGTATGTAGAATGTACTCCTAATTTCAAAGTCGTATTGGCAGCAGAGAAATTTAATAAGCAATGGAGTGAAGCTTACTCTGTAGTAGATCCAACCAAAACATTAGAGTATCCAACACTCGATAAAATTGCAAAAGAGGCTAAGCAATACATGACAGGGCTTGACCAGAAAGATGCAGAGTTATTTGATGGTAAACTTATTGATTTTGAAGCAGAGATTATAGAATGAAATAGATGCCCTCAGAGTCGTTACAGAAAAATCGTTCACATCCCGATTCTTCTTCTATATAGTAGATTTTCATACCGGGAAAACAGGATTCAATGAAGTGTCTTGTCTCGATCATTTCTGCCCAAGCTGTCTCAGTATTAAGAGTTAGTACGTCATCCTCCATTTCATAGAAGGTTATAGTACCACGGCAGTAAACTTTCTGAGGATCACCGCCTAATGCCTTAACCAAGCATCCTAACCAAAGCTTCGGATCATACCAACCATTCTTGACAAGGGGAGTCTTTCTTCCATCAAGTCGTTTAATACTCCAGAAAATGAAAGAAGAAAAACCGTCATTTTGTCTCATTAACACAACGACGGCAATCATATTCTAAGACCGTATAAACACAAAAATCTCCTGCAACCATTACGATTACAGGAGACTTCTTTTATGATGTAATTTACTGAAAGTCAGTTATTACTTCTTGTTCAGAGCGAGGTCGATAGCAACGGCGATAGCTACAGTAGCACCTACCATTGGGTTGTTACCGATACCGAGGAAGCCCATCATCTCAACGTGTGCAGGAACTGATGATGAACCTGCGAACTGAGCGTCAGAGTGCATACGGCCGAGAGTATCGGTCATACCATATGATGCAGGACCTGCTGCCATGTTGTCTGGATGCAGGGTACGGCCTGTACCACCACCAGATGCAACAGAGAAGTATGGCTTTCCGGCGAGTACACGCTCCTTCTTGTATGTACCAGCTACCGGGTGCTGGAAGCGAGTTGGGTTTGTTGAGTTACCAGTGATGGAGACATCAACATTCTCGTGCCAGAGAATAGCTACACCCTCACGTACATCATCAGCTCCGTAGCATTTTACTTTTGCTCTTGGACCATCAGAGTATGGAGTCTCGTTGACGATATTGAGCTCACCTGTGCTGTAGTCGAACTTAGTCTGTACATATGTAAATCCGTTTATACGGCTAATAATCATGGCAGCATCCTTTCCAAGTCCGTTAAGTATAACTCGGAGAGGTTTCTGGCGCACCTTGTTTGCCATTTCTGCAATCTTTATGGCACCCTCAGCTGCAGCGAATGACTCGTGTCCAGCGAGGAAAGCAAAACATTCTGTCTCCTCACGCAGCAAGCGTGCTGCCAAATTGCCGTGACCGAGACCAACCTTGCGGTCGTCTGCCACAGAACCAGGAATGCAGAAACTCTGCAGACCGATACCTATTGCCTCAGCTGCATCGGCTGCGCTTTTAACACCTTTCTTTATGGCGATGGCAGCTCCGCAGACATATGCCCATTTCGCATTCTCGAAGCATATACGCTGAGTATCCTCACACATCTGATAAGGATCAACGCCTGCATCCTCACAAATCTGGTTAGCCTCCTCGATACTGTTGATACCGTTTTCCTTCAAAGCGGCGAGCACCTGATTGATGCGGCGCTCCTGGCTCTCAAAACTAACTTTTCTGATCATATTCCGTTTCTCCTTATTCTTTACGTGGGTCAATAGCTTTAACAACTCCCTGCTCGGCTGTCGTACGTCCGTATGAGCCTGTGAATTTCTTTACAGCCTCGTTGGCATCCATACCGTTCTTGATAGCCTCCATCATCTTGCCGAGGTGCACATATTCGTATCCGCAAACCTGACTATCCTTGTCGAGGAACTGCTTCGTGATGTATCCCTCTGTAAGTTCAAGGTAGCGTGTTCCCTTAGCAACGGTTCCGTAAAGAGTACCAGTCTGACTGCGCAGTCCCTTGCCCAGGTCTTCAAGTCCGGCACCGATTACGAGTCCACCTTCAGAGAATGCGCTCTGAGTGCGTCCGTAAACAACCTGTAAGAAGAGTTCGCGCATGGCAGTATTGATTGCATCGCATACAAGGTCGGTGTTCAAAGCCTCAAGGATTGTCTTTCCAGGCAGAATCTCAGAAGCCATGGCAGCAGAGTGTGTCATGCCTGTGCATCCGATAGTCTCAACGAGAGCCTCCTGAATGATACCTTCCTTGATGTTAAGAGAAAGTTTGCATGCACCCTGCTGAGGCGCACACCATCCCACACCATGAGTGTAACCGGAGATATCCTTTATCTCCTTTGCCTGAATCCATTTTCCCTCCTCAGGTATTGGAGCTGGTCCATGGTTTGGACCTTTTGCGACAACGCACATGTTGTCAACTTCTTTAGAATAAATCATATTCCTTTAAATTGTATTAATGAATAAAAACTAAATGTTATCAATGAATATCTACACATTATGTGCGAAACATTTTCTTCACGGCAAAATTACATTATTTTTTTTACTCTACCTAATTTTGAGTATTTTATTTTTGTTACATAACGATAAAAAGGCTATACTGTAATGTCATGTTTACAATTAAATGTGTAATTAGTGCGTTCTTGTCGTTTTTTTTATTACTTTTGCATCACGAATAACGGTATGCGATGGTCATTTAAAGACCATCTCCACCTTATGTTGCAATAAAGGTTGGTATTATGCATATCTGTCTAAACGAGAATTAATTTAGTTATGACACTTCAACAAATGGAATACATAGTGGCAGTCTATAGGAAGCGCCATTTCGCCAAGGCTGCCGAGGCATGTGGTGTTACACAGCCCACTCTTAGTGCCATGATACAGAAACTGGAAGCAGAGCTTGGTGTAAGGATATTCGAACGCTCTTCCAAACAGGTAGTACCCACCCCTTTGGGCAGGCAGATAGTGGAACAGGCATGGCGTGTCTTGCAACGAGCCAGAAAGATTAAGGAGATAGTGGCAGAGGAGACTTGTTCCGTGTCTGGCATTTTTACAATAGGCATTCTTCCTACGGTAGCCCCTTATCTTCTTCCGCGTTTCTTTCCTTCGCTGATGGTCAAATATCCTGATGCGGACTTTCGTGTGCGTGAGATGAAGACTGCCGATTGTCTTAAAGCCTTGTCGGTCGGTGATATCGATGCTGCAATAGTAGTCTCTATAGATGGACTTGAAGATTATGTACAAGATACGCTCTATTATGAGCAATTCCTTGCCTATGTGTCAGAAAGCGATAGCCTCTATGCCTGCAAGTCCATACGTTCCTCCCAGTTGTCAGGGCATTTCCTGTGGCTTCTTGACGAGGGACATTGTTTCCGCGACCAGCTTGTCAAGTTCTGCAATATGAAGTCGGCATGTTATAGCAAGGAGACTTATTCGCTTGGAAGCATTGAGACATTCATGCGTATGGTTGAGGCAGGCAAAGGTGTTACCTTTATTCCGGAACTGGCACTTGAGCAACTTACAGATTCTCAGCGGAAGCTTGTAAGACCTTTTGCAATTCCTATCCCAACGCGTGAGGTGATATCCCTTACTACCCGCAATTTCGCAAGAAAGCGTATGCTTGAGGTCATTGTTTCGGAAATAAGAAACTGTGTGCCTTCTCATCTTCTTAAGATGAACAATACCGAGCAACGTGTAAATTGAAAGTTGAAAATTGAAAGTTGAGTTGAATATTGAGGAGTTATGAATGTAAGGATAAAGTTACTTTTCAAAGTGCTGATAGTCCTTTACCGTTCTCCATTCACCTCCCCATCTGAATCCCCGGCTTTTGAACAGCCTGTAGCAAAGGTCGCCTTTCTCTATCTTATATCTGAACTTGCCGTTGCGCAAGGCATATTTCCTGCTTTGTTCCGGATTTACAACCATAGTGCCGTTGTTCTTCTTCTTGACATACGGATTGTAAAGCGGGTTGATGTCGATAGCTTTCCCTAAGCTATGTTTTGACAGAGAGTTGGAGCCCGCCACCTTCCTATAGTTGAAGCATGACGTGTTGTTGTCGCTCATTGATTTCACGTCATCAGCACCGTAGTTGTCAATGAGAACCATTCTCTCAATGGGATAGCCGGCATCATACAGTTGATGGAAAATACACTTTAAGTCTTCGGCTATGCTTTTGTCGCATATAAGTTCGCCATACAAAGTCCTGCCTTCATAGTCACGATGAAGCACCCTTACATACCTCAGGTTATCCAATGGAATGTTACATCCGTCCTTGTATGATTTCCCTCTTATCCTGTCTGCAATTGTCTTGTCAATCTTTTCAACGGCAAAACAATTGTCTATGCCCAACCTTGCAACCTCCGTGCTGTCGGCTTCCTTGCCGGCTTTCCATCCGTTGTTTAGTGTCAAGCCACTGCATCCTGCATTCTTTTCCATTTCTCCACCAATGCTGGAAACATATCCTTCATTGCATTCAGAATAGTCATTGGTTCCCATCGCTAACGACGAGAACAGCAGAAACGACAATGTGTATAATACGTTCTTCACCATAATATATATAATTTAAGTTTCGGAAGTTCCCAACATAAGGAGTTAAAGGGAGTTAGAAGGAGTTATCGCTCCCTGCGTTCGCTCAGGAAGTTAAAAGACAACAGTCTTAGGTCTTGTCTTTTATCTCCTTTTATCTTCATTTGCCTTCTTTTATCTACTTCCGAAAGTTGAGTATATAATTTAAGTTTTTTCGCAAAGCTCAAAGAATTTTTTTAAACGTTTAAAATCTATGTCCACCACTGCGAAACGTACGTTTCACAGTGGTGGATGTACGTTTCGCAGTGGTGGACGTACGTTTCGCAGTGGTGAACATAAAATTATAACTTAATCCTGCGCCATAGCAAGCTTGGAATAAGTCTCCAGATAAGGGTTACAATTCTCCATTTTATGTCAATCACGACTATCCTTTTCTTCTTGTATATACTATCTACAGCTATCCGTGCCACTTTTCCTACAGGCATCAACATTGGATATGCACCATTTCTTTTCCCTTCCTCGTCGAGGAATCCGGTATCTACGAATCCCGGTCTTATGTCTGTAAACGTGATGTTCAGCTTCTTTCCTGTGGCAAGCTGTTCCAATGCCTGCAGATATGTGTTTTGCATTGCTTTAGTGGCAGAGTAAGAGGCAGCTACACCTATACCCTTCGTTCCGGCAATGCTGCTTACTATTGCTATGTGTCCGCCTGTGTGTGCGGCAAAGTATCTGAATGCAGCTCCTGTCATTTGTGCGAACCCAACAGCATTGGTCATGAAGGTGGCTTGCTCTTTCTCTCTGTCAAGAGAAGGATTTTTCCATCCCACGCCAGCAACGTGCAGGTACAGGTACATGCCGCCGAGCCTGGATATGAGTGTGTTGAGTCTTTCCTCGCAGTCATTGGCTGTGACGTCAATCTGCATTGCAATGACTCTTTCCGGTGCCATTCGGCATAGGTCGTCAAGTAGTTCTGTTCTTCTTCCTGCTATTCCCAGATACCATCCATCTTGTATGAGCATCTGTGCCATTGCCCTTCCTATTCCAGACGATGCTCCTATGATGACAGCTCTTTTCATAAATCCAATCCTATTCCCACCATCAGGTTTGCTCCCAGTGTCACGGGTGAGTTGTATTCGTAAGTCTTGGGAGCATAGTTGAATATGTTGTCAATGGCAATGTTTATTCTGACTTTATTTTTTATGGTTTGTGTCAGCTGTGCCTTCCATATTGTGTATGCCGGTGATTTTGTCTTGAACGAAGTGAATGGTTCGTATGCCGTCATGCTTGTGTATCCAACTTCCGAAAGGAATCGCCCGCTAATCAACAGTTCCGTCGAGTAGCCCTCTGTCCATTCTTTGTCCCATGTGCCTTTGAAATTTATGGTGTGGGGGCGTGCAGGACAGAAGGGTGTGGCTGATATTTCCTTTTCCTGTTCGTGGGTATAGCAATATGTAATGCGGGCAGCCAGACCGTTTCCCCATCTTCCCTGTGCTGTAATCTCAGCCCCAGCCACGTTCATCTTGCCAATGTTTATATATCTTATGTAAGGTTCTCCCATGTCGGAGTACATCATGGTCGATGTGGATATCTTGTCGCTTACGAAGCTGTAATATCCACATGCCGATAAATAATAGCCGCTTTTTGAATATTCGGCAGCCACATTCACCGTGTGTGATTTCTCTGCCTTCAGTTCGCTGTTGCCCATGATGGTGAAAATGCCCGACATGTCATATTCCATGAATCTTTCCTTCATGGAAGGCGACCTGAATCCTCCTGAATATCCTGCCCTGAAAATGAAGTCGCCGAGAGTATAGCGTGCGGATAGTTTCCCTGTGAGCTGCGATGAATTCGTGTCGTCGGTATAGTCCCATCTGCCTGCACCTGTTATCTCCATGTTGTCGCCGGCAAACAAGTCATATTGTGCATAAACGGCACCAGAGTATTGCTTCCTGCCTTCTGACGTGCTGAACTGGTATGTTTCAAGATAATCTCTCAAGAACTCTCCTCCCATGGTGAAGACATCCTTGTTGTGGAACGTGTGGTTGTAAATGGCTCTAAGCGAGTGTTTCACATTACTGTAGTCTTTTATCTCGTAGCCATAGTTCTTTATCAGGTCCGACTTGTCATATTGGTCAAAAGAGTAGGAGAGGGCAATGTTGTCAATTGTGCTGATGTTCCATGTTCCTCCAAGTCCGGCAGAGAAGGCTCTGTATCGTTCTGGCGCATCAGCGTTATACAGCCTCTCCCTGAAGAAGTAGCCGGCTCTTGCTGTAAGCGATATGTCGTCGTTGACGTCGAAGTCAAACCTGTCGTTTATGTTGAGAGTGCTTCCTCCAAAGACATTCCTGAAGTTGCAGTCGTCTTTCAGGTCACGGCATACAGTATAAGTATCTGATGAGGTGTGCGACACTTCAAGCACGTTTCCAGCCTTTCCTCCCTTGAGTCCCAATGTGGCTCTGTATCTCCTGTCGTTATGGTCGGCAGCCCTTGCCTCAAGGCTTAGTGAGAAAGGCTTCTTAGCCTTGCCTGTTATGATGTTTATGACTCCACCAACGGCATTCGAGCCATATAATGCCGACGATGCACCTTTTATAATCTCTATTCGTTCGACGTTTCCCATGGTGATACGCTCGAAATCAATGTTTTCCATAGTCTCTCCTGCCACTCTTTCGCCATCTATGAGTATGAGGATGTTCTGGCGAGCGAATCCACCAAGGTTCATGTTGGGTTGCTGTCCCATGGCATAAGTGAATTCCACCCCTGGCAGTTCCTGTTGCAACAAGTCTTTTATGTTTGTTGCATCGCTCTGCCTTATGTCTTCTTTTGAAATGACGACAGTCTGTATGGGGGTGTCCTTTAGCCTTTTGGGAGTCCTTGTTCCTGTCACCACTATGTCGTCGAGTGTCCCGGAAGCCATTATGCTGTCAACAGGATTGCTTGCATTTACAGAGGGGCAGATTCCCAGCAGTAACGCAGTTAATATATATGTCCACTGTTTCATTGTTCTTGTCTTCAGATAGTCAGTATGGGTATATAATGTTTATGGTAAGCATGCCTTTGCTGCCGGCCGGACTGATGTAGCTGTCAAGCGACATTGCGGCGTGAGTGCCGTCTGCGAGTTGGACGACATAAGAGTCTTTCTGCTTGGTGAAGACGGGTGGGGGAGATGTCAGGTCCATGTCCATCCAAGCCGACAAGACAGGATTTGTATATCCATTCTGATATCCAACCACATAGTTCATCATTTCCTTCAGGTCTGTTATCGCCTGTGTCGTGCTCCATTTGTCAGGAGTGAATTCCATGTTGCTGAAACTTTCCGATGACGCAGGAAGGTTGTCTATGTTGCCAATGCCCGTCGATAATGCCTTGCCATGATTTGTCCTTACGTCGAAATGGTGGAAAGCAATATCCCAATTGTCAGGTTCTTCCTGCTTGTCGGTTCTTATATCCCTGACGGGTGTGAATTTGCTGCCCTCTACATGGTTGTAGGTTATGCCTGACCTTCCATCCCATTCGCCTGTAAGTTCAAGCGGAATGTCTCTTCTCGTTATTGTCCTATCGTGCAGGCTGACGAATACCCACTCGTTATAGTTTGTGGCATCAATCTTTAAAGTGTATCTGTTTGCCGTTCCGCTCTCGGAGAATCCCTCGCGGAACGTGTTGTCAGACGGCACGTCCTCATATATTCCGTCTGCTATTCCATTGCACGACATCATCATTGCTGATAATGCAATAGTTAATAGTACAATGCCTTTTCTTGTATTCATGAAATATTGTCTTTTATCTTTTGTGAATTTATTGATTTTTGCTTTCATTGTGGTTTCTTTCCAAGTCCCATCATGCTTACATGCCAACATTGTTGCTGAAAACCGACTTGATGAAAAACGGCATCGTTCCTAATTTATAATCCATCTCAAGAGCAAGGACTCCGTCTCTGTAAGTTCCTTTTATGTTGTTGATTTTGGCAAGATAGTCACCTGCCTGACATTCCGTGTCGCTTTTGCTGAAAGAGTAAAAGCCATCGGCATCCTGCGTGCATTCCATGTCTTCTATAACCATGGTGCCGATGGAGAATTTGCGGTTTATCACGTTTACGTAAATGTCGAAAGCTCCTATCGTTATTTTCGCATTCATGGTTCCGTCATTGTTAGCGTCACTTATGTCTATGATGGCAAAATCCTGACAGACAACAGGCTGGAAGCTTGGGAATGCCGGAATAGATGACGAAAGGCTGCCGTCTATATAGTCTGTCGTGGATGTGGTGGAAGTATCGTCTCCTTCATGGATGTTGTCACTTGCACATGATGATAGCACCATGACAGCATATAGCATTGCCATGGCAAAGGGGGTAAATCTAAAGAATAGTCGCATTTGGTTTCATTTATAATTAATACTTAATACTTCGAGTTGATAAGTTGACAAGTTAATAGTCTTCTTTATAGTGTCACTAATCAATAGACAAATCTAACAACTTGTTGACTTGTCTGCTTGTTAACTCGTCAACTAAAGAAACATCTTATTTCTTGGCTGCAAAATTACAAAGAGAACTTTTTTCCTGCAATACTTAATTCTTACGATTTTTTAAATATAAATTGTTTATGAAAAAGTATATCGTCTCTATGGTTATTGCCGCAACATCGCTGTCGGCATCAGCACAGAAATCACGTCAGGTAGATACTCTACTGGTTACAACCATTCCGGAAATGCATTGCTCAGGATGTGAGGAAAGGATAAAGGAAAACATACGCTTCGTAAAGGGCGTGAAGAGCATTCAGACATCGGTGCCGGAGCAGAAGGTAACTATCATTTATCAGAAGAACAAGGCAAAATATGAGGATTTTGTGAAGGCTTTCGGCAGAATAGGATATGAGATAGAACAAAGATGAAATATTGGGTGGATTGCCACATCAAGAGGCTCTGTCGTTAAACATGTTTAAAATTCTGCATGTTTCACCTCTTTCCTGTGGTTATGTCAAGGAATAATTGTAACTTTGTCAATCCAAATAACTGTATGGAAAATGAGAATCCCATTGAAAAACAAACAATTATACACGAAACCTTTATGCCGTTCCTTTGATATGGAAAACAGTCTCCTTGCTGATAATAGCGTGACAGGCGGAAGTGGAGATGCAGGTAATGGAGGTGGTGACCAAGATAATCCTGCAAAAGACTTCGACTTCAGTCAGGAAGGAGGAGCATGGGAGGAAGCCAAGAGATATAACAGTTCCTTGGTTGACGACTAATCCCTCTCGGTATGGTATATTATTGTCGTGTTTTAAATCGACTTCAATAAATAGGTTGAAGTTGGGTACGGTAGAAACTAAATCTTGTCATGTTTGTGACTTGCGAGACTTATATTTTATGCCTATCTTGATAATCCCAAAAGTATCATTCTAATGATGTTTGAACAATTAACCCCTTATAAACCAACAAGACAGGAAGCTTTTGGCTTCCTGTCTTGTTGGTGATTCCGCAGGGATTCGAACCCTGGACCCACAGCTTAGAAGGCTGTTGCTCTAATCCAACTGAGCTACGGAACCAAAACCGGGTGCAAAGGTAGCTATTTTATATAAGAACAGCAAATTTTTCACGCGATTTTTTTTTGCAAGACATATATTTATAGTCTTCGAGGACACATATCATAGTCTTGTGACTTGCTTGACACCTTTCACGTTGGTGAGCTTTTTTATCAAGGCATCAACTTTCCCTGTGTCGTCAACCGTTACCGTGATGTTTCCTTTAAAGAGACCGTCGTAGGAATCGATGTTTATGTTCCTCATGCTTATTCTCTCGTCCTTTGATATGACATTGGTGATGTTGTTCACGATGCCGATGTCGTCATTGCCGATAACACGCAGGGTTATGGTGTATTTGGATGTTCCCTTCCCCGACCACTTAGCTTTCACTATTCTGTATCCAAAGCGTTTCTTCATCTCGGGAGCATTGGGGCAGTTCTCACGGTGTATCTTGATGCCTCCGTTTATGGTTACGAAGCCGAAGACGGGGTCGCCGTAAATTGGATTGCAGCATTTGGCAAGACTGAAGTCAAGTCCCTTTAGGTCCTTTCCTATGATGAGCACGTCATCGTCTGGTTTTCCTTTCGCTGCAATGTTGTCCTGGCTTATATACTCATAGCTCTCTGCACTTTGGGCATTCCTACTCTGGTTTGCCTCGGAGTCTCTAAGCTCAATGTATTTCTCAATGACATCATTGGCATCGAGCTTTTCATCATATACCTGCTTGTAGAAGTCTGTAGTCTCCTTGAATCCAAGTTTTTTGATGAGCCGAGCCATGACAGCCTCTTCCATCTCTATTTTCCTGTTTCTGAATCTCCGTTCAAGCATTTCCTTGACATAGTTGGCATTCTTTATCTGCGACTCTTTCAGCGCAAGCCTAATCTTTGCCCTTGCCCTTGGGCTCTTTACTACATCGAGCCATTCCCTTTTCGGCTTCTGTGTTGAGGATGTCATTACTTCCACTGTGTCGCCGCTATGCAGAGGGTATCTGAAAGTAACGCTTTTCCCATTTACCTTGCCTCCAACACATGAGTTGCCGAGTTTTGAATGTATGTGGTATGCGAAGTCAAGGACGGTGGCACCTTTGGGAAACCTGAACAGGTCGCCGTTGGGTGAGAATACGAACACCTCACTGTCGTAGAGACCAAGCTGGAACTGGTCCATAGCCTGAAAATTGTCGCCTGCCTCAAGCGCAGCCCTTATGTTGGCAAGCCATTCGTCCATGCCGCCGGTGGAACTCTTTATGCCTTTGTATCTCCAGTGGGCTGCAAGACCGTGTTCCGCAACCTCGTCCATCCTTTCCGTTCTTATCTGTACTTCCACCCATTTGTTCTGCGGTCCGAGTACTGTAGTGTGCAGACTTTCGTAGCCATTGCTTTTAGGAACGGAAAGCCAGTCGCGAAGTCTCTTGGGATTTGGAGTGTACATGTCGGTCACAATGGAGTATGCCTGCCAGCATTGCATCTTCTCCTTGTCTAATGGAGAGTCGAGTATTATCCTAATGGCGAACAGGTCGTATATGCCGTTGAAGCCACATTGTTGCTTCTTCATCTTCTGCCATATAGAGTGGATGGACTTGGTCCTTCCCTTCATGTGGAACACCAGTCCTGCATCTTTCAGTTTCCTTTCGATAGGCTCTATGAACTGCTGGATATACAGGTCTCTTGACCTTTTGGTCTGTTGAAGGCAGTCCTTGATGTGGTAATAGGCATCGTGTTCAAGGTATTTGAGCGAAAGGTCTTCCAGTTCGCTTTTCAGTTTGTATAGTCCCAGTTTATGGGCGAGAGGAGCATAGAGGTAGCTTGCCTCTTCCGCCACCTCGCGTTGTGCTTCAAGGTTGTCTGTGTCCCTGATTTGTCTCATCATGTTCACCCTGTCGGCTATCATTATCAGGATAACCCTCATGTCCTCAGCGAAGGACAGCAGCAGGTTTCTGAAATCATCGCTTTCAATGATGGGGTTCTTGGCATAAAGGTGCTGTATTTTCGCCAGACCGTTTACAATCGTCTCTACGCTTTTGCCAAATCTCTTGCCAATATCCTCTTCGTCAATAACGTCGGACAGCATGAGGTGATAAAGCAGTATGGCGAGTACACTGTCTCTTTGCAGTCCTATCTCGTCTGTGGCTATGAGTGCTGTCTGTAGAGAATTCAATACAGGATTCAGACCGAAGATGTCTCGCCTAATCTTGCCCTCCTTGATGGATGTCTTGATTAGCGAGGTGACTGTTTCCGCCTCTCCCTCATGGAGAGTGTCGTTTACTTTGTCTTTCAAGTCGTTGATGAGCGTCGCAGTCTGGCGAAGCTCGTCCATGGTGAATAGCCTGTCTGTCATAAGCGGATATGTTTGTGTACCTAATAATGCCACGAAACATCATTGAGATGAGGTGGCAGATATTACCATGCAGTTAAATTACGATGCAAAGTTATAATTTTTTCCTCAAAAGTTTTATGATTTAAGAAAAAGTATATAAATTTGTAGGGAAAATACCATAAATATGTCATAAACTAATAATTTGTATGTTAACACAACAAGATCTAAACCAGATTGCCGCCAAAGGCATATCTGAAGAAAAACTCAACAAGCAGATAGAGGAATTCAAGACTGGATTCCCATTTCTGAAACTTGATTCAGCTGCTGCCATTGACCATGGCATTTTTGCTCCAAATGAGGAAGAAACCAGCAAATATGTGTCGTCATGGAATGATTACAAGAGTGATGGGCATGCCATCGTGAAGTTTGTGCCAGCATCGGGAGCAGCGAGCCGAATGTTTAAGGACCTTTTTGCATTCCTTGATGCTGGCTATGATGTTCCGACCACAGATTTTGAGAGGGAATTCTTTGACAATCTCAAGAAATTTGCATTCAGGAAAGAGTTGTGCGGTGTGTGCCATGACACAGACGGCAAGTGCATGAAGGAACTTGCAGCAGACGGACAGTACAAGACCGTAGTTCGCAATCTCCTGACGGAAACTGGACTAAACTACGGACAGTTGCCAAAGGGACTCCTTCTGTTCCACAGTTATGAGGACGGACCAAGGACACCGATGGAAGAGCATCTGGTGGAGGCGGCTTTATATGCATCCTCTAACGGTGAGGCCAATGTCCACTTTACAGTCTCTCACGACCACATAGAACTATTCAAGAAAAAAGTGGCTGAGAAACAGGATAAATATGAGAAAATGTTTGGAGTGAGATATAATATCTCGTTCTCTGAGCAGAAACCGAGCACTGACACTGTGGCAGTCAATCCAGACAACACCTTGTTCAGGAATGCAGACGGTAGTATGCTGTTCCGACCCGGAGGACATGGGGCACTTATTGAGAACCTTAACGACATTGATGCCGATGTGGTCTTCATAAAGAACATAGACAATGTCGTTCCAGACAGGTTGAAGGATGAGACCGTGAAGTACAAGAATGTCATAGCAGGTATTCTTGTGGAAACTCAGGAGAAGGCTTTCAGTTATCTGAGGAAACTCGATACAGGTAAATACTCTCATGAGGATTTGGAGGAAATAATACGCTTTGTACAAAGAACCCTGTGTTGCCGCAAGCCTGACCTTAAGGAATTCGAGGATGCGGAACTCGTTATTTACCTTAAGCAGAAACTCAACAGACCGATGAGGGTGTGTGGAGTAGTGAAGAATGTAGGAGAGCCAGGTGGAGGTCCATTCCTTACATATAACCAGGATGGAACCATAAGCCCGCAGATTCTTGAGTCTTCGCAGATTGACAAGAGTAACGAGGAATACATGAGAATGTTTAAAGAAGGGACCCACTTCAACCCCGTTGATCTTGTATGCGCATTGAAAGACTATAAGGGTAACCGTTTCGACCTGACCAAGTATGTTGACAAGACAACGGGATTCATAAGCAGCAAGAGCAAGAACGGCAAGGACCTTAAGGCGCTTGAACTGCCGGGACTGTGGAATGGAGCAATGAGCGACTGGAACACTATATTTGTTGAGGTGCCGCTTGGAACATTCAATCCTGTAAAGACGGTGAACGACCTGCTAAGGGAGCAACATCAATAGAATTGTGTCTTTTCCCTCTTGGAAACAAACAGGAGGGGAAGGTGGTATGGGAAAATTGAAAGTATTCAGTTTTCCCATACTTTAATGCCATCATAACCGAATGCCACAAGACAGCAATGGAAAACAGAAGTCTGACGCTATATGAACTAAACAGCCTTGTAAGGACTGTTATTGACGAGGTAATGCCCAATGAATATTGGGTAGAAGCTGAACTGTCCGAGATAAGGGAAGTAAGAGGGCATTGCTATATGGAACTGATAGAAAAGGAGGAAGGTGGCAACACTCCGATAGCAAAGGCTTCGGCAAAGTGCTGGCGCGACAAATGGCATGTCATAAACAGGAATTTTGTACGGGTGACTTCCCAGAATCTGCATGCTGGCATGAAGGTTATGCTTCGTGTGTATGCTCAATTTCATGAAGCATACGGGTTCTCTTGGATTGTAAGCGACATAAACCCAGAGTTTACAATGGGTGACATGGCTCGCAAAAGGCTGGAGATAATAAGGCAGTTGAAAGAGGAGGGCGTGTTCGACCTTAACAGGCAACTGTCACTGTCGGGCTTTGCCAACAGAATAGCCGTTGTGTCAACTGCAACGGCTGCAGGATATGGAGACTTCTGCAATCAGCTTGCTGAGAATGAGTATGGACTGACATTCCATACACAGCTCTTCCCTGCAACAATGCAGGGAGAGATGGTGGAAAGTACCGTCATTGAAGCTCTGAACAAGATTTATCAGCAAATTGAAAGGTTTGATGCCGTCGTGATTATAAGAGGGGGAGGGGCTACGGCAGACCTTAGTGGCTTTGACTCTTTGCTCCTTGCGGAAAATGTGGCGAACTTTCCGTTGCCAGTGATAACAGGAATAGGACATGACAGGGATGAGAGTATTATAGACATGGTGTCGCATACAAGGGTAAAGACTCCTACAGCAGCTGCCTCGTTTTTCATATCCTTGCTGTCTGCCACGCTAACAGCCATTGACAGATGTAGAGAGAGAATACTCAACAGTGTCAGAGGAATAAGGGAATTGGAGAAAGAGAGGCTGTTCCATATAGTGGCTTCGCTGCCTTCAAAGGTGAATTATTTCGTAGAAAGAAACTACGACATGACAAGCCGATTGTCACAACGGCTCGCTACTGCTTCATCAAAGATTGTTACTGACGGAATGTTGAGAATGGAAAGGTGTGGAAATGTTTCGGATAAAGCACTTCAATATCTTGACAATGAAAAGCATAGGATAGATAAACTTGAGTTGAGAATCAATTCGTGCAATCCACATAGACTGCTTGCTTACGGCTATTCCATAACATTACACAACGGACATGCCGTTACGGATGTCAGCGCACTTGGGCAAGGCGACGAAATAGAGACACTTACCAATGATGGGAAAATAGTGTCTATTGTGAAGGAAGTGGAAAACAGACAATAAAACGAGTATAAATATGGATAATAACATCACATACGAAAAGGCAATGAAAGAGATAGAAGACATTGCCGACAAAATGGAAAGGCGTGAATATACAATTGACGAACTGACTGAAAAGCTCGCAAGAGCACAGCAACTTATAATCTTCTGCCGGGAAAAATTGGTAAAAACAGATGAGGAAATAAACAAACTCCTCCAAAATGTTGCCGATAATAGATAATATTTGTACTTTTGCATGTTGAAAGCTATTGTGACATGCTGTCAACATTTCCATGCTGTCATTTGGGAATGCTTTCTGAATGTCACAACGAGCATAGCGTAAAGAGTAAAATATTAAAAGATTCATATTATGAAGAATATCGATTGGGCTAACCTGTCGTTTGGATATATGCCAACCGACTATAATGTACGTTGCTATTATCGTGATGGAAAATGGGGCGAGATAGAAGTCTGCTCCGATGAGTATCTGAAACTCCACATGGCTGCAACCTGTCTGCACTATGGACAGGAGGCTTTTGAAGGCCTAAAGGCATACCGTTGCCCAGATGGAAAGGTCAGAGTGTTCAGGGTAGAAGATAATGCGGCACGTCTTCAGTCAACATGCCGTGGCATCATGATGCCAGAGGTTCCAACAGAACTCTTTACGGAAATGGTAAAGAAGGTAGTAAGGCTCAATCAAGAGTATATTCCTACTTATGAAAGTGGAGCAACACTCTATATCCGACCATTGCTCATAGGTACAAGCGCACAGGTAGGTGTGCATCCTGCAAATGAGTATATGTTCCTTATCTTCGTAACACCAGTGGGACCATATTTCAAAGGTGGCTTCTCGACAAACCCTTATGTCATAATACGTGAATATGACAGGTCGGCTCCGCTTGGAACAGGCAAGTATAAGGTTGGTGGCAACTATGCTGCTTCACTCTATGCCAATAACCTGGCACATGAGAAAGGGTATGCGTGTGAATTCTATCTCGATGCCAAGGAAAAGAAATATATCGATGAATGTGGAGCAGCAAACTTCTTCGGCATCAAGGATAACACTTATGTAACTCCCAAGTCAACATCAATTCTTCCTTCCATTACCAACAAAAGTCTTATGCAAGTGGCTGAGGACCTGGGCATGAAAGTGGAAAGAAGACCAATACCAGAAGAAGAACTCTCAACATTCGAGGAAGCCGGAGCATGTGGAACAGCAGCTGTCATATCACCTATTTCATATATTGATGACCTTGACAACGGCAAACGCTACACATTCAGTAAGGATGGGGAACCAGGACCAATATCAAGAAAGCTGTATGACTCTCTGCGTGGAATACAATACGGAACAATAGAGGATAAGCACAATTGGACAACAGTCGTAATTGAATGATATTGTTCCTTTCTTAGATAAGGTAGTTCAAGTTAATTACTTATCACCACAAAACTTGTGTCTTTACCGCCTTTGTTGATAACCTCCAGTTCAACAGTGTTGCGCTGGTTCATTGGAAGGTTGAAGGCTTTGCGGTAGCGACGAGTGCCATTTACTGCATTCTTGTCATCATTATAGCGGGCATCAAGTCCGCTTTTATTGGTGACATGGATGCGTACATATACTCTGCCACTTGGTTCGGCTATAATGCCTAATTCCTGACGACCACGCGAAGCAAAAGAGTACTTTGTACTACCTCCAGCTTTTATTCACGCCCCTCCGCCACTTTGCCTGCATTGAAACATTCCCTGCCTTTGTCGTGCAGGACCTGCGCCTCCTCTGCTGTCTGAGCGTATAGTGAGCTTGACAGCAGAGATAATAGTAGTGAGATGATAATTGATTTCATTCGAAAATATTTCAATTGTGAAGTGCTGATTTAAAACATGGTGAACAATAGAGCACTAATTCAAGCGAATAATAAGCAAAAATACTTAAATATGTTTTGAAATGTGGCAAGATTGTAGTAATTTTGCAGGAAATTTGTAAAAAGTTAGACATGGCGCAGAATATTTTCAAAGGATTGGGTATAGCCTTGATAACCCCTTTCAAAAGTGATGGAAGTGTTGACTATGAGGCATTGGAAAGGTTGGTCAATTATCAGATTAAGCAGGGCGCAGATTTCTTCTGCATCCTTGCCACTACCGGAGAGACACCCTGTCTTACTCAGGATGAGAAAATAAGGATAAAGAATCTTGTAGTTAAGATTGTGAATGGGCGTCTTCCCATTCTGATGGGATGTGGAGGCAACAACACAGCTGTTGTCGTGGATGAAATACGCCAGTCTGACTGGAGCGGCATTGATGGTATTCTAAGCGTTTGTCCGTTTTACAACAAACCATCCCAAGATGGTCTATACCAACATTTTAAGGCTATAGCTCAGGTAAGTCCACTGCCTGTCGTATTATACAACGTGCCGGGAAGGACAGGAATTAATCTCAAGGCTCAGACAACCATCAGGCTTGCCAATGACTGTAAGAACATCGTTGCCATTAAGGAAGCAAGTGGCAGTCTTGAGCAAGTTGACGAGATTATTAAAGGCAAACCATCGCATTTTGATGTCATCAGTGGAGACGATGCCCTTACATTCCCAATGATAGCTTGTGGAGCCGTAGGCGTCATTTCTGTTATCGGAAACGCCCTTCCTAAAGAGTTCTCGCGCATGATACGCTATGAGTTCAGGGGTGAGTACGAACCAGCCCGCAAGATACATCACCGTTTTACAGAACTTTACAGCCTGCTTTTCGTTGATGGTAATCCTGCCGGTGTCAAGGCTCTATTGTCAGAAATGGGAATGATAGAGAACAATCTCCGTCTGCCTCTTGTACCTACAAGAATTACGACAAAACAGAAGATGGCAGAGATACTCAAGAACATGAATGTTGAATATTGAAGCGAAGGAGCAGCGAGCGGAGATGCCAAGCTTGTTTGAGCTATCCCGAGTCGTAAAAGAGGAAGACGAGATCAAAGTTGAAGATTGGAAGATTGAAAATTGAACGATCAATTTTCAATCTTCCAATCTTTTTCTGTATGCTAAGCTTCAGTGAATTTCTTCAAAGCCCTTAGCTGATGCCTCATAATGCTGAGGAACTCCTGACTCTCCTGTAGGATGTTGAGATATACAATTGAGATATTTACTCCATTGACCTCTTTTCCTTTCTGCATCCTGTCAAGATGTTTCTTTCTCAGTGCTGAAAGTTCATCCTTTACAGTGTCGGCTTCTGTAAGGATATCACGATAATCGTCAAATCTTCTTGTTGACATAACAGATACGCTTGCCTCCATAAGTTCGTTGATTTTCCTTATCACAGGTGTGAACTCTTCTGAATAGAGTTCGGGAACAGGATTGAAGTTGTTGTCAACATGTTCCTTTATTGGCTCAAGCATACGTCTGAGGCTATATATGAATTGCTGACTGCTGTTTGCGCCTATGTGAAACCATGTGTTCCTCTCGATGGCAAGGTCGAGCGGACAGCGTCTAAGTGCCAGAAGTTCCTGCCTTCTCAGTTTTTTCAGAGTTACTCTCTCGTTCCTCAAAGCCTTGTCGCAACGTCTTAACAAGCGTACGTTCTCTGTTTCAAGTCCGTTGATGATGTCGTTGTAACTCTGGAGTGCGAATTCTGTCATGTTTGCCTGTGTCTTTGTAACATGTTTTTGCAGCATGTCCCAAACAAGTTCCGGGTCTCTTGTGCGCATCATGAGACGGAACATGTCCTCGTCTTTTGTATCTAGGGATTTCTTCTTATATTGTCTGTTAGACCGTATAAGAAGGAAAACCACAAGTGCAATGAATGCCAGTTTTCCTATGATGCCTGTGTAGAACATTATGACACATACGATGGCGCATCCCGTGAACGCTACTCCGGCAGTTATGAACCATCCACCAATAACGGAAAGTACTCCTGTAACCCTGAACACTGCACTCTCGCGGCTCCATGCCCTGTCTGCAAGCGAAGTACCCATCGCCACCATGAATGTAACGTATGTGGTTGACAATGGAAGCTTGTAGTTAGTTCCTATTGTAATGAGCATTGAAGCAAGCACAAGATTTACAGCTGCACGCACGACATCAAAAGCTGCCTTGTCGTCCTGAAGGATTACTTCCTTTTTGTTGAACCTTCCATCAATCCATTTTCCTACAGAGGAGGGTATGTATCTTGCCACGAAACCACCACAATCCTGTGATGCCCTAACAATACTGCGGGCCGCCTTTGACGATCCGAACATCTCGTCACCCTCATCCTGTCTTGCAAGATCTACGGATGTCTTTATTACATTCTGTGCCTTTTTGGATGTTGCCATTGCGACAATCATTATAACACCAGCAAGCATGAGGTAGAAAGGAGGTGTCTTGGCACTCTCCATGAGTGAAGACATCATGAACTCAGTGGGATTTGCTCCGTTGCTGTTGGCGATATAGTCATTATAGGAGTCGAGTCCAGCAAGGGGAACACCGATAAAATTGACAAGGTCGTTGCCTGCAAATGCCATTGCCAAGGCAAATGTTCCCATCAGTACCACAAACTTGAACACATTAACTTTAAGCAAATGGAGCAGCTGCATCACTATGGATGACACAACAAACGTAGCGAGTAGCAACAACTGTGTGTTGTCATTAATCCATTCTTTAGTGCCATCAGGAATGTATGGTGACTTGCCCAAGCCTTTTAGGAATATGAAATATGAGAGTGCGGTAAACGCTATGCCGCCAAAAATGCCTATTCCATACTTGGAATGATTCTTGTAATTGAACGTGAATACATTTCTTGATATCCACATGACGATGCATCCAAATACAAAGGCTATAGCCACAGAAACGAATATGGCTATGATGACGCTCAGTGCCTTGTCGGAATTGAGCAAATCTCCATAGGTGAGAGACGGGGCTGACGCAATCTTCAGCGTGGCAAGAATGAAGGTACCTCCAAGTAATTCAAAGACAAGCGACACTGTTGTTGATGTTGGCATTCCCAACGTGTTGAACATGTCGAGTACGATGACGTCTGTAACCATCACGGCAAGGAATATAGTCATCACTTCCTCGAAACTGAACTGGTCGGGACTCATTATACCATGGCGTGCAACATCCATCATGCCTGTTGACATAACGGCTCCTATACCTACGCCAATTGAGGCGATGACAAGAACTGTCTTGAATTTTGCTACTCTTGCGCCTATGGCCGACTGTAGAAAATTGACAGCGTCATTGCTCACACCTACGAACAGGTCGAATATTGCAAGGCTGAGCAAGAAGACAACAATAAAAAGATAAATAGTACTCATTTTAATTATTATTGAAATTAAGTTTATTGGTAATCAGTCGGATGCTTCTTGTACATTCCGATGGCAAAAGTAGTTACCATTTGTTACAACAGTCTTAAATACATATTACAATCCGGTTACACTTTTTGAAATTCAAAGCAACGGCAAACATAATGGAATAATGAACGGTTATGCCTGACCTGAAAGATGCAAAGGTTAAAGTGGTAGAAGTTCCAGAATATGACTTTACGGGCAAAGGCAAAGGTTGTTTGACTATGCTGAGTTGTGACTGAAGAAGACAAACTCAAAAAGAGCATGAAAATAAAAGAAAAAACAAACAAAAAGCAAGGAGTAAGATAATTTTTTATTAACTTTGCAAATCATATTGACACATTATATATAATGACAAGAAACGGGCATACAATAAACATCCTGAAAAAGACTGTTGACAAGCTTTCAGAGGAGCATTCTCTTAAAGGGCTGTTTCATGAACATCTTGATGATGACCCTCTGCCATCCTCTAAAGCACTTGAGGAAGTAATAGAAATAGCCCGCTCAATCCTTTTTCCGGGATTTTACGGAAAATCGTCTGTCAACATGCAGACACTCAATTATCACATAGGTGTCAATGTGGAAAAGTTGCACAAGCTCCTGTATCAGCAGATTCTCGCAGGTCTCTGCATTCAGAAACCAAAGGAATGCGAAAGCGTTGAAAGTGTCAATACCATTGTTAAAAAGAGAGCAAAGGATATTACAATGAGAGTGATTGAGAAACTGCCTGAAGTGAGACGTGTCCTTGCAACTGATGTTCAGGCTGCATACAATGGTGACCCGGCTGCTGTAAGCTATGGAGAGATTATATCATGCTATCCCGTCATAAAGGCATTGACGAATTATCGTCTGGCACATGAGATATTCTTAGAAAAAGTTCCGCTTATTCCAAGAATGATTACAGAGATGGCGCATTCCGAAACAGGTATCGATATACATCCTGCTGCAAAAATAGGAGAGTGTTTCACCATCGACCATGGAACGGGTGTCGTCATTGGAGCAACATGCATCATTGGCAACAATGTGAAATTATATCAGGGAGTGACACTTGGTGCTAAAAGTTTCCCACTTGATGCCAAGGGCAACCCCATTAAAGGCATACCTCGCCATCCTATACTCGAAGACAATGTAATAGTTTATGCAAATGCGACAATACTTGGCAGGGTGACCATAGGCGAAGGCTGTGTAGTGGGTGCCAACGTATGGGTGACGAGAAGCATGAAGCCCAGGACAAGAAAGTATAAAAAGGATAAACAAGATAATTTAGATTTAGAATACAATAATGGAACAGGAATTTGAACTCATTGCCAAGACATTCATGGGATTAGAGAATGTTCTTGCACAGGAGCTCACGCAAATCGGGGCGAACAATGTACAGATTGGACGTAGAATGGTGTCTTTCACAGGAAACAAGGAATTGATGTATAGGGCAAATTTCCAGTTGCATACAGCGATTAGAATCCTTAAACCTATACGCCATTTCAAGGCGCACTCGGCAGAAGACGTTTACGAAGAAGTGCAGAAATTGGACTGGTCGAAGTACATCGGTGAGGGAAAGACTTTTTCGGTAGATTCTGTAGTGTATTCCGATGAATTCAGAAACAGTCGTTTTGTAACCTATAAGGTAAAGGATGCCATAGTTGACCAATTCAGGGAGCGCACAGGCAATCGTCCAAATATCTCTGTAGCAAATCCAGACATCAAACTCAGCATACACATTGCGGAAGATGATGCAACACTTTGTCTTGACTCCAGTGGAGAATCGCTTCATAGAAGAGGGTATAGGCAGGAGAGTGTGGAAGCTCCCTTAAACGAGGTCCTTGCCGCTGGAATGATATTGATGACGGGATGGAAGGGAGAGACTGATTTCATAGATCCTATGTGTGGCTCAGGTACGTTGCTTGTTGAGGCAGCCCTCATTGCAAGAAACATCTCGCCTGGAGTGTTCAGAAAGGAGTTCGCATTTGAGAAATGGCCAGACTTTGACCAAGAATTGTTTGACCATATATATAATGACGATTCACAGGAAAGGGAGTTCAACCACAAGATATATGGTTACGACATAGACATGAAAGCTGTCAACACTGCCAACTTTAATGTGCGTGCAGCAGGTCTTACGCAGATTATTGAGGTGAAACAGGCTGATTTCAAAGATTTCAAGAAACCTGCCAACAAGAGTATCATTGTAACCAATCCACCATATGGAGAGAGGATTTCCACTCCTAATCTTCTTGGAACATATAAGATGATTGGCGAGAGGTTGAAGCATGAGTTCGGTGGAAACGAGGCATGGGTGCTGAGTTATAAGGAAGAGTGTTTTGAAAGTATAGGTCTCAAGCCTTCAATAAAGATTCCTTTATATAATGGCAGTCTTGAATGTGAATTCCGTAAATATACCATGTTTGAAGGAAAGCTGAAAGAGTTCCGTGAGGATGGAGGTATAGTCAAGACTGAATCTGAGAAGCGTGAGATGGCATCAAAACACCGTTTCAAGCAGAACAGGGATTTCAAGAGAAGAATTGATGACATGGAAAGCAATCAGGATGATGATATAAGGACATTCAGATTCCATAGTTTTGAAGATAAACTCTTCAGCAAATATTCCGGTAAGAAAGAACGCAGGGATAATGACCGGAAAGAACGTAGGGGCCGTGATAAGGATTTTGCATCAGACTATAAGAAAGACGACAATGTCAAGATGCGGCAGAAACGGTTTGAGAAAGGTGGCAAACGCGGTGGCAGCTCATATCCCAGGAAAAAGAACAGAAATTATGACAATGAATAAACCATTAGCAAATCTCTATATTATTAGGGGATTGATGCTTTTCCTTTTCGTTATGACATTAATTCAGATGGCTCAGGCTCAGAAGGAGTTTACCCTCGATGATCTTAATTATGGGGGATCCAACTACCACAACATGATACCAGAGCAACGGTATATAACATGGTGGGGGGAAAAGCCTGTGAGACTTGATTTGGAAGAATGCTACGCCATCAATGAATCAAACGGAAAAGAAAAACTACTGATTTCGCTGGACGATATAAACGAATGGATTGGTCTTGATGACAGCGTGAAAGTCAGGAGTCTGTATTACGCAGAGTTTCCCTATGCTGACAAACCAGTTGTGCTTGTGTCAAACAATAAAGAGAGGTTTCTTGTAGATTTCAAGAGGCACACACTATTGTGGAGGCAGAGTTATGTCAACATGCAGGTAAGTGACTGGAATAAGTCTTCAAGGTCCGTTGCTTATATAGAAAATGACAACTTGTACGTCTGCGATGCAGAAGGGAAGGTTGAGCAGATATCATCTGATGGCTCACGCTCAATAGTTTACGGTCAAGCTGTTCATAGAAATGAGTTTGGAATTGAGAAAGGTACATTCTGGAGTCCAGACGGCAAACGTCTTGCCTTTTATCGCATGGACCAGTCAATGGTTGCTGACTATCCACAGGTTGACATCTTTGCACGTGAGGCAGAGTATGCACCTGATAAATATCCTATGGCAGGTGAGACGTCTCATAAGGTTACGGTTGGTGTTTATGATATTGACACTAAACGGACTATATATCTTGATGCAGGCGATCCAACAGATAGATATTTCACCAACATCTCTTGGAGTCCAGATGCATCAACAATATATATGTTTGAACTAAACAGAGATCAGAACGATTGTCGTCTTGTGTCTTATGATGCTGCTAATGGCAAGCGAAAGTCTGAGATATATAATGAGACTGACTCAAAATATGTGGAACCCCTTAACCCGATTGTCTTTCTGCCATGGGACAATACAAAGTTTCTCATGCAGAGCCAGAAGGACGGATATAACCATCTTTATCTGATGGACATATATGGCAAGGAGTTGCGGCAGCTTACAAAAGGCAGTTGGGTCGTCATGGAGATGCTTGGATTTAACACTGATGATAAATCGGTTATATACATGTCCAACGAGGCTTCTCCAATGCAGAGGAATGTGTATTCTGTAAATGTTGAGACAGGGAAGAGGAAACCACTTGATAATGGACGTGGATACCATTATTGTTATCTTAGCGACAAGGGTACGAAGTTATATGATAACTATTCTGAGCCGGAATTGCCAAGGGGCATAGACTTTATAAATACCAAGACTGCAGCTGGAAAGAATTACTTCAAGGCAGATAACCCATGGAAAGAATATAATTCTCCTGAATTCAAGTGTGGAAGTATCAAGGCTGCTGATGGAACGACAGACCTTTATTACCGTATGGTTATGCCCGTCGGTTTCAATCCTTCTGTCAAATATCCTACAATAGTGTATGTATATGGAGGTCCTCATGCCCACAACGTTGATGCAAGATGGCATTATGCAAGCAGGGGATGGGAAACTTATATGGCCCAGAAAGGCTATCTGCTGTTCATTCTTGACAACAGGGGTAGCGAGAACAGGGGCAGGGCTTTTGAGCAGGCTACATTCAGGCAACTTGGACAGATCGAAATGCAAGACCAGATGATGGGCATAGAGTATCTTAAGTCGTTGCCATACGTTGACTCCACACGCATAGGCGTGCATGGATGGAGCTTTGGAGGTTTCATGACAATCACGATGATGACAAATCATCCGGATGTCTTCAAGGTTGGAGTGGCGGGAGGTCCTGTAATTGACTGGAAATGGTATGAGGTCATGTATGGAGAGAGATACATGGATACACCACAGTCAAACCCAGAAGGCTATGAGAAGACCAGTCTTATAAACCAGGCTAAGAATTTAAAAGGAAAACTTCAGGTCATAACTGGTTATAACGACAATACGGTTGTGCCGCAACATTGCTTGTCTTTCCTTGCAGAGTGTATCAAGGAAGGTACTCAACCAGACTTTTTTGTATATCCGGGAGAGCAGCATAACATGCGTGGCTACCAGAGTGTGCATCTTCACGAGAGGATAACACAGTATTTTGAGGATTATTTGAAACCAGCCAAATAGTTTAAAGTCTATACCGTTCAGCCAAGGCTGAACGGTAGTTTCAATTGTTTTTATGTGCCATGGGAATTAACATCTCCAACCGTTCAACCTTGGCTGAACGAAAAAGCTATCTATAAGAATCAAGTTTACTGAGATAGAAATTCCTGACTTCTGTCCACTTATAATAAGGAGCACAGTCTGTCTTGACAGGCAGTGATGCCTCATTCTCGTTTAGAAGAACTTTTACTATTATGTCTTTGTCTGAAGCATTTCTTCGGTAGAATATGAATTGAATATTCGCTCCCATTGGGAATATGCGGTAGTTAATCCATCCTTCTTTTTCAACATCGTCAAATTTTTCAATCTGTTTGTCATATCCATTGATACCAAGAAGACAGGTGAGGGGAAGTACCATGGTTTCGTGTCCGAACCTAAGAGTGACTCCCGGATTTGGCAATGCCATGCAACTGTCTGCCTGCTCAATAATCCTTCGAAGGAGGTTCCTTTGTGAAAAAGGCTGTTCGCCTCCGTTGAGAGGACATGCTCCATATTCTATATACCACCTGACGTTCTCCATTTGCCAGTTAACATACAGTTCCTCAGGAGTGAAGATATCATATAAGGTGATGGATTTCCTCAACTCTGAGCTTTGCAGGTTGCTTGCAAGTTTGAATAGTCTGTAGCCAAAGTCTTCCTTGCTGACGTTTCTCCTGATGTATTCACTGTCGTTGAACAGAGAATTAATAAGTCTGCTGTAGTCAACGTGTGCTTTGCGATATGCATTATATTGTTCTTTTACCCCGTCTGGCATTTTCTCTGATGACAGCTTGCGGTCGTCAAGGTTCATATAATACATGTCATGGTAACTGGCATCATGTGAAATGTCAAGTTTAGGATTAAGTAGCAGGAACTGCTGCAACTCATTCTCCATGGATAGAATACACCTAATGACAACCGTACTCTTGGCATCAATATGCACGTTTCCAGAAAACACCTCGGGGAAACGCTCAAACATTCTTTTTGCTATGTCTTTATGCTGTTGGGCACCAAGTTCTGTAAGCTCTCCAAGCCTTTTGTATGACTCTTTCCACAAAAGGCGGACCCTTTCAAGTACGTCTTTCCCAAGAGGAGTGAGCTTACCGTTTTTGTCTGCCTCTGACAGAATTTGTAGAGGTTTGTCATACTCATTGTCACCTATTAAATATCTCGAGCCGTGGCGACCATAATGACTGATATAAAAAGGCTTGTAACCTTTAGGGGCAGGTGTCAGCTTATTCTGCGAAGGACCAGGATAAGCTAAATAGTTGCTCGCAGAAAGGCAATAATTACTCAAAATCTCTTTCCTAACGTCTTGTGCATCTATCGACAGTGCTATAGAAAGCATGGCTAATTGGATAAAAAACTTTCTCATGTTTATTTAAGTTGTTGTTGTGTTTTATTTCAAGTGCAAATGTAATCAAATATCCGTTTATGCCAAAATTACATCACGAATTCTTTTGTCACGTCACCAAAATAAAGTAATTTTGTGGCAAAATAGTAACATGTCAAATAAGACATGGAAGTAAGTGGAGTATATATTAATAGAAATATCAGAGTACAATGAAAATTTTACTATTAGGCAATGGAGGCAGAGAGCATGCGCTTGCCTGGAAAATCAGCAAAAGTGACAAATGTGACAAACTATTCATAGCTCCGGGTAATGCTGGTACCTCTCTTGTCGGTGAAAATGTAGATATAAAAGCAGACGATTTTGAAAGGCTAAAAGACTTTTGTGATAACAACAGTGTCGATATGGTTGTTGTTGGACCAGAGGCACCGCTTGTAAAAGGTATATATGATGATTTTAAGTCTGACAAAAGGACATGCTCCATTCCTGTTATAGGTCCTTCAAAGGCTGGTGCTGTACTTGAGGGTAGCAAGGGTTTTGCCAAGGCGTTTATGGTTAGGCATAATATTCCAACTGCCGGATACAGAACATTTAGCGGAGATACCCTTAAAGATGGACTTGAGTTTCTTGAGACTTTACGTCCTCCGTATGTCCTGAAAGCTGACGGTCTGTGTGCGGGAAAAGGAGTCCTGATACTTCCAACTTTAGAAGAGGCTAAAAAGGAACTTGAGGAGATGCTTGGCGGCATGTTCGGTAATGCCTCTGCACAGGTGGTTGTGGAGGAGTTCCTGTCTGGTATAGAGTGCTCGGTCTTTGTACTTACAGACGGCAAGAACTATAAGATTCTTCCTGAAGCCAAAGATTATAAACGTATTGGCGAGCACGACACTGGTCTAAACACTGGCGGTATGGGTAGCGTAACGCCTGTGCCTTTCGCTACGAAAGAATGGATGGGTAAGGTTGAAAGCCGCATAATACGTCCCACTGTTGAGGGACTTGCAGCAGAAGGAATTGATTACAAGGGTTTCATTTTCTTTGGTCTGATAAATGTAAACGGTGACCCGATGGTAATAGAATATAACTGTCGTATGGGTGATCCGGAAACGGAAAGTGTTATGCTTAGGCTCAAGAGTGACATAGTTGACCTTTTTGAAGGAGTAGCTTCAGGCAATCTTGACAAGCGTGACATTGAGTTCGACGACAGAGCAGCTGTTTGCGTGATGTTGGTAAGTGGTGGCTATCCTCAGGAATACAAGAAAGGCTATGAAATTAATGGGCTTGACAATGTAAGGGATTCCATACTCTTCCATAGCGGTACGACGATAAAGGATGGAAAAGTTGTGACAGACGGAGGCAGGGTTATTGCTGTATCCTCATATGGCAAGGATAAGGAAGAAGCTCTTGCAAAATCTTTCGCCGAAGCACAGAAGATTGACTTCACAGACAAGTATTTCCGTTCAGACATAGGCAGAGACCTTATATAAGAATGCATTAGGCAAACATGTTGTTGAGTTTGAGCATTTTTTTATGGTCTGTAGTTTGTTCTATGGCGTAAATGACTCGCTTATTCGTTAACTGCATTTGGAACTTGTATAATGGTAAAACGTTTTCAGAATAGAATAGCTGAAAGCCGCTCCTCTTTTCCAGTAGCAGCATTGCTATGCACTTTGCTTTGGGGACTCATTGGATGGGACAACTATTCAATGAGAATTTCTTATGCAGCAGTGGCAATCGCTACTTTGCTGATGGTTGAGTTTAACAATGCAAATGTATTGATAAGAATATACAGCCGCATGGTATCGTGTACATTCCTTGTGCTGATGACAATGTCAACGTTCAATCTTCAGGACTATGGCATCGCCATTGTTTCCATGTGCTGTATCGGTCACTATCTTGCGTCTTTCCGCAGCTATCAGGATAAGAATGCTGTTGGGTGTATCTTCTATGCATATCTATGTCTTGGTATTGCCAGCATTTTCAATGTGAATATTTTGTATATGCTTCCATTGTTTCTGATTGTACAGCGCACCAATTTGCTGGCATTCAGTTTCAGGATTCTATGTTCGGCATTATTGGGACTGATTTGCCCATATTGGTTTTTGACAGCATATTGTGTTGCATTCGGCAAGTTGCATTTCCTGACACACCATTTTGCACCCCTCGTTCAGTTCTGCGAAGTGGGGGATTTCACTCTCCTTTCATTGTCACAAACCGTATGTGTGGCATTTGTGTTTGTGTTGGCAATAATTGGAGCTATCCATTTCCTCCGAAACAGTTCCAGCGACAAAATCAGGACACGGATGCTTTATGAAATGTTCATAATAGTTGATGTGTTCTCGTTTACAATACTTGCCATCCAGCCTCGACTCTTTAATCCGCTATATGGCATAATAGTAATAAACACGTCGCCCCTCATAGCGCATTTCATAGCATTGACACATACACGTTGGTCAAATATAATGACGATTATAATAATACTGCTTTCCGTCGTTATTACAATTTTCAGCGCATGGATAATTTAATAAACATTCTTATAGGATATGGTTATTGGGGAATGCTTATGTCTGCGTTTCTTGCAGGCAGTTTCTTCCCTTTCAGCAGTGAAGTTGTCATGGTGGCTCTATCGGCAGCAGGTCTAAACTCATGGAAATTGATAGTTTTCGGTACAATCGGCAATGTCCTGGGAGGTGCCTTCAATTATGTTATCGGTAGGATGGGCAAGATGGTATGGATAGAGAAATATCTCCATGTGAGCCAGAAAAATCTGGATAAAGCAGAGAAGTTCATGGGCGGGCACGGAGCATTGATGGGCTTTTTCGCTTTCCTTCCTATATTGGGGTCGGCAATAACTATTGTACTTGGACTGACACGTGCCAATATTCCTTTGTCACTGATAAGCGTAACACTTGGTAAGTTCCTTCGTTATGTTATCTTGATATATGGAGCTAACCTTCTGATAGCATAGAGTTTCTTTCAATGATATATATTATAATTTTCAAATTATCATTCCTTCGAAAATGAGATTAACCAATATATTATACCTGTTTATCATCTATGTTTCCTCTCTGTCTGTGGTTTCATGCTCAACGAACGTCAAGAACGAGGAAGATAGGATAATAACTGTCTCCATCGAGCCTTTGCGCTATTTTACGGAATCCGTTGTGGGAGATAAGTTCAAGGTCGTAAGCATGGTTCCAAATGGTAACAGTCCGGAGACTTACGAGCCTTCCCCCGAGCAAATGGCAGGACTGGCTTCCTCTACAATCTATATATCAGTTGGAAATCTTGGCTTTGAGAATACTTGGCTTGACAGATTCCGGAAATTGAATCCGGATATGAAGGTTGTCAACTCATCATGTGGTATATATATGTTGAACAGTGCCAATGGCATTCCAGACCCGCATGTATGGATGGGATGTGGAAATGCCATAAAAATGATAGACAATATATGCAAGGCTGTATGCGAAACAGACACTTCCAATTGTCGGTATTATATGTCAAGAGCGGATAGTATAAAGAAGCAGATTCTAATGCTGAAGAAATCTTTATCGACAAAAATTGTGGGTAAAGGAGCTTTCATTATCTATCATCCCTCATTGACATATTTTGCCGAAGAATTCCACCTGAAACAGATTCCTATGGAGGAAGAGGGTAGGGAACCCGGTGCAAGGCAGATAGCAAGTGTGATTGATTATGCTCGCAAGTTGGGGGTTAGAAAAATGCTCATTCAGAAAGAGTTTTCAAACAGTAATATAGAGCCAATGGTTAAGACACTTGGAATAAGCACAGGTGTTATTAATCCATTATCATACGACTGGATGGGTGAAATGGCAAATACGGCGAAGGCACTTGAATGACTGACGCTTGATTGATGAAAGTGAACGATTGATACTGAGAGATTAGAAGTTGGCAGCTAATATGTGGCTTAAGCATCTTAAGCAGAAAGGCTGACAACTCGTGACAGGATATCGGATATTTGCGATACTTAAGTAAGATATTATGAATATGCATACAATATTAAGACTGAATAACATCACTGCTGGATATGGTGATAAGGTTATTTTCAAGGATATAAATCTTGAGATTTCAGATAGGTCGTGTCTTGGTGTTGTAGGACCAAACGGTGGAGGCAAGACAACGTTGCTCAGTATTATGCTGGGTATAAACAAACCTTTGAAAGGAGATGTGGAATATTTCCGTGGCGGTGAAAAGGTGAAATCGCTTGATATTGGATATCTGCCCCAACAGAATATAATAGACAGGCAGTTCCCTATATCTGTCAAGGAACTCGTAGTCTCCGGATTGACTACCTTGTCACCCCCCTTTATTGGTAGTCGCATTGAAAAAGGGCAGGATGTTGACAGACTGTTAAGTGTTCTGGAGCTTGACAATGTGGCAGACATCCACATAGGTGCCTTGAGTGGTGGGCAGATGCAAAGAGCCTTGTTTGCAAGAGCTATGGTGTCTAATCCGGAACTCTTGATACTTGACGAACCTGATACGTATATGGCCCCTGACTTCAAGGCAATGATGCCTTCGCTTATAAAGGAAATAAATAAGACATGTGCGGTAGTGATGGTGTCACACAATTTTGAAGAAATATCACGCCTGTGTGACCTTATTATACAGGTTGATAGAAAAATAATATATATATAATATGGAGAAGATGGATTTTATATCAATAGCGAGAAGGTATTTCGACATAATGCCTGATAAGGAAAATGAGCAGGAGATTGTTAGCCAGATAACAAAAGGAGTAAATTTCAAGGGAGCCAACCTTTGGGTGTTGATTTTCGCAATCTTCATAGCCTCGTTGGGACTTAATGTCAATTCAACGGCTGTAATAATTGGTGCGATGCTCATTTCTCCGCTTATGGGACCAATCATAGGAATGGGACTTGCCATCGGAATCAACGACTTGGAACTACTTAAAAGAGCTGCGAGAAATTTTGGAGTGGCAACATTGATTAGTATATTGACGGCTACTGCCTATTTCCTTCTTACACCATTGAGTGAGGCACAGTCAGAACTGTTGGCGAGGACATCGCCAACCATCTATGACGTCTTTATAGCCACATGCGGAGGTGCTGCGGGTATCATAGCCCTTTGCACTAAGGGAAAAGGCAATGTCATCCCAGGTGTTGCAATAGCCACTGCTCTCATGCCTCCATTGTGCACGGCTGGATATGGAATTGCAACAGGTCATCCACTTTACTTCCTTGGTGCCATATATCTCTTTTTCATAAATACGGTATTCATCAGTTTCGCAACATTCATAGGTGTGAGATTGATGAAATTCCAAAGAAAGGAATTCATATCCGTAGAGACAGAAAAGACATCAAAGAGAGTGATGCTTTCAATAGTCGTTCTGACTTGTATTCCAGCCGTTCTTATGACTGTCAGTATTGTTAGGAAAAGCATATTTGAAACAAACCTGTCAAAATTCATAAAGGCAGAACTGGCTCAGAGTGGAACACAAATATTGTCCAATTCTGTCGATGAGGCAACGAACACGCTTAGCATTGTAGCTGTTGGCAAGGAAATAAGCAAGAGCAAACAGAAAGAGGCTGGTTCGAGGCTTGGATTTTACGGACTCGCTGATTATAAGCTGAATGTTATTCAGGGTGAAATGTCAGACAGTGTCATGCAAGAATTCAGCAGGAAATCCAGAAAGGACATCTCACAAGGAGATAACGACCAGAAACTGATTGAGTTCTCAAGTCAGGTCACATCATTAAAAAACCAACTTGAGCATTACACTCGCTATGAGCGGATAGGAGCTGATGTCAGAGGTGAAGTGTCTATCCTGTTTCCGAAAGTAAAATCAATTGCTTTGTCTCCAGTAGTTGAAAATATGCGTGACACCGTTGCAACTAAACGATATGTATCAGCTATTGTACATACAGAAAACAATAGAAGATTGTCAGTTGAGGAGGTGGAAAGACTTAGCTCGTGGTTGAAGGAACGCGTCTCAGCAGACTCTCTTGTAGTAGTACCAATATACTGACAACCGGTTAATTTGTCAACTCGTTGACTGATAGCATGTCGAAGACATGCAAAACTTATGTGAAAATGTCTTATAAATGCATTTCGTATGCCCAAAAAAGATTAATTAAGAAGGTCATGCATTGTTTTATTGGATATTTTTGCCTAACTTTGCTTATGTCATAAATTGCGATTGATTAAATACTTATATTTAATTAATATCGCATTATAGTAAACATTATAAAAGAAAGGAGATTATTATGACAGAGAAAAAGCAAATCTATCGTTGTTCTGTTTGTGGCAACATAGTTGAAGTCGTTAATGAAGGATTTGGCACACTCGTTTGCTGTGGCAAACCTATGGTACACCTCGAGGGAAACACAGAAGATGCAGCTACAGAGAAGCATATTCCGGTTGTAGAAAAAATTGATGGTGGATATGTCGTAACTGTAGGCAGTATTGAACATCCAATGGTGGAGAACCATTACATTCAATGGATAGAATTGGTTACACCAACGACAATTATGAGAAAGCATCTCAATGCTGGTGATGAACCAACGGCAGTTTTCATGACAAATGAGAAAGCGTTATGTGCAAGAGAGTATTGCAATCTTCATGGACTCTGGAAGAAAGGTATGTAGATAATTGACAATTGTCATGATTATTTTTATCATATCATAATCAGACATTCACTTTTCAGCAGCTGCGTGTCCCCAATAGAGAGCGTAGCTGCTGTTATTGTATTGTTTCTGAAATACTAATATGTTTTAAAAAACAACTTTTTTTTTATATTTGTTTGGGAAATACAATTAAAATAATTAACTTTAGCCTCGCATTTCTATATTAGCAGAACTTAAACCTACGAAAACAATTTATTAACACTTTAAATCTATATTCTATTATGAGGGTATATCAGACAAACGAAATTAAAAACATTGCATTGCTTGGCAGTGCGGGTTCAGGCAAGACAACTCTTGCCGAAAGTATGCTTTTTGAAGCTGGTGTTATCAAACGTCGGGGGTCTATTGAGGCAAAGAATACCGTAAGCGATTATTTCCCAGTAGAGCAGGAATATGGCTATTCTGTCTTCTCAACAGTATTCCATGTAGAATGGAACGGAAAGAAATTAAACGTTATTGACTGTCCTGGTTCTGACGACTTTGTTGGTGGCGCAATAACGGCTCTCAATGTCACTGACCAGGCTGTTATTCTCATCAATGGGCAGTATGGTCCTGAAGTCGGAACACAGAACAATTTCAGATATACGGAAAAATTGCATAAACCTGTAATATTCCTTGTCAACCAACTTGACAGTGACAAGTGTGATTTCGATACACTTATCACAAATATGAAGGAAATATATGGAAGCAAATGTGTTCAGATTCAATATCCTATCCAGACTGGTCCTGGATTTAATTCCTTGATTGATGTGCTTCTTATGAAGAAATATTCATGGAAACCAGAAGGAGGCGCACCTATCATAGAAGAAATTCCAGAAGAAGAGAAGGAAAAAGCCATGGAGCTTCACAAGATTCTTGTAGAAGCAGCAGCTGAGAATGATGAAACATTGATGGAGAAATTCTTCGAGGAAGAGTCTCTTTCAGAGGATGAACTCAGGGAAGGTATCAGAAAGGGACTTGTAACACGTTCCATATTCCCCGTATTCTGTGTATGCGCAGGAAAGGATATGGGTGTAAGGAGACTTATGGAATTCTTGGGCAATGTAGTACCATTCGTAAGCGAGATGCCTAAGATTCACAATACTCGAGGAGAAGAGGTAGAGCCAGACCAGAATGGTTCGGAGTCCGTATATTTCTTCAAGACCGGAATGGAACCGCATATTGGAGAAGTGTCATATTTTAAGGTTATGAGTGGATGTATCAAACCAGGAGATGACCTTTCAAATGCAGACAGAGGAAGCAAAGAGAGGATAAGCCAGATATACGCATGTGCTGGCTCTAACCGAATTCCAGTTGACCAGCTTAATGCAGGCGATATCGGATGTACAGTTAAACTTAAAGATGTAAAGACAGGAAATACCCTCAATGACAAGACTGTTGACCAGAAGTTTGACTTTATAAAATATCCAAACTCAAAATACTCTCGTGCCATCAAGGCAGTCAATGAGGGTGAGACAGAAAAACTTATGGCTTCTCTTATAAAGATGAGGCAGGAAGACCCAACATGGGTTGTTGAACAGAGCAAGGAACTGCATCAGACAATAATCCACGGACAAGGTGAGTTCCACCTTAGAACTTTGAAATGGCGTCTTGAGAACAATGAGAAGATAATGGTGAAATTTGAGGAACCAAAGATACCATACAGAGAGACCATCACCAAGACTGCAAGGGCTGATTATAGGCACAAGAAACAGTCTGGTGGAGCCGGACAGTTCGGAGAGGTTCATCTCATAGTGGAGCCATACGCAGAAGGAATGCCAGATCCAGTTTCATACAAGTTCAATGGTCAAGAGTTCAAGATGAATATCAAAGGACGCGAGGAAGTAGATCTCGAATGGGGTGGAAAGCTTGTTTTCATCAACTCTGTTGTTGGTGGAGCCATTGACACTCGTTTCATGCCAGCAATCCTCAAGGGAATAATGGAAAGGATGGAAAGTGGTCCACTTACAGGAAGCTATGCCCGTGATGTTCGCGTTATTGTTTATGACGGCAAGATGCACCCTGTTGACTCAAACGAATTGTCGTTCATGCTTGCTGCCCGCCATGCCTTTGCTGATGCCTTCAAGGTTGCAGGACCTAAGATACTTGAGCCTATCTATGACTTGGAGGTTTATGTGCCAGCAGACTATATGGGCGATGTAATGAGTGATTTGCAGGGTCGCAGGGCAATGATTATGGGTATGGATTCTGAGGCTGGCTATCAGAAACTAAGTGCCAAAATACCATTGAAGGAGTTGAGCAACTACTCAATATCTCTAAGTTCTCTTACTGGTGGCAGGGCTTCCTTCACTACCAAGTTTGCAAGTTATGAACTTGTGCCTAACGACATTCAAAACAAACTGATTGCTGAACACGAGGCTGAGTTGTCCGAAGAGGATTAGAATCTCATCTGCTCCCACTCCCTTTAATGGGAGGGGGAGCTTTTTAGGTATATAATCAGAGTCATTTGGGAAATCACTTTGAGTAAGGTAATCTAATGGACTTAAAGACTGTTGCCATCCTTTTCATTGCCGCCCTTTATTGTGGATGTGGCAATGGAGATTATAGAACCATGAAATCTATTCTTCCAATCAATGTGACACTTCAAGAGGGTGATGTCATATTTCGCAAGGGAACAGGAATGGCAAGCAGGGTTGTTACGACTGCCGATAATGATGGAGTATATTCACATGTTGGCATTGTCGTCAGAAAAGGAAATGCTTTAATGGTCGTGCATGCTGTACCAGACGAGCATGACTTTGATGGAGATGTTGACCGCGTTAAACTGGACAGTCTTGATAGGTTCTACTCAGAATCATATGCATCACGGGGTGAGATAATGAGGCATGGTGACTCTATTGCAGCCTCGATGGCAGCAAGAAAGGCTCTTGAAGTATATGAAAGGGGAACATTGTTTGATAATGATTATGACGATGAAGACACCTCAAGACTGTGTTGCACTGAATTGATAAAGTTCGTTTATGCTTCAACAGGTCATCCGCTTGATGATGTAAACAAACATACTATGAAGGTTTTGAATATTACAACAAATTGTTCATTTCCTTCAGATTTGCAAAGAAGTAAATACCTGAGAACAATAACTTTATTTTAACCTGTTAAATTATTATTATCATGAAAAAACTACTTTCAATTTCCGTTTTTAGTTTTATGGCATTCTTCATGTTCTCTTGTGGAGGAGGCAGCACGCCAAAGGCGGTGGCTGAGCAAGCCGTGAAATGCATTCAGTCACAAGATTATAAGGGTTATATCGACCTAACCAATCTTAATGACAATGAGAATATGACAAGTGAAGAGAAAGAAAAGAGTAAAGAACAGCTTGCACTCCTTTTGGAAGATAAAGGCAAGAAGGAATATGACAGGAAACAGGGAATTAAAGACTATGAGATAAATGACGAGACGATAGATGGAGATAAAGCGACCGTCAAAGTCAAAATTATCTATGGCAATGGAGAGGAAAAAGAGGAAACTATGAGCCTCGTCAAGAATAAGGATGGTAAGTGGAGAATTCCACTTAACAAATAAAACGGTTTTCGCAAGGAAATGATTTTGCGAACTTTGGTAAATAAAAATATGGGCAGATAGGGGAATTGCGGTATGCAATGTTCTATCTGCCCATATTGCTGTTTGCTATTGTTATTTAGAATGGTAAATCGTCAACGCTGTTTTCTTCCTGAGCAGGCGGGAATGGTGCCTGTTCCGGTTGCGATGGTGCTGCTGCCTGAACTGGTGCTGCTGCCTGAGCAGCTGCAACGTCAATATGCTGTACATTCCAGGCTCTGATGCTATTATACCATCTTCCCTGATACTCATGAGCGTCAATATCGAATGAAACGGTTATCTCATCGCCTGCCTTTATGTTGAATTGTGCGATGCGGTCGCCACCGAATACGTTGAACACAATTTTTCTTGGATATTGGTCATGTGTCTCCAAGACGTAATCTTGAGTTTTCCATTCACCACGTGCCGAGACACCGCTACGCTCAGGCAGAACTGCTATAATCTTTCCTTGTAATTCCATAATCTTTATATAATTAAATATGTTGAGTCTTCATGATTTTTCAATTCGTTTGCGAAATTACGAAAAATGTAGAGAATTCAAAAACTTTTGCTACATTTTTTTTGCCATACAGAATGTATTTTGTATTTTTGTACGTTGAAATAGGTGGAGTCAAGCTATATTATGTATCTTGTTTTAATCCACCTTTATTTATCTGAAACAAATATAATAAATAAATTCTGTACTAATGAGGTTTAATGTTTCAAGTTCGGCTTTAAGCAGCCGTCTTATTTCTTTATCAAAAGTCATAAACGCCAAGAATACAATGGCCATTCTTGACAGTTTTCTTTTTGAGGTTCATAATGGACAAATTGTGATTACTGCGTCTGACAGTGAGAATACAATGAATACTGTATTGCCACTTGAGAATTGTGAAGGTGAAGGCGATTTCACAGTCAGCGCTCATACAGTCATTGATGCAGTGAAAGAGTTGCCAGAACAGCCTTTGAATATTGAAGTAAATATGGATGAGAGCAAGATTTACATCTCATATCAGAATGGTAAATACAATTTCCCTATACAAGGTGCGGAGGAATATCCGCGCATGCAGGGCTTTACAGGCAATGTGACAGTTGTGAATATTGATTCCTCAATGGTTAATGAGTGTATCACAAGGTCGCTTTTCGCTACAGCCTCAGATGAGTTGCGACCAGTCATGAATGGCGTATATTTTGATTTCACCCCAGACGCTCTTGCCATTGTGGCAAGCGATGGCCACAAATTGGTGCGCAATATGCTCCTGTCTATTAAGAGTGAGACACCCTCTGCTTTTATCCTTCCAAAGAAACCGGCAAACCTTCTAAAGAATGTTCTTGGCAAAGATGGTGGTGACATGGAAATCAAGTTTGACGAAAGGATGGCAGAGATTAGATATTCTGACGGCTGTCTCTCATGCAGGCTTATAGAAGGAAGGTATCCAAATTATGGCAGTGTGATTCCTCAGAACAATCCGAACCAGCTTACCGTTGATAGGAAATCCTTGCTGGGTGGTCTTCGTCGCGTGTTGCCATTCGCCAGCGAGAGCAGCGAGCTTATAAAATTACATATTGAGGATGGTAGGCTTGAGCTGTCGGCAGAGGATATAGATTTTGCTACCAATGCTGTCGAGAATATCACATGCTCATATATTGGGATGCCGATGAATATTGGTTTCAAAGGTTCAAGCCTTGTTGACATCCTTAATAACATATCTGGTGACGATGTCGTATTGGAACTTGCAGACCCTTCGAGAGCAGGACTCGTTCTTCCGGCAGAGCAACCAGAAAATCAGAATGTTTTGATGCTCCTTATGCCTATGTTGCTTAATGACTGATTACGTTAATTTGTCTATAGCATATGAAACTAAATCTTAATAAACCTCTCGTGGTATTTGACTTGGAGACAACAGGTCTTGATGTCGTTAAAGACAGGATTATACAGATATCGTATATCAAGGTAATGCCAGACGGGTCAGAGAGCAGGGGAAACCATCTTGTCAATCCTGGCGTACATATAGCAAAGGAAATTACAGAACTGACAAGCATTTCAGATGAGGATGTCGCAGATTCTCCAACATTCAAGGAACTTGCACCCTCATTGAGGGATTGTTTTGAGAATTGTGATTTTGCCGGATTCAATTCCAACCATTTCGACATACCGATGCTGGCAGAGGAATTTCTAAGGGCTGGTATAGATTTCAATTTCAACAATTGCCGCCTTATAGATGTTCAGACAATATTCCACAAGATGGAGCGTCGCAATCTTTCAGCTGCATACAAATTCTATACTGGAAGAAAGATGGAAGATGATTTCAAGGCACATCTTGCAGATCAGGATACGGAAGCCACATATCTTGTCCTGCAAGGTCAACTCGACAGATATGCCCCTGGAATGCAAGAGGAGCCAGACCGCGTACTGCATAATGATATGGATGAGCTTGCTGCTTTTTCAAAGAACAACAACAATGTGGATTTTGCCGGACGTATTGTTTGGAAGCAGGATGTTGACTATAAAGGCAATCTGTTGTATGATGAGGATGGCAACCCAAGAATGCGCGAGGCATTTAATTTTGGTAAACATAAAGGCGAATTTGTTTCTGATGTGCTCAGACGTGACCCAGGTTTTATAAGCTGGATGATGGCAGGAGATTTTCCATATAATACGAAACAGGTGCTTACACGTATAAGAATGAGGGAAAAATTCACAGTTAAGAACTGATTGGCATGGATTCAGATAGTTGACTGAGTCTGAAGGGTTTCCTTTTTAACTGTCACTCCGTGTGAGCTTTTATAATCTCTGGAATATTTATAGCCTGCCATGTTTTTCGGGCAGGCTTTCGTATGATAACGTGTCTTTATAATATTATAAATAATGTCAATACTTAAAGGTAAAAGAATAGTTCTTGGTATTACTGGCAGTATAGCAGCTTACAAGTCTTGTCTTATAATAAGGGAATTGAAAAAGAGAGGAGCTGAGGTACAGGTCGTTATAACCCCAGCAGGCAAGGAGTTTATAACGCCAATAACACTCTCGGCACTTAGTCAGAATCCTGTTATAAGCGATTTCTTCTCGCAGAGAGATGGAACATGGCACTCACATGTGTCACTTGGATTGTGGGCAGACCTCATGCTGATAGCGCCATGTACAGCGTCCACCCTTGGAAAGATGGCAAATGGCATAGCAGACAATATGCTTGTTACGACGTATCTTTCCATGAAAGCTCCTGTCTTTGTGGCTCCGGCAATGGATCTTGACATGTATTGTCATCCAACGACAAAGGAAAACCTTGATAAGTTAAAAACATTTGGTAACATTATTATAGAGCCAGAGTCAGGCTTCTTGGCAAGTGGTTTGGAGGGAAAAGGCAGGATGCAAGAACCAGTGGAAATAATCCGGAGTATTGAGGATTATTTTCTCTGTCACACTAATAGCGAGTTGAAGGGCAAGAAAATTCTTGTTACAGCTGGTCCGACATACGAAAAGATAGATCCTGTAAGATATATAGGCAACTATTCAAGTGGAAAGATGGGTTTTGCCATTGCAGAATCGTGTGCGGCAAGAGGAGCAGAGGTGGTCCTTGTTGCTGGTCCAGTATCCCTCACTTGTTCAGATGGCATCAGAAGGATAAATGTTGAGAGTTGCCAGCAAATGTACGAGACAACTATAAATGAATTCCCTTCATGTGATGCTGCAATCCTATGTGCTGCCGTTGCAGATTTCCGTCCCGACTTTGTTTCCAATAAAAAGATAAAGAGAGAGAAAGATAAACTATGTTTAGAACTTGTACCTACAACTGACATAGCTGCTGCATTGGGTGAAAAGAAAAAGGATGGACAGATTCTTGTTGCATTTGCACTTGAGACAGACAACGAGGAACAGAATGCCATATCAAAGATGAGGCGCAAAAATGCCGATTTCATAGTTCTTAATTCTACAAGGAATCCTGGCACTACATTCAGGAGTGATGATAATAGAATAGTAATTATTTCTGAATCAGGGAAGAAAGTCTATCCCAAAAAGCCAAAGACAGAAGTCGCAAATGATATTGTAGATGAACTTGCAGCAAGAATGAATCATCAACCTTAATGCTTATGAGACGTTTCCTTTTATTAATACTTACACAAATCCTGATGTCAGGCATTACCTTACAGGCTGTCGCTCAGGAGCTATTTGCTAAAGTTACCATAAACCACAACCAGATTCAAGGTACAGATGTTTCTGTATTCGAGAATCTTCAGCAGACTTTGGAACAGTTTATTAATGACCGTCAATGGACAAACTTGCAATTCCAAAAGAATGAGCGTATTGTATGTAATTTCAACATTACAGTGACCAAATACGATCCATCGTCAAATGTTTTCACGTGCAATGCTCTTATACAGGCAAACAGACCTGTATATAACTCAGCATATACATCAACGCTTTATAACAACAAGGACAATGACTTTAATTTTGAATTTGCCCAGTTTGACCAGCTTGAGTATAATGATGAGATAATAGACAATCAGCTGACGGCATTGATAGCATATTATGCATATCTTATCATAGGACTTGACCTTGACAGTTTTTCTCCCATGGGAGGTGAGGATATTTTGCAGTTGTGCATGAATCTTACAAATAATGCTCAAAATCTAAATTACTCGGGTTGGAAAGCTTTTGACAACAGTAGAAACAGATTTGCCATTATCAATGACTACCTTGACGGTGGCATGCGTCCATTCAGACAATTGCAGTATGATTATTATCGCACAGGTCTTGACGAGATGGCAAATAATGCTGATAGAGGCAGGACAAATATAACTACTGCCATTGAAAATGATTTGAAGAAATGTCATGAGGACAAGCCATTAAGCTCACTGCCACAAATATGGACTGATTATAAGAAAGATGAGCTTTCGAATATTTACAAAGGTAAAGGCACACAAAAAGAAAAAGAAACAGTATATGAGATACTTTTCAGTATCAATGCCTCGCAAAACTCTTCATGGGAAAAGATAAAACAATAGCAATAAGACTATGCTGACCCACTTGTATATAAAGAATTATGCTCTTATAGACCTTCTTGAGATGGACTTTCAGAAAGGTTTCTCTGTTATCACTGGTGAGACAGGAGCTGGAAAAAGTATCATTCTTGGTGCTATCAGCCTGATACTCGGTCAAAGGGCAGAACAGCGTATTATAAAGAATACAGATGATAAATGTATTATTGAAGCGTGGTTTACACTTGACAATTCTGGTCTTGAACACTTTTTCAAGGAGCACGATATAGATTATGACTCAAAGGAATGTATTCTCAGAAGAGAACTTACTGCCAGTGGGAAATCAAGGGCATTTATAAACGACACCCCTGTTCCGCTTTCAGTAATGAAATATGTAAGCGAGAAGTTGGTTGATATACATTCACAACATCAGAACCTCCTGTTGCAGAAAGAGGACTTTCAACTCATGGTTGTTGATGTCATGGCAGACAATGGGGAGTTGATATCTGAATACAGAAACCAGTATGAACAACTCTTGTCAAAGCGCAATATGCTTGATGAAAAGAGAGCACTCATAGAACAGAACCGTAATGAAGAGGATTTTATCCGTTTCAGATATCAGGAGTTGGCAGACGCTCATTTGTGTGATGGCGAGCAGGAGGAACTGGAAAGAGAACAGAACACACTTGAGCATGCGGAAGACATCAAGTCGGCTCTTTGTGATACTGATAAGTTTCTTAATAATGACGAATGTGGCATCGTCTCTCAAGCTAAAAGGGCTGTTAGCATTTTGAGGCAAATAGAGAATGTTTATCCTTCTGTGACTACTATGGCAGACAGGCTTGAGAGTGTTTATATAGAACTTAAAGACCTTGCTCTTGAAGTCTGTTCTATGACAGAAGACATAGAGTATGACCCACGCAGACTTGAAACGATTACCGCTCGTCTTGATACATTATATACTCTTCTCTCAAAATTCAAGGTCAATGATGTCAAGGAACTAATCTCAGTCAAAGACAGTTTAGAGGAAAGGCTTCAGGCTATGGATAATAGTGATGAGGACATAGCCATCCTCGTTAAGGAAGTTGAGGATTCTGAGAAGGCATGCATGGTGTTAGCTCACAAATTGTCTGAAAGAAGACGCAAGGCATCTGTCGAAATAGAGAGGCAGATACTGCAAAGCCTTGTCCCTCTTGGTATTCCACATGCTCGATTCAATATAGAATTCAAGCCAAAGGAACTGGCGGACAATGGGATTGATAAGGTTCAATATCTATTCAGTGCTAACAGTAGCTCTCCACTTTCACATATTGCTAATGTGGCTTCAGGCGGTGAGGTAGCCAGAGTCATGCTCTCGCTAAAAGCAATGATTAGCAAGGCTGTCAGCCAACCTACGATAATCTTTGATGAAATAGACACGGGAGTGAGTGGTAAGATAGCAAGCAGCATGGCAGCAATGATGAGAGACATGGGCAATCACGATAGGCAGGTGATATCCATAACGCATCTGCCCCAAATTGCCGCTATGGGAGCTGTTCATTACAAAGTCTATAAGGAAGAGAAGGATAACATTACCACTACTCACCTTGTAAAACTCAACGATGACGACAGAGTGAAAGAAATTGCAAATATGCTTTCTGGTGACAATATTACCGAAGCAGCTATTAATAACGCTAAAGAATTGTTAAAATGAAACGTATATTTTTATTGTTATTCCTTATAGTATTATTTCTTAATAATACTTTCGCACAGAGTAGTCAGGTTAAGAAAGCTGCCGATGCAGTGTTCAGCCTTACTACATTCAAGGCAGATGGTTCCATTCTTGCAACAGCAAACGGCGTGTTTGTCACTGCTGACGGAATGGCAGTAAGTCCATGGCTTCCTTTCGTAGGAGCATCAAAAGCTGTTGTGACTGATTCAAAGGGAGGTAAGCATGACGTTGATGCCGTCATAGGTGCCAATGCTATCTATGATGTCGCAAAGTTCAGGGTGAAGGATAGGGTTCCTGCCTCCATTCTGGCAGCTCAGTCAAAAGCTGGTGCAGGAAACAGAGCATGGATAGTGCCTGATAAACGTAGTAATACGCCGAAAAATGTTTATGTGAAAGCGGTTGAGACATTTATGGACAAATACGCTTATTATATTATTGATGCTGAGGTTGACGAGATAATGAATGGATGTCCAGTTACTGATGATTCTGGCAGGTTGCTTGGCATAGTGAATATTTCCGGTTCAGCACCAAGTGTCACTGATATTGCTTATCCGTTTGACTTCAGTGTCAATGCAATGTCCATGACGGATATCACCTTAAGACAGACTGACATCAGAATTGCCTTACCTTCGGAAGAGAAGGATGCACTGTTGGCTCTAATGCTCTCTTCAGACATGAAGGATGCCCATAAGTACGAGGCTACGTTCAATGAGTTCATTGCAAAATTCCCAAAACTCAATGATGGCTATTATGCAGGTGCTGTCCATTATGTCTCAGGTGGAAATTATTCTGATGCCGACAGGCTTATGAAATTGGCAGAAGAGAAGACCGAGGCTAAAGATGAGGCTCATTATAATATGGCGAGAATAATTCTTGCTGCGTTAAGTGGTACTGACGACCCAGCCTCCCTGCCACAGGGATGGACTCTTGACAAAGCGTTGGAAGAGACGGATGTGGCATACTCCATATCTCCACAGCCTACATACAAACAGCTGAAAGCTCAGATATTCTATGCAAGTGGCAGGTATGAGGAGTCGTACAATGAATACATGGCACTTACCAATACAGATTTTGACAATGCAGACCTATATTATCAGGCTATGCAGGCCAAGGCTCAGATGGGAGCTGCCGATGAGGTGTTGATGGAATTGATTGAAAAGGCTATTGAGAAATGTGACACTCCATATACAAGTATAGCCGCTCCGTATTTCCTTGCAAGAGCATTGCAGTATGACAAGATGCAGAACTATAGAAAGGCTATGCTTGATTTCTACAGGTATGAGATACTGATGAACGGTAATGTAGGCCATGAGTTCTATTTCTATAGAGGTGAGAGTGAGATGAGGGGCAAGCTATATCAGCAGGCACTCAATGACCTCGCACATGCCGTGGCACTTGATCCAAAGAACACCATGTACTGGGCGGAACTGGCATCTGCCAATTTGAAAGTCAAAAAGTTCAACGAGGCAATAATTTCCTCGCAGGAATGTTTGAGACTTGACGATAAAGTTTCTGAAGCATATCTTATACTGGGAGTAAGCCTTGCTGAGACAGGTAAGAAGACTGAGGGATTGGAAAATATGCGCAAGGCTCAGGAACTTGGCAACGAACAGGCTGCCTCCTTCATAGAGAAATATAAATAATTCAAGTTTCGCAAGTTAAAACTTGCTCAAAGGAGTTTCCTTGAGCGAAGAGAAAAAACAAGTTGACAAGTCAACAATTAATTTGTTGTTCTGGTCATTGACAAATTCAAACAAGAAGAGTAGCAACTTGTTGACTTGTCAACTCGTTAACAGACAGCATGTCGAAGACATGAGAAACTAGAATTATATCAATGATGGAACAATCGTATTCCTGTGAATGCCATTGCTATACCATATTTGTCGCAGGTATCAATAACATTGTCATCACGAACAGAACCACCTGCCTGTGCTATAAATTCCACACCACTCTTGTGTGCCCTCTCTATGTTGTCACCGAATGGGAAGAATGCATCGCTTCCGAGTGCAACATTTGAATTCTTTGCAATCCATTCTTTTTTCTCCTCCCTTGTAAGGACTTCTGGCTTCTCTTTGAAGAACAATTGCCATGTTCCGTCCCTCAGGACATCATCATAGTCGTCGCTAATATATACATCGATGGTGTTGTCACGGTCTGCCCTTCTTATTTTGTCAATAAAAGGTAGATTCATTACCTTTGGATGCTGACGCAACCACCAGATGTCAGCCTTGTTGCCTGCAAGCCTTGTGCAATGAATGCGACTCTGCTGTCCGGCTCCAATACCTATGGCTTGACCGTCTTTCACATAGCAAACGGAATTGCTTTGTGTGTATTTGAGGGTTATAAGAGCTATCATGAGGTCACGTTTTGCCTCTTCGGTGAAATTCTTGTTCTTTGTGGGAATGTCATCGAAGAGTTCTGGATTGTTAAGGTCAACCTCATTGCGCCCTTGTTCAAATGTTACGCCAAACACTTCTTTGTGTTCTATATGTGCCGGAACATAATTAGGGTCAATCTTGATAACATTGTAAGTACCTTTTCTCTTCTCTTTAAGAATCTCGAGAGCTTCTGGTGTGTAGCCTGGAGCGATTACTCCGTCGCTTACTTCACGCTTTATGAGTGTTGCAGTTGCCATATCGCAAGTATCGCTGAGAGCAACGAAATCTCCGTAACTGCTCATCCTGTCCGCTCCTCTTGCCCTTGCGTATGCACATGCTATAGGTGAGAGCTCTATCTTAACATCATCTACAAAATAAATTCTTCTAAGCGTATCGTCTAAAGGCAGTCCCACAGCAGCTCCAGCTGGTGATACATGCTTGAAGCTTGCAGCAGCAGGCATACCAGTGGCAGCCTTTAGCTCCTTGACAAGTTGCCAGCTGTTTAATGCGTCAAGGAAATTTATATATCCCGGACGTCCATTAAGGACCTCGATAGGCAATTCTCCCTCATTCATATATATACGTGAGGGCTTCTGATTTGGATTACATCCGTACTTTAATGACAGTTCTTTCATGTTTATTGTATGTTGTTGCGTTCCTTGAAAATATATACTACTCTGCAGCTTCGAACTCACGCAGGAATCTCACGTCGTTCTCGGAGAACATACGCAAATCAGCAACCTGGTATTTCAGGTTTGTTATTCGTTCCACTCCCATTCCGAAAGCGTATCCGCTATAAACCTTGCTGTCTATGCCACAAGCGTCAAGTACATTTGGGTCAACCATTCCGCATCCAAGAATCTCAACCCATCCTGTATGTTTGCAGAATCCACATCCTTTGCCTCCACAAATATGGCATGATATATCCATTTCAGCACTTGGTTCCGTGAACGGGAAATAGCTTGGGCGCAGCCTTATCTTCGTCTCGCTGCCGAACATTTCACGTGCGAATGTGAGCAGCACCTGTTTAAGGTCTGTGAAACTGACATTACGGTCAACATACAGACCTTCTACCTGATGGAAGAAACAATGGGCTCTTGCGCTTATAGCCTCATTGCGGTAAACACGTCCAGGACAAAGAATCCTTATAGGAGGCTCATGTGTTTCCATGTAGTGAGCCTGATCGCCTGAGGTGTGGCTCCTTAATAATATGTTCTTTGTGACATCGTTTGGATGCTGTTCAATGAAGAATGTGTCCTGCATGTCACGTGCTGGATGATCTGGGGCGAAATTCAGTTTTGTGAACACATGAAGGTCATCATCTATCTCTGGTCCGTCTGCGAGGACAAATCCCATGTGTGAGAATATGTCAATAATCCTGTTCTTTACTATTGTAAGAGGATGTCTGCTTCCTAATTCAATAGGGTAGGGAGTTCTTGTAAGATCTTCGTCGCAATTTTCATCAACTGTTGTGCTGCAATTCTCTTTTAACTCGTTAATCTTGCTAATGGCGGTCTGCTTCAGCTCGTTAATCTTTATGCCTACAGTTTTTTTCTGTTCTGGGGCAACATTGCGGAAATCACTCATCAGTGTGTTTATCTCACCCTTCTTGCTAAGATATCTCAGTCTTAGCTGTTCTATCTCCTCAGCGTTTGAAGCTGTAAGGGCATTGACTTCCTGAAGTAGTTTCTCTATTTTCTCAAGTAACATCTTTATTGATTTTTATAAATTTAAGTGCAAAGTTAGCGCAAATCGAGTGAAGAACAAAATAAAAGCCTTAGTTTTTTATAATTAATTCAAGTTTCGCAAGTTAAAACTTGCTCAGAGTTAACAAGTTGACAAGTCAACAAGTTATTAGTTGTTCTGGTCATTGACAAATTCAAACAAGAAGAGTAGCAACTTGTTGACTTGTCAACTCGTTAACAGACAGCATGTCGAAGACATGTGAAACTTGAGTATTTAACTTTATTATAGGAAGTGATAAAAGGTTTTTAAAGGAAGACAGAAAGGTTTTAAAGGAAGATTCGAATATGTTTGAAATGGCGATAAGGTTATTTATCTACTTCCGAAAGTTGAGTTATTAACCTTTCTGAGAACGCAATTAGTTACATTGAAGGATTCAGTCGTTAACATTGAAGGATTCAGTCACTATACATGAATGAGAATAACATATTGAGTTGTTTGCGGATTCAATTGGCATGATTTTTGATGTCAATAAAGTAGTTATGTCTAAAAGTAAAAAGCAATGGATATGAAAGAAAAAGAGATTATAGATGGTCAACCTCTTGATACAGAGGAAAATGAAATAAATGGCAATACAGATTGTCAGTGTGACAAAGATTGTGAAAAGCCTGCTGATACGGACACACAAACAGCAGAAAATGATGATGATGCTGACAATGTGGCAGAATCAGAACCCACAGAAATAGAAAAGGCTCAGAAAGAGATAGAGGAACTAAAAGACAAATATCTTAGGACTGTAGCTGAATTTGATAATTTCAAGAAAAGGACTCTTAAAGAAAAGGCAGACCTCATACTCAACGGAGGTGAGAAAACAATCGTTGCCATCCTTCCTGTGCTTGACGACTTTGAGAGAGCTCTTGCAGACAAGACAGAAGACCCGGTAGCAATAAAGGAAGGAATGGAGCTTATTTTCAAGAAATTCAACAAGACGCTTGAAGGAATGGGAGTCAAAAAGATAGAAACAGAGAAATGTGATTTCAACGTTGATTATCATGAGGCTATAGCTATGGTTCCTGGTCTGGGAGATGACATGAAAGGGAAAGTCATAGACTGTGTACAGACTGGATATACGCTTAACGATAAAGTTATACGCCATGCTAAAGTGGCGGTTGGGCAATAAGTTGTTTGTATGTCAATATGTCAAGCAGTCAACTAAGTTAAATGAATTGTTAATTCAAAATGGCGAAGAGAGATTACTATGAGGTTCTTGGCGTAGATAAGAACGCCTCGGAAGATGAGATAAAAAAGGCATACAGGAAATTAGCTATCAAATACCATCCAGACAGAAATCCTGATGACCCCAAGGCTGAGGCTATGTTCAAGGAAGCAGCCGAGGCATATGACGTGTTACATGATTCACAGAAGCGTCAGAACTACGACAGGTTTGGGTTTGATGCACCGCAAATGGGAGGAGGAGCTGGATTTGGTGGTGCAGGATTTTCAGTTGACGATATTTTCTCCATGTTTGGTGATGTATTTGGCGGTAGAGGTGGATTTGGCTCAGGCTTTGGTGGCTTTGGAGGAGGACAGCGTCAGCCAGCTCGATATAGAGGCTCAGACCTTCGCCTAAAAGTCCGTCTCTCATTGCAGGATATAGCCACTGGCACCGTGAAGAAATTCAAGGTTAGGAAAGATGTCCCTTGTGAACATTGCCACGGAAGTGGAGCTGAGAATGGCAGTGTAGCTGAGACGTGTCCAAATTGTCATGGGTCAGGAGTCGAGATACGCAGGCAGGAAACATTCCTCGGTATGGTACAGACGCAGGCTACTTGCCATGTTTGTGGAGGAGAAGGTTCTGTCATCAAGAACAAGTGTCATCATTGTGGAGGCAACGGTATAGTAAAAGGCGAGGAAGTCGTAGAGATAAAGATACCCGCAGGTGTTGCTGACGGTATGGTCGTAAATGTTCAGGGTAAAGGAAATGCAGGTCCGAGAAATGGAATTAATGGTGACATTCAGGTACTTATAGAGGAAGAGCCTAACAATGTTTTTGTCCGTGACGGTATGGATGTTATCTATAATCTGCTTCTTGATTTTCCTACTGCCACTCTTGGTGGCAATGTAGAGATTCCTACAATCTCAGGTGGCAATGTGAAAATCAAGATAGAGCCAGGGACACAGCCAGGCAAGACGTTGCGATTAAGAGGTAAAGGCCTACCTGCGGTAGAGGGATATGGAAGAGGCATAGGAGATATAGTCGTTAATATTAGTGTATATGTTCCCAAGACTTTGTCTCGCGAAGAGAAGAATGCCATTGAGAGTTTCAGAGATAGTGACAACTTCAAGGGTGATGCATCAACCAAAAGTACTATTTTCCAGAAATTCAAGAATTATTTCAGTTGACAATCTGATAAATGGATTATGACATACAGTGAAGCTATAAAATTCTTGTATAACAGCACCCCTGCTTTCGAGCGTGTGGGTGCTTCTGCGTATAAGGAGGGGCTCAACAACACCATAGCCTTAGACAGACATTTTGGTTCTCCTCACCGTGATTATAAGACAATTCATGTGGCAGGGACAAATGGTAAAGGTTCATGTAGCCATACAATAGCGTCTATCCTTCAGAAGTCAGGTTATAGGGTGGGGCTTTACACGTCGCCTCACCTTATAGATTTCCGTGAACGTATAAAAGTTAACGGGGTATGTATCAGTGAGAAATACGTTGTTGATTTTGTAAATAATGAAAGAGAATTCTTTGCACCTCTTCATCCATCGTTTTTCGAGATTACAACTGCTATGGCATTTGATTATTTCTCCCATGAGAAAGTTGATGTGGCAGTAGTGGAAGTTGGACTTGGTGGGCGTCTTGATTGTACAAACATCATAACTCCTATTCTCTCGATAATTACCAATATATCTTTTGACCATACCCAGTTTTTAGGCAATACATTGTCTGACATTGCCAGAGAGAAAGCTGGAATAATCAAGTGTGGTGTGCCTGTCGTAATAGGTGAGATTACAGATGAAACGAAATTGGTGTTCACACAGAAGGCCGCATCAACATGCTCTAAGCTGATAATAGCAGAGGAGAGTAGGGAAGTGACAAGCTCAACGCCAATCCTTCCTATTGGCAGAGTTTATGAAACCCTTCATTATGGCACTATTCATGGTGACTTGTCAGGCGATTACCAGGAACGCAATATGAATACAGTACTTAATACGGTGGGTCAACTGAAAGAATGTTGTGGGCTTCACATCACATATGAAGCCATAAGGGAAGGTGTTGCTAATGTAGCTTTGTCAACGGGACTGATGGGAAGATGGCAAGTCCTTGGACATCGTCCTCTTATCGTCTGCGACACTGGACATAATGTTGCGGGATGGAGCTATCTTTCAAAACAGATAGTGAGACAGCAATACCGTACACTGAGAATAGTATTCGGAATGGTTGATGATAAGGATATCTCAACGGTTATGTCAATGTTGCCAAAAGAAGCCATATATTACTGGACGGCTCCTTCCACCAAGCGTGCGATACCTTCTGGCAAGGTGCAGGAAATAGGTCATAGCCATGCCCTGCATGGAGACTCTTTTGCAGATGTTCCTACAGCCTACGAATCCGCCATGTGTTCTTCTTCTCCTGACGACATGATTTTCATTGGAGGCAGCAGTTATGTTGTTGCCGACTTGCTTTCGTATTTACGCAGCTGAATGGTTAAGAACACTCACGTAAATAATTTTTAACGATTTAATGGTGATAAATTCTCACCAGATGTTTGCTTCTGTCATTTTTTTTCGTTTACTTTGCAATGTAATTACTATTAGTACTAACATAAACGTAAACAATAGATGAACGCAGAAGAAACGCAAAACGTTTGTGGTTTGAAAAGACAGGATTTTCAAACCACAATTAATGGCAAAGAGACAGACTTGTATGTCCTAAGAAATACAAACGGATATGAAGTAGCTATAACGAATTATGGCGGTGCCGTTGTGGCGATAATGGTGCCAGATAAGGATGGAAAGCTTGCTAATGTCATCCAGGGACATGACAACATACAGGACGTGATAGCCAGTCCTGAACCTTATCTGTCAACACTTATAGGCAGATATGGCAATAGGATTTGCAAGGGTCGCTTTCAATTGAAAGGTAAAGAGTACCACCTTCCTATAAACAATGGTCCCAACTCATTGCATGGTGGCCTAAAAGGTTTCAACGCAAAAGTTTGGGATGCTTTGCAGATGAACAGTCAGACTCTTGTGTTGAAATATGTTAGTCCATATGGAGAGGAAGGATATACAGGAGAAGTGAGGACTACGGTCGTTTACAGTTTTACAGACGACAATGAGCTTGTCATAGAGTATATGGCAACGACAAACAAGAAGACAATTATAAACCTAACCCATCATGCTTTCTTTAGTCTTACGGGAATAGCAAATCCGACTCCAAAGGTAGATGATTATGTATGCGAAATAAACGCAGATTATTATCTTCCAATTGACGATACATGTATTCCGACAGGAGAGATTCGTTTTGTTGAAGATACTCCTTTCGATTTCCGTGCGCCTAAGGCTATAGGGCAGGATATAGATGCGGATAACGAACAGATAAGAAATGGTTCAGGTTATGACCATTGTTATGTGTTGAACAAGAAAGAGGAAGGAGAATTGTCTTTTGCTGCCAAAGTGACAGAGCCAGTGTCTGGTCGTACTCTTGAGGTGTTTACTACAGAGCCCGGAATGCAGTTGTATTCTGACAACTGGGCAGACGGCTATAAGGGACAGAATGGAGCTACATTCCCGAAACGCAGTGCACTATGCTTTGAGTGCCAGCATTTCCCAGACTCCCCTAACCATCCTTATTTCCCTTCTGTGGTCCTGAATCCTGGTGAGGAATACAAGCAAAAGACAATATATAAGTTTGGAGTAAGCAAGTGAACAATAAATTTCAACAATAAACCAATTATACAATAATGGAAAAAACAAATAGACAGAATGGTTCCATCATTGCAATTATAACAATGATGTTTCTTTATGCGATGATTTCGTTTGTTACCAATCTTGCAGCACCTATTGGTGTAGTCTGGAAGAACCAGCCAGAGATAGGTGGAAGTAATCTTCTCGGTATGATGGGTAACTTCATGAATTTCTTTGCATACCTTTTCATGGGAATTCCAGCTGGCAAGCTTCTCACAAGAATAGGATACAAGAAGACAGCCCTGCTTGGTATTGGCGTGGGATTCATCGGAGTTCTAATTCAATTCCTGTCAGGAATGCCCGGAGGCATGACCGGATTCTATATTTATCTTTTAGGCGCTTTCGTGTCCGGTTTTTCAGTATGTCTTCTCAATACAGTCGTTAACCCAATGCTCAACCTGCTTGGTGGAGGCGGAAACCGAGGCAATCAGCTGAATCTTATTGGTGGTACATTGAACTCGCTGACAGGTACTCTTACTCCTATGTTTGTTGGTGCGCTTATAGGTACTGTTACAAAGAGTACCCAAATGTCAGACATAAATTTAGTGCTTTATATTGCCATGGCTGTATTCGCATGTGCTTTTGTCGTACTGACTTTCATTCCAATCAGTGACCCAGAGATAGGAAAAACAACTGTTGATACAGTATTCGAGCATAGTCCATGGAGCTTCCGTCATTGCTTCCTTGGTGTCATCGCAATTTTTGTATATGTAGGTGTAGAGGTGGGCATTCCAGGAACGCTGAATTTCTATATAGCAGACACATCTGAAAAAGGTGCCGGTATATTGGGGAATGCTGCGACCATTGGTGGTTTTGTCGCTGGTACTTACTGGCTACTGATGCTTGTAGGACGCTTTGCGTCGGGTTTCATAGCAGGAAAGGTCTCTTCAAGAATGATGATGCTTACCACCACCTTTGTAGGAATGGTTTTAATACTGTGTGCCATATTCATACCTAAGGACGTTACAACATCCATGCCTCTGTTCACGGGAAGTTCATTTGCAATGACGGTTGTACCGGTAAGTGCCCTTCTCCTCGTTCTGTGTGGACTTTGTACATCTATCATGTGGGCTTCTATATTTAATCTTGCCACTGAGGGACTTGGCAAATATACAGCACAGGCTTCAGGTATATTCATGATGATGGTTGTTGGTGGTGGAGTTCTTCCACTTGTACAGAATTACATCGCCGACAATGCAGGTTACATGATAAGCTATATCGTACCACTCATTGCCATGGCGTATATGTTCTACTATGCATTGTACGGATGCAAGAATGTCAACAAAAACATTCCGGTTGACTAACATATTAACTTTAATATAAAAACTAAAAGAAAATATCACTATGGAAATTGAACATGTAAGAAGCCGTTTTATCAAACATTTCGATGGCAAGACGGGAAATATTTATTTTTCTCCAGGACGCATTAACTTAATAGGTGAACATACAGACTATAATGGTGGTTTTGTCTTTCCAGGAGCTGTTGACAAAGGCATCATGGCTGAGGTTCGTCCTAATGGACTTAATACAGTGATGTGTTACTCTATTGACCTGAAAGACAGAGTGGAGTTTAAAGTTGACGACCCTGTCGGACCACACACGAGCTGGGCTCGTTACATTTACGGTATAATTCAGGAAATGAAGAAACTGGGTGTTGACGTGAAAGGCTTTAACACTGCTTTCTCTGGAGATGTGCCTCTTGGTGCTGGTATGTCCTCTTCTGCAGCACTTGAGAGTTGTTTCGCATTTGCTCTCAATGATCTTTTTGGTGGAAATAAAGTAAGCAAATGGGATATGGTACTTGCAGGTCAGGCTACAGAGCATAACTATTGTGGTGTGAAGTGCGGTATAATGGATCAGTTTGCAAGTGTCTTCGGACAGCAAGGTAAACTTATGAGATTGGACTGTAGAAGTCGTGAGTTTGAGTATTTCCCATTCCAACCTAAAGGATATCGTCTTGTTCTACTTGATTCAAAGGTCAAGCACGAACTTGCCTCAAGTGCTTATAATGACAGACGCCATAGTTGCGAAAATGTTGTAGCAGCCTTGAAAGCGAAATATCCAGAAAAGACAATTGAAACACTGCGTGATGCAGACTGGGATATGCTTGAATCAGTTAAGGATGTTGTTAGTGAAGAGGACTGTAAGCGTGCTCATTATGTTCTTGGGGAGAAAGACCGCGTCCTGGCTGTATGTGATGCTCTTGTAGCAGGTGATTATGAGACTGTTGGACAAAAGATGTATGAGACACATCATGGTCTAAGCAAGGAGTATGAGGTTTCTTGTGACGAGCTTGACTTCCTATGTGATGTGGCTAAAGAAAATGGTGTGACAGGATGTCGTGTGATGGGAGGTGGCTTTGGAGGCTGTACTATCAATCTTGTTAAAGATGAATTGTATGATGCTTTCATAGCAGATGCTAAGAAGCGTTTTGCAGATAAATTCGGAAGACATACTGCTGCATATGATGTCGTTATCGGCGATGGCTCACGAAAAATTTGCTAAAGCAAGTTACAAAAGCAACAAATGCTTGTTGTCCTACAATGCTATAGAGACGCACCGCACGCTTTGCGTGTCGGTGCGCTGTGCATTGTTGCAGAACGAATGGGAAAATATATCTAAAGCCTGAGGATACCTCAGAAAGCAACGACCATTATGAGATTAGAGGAGACGACAATGGTGACAAAAAATCGTATACTCTAAAGAAAACGGATAAACTGAGTGTTGACATCAATGACTTGAACAAACAGAGAGGATTCAAGCAAGGCACAAATAATACGTGTGTCAGTGCGGGAATGGAACTCGCTGCTAAAATTATGGGGAATAATAGTGTATCGGAAGGAAGTGTATTATTAAGTCTTGCAAAATCTGAAGGATGGGATGTTGTTTTGGGAGATTTCTCAGATAAAGAAAAACTTGCTAAGGATTTAGTTGATATAGCTAATGATGCAGGTCTTCAAGGACGTTCTGATGTGACAGATATCAAGGACGCTGTAAATAATGGAGAAGTTGTGATGACAACAACGCCTGTAGATACGGGAGGTAATCATGATATTGTTATCGTTGGCTATAATGATGATGGTTATATAGTTTATGATACAGATATAAAAGTAGGAGACTATAGGATTGTTCCAGAAGATGATATAAATGCTTTATATAAAGTGGGAATTAAAAAGAAATGATTATGAATAGAATTAAAATTGTTTTGTCAATATTTGCGTTCCTGTTTGCTGTTATGCAGGCGAACGCTCAAAGTTTCCGACTGAATGATTTGGTAGGAAAGACTTGGACAGGTGTATCTGGATATTATGGATGCGATGTGATGTCTTGGTCTATTTCTTTTGGGGAGAAGAATGCTATACATAGGGGTATAGACAAGAAAGGGAAGGATATTGCTACCTTCTCCTACAATATGTACTTAAGTAATAATGTCCCTAAGAAATACGATGATTCTTTATTGGGAAAAAGTCAAAGTGGAAAGTATATTGTTTTTGAAAGGAAATATGATCATGAGGGGAGGACTGTTGAAGATTTCCAAACGTATGAAATAATATCGTTGACATCAAACAAATTAGTTGTAAAGTCGAATGGCTTGACAATCACTTTTGTTGCAAAATAATTCTCTTCAGCTCCGTTATTTTATAATTAACGGAGCTGATATATAAAGTAAATCAGATTTATGAGAACAGCAACAACCTTCATATTCTCAATACTTTTGAGTATAACGAACTACTGTGATGCGCAGACTTTCAGTGTGAAAGATCTGATTGGGACGAAATGGGAGCAGGTAAAAGATTATGAGGCTCACACGAAAACAGTTATTGAATTTACAGATAGGGAAATGATAGAGTATTCTATTTCTTTATACAGCGACAAAACATTCCGTTGGCCGCGACCTTATTACTTCTCCCCAACAGTTCCTGCTTCATTTGACAAGACTAAAGTAGGAAAAACGACGACAGGAAAATATTTGGTCTTATTGTATAAATTCAACAGAATGGATTATGAGACTATAAAGCAAATTTCCAAAGACACTTTCATTACGTACCATAGAAAGACTAATGCGATAGGGGGCAATGCACAGACGTTTGTCTATAAACGGATAAAATAGATTTATGATGACTTATAGCAATAGTTTCTATCAACTTCATTACGCATGAAAATGCGTAGTGGAGTTGATGATAACGATCAAGGGCATGAATAGAATAATAACTTTGTTTTTCTGCATTTCTTTTGCCATAGTAGGCAAAGCGCAGGTAGATGTAAGTACGTCTCAATTGGCTGGGATAAAATGGAAGAAAACTTCACCCGTATCAAAAAGGGAAACGATTACCATGATGTTTTCGGAAACAAATTTTACTGATAGTATTTACTATAGTAGTCTTAATAAGACCGTTGGAAACTCTTTAAGTTATTACATAACTGACGAATTGCCTTCATACTCTGTTTTTCATTCAGACTATGTGGGAAAGGAACGCACAGGGTGTTATATAGTAATGTATTATCCTAAGGTCAATGACGTTGATTATTTTACGGTTGTCTCTTTTACTGATGACGAATTGGTTCTTTTCCACAAGGCAAAGCCGGATCCTGTCCCTGGGTTAGACATGTACATCAAGTATGAGAGGATAAGATAATGGTATGACAATTTTGTAAAATTCTCTATCAACTTCATTACGCATGAAAATGCGTAGTGGAGTTGATAATGACGACAACGGTATGAATAAAATAAGAATAGTTTTATCAATGTTTACGTTGATGCTTTGCACATATGAATGCCCAAAATTTCCAGCTAAAGGATATGGTAGGAAAGACTTGGACTGGTGTATCTGGATATAAAGGATGTGATTATATAGATTGGACTATAACCTTTACAGAAAAGACATCTGTACACCGATTTGCTTCGAAACCAGATGATGGCAAACCTGGAATATTTACCTATAATATGTATCTTAGTGATGTTGAACCAAAGTTTTATGATGCTTCATTGTTAGGAAAGAAACAAAGCGGGAAATATGTTGTTTGTGAAAGAAAGTATATCTTCAATATGAAAGAACGTGAAGATTTTAAATACTTTGAGATTATATCTTTGACTTCAGACAGATTAATCGTGAGGGCAAACGGCTTGACAATCACTTTTGTTGCAAAATAAAATTCTCATCAGCTCTGTTATTTTATTATGGGGGCAGAGGGACAGGTACCTTGATTCACTTGCGGGAAACTTCGGTCGTGTTTAGAGGGTCGGTGCTTCTTGCCCCTATGATTCCTCACTAAGGCACAAGGGAAAATATAATATTTCGTTAAAATACACAAAATACACAATCTTGTGTAACACAACCTTGTGTATTTTGTGTATTTTTTAGTATCTTTGCACAGGTTTCCAACAATTGAATTCGCAATAATATTATGGGTAAGACTGAGCATAACCAAAGTTTCGTGTTCGGAGTTTCGGTATCTGACTATAATTTCATCGGAAGAGAGGATGAAATCAGACAACTGAGGATGAACTTCGAGGAGGGGATCAATACAATACTGATATCACCTCGCCGATGGGGAAAAACCTCATTGGTGAAGAGGGTGTGTCAAGAAGTGGACAAGGAAAGGGTCATCACAGTGTTTATTGATATATTCAAGTGCAAGACGGAATATGAATTCTACAATGCCCTCATAGAAGCTGTTCTGAAGCAAACTGCCTCAAAGGCGGAATTGTGGATGGAAAACGCAAGGGATTTTATTGCGAGGCTTACCCCAAAAATCAGTGTGTCGCCAGAACCCAACTCTGAATTTGCACTTAGTCTTGGCATTAGTCCGAAAACGCATACGCCTGAGGAGATACTCCAACTTGTGGAAACCATTGCCGAGCGCAAGGGGAAGAGAATAGTGGTATGTATTGATGAGTTTCAACAGATTGGTGAGATGCCCGACAATGTGAGCATACAGAAAAGACTGCGCTCCGTGTGGCAGCATCAGAAAATGGTGTCATACTGTCTCTTTGGCAGTAAGAAACATACGATGATGAATGTTTTCCAGAAAAGGAACATGCCTTTGTATCAATTCGGCGACTTCAAGTTTCTTGGAAAGATTCCCACGGAGAAGTGGACAGCGTATATAGTGTCACATTTTGCCGACCGCAACCGTGTGATATCTGAGGATTTTGCTGCATGGATATGCGCTGCGGTGGATAATCATTCGTCATACGTACAGCAACTCTCGTGGTTGATATTCTCATTGATAGACGAGGGCGAGAGTGTGGAGGAAAGGCATTTGGCTATGGGTGTTGACAGCTTGTTGAACAGTCAGGAGCAGTTGTTTATGCAGCAGATAGAACCTCTGACAGCCTATCAGATGAACTTCCTGAGATGTATCATCGACGACAATCACGACAACTTCGGCGAAACTGAAATCCGAGAGACATACAATCTCGGCAGTGTCTCCAATATCACTCGCCTAAAGACCGCTTTGGTGGAAAAGGACTTGGTGGAAATGAATGGCAGAAGGCTATACATCACCGACCCTGTGTTCGTCATGTGGTTTAAAAAGAATGCGTGACTTTCTTGCACACAACAGGAGGACCTCCAAGCAAATTGTCCTCAATCTATTGGTAGGTTCAAACATACATGCAATAATACATTACTCAAGTTTCGCAAGTAGTAAAAAGGAGATATATGGAGATAAATGACGTATGATGTGAGGTTCCTCTCTTGGGAGAGCGGCTGAGCCGAAACTCGCTCGGCTCTCATGGAGAATTTACAGTGGATGCCGCTGGAACCCTACACTCTACATTATTTATATCTAAATGTTTTATTATCAGATATATACGCAATGTAGGGCACATCTCAACCCTACATTTGCCATACATAGGATGTGCCATGAAATCTGGAAATCGGAATTATAAATCATTTTTTGTACCATTAATGAAGAAAATTACCCAGAATGATGTAGGGAGAATGCAGGGTGAATGTAGGGTCAGAAGGCACTCTACATCCTGCAACTTACAGATTATCAATCAGTAAGACGCAAATAATGTAGGGTGTAGGGTGCTGCACAAGCTGGCGTATATACATACAATGCGAAGAAAACTTGTTTGTGGATGAAGTCTAACGTCTCCATGACGACTGTCACGGCTTTGGCAGTCACCTGTCAAGGTAATGACAGCCGTCTGTCATGCGGTGACAGACGGCGATACATAGGCTTTCTTTGTCAATAACAAATAATTTACTTAGGGCAAGTTTTATGGAATAAACATCATCCCAGAGCGTATTTCCCATAAAAATGGTAATAATCCCCGAAATCTGTATAACGCAGGTTTCGGGGATTTGCCGTATTTTTGCAGCCGATATGAAGAAGATAGTTTTATCAATAATTATGTTGGCTATGGCAGCAACAACAGCAAAAGCACAGGAAGTGCAAGACAAGGCAACGAAGACATGCTCGTTGCAGTTAGTGAGTGAGTGGGACAAGACATTCCCAAAGAGTGAGGGTCAGGGGACAGGTTCCTGAGTCTGGTAAGTGTCCGAAAGTTGAGGGGAGCCAGGTTCGAGTAGAGCGAGGGAGTTTCACCCTCTCACAGAACCGTGCGTGAAAGTCTCCCCTCACACGGCTCTTCACAC